>Ga0075289_1000029_pt1 | contig 15800 bp, 16 predicted proteins | sample SF_Rice_20C_80N__4_FD_69764 | JGI IMG/M metagenome (GOLD analysis project Ga0075289, IMG submission 69764) | Rice paddy soil microbial communities from Twitchell Island, California, USA - SF_Rice_20C_80N_103 | ecosystem: Environmental > Terrestrial > Soil > Paddy field/soil | place: USA... | reverse complement strand
TTCGCGTTTAATTTTCCTCAGATTCTCACGGATGCGATCACATATGACGACTGTGTCGTTCACCGAAAATCCGATGATTGTCAGCAGCGCCGCGACGACTGTTAGGTCGAATTCATAGTTCGCCAACATTAACGCTCCGACTGTGACCAAGACATCATGAATCAAGGAAATCACGGCGCCCGTACCAAAAAGCAGACCGAATCTTGCTCCGAAAGCACCGCCGAAGCGAACCCAGATATAGATTCCCATCATGATCGTGGAAATGATCACGGACATAGTGCCGCGAAAACGCAGATCTTCACCGATCTGCGGGCCTACGGACTCGATCCGGCGCACCTCAAATTTCTCCGCGCCAAACTGCTCGGTGAGGACCTTTTTAACCTGTTCTCCGAGCACGCCGATTGCTGCGTCCGTCTTTTCCAAACGGATCAGATATTCATTAGAGCCGGGGTCACCGAAATCCTGAATGACACCGCCGCCGAGGTCTACCTTGTCAAGGGCCTTGCGGATGTCCGGTATAGTTACCTTTTGATTAAATTTTACTTGAATGATCGTTCCGCCGGCGAAATCCACGCCAAGATTCGGCCCTTTGATGAACAGCGCAAGCACCACTGCCAGATTGACTAATGCGGAAAGGAGGAATGCAATTTTGCGATAGCGCGTGAAAGGAAATTTTGTTCCCGGCTTAATAAGTTCCATGATTTTCCTCTTAGATACTGACGCGCTCAAGTTTCCGGGAAACCATTCGGTAATCGTAATACACCCGCGTCACGTAAACGGCGGTAATGATCGTCGTCAGGATACCGATACAAAGCGTAACGGCGAAACCCTTGATCGGTCCGGTGCCGAACTGAAAAAGAATGACTCCCGAAAGGAAAGTCGTAATGTTGGAATCTAAAATCGCCGGCAAGGCATTTTTGTAACCCGCTTCGACCGCTGAGCGCACCGCCCGGCCTGCTCTTAACTCCTCGCGTATTCGTTCGTTGATCAAAACATTGGCGTCCACCGCCATGCCCACGGTGAGCACAATGCCGGCGATACCCGGCAACGTTAAGACCGCTTGGAAGCCCGCCAGGATGGCCAGCATATAGAAAACATTCAACACCACCGCCACCACGGCGAGTACGCCAGCTCCCTTGTAATAGGCGATCATGAACACGATCACCAGCAAACCGCCAACGATGAACGAAGTGACTCCGTCGCGAATGGAATCTTGACCCAACGAAGGGCCGACGGTCCGCTCTTCGACGATCTGTACCGGCGCCGGAAGAGCGCCGGCGCGTAAGATGATCGCCAAATCACGCGCCTCTTTAAGATCGAAGTTTCCCGTAATCGAAGCGCGTCCACCGGCGATGCGCTCCTGAATCACCGGCGCGGAATAGACTCGATTGTCGAGCACAATTGCAAGGCGCCGCTTGACGTTGGCGGCGGTGATTTGCTCGAACTGCCGCGCTCCGGTAGTGTTCAAAATTAGCTCTACGGACGCACCCTGAAGGTGCTCCGCCGGACGCACGCGCGCGTCCTGAATATATTCACCGGTCATCAGCGGCCGCGCTTCGAGCACATAACCCACCTTCTCGGTCGGGATGCCCTCTCTTCCCGGCTGGCTATAGAGGACTTCACGCCCCGGCGGCGGCCCATTTTTGATCGCCTCTTCCACGTTCGCGTTGTCGTCGACGAGTTTGAATTCGAGCAACGCCGTCTTGCCAATAATTTGCTTGGCGCGCTCCGGATCTTGGATCCCGGGTAGCTGCACAAGAATATTATTCTGGCCGTGGCGCTGGATGATCGGTTCGCTCACGCCGAATTGGTCGATGCGGTTACGTATTGTTTCCAGAGTCTGATCGACTGCATAGTCGCGCAGCGAGCGGATTTCTTCTTTGCTCAAGGTGAGATCGAAATCGGTCGTGCCGCTAACTGTCTGCGACGCCTTGGCTTCGGCAAGATTGGCAAATTCGCTTTTGAGAATTCCCCGAAATTGTTCGGCGTTCGCGGCCGGAACCTTGATATGGAGCTCGATGCCCTGGCGCTCAACCGCGACGCCCGAAATGCCCTTCTCGCGCGCGATCTTAACCAGATCGGTACGAATCCGCTCGACGTGGTTTTCGATGGCCTTATCGACCTTCACCTCGAGAACCAAGTGGGTGCCGCCTTGCAGATCCAGCCCCAAATTGATGCTGTTCGTCGGCAGGATCTTGGTCCACCATTCGGGCAGCGGGGCGAAAAAAGTGGGGACCAAATAAATCACTGACGCGAGAGTTAGCACGGCGAATAGAATGAGTCGCGTCCGTACGCTTTGCCGCATCGCCTATTCCTTTCCTTCCTTTGATGATTTCTCAGCGGTGAGAACGGCTGAGATCTGCGGCCGGTGCACGCGAATTCGCACGTTCGGCGCCACCTCTAAAGTCACCACAGTTTCTTTCAGGTCGATCACCTTACCGTAAATTCCGCCCGAGGTCATCACCTCATCATTGCGCTTAAGCTTGCTAAGCATCTCCTGATGCTCTTTTCCCTTCTTTTGCTGCGGCCGGATCACCATAAAATACATGATGACGAAAATAAGGATGAACGGCAGGATCGTGACCAGCGGTCCGGGACCGCCTATCCCCGGGGCCGCTTGCGCGTAAGCAATATCAACCATAATTCCTCCTCAAACAGTCGACTCGCGGGTATCCTCGATATCGCGTAGTCTCTCCCATACCTCGGGATTGCCATCGCGAATGGCTTCCCGACACTTATCCATGAGCCGATGATAAAAGTAAAGATTATGCAAGCTGTTTAACTGCGAAGACAGTATCTCGCTCGCCATGTACAGATGGCGCAAGTAGGCACGCGAGAAATTGCCACAACAATAGCAACCGCAACTTTCGTCGAGCGGGCGCGGATCATTGGCAAACTCAGCACGCTTGATGTTGACCTTGCCGCTCCAAGTGTAAAGAGTGCCGTTTCGCGCGTTGCGGGTCGGAATCACGCAGTCGAACATGTCAAAGCCCGCGCACACGGCATTAATAATGTCCCGGGGCCTGCCTACACCCATCAAATAACGCGGCCGGTCTGGCGGCAGCAGACCAACGGTAAAGCCGCCGATGGCGTTGAGTTGCGCCTCCCCTTCGCCGACGCCAAGCCCGCCGACGGCAAAGCCTTCAAACGGCAGGGCGATCATTTCCTCGACACAACCGCGGCGTAAATCCTCGAACAATCCACCTTGGATGATACCGAACATCAATTGTTCGGTTTTGCGGCGAGCGTTCAGACCGCGCTTGGCCCAGCGGACGGTCCGCTGGGTCGAGGCTTGGACGTATTCTCGTGCCGCGTCCGCTGGAATGCACTCATCGAACGCCATCGCGATATCACTTCCCAGAGCTTCTTGGATCGCGACCGCCTTCTCTGGCGTGAGCAGGTGTGACGAACCGTCCAGATGTGATTGAAACAACGCGCCCTCGTCGGTGATCTTGCGCATCGCGGCCAAGCTGAAAATCTGATACCCGCCGCTGTCGGTTAAAATTGGCCTGTTCCACCCCATAAATTTATGCAACCCGCCCAGCTCGTGAATCAATTCATGGCCCGGCCTGAGGTAAAGATGATAGGTGTTGCCCAGCAAAATCTGGCAGCCCATTTCTTTTAGGTCGCGCGGCAAAACAGCCTTCACGGTGCCCTGGGTCCCAACCGGCATGAAGCAGGGTGTCTCGATCGCGCCATGCGCCGTCATGAGTCGACCGAAACGCCCCCGAGTCGCGGAATCTTCTTTGATAACCGTGAAATGGTGAGACATGAACCCCAGTTTTAGATTTTCGATTGTGGATTTTTCGTTGTTCGCAGAAGGTTGCCAACCCGGCAGATCCGCTTTGCTATTCTCGAGTTCAAATCGGCAATCCAAAATCGCAAATTTTACAAAATCAGCATCGCATCGCCATAGCTGTAGAAGCGATATTTTTTGTCGATGGCTTCGTCATAGGCGCGCCGGATGAGATCCAACCCCGCGAAGGCAGCGACGAGAATTAATGGAGTCGAGCCCGGCAGATGAAAATTGGTGATCAGCGCGTCCAAAACCCGAAAAGGGTCGCCGGGGCTAATGTAAAGGCGCGCGATGCCCTCGTCCGCGACGACTCTGCCTTTTTGCAGCGCGATCCATTCCAGGGCGCGCGTGCTGGTAGACCCTACCGCGACGATTCGATGACCGGAGTTTTTCGTTCGCTCAATTTTATCGGCGGTCTCGGCGCTGAGCGCGTAGCGCTCGCCTTCCATGCGGTGATTTTCGATCTCGCTTTCGCGCACCGGTTGAAACGTACCCGGGCCGACATGCAGGGTCAACAGTGCGCGCTCGATGCCCTTCGCCGCAAGTTTCGCAAAAAGCTCCGGTGTGAAATGAAAACCGGCCGTCGGCGCCGCAATCGCACCGGGCTTAGCCGCATAAACCGTTTGATAGCGCTCACGGTCCAACGCTGCGGCGTCGCGCTGACGCCGGACATAGGGCGGCAACGGCGGCTCCCCGACACTTTCGAGATGCGCCCTGAAATCACCGTCGTAGTGGAACTCGCAACCGAAGCGGCCGGCGCCAAGATCCCCCAGGACCTCGGCCTTCAGGACATCACCGAAGCTCAACCAAGTTCCGACGCGCGGTTTTTTGGCGGCATCGATGAGCGCGATCCACAAACTTCGCCCAGCTCCGGGAAACTGCTCCAGTAACAACACCTCCACTGCCCCGCCGCTAGCCTTGGTGCCACGCAAACGAGCCGGAAAGACTTTCGTATCGTTGAGCACCAAGAGATCGCCCGGATCGAGAAATGCTCCCAGCTCGGAAAAAACGCTGTGAACGATCTCGCCGGTTCGCCGCCGGATAACGAGCAGCCGCGAACCTTCGCGCTCGCGGCTCGGAAAGGCAGCGATCAGCGCCGGCGGCAGGTGGTAATTGAATTCTTCGAGATTCATGAAAAGAAAGCCGTGCGCCACGGCGTCCGGTGCTTAGCGATTTGACACCGGATCCCTGCAAGCGAGAAAGCGATAATGGGGAGCTTAAGTGTTGTCTTTCTTGATAAACGGCGCCAACAAATCGATGGGTACCGGAAAGATCGTTGTCGAGTTTTTCTCGGAGGCTACCTCGACTAAGCTCTGCAGGAAGCGGAGTTGCAATGCCATCGGCTGCTTGCCGATGACTTCGGCCGCGTCCGCCAATTTCTGCGACGCCTGAAATTCGCCCTCGGCATGAATCACCTTGGCGCGCCGCTCGCGTTCCGCTTCCGCTTGTTTCGCCATCGCGCGCTGCATCTCCTGAGGCAAGTCAATATGTTTCAGTTCGACCAAGACAACTTTGATGCCCCACGGATCGGTTTGCTGATCGAGAATTTCTTGAATCCGGCTATTGATTCGTTCCCGCTCCGCCAGAAGTTCATCGAGCTCAGCCTGCCCGCACACGCTTCTAAGCGTCACTTGCGCGAGCTGCGACGTGGCAAACAAATAATTTTCCACCTCTATGACCGCCCGGGTGGGCTCCAGCACGCGAAAGTAGAGTACCGCATTGACTTTAACCGACACGTTATCGCGCGTAATCACATCCTGCGGCGGTATGTCCATCGTCACCGTGCGCAGGTCCATTTTGACCATCTTTTCGATCCCCGGAATGATGTAAGTGATGCCCGGCCCGCGCGATCCCACCATCCGTCCGAGTCGAAAGACAACCGCCCGCTCGTATTCTTTCAAAATTTTGACGCCGCTGATGATGATTACGACGACAATGATTGCGAAAGTGAAAAACCCGCCCAATCCAAACATATTCCCCTCCCCGCTAAATGGCCGCTGAGCCTACCTAGCTCGCCTCACCTTGAGCACCATTCGATCGAGGCCCACTACTTGAACTCTCTCACCCGTTTCGATTGCCTCATCGGCTTCGGCCGTCCAATATTCGCCGTGCACGAACACCATTCCCCTTGGACTTAATTTTTCTCGCGCCAGTCCCACCTCGCCGATCAACCCTTCTATTCCAAGAGTGGGCTTGGCTTTTTGCGATCGAAAAACCAAATAGCTGACCGCAAGAACAAACGATCCAAGCGTCGCAACCGCGGTAAAAACAATCGACCGATCCACGCCGAAATCAGATGTCGGCGTGTCAAACAGCAAAAGCGAGCCGAGTGCGAGAGAAATAATTCCGCCGATACCCAATACGCCAAAGCTCGGAATGAATGCCTCACCAACCAAGAGCCCAACGCCAAATACCATCAGCGCAAGACCAGTGTAATTGATGGGCAGAAGCTGCAATGACGCGAACGCGAGCAAGAGACAAATCGCGCCGGCCACTCCCGGAAAGATCGTGCCGGGATGAGAGAATTCCATGTACAAGCCCAGAATACCCGCCATCATCAGAAGATAAGCGATGTTTGGATGTGCAATGCTGTTGAGAATTCTTTGCTTAAGGCTCATCTCGTACGGTACAACCCGCGCAGTTTTAATTGAAAGCTCTTGCTTGCTTCCATTGACATCGACCTTGCGGCCTTGCGCCTGATCAAGTAAATCGTTCACGTCTCTTGCGACGATATCGATGACTTTTTTCTTGAGCGCCTCGGTTTCGGTGATCGAGACGCTTTTGCGCACCGCTTGAATCGCCCATTCCGTATTCCGGCCGCGTTTTTGGGCGATGGTTTCGCTGAACGCCGCCATGTCGTTCAGGATTTTGTCGCCCATGGCTCCTTTGATCTCTTCTCCTGATCCGCCTACCGGGTGGGCGGCGCCGATGTTTGTCGCCGGCGCCATCGCCGCTATGTGAGCCGCCAACGTAATAAATACTCCGGCTGAGCCCGCGCGGGCGCCGCTCGGAGCGACGTAGACGAGGATGGGAACCGGCGCTGCAAGCATCTCCTTCACAATCAAACGGGTCGACTCGACAAGACCGCCGGGCGTATCCAACTGAATAATCAGCGCGCGCGCTCCATTGCTCTTGGCACGGCCGACACTTTCGTGAATGAAATCGGCTACCGCCGGATTGATCGTGCCGTCGATTGTGATGAGATCGACATGCGGTCCGGCCGCGTCTTTTGGCTGTGCGAAGACCGCTACGCCAAAAACGAGCAGTGAAACGAATAAGAAAAATCTAAGTGTTCTCACCGCGTAGCTCTTGAATGACTTTCTTGATGTCTTCCCAAACTAATTTTTTATCTGCCGGATTGCGCAGCAGATAGGCCGGATGAAATGTCGGCATAAGTTTGATGCCCTGGTAACGATGCCATGTACCACGGAGCTTGGTGATGGGAACTTTGCTCTGCAATAAAGTCTGCACTGCAAATTTGCCGAGACCGACGATCACCTGCGGACGCACTAGATCAATTTGCTTTTTGAGAAAAGGCTCGCAGGCGCTAACCTCATCAGGCTCCGGGTTACGATTTTCCGGCGGCCGGCATTTGACAACGTTCGCGATGTAAACATCCTCGCGTTTGAGGCCCATGCCTTTGGTAATAATATCGGTCAAAAGTTGGCCGGCCCGCCCGACAAAGGGCTCGCCTTGAAGATCCTCATCACGGCCAGGTCCCTCCCCCACAAACATCAATCGGGCATGCGGATTACCGATCCCGAAGACAATGTTCTTTCGGCCGGAGCAAAGTTTGCAACGCCGGCAGTCGCCGATCTCCGAACGCAGTTCGTCGAGATTTTTTGCGCTGAGCCACGGCGATTCGGCGGAAAGATCAGCTTCAGGACGAGCTGAATGTTGGCTTTCACCAGCTCGGTCCGGCGTGACCGCTCTATCGGGTTGCTCGTTTGGCAAGATGTGAATGCCCGCGCGTTGCCGTCTCTGTAAATGGCGCCTCAGCGATTCGGCCAAGATGGCGATTTCTCCCGTTTCGCTGCCACGATATTTCGATCCCTTCACTCCGCGGGATCTTACCACCGGAGACTTGGAGGTAGCAATAACGCCGTGACGCCTTAGGATCATGAGTCAGTCGTGCTTTCGCAGCTCCATCAAGTACCGGGCGCGCATTTGTGTGAAGAATGCCAATGATTCGGGCCATAAATAATCTCGGTACGTGTATACTAAGCCATGAAAAGCCGCGTCGTGATACAGCAGAGTTGCTTCCGCGTAGATACCCGAGCGTAAATAAATTCGTTGGCCGGCATTTTTGGTCGAAGCGAGCACAAGTTTGAACATATCGATATAACCTGGATCGAGATTTACGCGCCGGCCGGCCGACGAGACGGTCCTATAGTTATTCTCGATCCGTTGCATTTGCAGTTTAATCCCGGCGAGATCTTCCGGTGATTGCAAAAAGGAGAACGAAACAAAGCGCCGCAGGAGTCCCCGTCCCATTTCTTTTTCATAGAAGTTCGACGCGGTCCATGGCACGATTTCGCTTCGCGCGTCGATTTCCCCCAAGACAGCCGACAAGTCCGCTTCTACCGTTGTCAGAAGGTTGCCGTCGGATGAGAGCAGCGCGACGAAGTACTTCGCCGCCTTGAGCTCTCTCGCTGTTCCCATATCAGCGCGGGCTTTTTAGGGCGAGGAAATGATCGTAGATTTGATCAGCTAATTCGTCTTTGCTCATCAGTGGAAGCGAACGCGCCGCCCCGGTTCGGTCAATGATCGTCGCTGCGTTATTATCGCTATCAAAGCCGCTTCCGGTCTCAGCGACGTTATTGGCGACCACCATGTCGAGATTTTTCTCGCGAAGTTTTTTTTGAGCGTTGGCCGTCAATTCCTCGGTTTCAGCGGCGAAGCCGACGAGCCATTTGCCATTCTTGTTCTGCCCGAGTTCCTTGAGAATGTCCGGATTCGGTTCGAGGCGAACCTCGACGGCGTCCTTACCGCGCTTCATTTTGCGGTCAGAAATGGTGGCCACGTGATAATCTGAAACCGCGGCAGCCATGATGACGGCAGTGCATTGCGCATACTCCTTCAAAACCGCGGCGCGCATTTCCGCCGCGGTCAGGACGGAGATAAGCCGTGCTCCGCCTGGAGGATCGAGCGCCGTAGGCCCGCTGACCAGCACAACTTCGGCCCCCCGGCGAAGAGCCGCGCGCGCCAGAGCGTACCCCATTTTACCCGACGACCGGTTGGATATGTAGCGCACCGGATCGAGCGGCTCCCGATTGGGTCCCGCTGTGATCAAAAACTTCTCACCGCAGAGATCTTTCTTTCTCAATAACCTTTTGATTTCCTCTGCAATCTTCTCGGGGTCGGGCAAGCGCCCTTTACCCTCGTAACCGCAGGCGAGATACCCTTCGGCCGGCTCCAGGATATGGTAGCCGATCCTTCTGAGCTTGCGCAGATTTTCTTGCAGGATCGGGTTTTCGTACATATGGATGTTCATTGCTGGAGCCACTAGGACCGGCGCTTCAGTTGCCATCAAAACTGTCGTCAACAAATCGTCGGCGATGCCGCTCGCGATCTTTCCGATCACGTTCGCCGTGGCCGGCGCGATAACAAAGAGATCGGCGCTATCGGCAAGGTTGATATGTCCGATCTGAGACTCTTGGGTAAGGTCTAAAGTTTCCGTGGCGACTGGATTGCCTGACAACGTTTGGAACGTTAACGGCGTGACGAACCCAAGTGCGCTCTTGGTCATGATCACTCGGACTCTAAAGCTCGCTTTAACCAACAATCGGACCAACTCGACCGCTTTATAGCAGGCAATTCCGCCGGTGACTCCAAGAACGATTTTGCGTTGGTTCTCTTCGGTTGTCACATTCCAAAAATATCCGATCTCCTTAGGCCGCGCAAACAGGGCGAACGGGATGCCAGTGACAGCCCAATTTGTCCCTAAGTTGACCGCATCGCGACTTTTTGTCACCGTGATGATCACAGCGGAGTTTTATCGAACATCTCACAGCCGCTAAGTACCTTGAATTGCCAAGCTTATGATCCGAGTGAGCTTCAGGGAGTGATGGCACAATTTTGGCTTAAACGTTTGCCGGCTGGAATGTCTAAGCCGCTGAAAGACTTGACCAATTTAGAGACTTCGTATAAGTCACAACAGCAGGAAAAAGGAGACCGCAATGATTAGAGTTTATCGGCAATGGGTTCAGCGATTCCTTATGACGGGCATATTTGCAGCATCGCTCAGCTCATTATTTATAGTTGCCACAAACAGCAGCGCCGATGTTGTTCCAGAGCTGCTCGATGGCGCAGACCTGGCAGCCCAAAACGTACCCCTGAGCGTGCCCGATGATCTCGAACGCTATGCGCTGGCCGCTGCGGATACGGCGCCAATGGGCGCGGCCGTTCCAGGCGATGATTTCGATGAAGATCCATGGGAAGGTTTCAACGAAAAGATGTTTTGGTTTAACCGCGAGATTCTCGACCGTTTTCTCCTGAAACCAGTTGCGACAGGCTGGGATTTCATTTTTCCCAATCCCGTACAACGAGGCTTTCACAATTTCTTTGATAATCTCGCCGTCGTTCGGCGAGTCGTAAATAATACGTTACAACTTAAACTCACTGGTGCCGGCACCGAGCTCGCGCGCTTTACAATCAACAGTACGATTGGAGTAGTTGGCTTTTTCGATGTTGCAAAAGATGCTTTCGGTATCAATCCGAGAGATGAAGACACAGGTCAGACTTTTGGCGTCTGGGGTATGGGACCTGGCCCTTACCTAATTCTCCCTTTCCTGCCGCCCCTTACTGTTCGGGATGGCGTCGGCTATGCCTTCGATGTGGCAATGACTCCTTATACCTATTTTATCCCCTGGTGGGGCAGCGTCGCCGGCACCGCGACGAATACGGTAAACGAGCGATCCTTGAACCTTGACCGGTTCGAGCGCGTCGCAGAGTCCACGATCGACCTATACGGCGCCGTGCGTAATGGGTACCTACAAAGGCGAGCCGCAGCTATCGAACAATAGACCGGTTACTTCGATTTCATTTCGTCTTGACGCGGAAGAGCGGATAGTCCCCCACTCTTCCGCGTTTCTATTTATCCTTGCGGTCTCGGTTGCGCTGCAGTCTTTCGCTTCGCGGACGACAAACGGATTGTGCAATTTCCCGCCCGCGCACCTCATCGCTATTGACAAGCTAAGAACCGTTCACTATGAAATAAAATCGTCTGCGCAACCGTGGATTTTACCGTTCAACGAATTTGGGAGCTCGACAAAACGATGGCACGCACAAAGAAAAAAAACGCCGGTCGCGCCGCCAAAGACCGCAGTCACGACTACATCGATGACGGGACCCACGACGAGTCGGAAGATGAAGACCTTCCAAGTGACGAGGCCGGAAGGCGCAAAATAAAAAAGAACTACGAAGAACTTCTCGGCATTCGCATCGACAAATTGAAAGGTCGAGTGCTCAATCGGGAAAAAATAAATAAGAGCATCGATGGTCTGTATTTCATCTGCTACGAGTGCCGAAAAATCTGCCACAACCTGGACGAAGGTTGGACGGAAGAAGCCGGCACGCTCAACAATTATTGCGGCGCCTGCGCCAAGATCAAGAATATCCGGAGCAGCGCCGCTTAAGATTCAGCCGCGCCAGTAGATCTGACAACTCCTTGGGCAATTCCGCTTCAATCGTCAGCGAGCCGCCGTCATTCGGATGAAGTAGGGTCAACCTGTACGCGTGCAAGAAATGCCGTTGCAGGCCGAAGTTTTCCGTTTGCCCGGCGCCATAAAGAGTGTCGGCAACGATCGGATGGCCGGCGACCGCCAAATGCGCGCGGATCTGATGCATCACTCCGCTTGCCATTTCAATTTCCAACAGGGTCAAAGCGCGAGCGCGGCCGATGCGCCGGTAGCGCGTGATAGCTTTCCACGCCGGTCCCTTCGTTCGACCCGGTCGTGTGATCGCGCGCATGCGGCGCTTATCGCGGGTGTCATGCGCTAGCGGGATATCGATCAGCCCTTCGGCTGGCGTGATTCCCCAGACCAGAGCCAAATAAATTTTTTGAACCAGTCTCCGACGAAACTGAGACTTGAGATTTTCAAAGGCTGCCTGCGTTTTCGCTACCACAATGAGACCGGAAGTTTCGCGATCCAGACGGTGAACCAGGCCGGGTTCCCACTGGCTCTTGCCGACACTCATGAGCTTGGGAAAGCGCGCCAGCAAAAAGTTTGCGAGGGTTAGTCTATCTCGTCCGGAGAAACCATGAGTCGGCATGCCGGCAGGTTTGTTTACGACAAGAAGCGCGGAGTCCTCGTAAATAATCGGCACATCGAGCGCGGCATCAGGTAGCGGAGTGGCGGCTAACCACGTCTCCGAACCTTTGAAAACAAGCTCATCGCCGTCCGCCAAGCGATCACCCTTCTTGCCGACTTTGCCATTCACCGTAAATACTTGCTGACGGATTGCTTGTTCGATTTTGCGCCGCGACAGATGGGGAAGACACTTCCGAACAAAAGAATCGAGCCGAATCTGCCCTTGTTCCGTCCGAACTTGCCAGGATTTTGTGGCGAAGGACGTCGCTTGATCCCCCATACGAGCTACCGTAGTATAACTGCCAATCTCATCAACCAGGACACCTAAATGCTTAAAAATTGCTTCAGCGTTATAATCGCCGGCGGCAAAGGCACCCGCTTTTGGCCGCTCAGCCGCGCGTGTCGTCCAAAGCAGTTGCTCAATATCATAAGCCAGAAAAGCTTGATCGAGGCGACCGCCGATCGAGTCTATCCTGTCAGCGGCCGCGATCAAACATTGGTTGTCACGGTCGCAGATCAGGTCGATGCACTTCGGCGCACGTTACGAGATCTCCCGAAAAAGAATTTTCTGGCGGAGCCGCAAGGCAAGAACACCGCGCCGTGCATCGGCCTCGCCGCCCTCGAGGTGAGCCGGCGGAATCCCAATGCCGCCATGATCGTGCTTCCGGCGGATCACTGGGTTCGCGACACCGCCGGCTTTCGGAGTACGCTCAAAACTGCAATCGCACTAGCCAACCAATATGATCGACTCGTGACCATTGGCATTCGGCCTGACTATCCGGAAACGGGGTATGGCTATATCATGAAAGGGAAGCCGGTCTCGGCCAAAAATGAAGCATCTGCCTTCTTCGTAAAACGATTCACTGAAAAGCCGGCGCTTACGCTGGCACGACGACTCGTCCGCGACGGTTCTTTATGGAATAGCGGAATTTTCGCCTGGAAAGCGTCCACTCTGCTTCAGCTTCTTGACCGCTATCAGCCGTCAATCGCCGCGGGGCTCGATGCAATTAAGCGCGCGGCTGGGGGCGAATCGCTGGCCACTCCCACAGCGAAACTGCGAACCGCCATTGCACGTGAATATAAAAAAATGCCGAACCTTTCGATCGATTATGCCGTTATGGAAAAAGCCGGCTCCGAAGGCAACGTTTTGACTCTGGAAGGAGACTTCGGCTGGAGCGATGTCGGTAGTTGGGCGGCGGTGCATCGAATGATGCAAAAAGATGTCAACGGCAATGCAAGTCGGGGACGATGGCTAGGGCTTGGCACTAAAAACTGTCTTATTCACGCACCCGATCGTCTGGTCGTGCTTTTGGGCATGGAAAATGCCGTCGTCGTCGATACGCCGGACGCCTTATTGGTTGGTGATCTCACCCGTTCCCAAGAAGTGCGTGAACTCGTCGACCAACTGAATCGTGAAGGTCTCGGCTCTTACACGGTTTGATCGTCACCTGCCAGCCGTCACAAGCCGTGAACACACGATATCCCAAAGGTCCGTTCCATCCTGACGAGCCCGTTATCTTCCTCGACCGCAAGGACCGCGAATATCTCGCCCGCCTCGATCAGCGCCGCGCCATTTCCATCCGCGGCGGCAAGATCGCTATCGATGACGTTATCGGCCGCGAAGAAGGCAGCGTGGTGCGCTCATCCTTGAATGAACCGTTCTTGATCTTCCGCCCGAGTCTGCCACAGCTCATTCCCAATTTGCCGCGCAGCGCTCAAGTCATTTACCCGAAAGATATCGGCCCGATATTACTTTGGGCGGATCTCTTTCCCGGCGCGCGTGTCGTTGAAGCGGGTGTGGGCGCAGGCGCTTTGAGCATGGCGCTGCTCCGCGCCATCGGCGAGGACGGTCAATTGATTTCTTACGAGCTCCGTGAAGATTTTGCCGAACTGGCGCAAAAAAACGTCGCGCGCTATTTCGGCCCGTCGCCCAACTGGACGGTAAAACTCGGGGACGTTGCCCAATTTCTAGTGGAAAACAATATCGACCGCGTCATTCTCGACCTTCCCGAACCGTGGCATGTGATTGACCGCGCCTGGAATGCGCTTCGACCCGGCGGCTTCTTGCTCTGTTATCTGCCGACCGTGCTGCAAGTAAAAAGCCTCATCGACGCGCTCCGAATCGACAAACGCTTTGCTTGCATTGAAACATCGGAAAATTTGATGCGTTTCTGGCACTTCAAAGGCGCAAGTGCGCGCCCGCAGCACCGCATGGTGGCGCATACCGGTTTTCTCACTTCCGCGCGACGTTTAGCTGACGGGGTAAAAGACATTCCCCGAGCCCCCTGAATGATCTATCCAGAGAACTCAGGGAATGAATATAAATTGACGTAGGTTCGACCTCATATCCGCGAGTTGCAGCGAGTCTGGATTCAAAGATGCTCAAAAAGCCCAGAAGCGAAGCGCAAGCGGGCGCAACGAAGTGTGTCGCGCTGCTAAGGTTGTGACCAGAGCTGGATGTAATTCTGCTCCGTATCGTAAAAGTAAATGGCCTTTCCGGTGGGCCGGACGACCGGCTTATCGATCAGCACTTTCACGCCGGCCTTTTTCAGTTCATCCGCGGCTTTGGCGAAATCTTCCGAGCCGACTTCCAATGCTAAATGGGATGTTCCTTCATCAAAGTCGCCGCGCTCCACAGTCGACGGCCGTTGGAAGAGCACCAGGCACATGCCGTCTTCCATAAAAAGACGCGCGATGTTGGGAAACATGCCGTACTTATCTTTATACGGACCGCCGCTTTCAGTGTCATAGCCGACCTTGGTGCACTTCATGCCTAGGACTTCCGTGTAAAACTTGACCGCTCGTTCGAGATCATTGCACGGCAATCCGATGTGATAAATTTGTTTGATCTTCATCTGGCCCGATCCTCCTTATTGATTTTTGTATACTGTAAATGCGCCGGCCGTTTCAAGTGACCCAGAGGCTTGGCTTAGCCGTTCCATCGCGTCCAGATCGACTACAGCAGCGACACAGGCCTAATGAGAGCTTCTTGACATCCTGGGCGAATCTACTAAACATCATGCCCCATGAGACAATTGCGGTTAATCGTTTTGTCTTTCTTCTCAGTCCTGGCGCTCCAGCCGACCGGCGCTCCCGCGCAACAAACCCTCGAGCGGATCGTAATTACCTATCCGAGTCGCAGCATCGCTTCGGTGGATCTCTATATCGCTCAGGAACGCGGCTTCTTCCGCCAAGAAGGCCTCCAAGCGGAAGTTGTGCAGGTCCGAGGAAATATCGGCGTCACCGCCCTCTTGAGCGGCGATGCGCATGCGATCAATAACGTGGGGACGATCATCCGCGCCATGGAGCGCACCGATCTTCCCGCCAAAGTTCTAACGCAAAGCCTGAAAAAAAATCTTTTTTGGCTCGTCACCAAACCGGACGTAAAATCATTGAGTGAACTCAAGGGCAAGGTCTTTGGAACGACGACGTTAGGAGGCTCGCAGCACCTCGCTGCGGTGCGCCTCCTGCAGAAAGCCGGCCTTGACCCGGAGAGAGACATCACGGTAGTGATCGGCGGCGACGTTCCCGCCCAATTGCAAAGTCTCGTGAGCGGCGTGATCCAGCTCGCGGCCCTCTCGCCACCCACAGTTATTTTAGCCCGAGATAAGTTCAAACTCACAATTCACGGCAGCACGCTCGAGGACGTGCCGAATCTGCAAAACGGACTCGCCTTCTCCGAAAAACTGCTT
>Ga0075289_1000028_pt1 | contig 15835 bp, 12 predicted proteins | sample SF_Rice_20C_80N__4_FD_69764 | JGI IMG/M metagenome (GOLD analysis project Ga0075289, IMG submission 69764) | Rice paddy soil microbial communities from Twitchell Island, California, USA - SF_Rice_20C_80N_103 | ecosystem: Environmental > Terrestrial > Soil > Paddy field/soil | place: USA... | reverse complement strand
TCCCGGCATCGGCCCTGGCCTCATGAAACAAATTCGCTCGGATATTACCGTGACGGGCACGACGAGCACCGATAAGCCACAAAAAAAAGAGACTAAGAGTAAAGCCACTACGGCGAAGACAACGGTAACGCCAAAGGTCGATGCCATCAAATCGAACGCCGCCAAAAACAGAATAGCGGAAAAACTCAAGCCATCCGATCCAAAAGTCGAAAAGAAGTAAGCACTCGATAATCCCCGCTAAACAACCTTGGCCGCTCTCCGGGCCGGGGTTGTTTATTTTTGTAGCGGTGAAATAATTCTACGATCTGACTCACGCGCCGTTGAAGGGAGGCCTCGATGCGTCTCGATGAAGAACAAGAAAGTCAGAATGTGGAGGATCGTCGCGGCTTCCGTGTATCCAAAGGTGTCGCCGGCGGCGGGATCGGCGGCATCGCTATCATTCTGATCGCGCTCTTTTTGGGAATCGATCCCAGCGTGCTTCTGCAAAATAGCCCCGAATCGAACACTTCACAGGAACCGGGGCCGCAATCTTCGCCGGCGGGTAGCGATGAAGGCCGCGAGTTCGTGGCCCGAGTGCTCGGCAGCACCGAACGGGTCTGGGGCGAAATATTCCAGCGTGCCGGAAGACAGTACGCCGAGCCCAAGCTCGTGCTTTTCACCGGTCAGGTTCAGTCCGCCTGCGGCTTTGCATCGGCTGCCGCCGGTCCCTTCTACTGCGGCATGGATCAAAAAGTCTACATCGATCTCGCCTTCTATCGCGAGCTGCACAACCGCTTCAAAGCCCCGGGAGATTTTGCACAGGCCTATGTCGTCGCCCACGAAGTCGGACATCACGTGCAAAATTTGCTTGGCATCATGGAAAAAATTCAACAACGCCAGCGACGCGCCAGTGAAGGCGAAGCGAACGCACTTTCGGTAAGGCTCGAGCTGCAGGCCGATTGTCTTGCCGGCGTATGGGCGAGCCTCGCCAATCGTGAGCGCAAAATTCTCGAAACCGGAGACGTGGAAGAAGGTCTGAACGCCGCTGCTCAAATCGGCGATGACACGATGCAGAAGCGCGCTCAAGGCTACGTCGTCCCGGAAGGCTTCACGCACGGCAGCGCTCAGCAACGCGTTCGCTGGTTCCGCCGTGGCATTGAAAGCGGCGAATTGAAACAGTGCGACACGTTTGCTTCGGCCGGTGCGCTCTAGCATTGCTATAACTACATTCGGTCGCCGTCTTGTTCTTTCCATGAGTCGGCATTTATCCACACGATACGTCAGACTGCGCAGCCCGGCTGCAGCGCAGCGGAATCCGGGTGTTTCTGAATAACTATTCATTCGAAACTCTTCGGTTGCCCGTCGGAAGTACTCTTAAAAGATTTCTAGCGGCACTGACCCGGGGTGGCTAACCAACATTTGACCACGCCTCATTGTCATTTCGACCGCAGGGAGAAATCTTTCCCAGATCCTTAAGTTTGTATCGGTAGCAACCTCTGCGGCAGCACGCGGTCTCCTACGCTAAGAGTTTTGAATTGAGCTTACGGATCTCTCGCATTTTTTTGCGGCCTCCCGCGTCGCGGTTGTGCTAAAATCATTTCGCATTGGGCGGCACATGGCCGCTAATTCGAGCACCTCAAAGGATAAGTTCTATGGCGAAAACCTGGATTGTCTGTATCGACGGCACATGGAATCAACCCGGGCAACGCGACAAAGATCCCGTAAGCTCTAAAGAAGAAGCGACCTCGTCCAACGTCGTTAGGACCTGGGAAGCCATTGCCAACCGGGATCTCGCCAGAACGTACTACTACGGATCGATTACGCCTATAAAGCCGAAAATCCTTTTTACCGGGGTCGAAGGCGAAGTGATTTACCTGGCCGGTATCGGCACAAGCGGTACCGTGAAGCTTCAGCTGCTCGAAGGCGCGACCGGGACAGGCACGTCCGAGCGCATTCGCGATGCGTACCGTTTTTTGGCGGAACGTTATCGCCCCGGCGATCGCATATTCGGCTTCGGCTTTAGCCGCGGCGCTTTTGCGATCCGCAGTCTCGCCGGTTTCATTGACTTAGCCGGCTTACCCACCGAACCGCGAGCGCTCAAAGAAGAGGAGCTACTGGAAATCTATGACGCCTATATGGACGGAAAGCCGATCGACAAATCGCTATACGGGACCGCTGATACCACGATCGATTTTCTCGGCGTTTGGGATACCGTGGGCGCGTTGGCGTTCGGGCGGACTCTGGGAAATTTTCATCGGATCAGCCCGCCCAACGTCAAACGCGTAGCTCACGCATTGGCGCTCGATGAAGAGCGCGAGCGTTTTGAGCCTGCATTTTGGGAACTACCGGCCACTGCGGAAACACAGGTGGACGAGGTCTGGTTCAGCGGCTGTCACACCAATGTCGGCGGCGGCTACGTTGACGCCAATCTTTCCAACATTGCTCTATTTTGGATGCTGCAATCCGCGCGCGATGCAGGCTTGCCGCTTGACGCCCGAGGTATTCCCGGGTTCGATGTGGAGAGCCCCCGCGCCATTCAACGCGACTCTTATAAAGAATTTTACGAAGGCATCGGACTCATAGGTAAAATCGCCGTCTCGCTTGATCTAAAAAAGGGACCGCGTGCGATCCGCGACGGACAGCGCATCCATCAAAGCGTCTTCGAGCGTATGCAAGAAGCCGGCGACCAGGAGCAATACATGCCCGCAGCCCGCTATAACGGCACCGTTCTAACAGCAGAGCGAAATCCGGGCATTCGGCCCTGGGGCGGGTTTTAAGAAGTTCTGAGGCTGTGAGTACTGAGTGAAATTCACTTCGCTTTACTTTTTTCTTTCTCTTGCTATTGAAACTCGTAGTCCACCAATAATTCTGCCGGCCTATCGAACCTTCAAATCTGTTTGAATTCGTTTCCCATCCGAAAACCCAGCACTCAGGACTCTTTACTCAGCACGCATCACTTCCCACAGCAACTCCACCGGATGTTTCGCTTTCCGGCCTGCGAGATGATCGATCTGCTGCCTGCATGAAATCCCCGCGGCGACAATCTCGACATCGGCACCGGCGGCTTTCACCGTGGGAACGAGGCGGCGGTTGCCGATCTTGGTCGAAAGATCATAGTGCTCTTTTTCGAACCCAAAGGATCCGGCCATGCCGCAGCAGCCCGAGTCGACTTCGCTGACCTCGTAGCCGGCCGCTTTTAACATCGCAATTGTCGGCGCCGTGCCGACCAGCGCTTTTTGATGGCAATGACCGTGCAGCAGCGCCCTTCTTTGATTGCTATTCGATGTTAACGACAGTCGCCCTGCTTTGTGCTCGCGCATCACGAACTCATCGAACAAAAAAGTGTTGTCCGCCACTTTTTTCGCGGCACTTGTCCGAATGAATTCAGGATACTCGTCGCGCAGTGTGAGCAAACACGACGGTTCCAGGCCGACGATCGCCGTGCCTTTCTCGGCGTAGGGGGCCAGTTTTTCGACATTCCACGCAGCATTTTCTCTGGCCTGGCTTAGCATGCCCTTGGAGATCATCGGCCGGCCGCAGCATTTCTTGTCGGCGAGCAGGACTCGATAGCCGGAATTCTCCAGGAACCGTGTCGCTGCTATTGCGACGGCAGGAGTGTTGTAATTGTTAAACGTATCGTTGAACAACGCCACTTCCCCTTTGGACCCATCCCCTTCCGCTTGATGTTTTTTGAACCAGCTTTCAAAAGTTTCACCGGCGAAGCGCGGCAATGGTCTGCGCCGGTCAATTCCGGCAAAAACTTCCATCAGCCATCGGTTTATTCCGGAATTGGCGATCCAATTCGAAACCGGCGCCAAACTTGATCCGACGCGATTCAATGTCTCGATGCCACCGAACATTCTGTTGCGCAGAGGCAATCCGTTGGCGCGATGATAATGATCGAGAAATTCATATTTGAGCTTGGCCATATCCACGTTGGACGGACACTCTGCCTTGCACGCTTTGCATTCGAGGCAGAGATCCATCACTTCGTAAAGGCGTTTGCCGGTGAATTCCGCTTGCGGAGCTCTTCCCGAAATCGCATTTCTTAGCGCATTGGCGCGGCCACGCGTCGAGTGCTCTTCGTCGAGTGTGCCCATGTACGACGGGCACATGGTGCCATCGAGCTTCTTGCGGCATTCGGCCATGCCGCTGCACATCTCGACGGCTCGCGCAAAGCCGCCCTGGCCGGCAAAATCCAAAGTCGTGCGGGGCTCCCACGGCTTATATTGCGGGCTGATTTTGAGCGATTCGGTCATTGCCGGCGCTTCGACGATCTTCCCTGGATTCATCAGATTCTTCGGATCAAAAGCCCGCTTGATTTGTCGGAACGCATCGTAGAGCGCCGGACCAAACAGCTTGGCGTTGAAATGACTGCGCGCCAGCCCGTCGCCATGCTCGCCCGACATGGCGCCGTTGAATTCCAGCACGAGATCGGAGATCGCGTTGGCAATCGAGACCATCTTGGCCTTTTCGCTCTCTTCTTTGAGATTGATCAGCGGGCGGATGTGCATGCAGCCGACCGAACAATGGCCGTAGTAGCCGGCGATGGTATCGTGGCGCGATACCACTTCGCGAAAGCGGCGAATGAACTCCGGCAGCTTGGCCGGCGCCACCGCGGTGTCCTCGACGAACGCTATTGGTTTCTTGTCGCCTTTGATGCCGAGCAGCAAACCTAACCCCGCTTTGCGCACTCCCCAGATCGCTTTCACTTCTTCCGGCTTGAAGGCGAGAGTTGACGCGTAGCCGATTTTCTCGCGCTTGCGCATTTCCTCGAGCTTATAGACCTGCTCTTTGATCTCCTCTTCGCTCTCACCCGCATATTCGACCATTAAGAGTGAATCCGGCGTGCCTTGAACGAAACCCAGTTTGCGCGACTGCTCGATGTTGCCGCGCGCGAGGTTCAACACCATCTTGTCGGTCGATTCCATGGCATAGGGCCGCGTTTGCAGCACAACCTGGGCGCATTCCAAGGCTTCGATATCGTCGTTGAAGTGAATCACGACCATGGCTGTCCACTTGGGTTTCCGCACCAGGCGCATTTTGGCTTCGACAATCGTGGCCAGAGTGCCTTCGGATCCGACCACCATGCGCGATAGATTGAACGGCTGCGGCTTGACGAACTCGTCGAGATTATAGCCCGAGACGCGGCGCATTATTTTCGGATAGCGCGCGACAATTTCATTTTTGTGTTGTTGCGCCAATCGGAAAACTTCGCGGTAAGCCCGGCCTTCGATCGTGTCGGCTCGGCTTTTGGTTTCCACCGCTTCGGGTGATAAATCCTTGAGCGCGGCTTCGCTGCCGTCGGCAAGCAGGACGGTCAGTTCGATGACGTGATCCAAGGTTTTGCCGTAGGTCAGCGAATGCGCGCCCGAAGAATTATTGCCGATCATGCCGCCGATGGTAGCCCGGTTCGAAGTGGAAGTGTCCGGGCCGAATTGCAACCCCATTCCCCGCACGTTAGCATTCAACTCGTCTTGAACCAGGCCCGGTTGAACGCGGCACCAAAGCTCTTCTCTATTCACTTCCAGAACGTTTTGCATGTACTTGGAAAAATCGAGAATGATGGAATGCCCCACGGCTTGGCCGGCCAGAGAAGTACCCCCGCCGCGCGGGAGAATTGTCACGCTGAGCCGGTTGGCGACTTCGATCACCGCCTGCACGTCGCCCTTGTGGCGCGGCACAACCACGCCGACGGGCTCGATCTGGTAGATGGATGCGTCGGTGGAATAGAGAAGTCTCGAGTAACGGTCGAAGCGCAGATCGCCTTCGACCCGTTTCTTCAGCTCCGCCTCGATCTCGAAATAATCCCTGCCGGGATTCGCCGCCATAATTCCCTCGCCACCTAACAGTGTGGTAATGGATTATGGGCGGCCACAGGGGGCCGCCCCTACAAATTTCTTGTATTCTGACATCTTGAACGTCGAACCTTGAACTTTCGAACGAGCATTCTAACCCCACCGTAACACTAAAACGCCGGCGACGACCAGCGCAGCCGCGGCACCCTCTTTCACAGTCACTTCTTCAATCCCCTTGAGCGTCGTCTTGGCGAGAAAGAAACTGACGATCGGCTGCGCGCTCCAGATTGGAGCGACAACCGATGCCGGCGCATGCACGAGCGCTTTCAAAGTGAAGATCGAGCCAATAGCGTAGAGAAAACCGGCTGAGACAAAACAGATGAGACTACTGGTTTGAATTCTTTCCCACTTTCGTTCGATTTTGAGCAAGCTTCCCAACGTCAGGAGCAGCATCAAACCCGTCGCATGCATCACCAGAGCGCCGATGACCGGCGGACCACCGTGGTCGGTGGCGAATTTCTTTAGCACCGGAACGATACCATAACAAATCGTCGCCAGCACCGAGGTCGCGGTGAGCAGGCGCGCGGAATGCTTACCTTCCGAGCTCCGCGCACGGACAAAGAAAACGCCGGAAATGATCAGCAGGACTCCGACCAGCACCGCCGGCGACAGCGGCTCGCCGAGAAGCAGCGCCGCCAGCAGGACTGTTATCAAGGGCGAGGAGTTATTCAGCGACTGCGCCCGTGCAGCGCCGATCTGATCGACGCTTTTGACGAAGAGCGTGCGGCCTAGATAGGCGCCGACGATTCCGGTCGCGGCAAAGATGAGCACCGCAAGCGGCGCGATCTTTCCCGCAAATAGATCGCCCTCAAGCAAGGCCGAACACACCAGAGTCAGGAGAATCGTTGCCTGCTGGTAGAGCGTCGCGGCGCTGACATCGGAATGAGCCAGCCCGCGTTTGACCAAAATCGGGCTGGTGCCCCAAAATAAACCGGCGATGAGCGCATAGAGAACTCCGGTTTCCATCGGCGATGATCAACGGTCCGAACTACTCTCGGAGCGCCGCCTGCGCCAGAGTGAAGACATTTTGAAACATCGGCTTGGTGAGTTTGCCGGTAAAGGTGTTTTGCTGGCTCGGATGATAGGAACAGATCAAGCGCTGCCCGTTGGGCAAGTGAACCAAAACTCCGTGGCCAAACCTCGGACGAGGTTTAGGCATAAGCCCACCGTTTTGCCGATAAGCTGCAAAAAACTGATCGAATGCAATTTTTCCGAGCGCGATCACGACTCTCACGTGTCGAAAAAGTTTCAGCTCCTCGATCAGGTACGGCCGGCAGCGATTAAATTCGATGAGAGTAGGTTTGTTGTCGGGCGGCGCGCAATGCACTGCGGCCGTGATATAGCAGTCCTTGAGCTTCAGGCCGTCACCGCAGTGCTCGGAATTTGCCTGATTCGCAAACCCCGCCTGATGCAGCGCGCCATAGAGCCAGTCGCCGCTGCGGTCGCCGGTGAACATCCGCCCGGTGCGATTGCCGCCGTGCGCTGCGGGGGCCAAACCAACGATAAACAGGCGCGCATTGGGATCACCGAATCCAGGCAACGGCTTCGCCCAATATTCCATGCCTAGGTAGCGGCGCGGCGGCTTTTTTGCCGAAGCTTCACGCCAGCGGACTAGACGCGGGCAGCGCCGGCAGTTGATGATCGCCGTATGCAAGTCCTGGAGAGCTATCATAAGATTGTTCTGTTACCATAGTCCGGAATGGAAAAGAAAACATACGCTTATTTTAGCTGCGGGCGATAGGCTCCTCCATCAACTCTCGGTTTACCGGCGAACCCCAAACTCCGCTGCAATTCTGCCGGGTGAAATCCTTCTGCGCGACAAACCGACCGGCAGAGACAGCAAGGAAATTTGGCCATAATCGCCGCGTGCAAACAATTTTTTTTTTTGCTATAAACCGAATTGGCTCAGACATTGAAGGGAGAATTCATGAGGGAACGCAATCTTAAGGGCAAGATTCGCATGGTTAGCTCGGCTGCCTGGGATGTCTGCGCTTTCGGCCTAACATGATGATTTGGCGCGAGGGGCTTTGGTACATAAAGCGACCAGACAAGATGTGCCGCAGATCGTTGAGCAATATATGAAGCTCGAAGCAACGGACCAGGCCAAAGAAGCCGGCATCGCCGCGAAGTAGAGTGCATCTCGCATCGTTAATTGCCTTCCGCAATCTATCTCGGGCTCAATACCGCGGTTTGTTTCTGGTTTGATTAAGGAGAAACCGCGTTTGTGTGTCGGCCTTTGTGCCGGGCATTGCGAAACAAGGATTACTTGACACAGATCTCGTATCCATAAATATTGGAACCAGGAACGACAGATACACAGCTATAAGGAAAACATCGTGGCAGATAAAACTCTAACCCTGGATCAATTTCGCACGCTGCGAAAAGACAATTGGTGGGTTGCCCCGCTACTCGTGGTCGTCGGTCTCGGCGGCTTCGCGATTTACGCCACCTGGGCGGCCTTGCAGAATGCGCACTACTACCACGAGCCCTACCTTTCACCATTCTATTCGCCCTGCATCGCGGAGAATTGCGCCCACGTGACATTGCCGCTTATCGGTTCCTGGTGGAATTTATCGCCCGCTTTCTTGATTCTCTGGATCCCGGGCGGCTTCCGGGCGACCTGCTACTATTATCGCAAAGCCTACTACCGCTCGTTTTTCCTGTCGCCGCCGGCGTGCGCCGTGCGCGATGCCAGTAACACCTATAGCGGCGAGACTCGGTTTCCATTCTTGTTTCAAAACCTGCACCGTTATTTCTTCTATCTCTCCTTAGTGATCCTGGTATTCTTGTGGTGGGATGCGCTCCTGGCGTTCAAATTTCCCGATGGCGTCGGCATGGGTGTCGGTACGATCGTCCTGTGTTTGAATGCGGCGCTACTCACCATTTTTAGTCTCTCCTGCAATTCCTGCCGTCACGTTTGCGGCGGCTATTTAAACTCCTTTCACAGCGCGCCGGGCAAATATAAGACTTGGAGCTTCATCACCCGTCTTAACGAAAAGCACATGGAATATGCGTGGGTCAGCCTCATCTGGGTCGCACTCACCGATCTTTATGTGCGCCTCCTTTCGATGGGAGTGATCACGGATTTGAGGTTTTTCTGATGGCTGAAGGAAAGTACGAAACTCACGAGTACGATGTGGTCGTTATCGGCGCAGGCGGCGCCGGCTTGCGCGCCGCAGTGGAAGCATCCGCCCAGGGGGCAAAAACTGCGCTGGTTTGTAAATCGCTCCTCGGTAAGGCCCACACCGTGATGGCCGAAGGCGGCATCGCAGCGGCTATGGGCAATGTGTATCCGGAAGACAACTGGAAGATCCACTTCCGCGATACCATGCGCGGCGGCAAGCTACTCAACAACTGGCGCATGGCACAGATCCACGCTCAAGAAGCGCCCGATCGCGTGCTCGAACTGGAGGAATGGGGCGCGCTGTTTGACCGGACTAAGGACGGATTGATCCTGCAACGCGATTTTGGCGGGCACCGCTACGCGCGCCTGGCGCATGTCGGCGATCGCACCGGCTTGGAAATGATCCGCACGCTTCAACAACACGCCGTGCACAGGGGCATCGACGTATACATGGAGTGTAACCTGCAGCGGTTGCTCACCGACGACGACCGCATCAGCGGCGCCTTCGGCTATTGGCGCGAGAGCGGCAAATTTATTTTATTCAAATGCAAAGCCGTGGTACTCGCCACCGGCGGCGGCGGTAAAGCTTGGAAAATAACGTCCAATTCGTGGGAGTATAGCGGCGATGGCGTCACCATGGCGGCCGATGTCGGCGCGGACCTGATGGATATGGAATTCATGCAGTTTCATCCGACGGGCATGGTCTGGCCGCCGAGCGTGCGCGGTATTCTCGTAACCGAGGGCGTGCGCGGTGACGGTGGGACTTTAAAAAATGCCAAAGGCGAGCGCTTCATGTTCAGGTACATCCCGGAATTCTTCCGCGCCGAGACCGCCGAGACCGAAAAGGAAGCCGATGCCTGGTACGATGACAAAAGCAACCGGCGCACTCCGGATCTGCTGCCGCGCGATGAGGTTGCCCGGGCCATTAACTCGGAAGTCAAAGCCGGCCGCGGCACGCCGCACGGCGGTGTTTTTCTCGATATCGCGTCGCGCCGGCCCGCGGATTACATTCAACGCCGTCTACCCTCGATGTATCACCAGTTCAAAGAACTGGCCGACGTCGACATTACCAAAGAACCCATGGAAGTGGGGCCGACCTGTCACTATGCGATGGGTGGCGTCAAAGTCGACGCGGATAGCACGGCGACGACCGTCGCCGGGTTATTTGCCGCCGGCGAAGTCGCCGCAGGACTGCATGGCGCCAATCGCTTGGGCGGCAACTCGCTCTCCGACTTGCTCGTGTTCGGCCGCCGTGCCGGCCTTTATGCCGCCGAGTACGCCAAGTCCATCAAAGGCTCGCTATCGATCAACAACGATCAGATCGACGGTTATGCGCGGGACATGCTCGCGTCGTTTGAAGCCAACGGGAACGAAAATCCATACAAGATCCATGCGGACCTGCAAGACTGCATGCAGAACCTGGTCGGCATTATTCGTGTCGAATCGGAGTTGAAACAGGCCCTGGAAACCATACAACAGCTAAAGCAGCGGTCGCGAAACGTCAAAGTCGAAGGGAACCGCCAATTTAATACCGGCTGGCACCTCGCACTTGATCTGCACTCGCTTCTCACCTTTGCGGAAGCGGCGACGCTCGCGGCTATCGAACGCAAAGAAAGCCGGGGCGGCCATACGCGCGACGATTACCCGAGTCCGGATGCCAAGTACGCCAAGGTGAATATTGTGGTGCGCAAAGCCGGCGACAGCATGACGCTCACGCAGGAGCCGCTCCCGGAAATGCCTGAAGAGCTAAAAGCGCTGCTTGAGGAGAAAAAGTGATGGCTGACCAACAAGTTCATATGCGCGTGTGGCGCGGCGATGCCAGCGGCGGTGAGTTCAAAGATTACCGGATTACCGTCGGCGAAGGCCAAGTAGTGCTCGACGTTATTCATGCGATTCAGGCGCAGCAGGCTAATGATTTAGCGGTACGATGGAACTGTAAAGCAGGCAAATGCGGCTCGTGCAGCGCCGAGATCAACGGCAAGCCGCGGCTGATGTGCATGACGCGGATGAATATTTTCGAGCCCGGTCAAACGATCACGGTTTCGCCGATGAAAACGTTTCCAATTATTCGCGATTTGGTCACCGACGTTTCGTTTAATTTCAAAAAAGCGCGCGAGGTTCCGGCATTCAAACCGAAGCCTAAAGATCCCGACGGCAAACGGCGCATGTACCAAGAGGACATCGATCGCGTCCAGGAATTTCACAAATGCATCGAATGCTTTCTATGCCAAAACGTTTGCCATGTCATCCGTGACCATGAGGAAAACAAGCCTGCTTTTGCCGGACCACGCCTGTTCGTCCGCTACGCGGCCCTCGAAATGCACCCGCTGGACAGCAACGATCGACTGGAGCTGATCAAACAGAAGGCGGGGATCGGATTGTGTAATATCACGAAGTGCTGCACCGAAGTTTGTCCGGAACATATCCACATTACCGATAATGCGATTATTCCCTTAAAAGAACGAGTAGTCGATCGTTACTACGATCCGATCGCCAAATTGCTCGGCATTTTTTCAAGAAAGTCCAGCGGGTAATCTTCGGTAGTTCGGCGAGAACATCGCAATTCCATTCGCATTGACGGCCGCGGGGCTGGCACCTGCGGATAGCTCAAGAACGGTCGCGGCGCCGCAGGTACATTTTCACCCAGTAATCGTACAACGAAGCGACGGTAAATTTTTCGGTCATATTGCGCTTCAAAGCCGATTCATATTCTATACTGATGTCCTGCGCGTCCTTGATTACGCTCAAAAGATTGCCTTGTTTTTGATCCACGAAGGCGCCTACGGCACGGAGAATTTGCGAGAGCGTGTGTGCTTCGGGACTGCCCGGCTCGCCGGTTCTCTTCTTTTGACCCTCGCTGTCTATCCGCGCGATATCCTCGTCCGTGTAATGAATTTCCAGGGTACCCGATGACGGTTGCGGGTCTTGTGGCGCCTCGACTTTTTTCCGCCTGAATATTTGCCAGCTCACTTTCAGCGAAACATTGGCTGCCTGTGCATGCGCCGGTTCATGTTTTTCCGCAAAGACGGCAACACCGCGGCCTTCGACCTTGAGTGCAAACGACTCGATCTGGAGCGGCTCCAACATTTGCCCGACCGGGCGCAACATTTGAGAAAAATTAAAATTAGAGCTCATAGTGAGCGGATTGTAATAAGTTGAACGGGGCTACGTAAGCCGGGCATTGGGGATCGTCTTCGGCAGCACTGTGCTTGAGGTGCCTTCGCGTCGGAAGTCGTCAAAGGAGTCTGGCGTCCATTGGCGGCTGGGAAGCCTGTGCTCCGTAAAACGTTTAATTTGTGACACGCTCTGAGCGCTGGAGATACATCCTCACCCAGAGATCGTAGAGATCTTTCATGATGAGAGTTTCTTTAATCGTGCTGCCGGCCGATGTCTCGTACTCTATGACAATGCAGTCGCGCTGGCGCATCATATTGGACAGCCGGGCGCGTTTCTGATTGAGATAGGCGCCGATCGAACGCAATATCTGCGACAAACTCCATGCATCCGGCACGGCATGGGACGTTCCTCTGCGTGAACGTCCCTCTTCTTCCAACCGTTCTATGTCGCGCGCAGTGTAGCACAGGTCTATTTGCGCCAGTGTGTTTGAACCATTCCTGTCGTGTTCAGGGAATGCATCCTGAGCGCCGGGCAGCGCTCCCCAGATGGTGCGAAGCTGATCCGCGTCACATTGCTTGTCCGGAGGCGCCAACGGCACATGTCCCCGAATGAAAACGTTGTCCTCGGCTATCTCCAACTCAAAAATTTGAATGTTGATCACTTCTAAAGCTTGGCCCATCGCTCGCAACGGTTGTGAATATCCCGTCATGCCGGCCGATTCCGCCCTTGGAAATCTGACATTTCGTTCGCTGGAAGCGACATGGGAAGTGTGGGAATAAGGCAGTATGGTTCGCTGATGTTTTTTTACTCCCGCGTATATAACTTGTCAAGGAAATTAATCCAAGTGTCGCAGCAAAGTGATTCCGACAAGGGTTGACAGCAACGCAATTATGTCAGGGTGTGGCGATGACAACCCTGACGATACAAGACGGACGCGGATCGAGGTAAATTCGAAGACTCACCAAGACAACGCAACGGTTGCCGGATTCGGCGCTTCGTCGCGCCTGCTGACCTTTTTAGCCGTTGCGCAAACGGAAGCCAGCCGCGGCCTGAAGCTGCGCCGGCCTGGCTTTTTCATCTTTGTCGTTTTCGACGGCCGGCACCGGCTCCTGGTCGACTTTCAAACCCGCAAGTTTGATTTTGAGCCGCAAATTATTGGCGCTATCGGCGTTGATCAACGCTTGTTCCAAGCTGATCTTGCCGTCTTTATAAAGATGGAATAACGCCTGGTCGAACGTTTGGCAGCCCTCTTGAATCCCCTGTTCCATGGCTTCTTTCAGCGCATCCACCTCGCCCTTTCTGATCAGATCTTTGAGCCGAGGGGTGTCCATCAATATTTCCAGAGCGGCCACTCTCTTGCCGTCGACCGATGGAATCAGCCGCTGCGAAATAATCGCCCGCAAATTGAGCGAAAGCTGCAGGTAGATCTGCGCGTGCCGCTCGCGCGGGAAAAAATTCATGATGCGTTCGATCGCCTGGTTGGCATTGTTCGAGTGAAGCGTGCCGAGACACAGATGACCCGTCTCGGCAAATACGATGGCCGCCTCCATCGTCTCGGTATCGCGGATTTCGCCGATCAGGATGACATCCGGCGCTTGACGCAGTGTGTTTTTCAGCGCCGACTGAAACGAAAGCGTGTCGAAGCCGACCTCCCGTTGCGTGACAACCGACTGCTTGTGGCGATGAACGAACTCGATAGGATCTTCGATCGTGATGATATGTCCTGCTTCGCTGGCGTTTCGATGATCGATCATCGCGGCTAATGAAGTGGATTTTCCCGAGCCGGTGGCGCCCACGACCAGCACTAAGCCGCGCTTCGTCATGACAATATCTTGAAGAATCGGCGGCAAGCCCATTTCGGCCACTGACATTACGTCGGCTTTGATGCGCCGAATGACCATGCCGACCGACCCGCGTTGCTGAAACATGTTCACGCGGAAGCGAGCAACGCCCGGCAGCGACATCGCCATATTCATTTCTAATGTCTCGGCAAATTCCATCCGCTGCTTTTCATTTAACATCGACCGAGCGAGAGCGCTTAACTCATCGGGCGTGAAGGAATGTTCGCCGCCGGCCTGGATTTTGCCGTCCACTCGATACATCGGCGGCCTGGCCACCGTCAGATAGACATCCGATGCCTCCAAATCGACCATCGTCTTGAAAAAATCTTGTATGTTGATGGTGCTGTCCATCTAACTGTTTCAATTCGATTAAACTCTCGCGCCGGCCGCCGCGGCTGACGCCGCGCCGAAAAGATTCGGGTTCATACTTTTGGACTGCGCCTCTTCGCGGGTAACAATCCCGCGGGTCGCGAGGCTCGTCAGCGCCATGTCCATGGTCTGCATGCCGTCTTTCTGGCTTACTTGCATGGTGCCGGGAATTTGGTGAATCTTTCCTTCGCGAATAAGATTTCTTACCGCCGTGGTTCCGGTGAGGATCTCCAGCGCCGCGACGCGTCCGCCGACTTTTTTCTTCAGCAACGCTTGCGTAATCACAGCTTCGATCGACTCGGCGAATTGCGCGCGAATTTGCGCCTGCTGGTTCGGCGGAAAGACATCGATGATACGATCGACCGTCTTGGGCGCGCTCGAAGTGTGCAAAGTGCCGAACACGATGTGGCCGGTTTCCGCGGCTGTTAGAGCGAGTTGAATAGTTTCTAGATCGCGCATTTCACCGACTAGAATAATATCCGGATCTTCGCGCAGCGCGGATCTCAGAGCGTTGGCGAACGAATGAGTATGGGGACCCAGCTCGCGCTGATTGACCAGACATTTTTTCGATTCATGAACGAACTCGATGGGGTCTTCCACGGTCAGAATGTGCCCCTCGAAGCTGCTGTTCAGATAGTCGACCATGGCTGCCAGCGTTGTCGACTTACCGGAACCCGTCGGTCCGGTGACGAGTATCAGTCCTTTGTCCTTTTCACACAGCTGTTTCAAAATCGGCGGCATGCCCAATTCTTCCAGACTCATGACTTTTGTCGGAATAGTGCGAAAGACCGCGCCCTCGCCTTTGCGTTGCAGGAAAACATTGACGCGGAACCTGGCGACCTTGCCGAGCTCGAAAGAAAAATCGCATTCGTGAGTTTCTTCGAAAACTCTTCGCTGCACGTCATTCATGATATCGTAGACCAGTGCATGAACTTGCTCTTTGGTAAGCGCCGGGTTGTCTAACTTCTTAAGCTCGCCGTCAATGCGGATCATCGGCGGTTCACCGGAGCTCAGGTGGCAATCCGATGCTCCTTGCTCGACGCCAAAGGCCAAAAGCTGCGTTATATCCATGAAGATTGACTCCTAAGTTTATAGTCGTTGAATTTTATTATACCGGTGTGAAAAATTGTAGAAATTATTGGATTTTGGGGATTTTAGCTGAGCAATTGCGGGACCAGATTGAGCAAACGAAATGAGGGCATGGAATGGGTGGCACTTTAGCGTCGATCTCACCTTGATTTTCTTTGTAAAAGCCTATAGTTAAGCAACCAATTCTGAGCAATGATGGATATATGTTAAGCGGCAAAATCGCGCTGATCACCGGTGGAGGTACCGGAATCGGCAAGGCGATAGCACTAAAATTGGCCCAAAATGGCGCGAAAGTGGCCATCGCTTCCCGCAGCGCGGCCAAAGTTGAACGCGCCGCTGATGAATTGAAAAATCTTTCACTGCCTGTTCTGCCGCTCGCGATGGATGTGCGTAGCAGAGCCGATGTCGAGCGGGGCTTTGAACTTATCAAATCGACCTGGGGGCCAACGAACATCTTG
>Ga0075289_1000027_pt1 | contig 15880 bp, 14 predicted proteins | sample SF_Rice_20C_80N__4_FD_69764 | JGI IMG/M metagenome (GOLD analysis project Ga0075289, IMG submission 69764) | Rice paddy soil microbial communities from Twitchell Island, California, USA - SF_Rice_20C_80N_103 | ecosystem: Environmental > Terrestrial > Soil > Paddy field/soil | place: USA... | reverse complement strand
GGAATATGCGGCCGACCCGGACTCCGCGGCAAAATTGCAACAGCGGTTGCGCGCGGGAGTCAACCAGAAGGATTTGATGCCGATGACCGAAGACTTACCGGAGTTCATGCCCGAGCGGGAATTTATCAGACGTTTTGGCGGCGTCGACACGCCGGCGTATAATAGCATGATGACCGAGATCGAGCGCCGCGTCGCCGCGCTACCGTTCTACCGCTGACAACCAGCCTTCGTCGAATTATCTAGGAGGATTTGTCTATTTTTTAAAATTCTCCCGCGGAAAATTCGCGGTCGCCATCACACCGCCATCGACGATCAACGGATGGCCGTAAATAAAATCGGACTCGTCGCTGACCAAAAACAGCGCCGCTTTCGCCTGATCCTCTGGCGTACCGAGCCGCCCGGCCAGATTTTGAACGGTCCGGCTGCCGGCAACGTCATCGTCGTAACCGACAGGAGAGCCGGAGCGATTCGGCACAACGCAGTTGACTCGAATCTTATAATCCGCAAGCTGCACGGCCATCGCCCGAGTCATATTGATCACGCCGGCCTTGGCCGCCGCGTAAGCGATGCCGTCGAAGCGCCCGACCATGCCTGAAGTCGATCCGAAGTTGACGATCTTACCGCCGCGCCCCTGATCCCGCATCCGCTGCGCAACGTACTTGGTAACTAGATATGGGCCTTTCAGACTGACTTCGATGACCTTGTCGAATTCTTCTTCGGTGCTGTCGAAAATATTCGCGTGATCGGTAAGGGCGGCATTATTGACCAAAATGTCGATACCGCCAAATCTGTCGGTGACTTTCCTGACCATTTCTTTCACGTCGCTCGATTTGGCGACATCGCACAACACAAGCATCGCTTCATGCCCGGCCTTGTTGATTTCATCGACAACCGATTGCCCACGTCCTTGATGCATTTCTATGACCGCGATCTTCGCTCCTTCCGAAGCAAACAGCTTTGCCATGGCTTTGCCGATGTTTCTTCCCGCGCCGGTAATTACAGCCACCTGTCCTTTGAGTTTCATTGCTCCAGGTCCTTTCTAAAATCTTACTGCATGGGACAGTATCGGCAGCCCGAGCATGGTGTCAAGCTGCCGCTCGGAATGACACTCTGAGATCTCGAGCTAAGTGAAACTGCTCCCACGAGATGATCTGAGTTGACAGAGCAGGGCGCTTTCCAATATGCGAATTAAAGGAGGGCTTGCTCATGATGACCGATCCGCAATTCGTCGACGTCGGTGGCATTCGGACCCGCTATTTCGACAAAGGCAGTGGTGAAGTGCTTTTGTTAGTTCATGGCAGCCACATGGGCACGCCCGACGCTTGCGAAAGTGCGCTCGACTGGGAATTGAATTTCGAGTCGCTCGCCGAGCGTTATCGGGTCATTGCCATGGACAAGCTCGGGCAAGGTTACACAGGCAATCCACAAACGGACGCAGATTACACGATGGCGGCGACTGTCAAACATGCCGCCGGGTTGCTCCAGGCGCTCGGACTCAAAAACGTGCACGTCGTCGGCCATTCCCGCGGCGGTTACGTCATCGCGCGCTTGACTCTCGATCATCCCGAGCTTGTGCGCTCGTGCACAATCATCGACAGTGGCACTCTCGCACCGGGACCGTCAAAGACCGAATACATCATGGCCAATGCGCCAAAGCCGCGCCTCAGCCGCGAAGGCCAGCGCTGGTGCATCGAGCATTATTCGTATCGTCCGGACCACATCACAAAAACCTGGATGGACGCCGCAGAGGATATCGGCAAATCCGCGAAGTATCAGGAAACCGTTCGAAAGATGGAAGATGAAGGGCTGAAAAGAAATCAGTTTTTCCCGCAGCTTGCGGTGCACAAAGAAGAAACCCTGAATTGGATTATCCAGGGCAAGCTCGTCCAGCCGACGTTGCTGGTCTGGGGTTACAACGATCCGACCGCCTTATTGAAGCGCGGCCACGCCTTGTTCGAAATCATCGCCGACAGCAATCCGAAAGCGGAGATGCACATCATTAACCACGCGGGCCATTTCTGTTATCGGGAACAGCCGGAAACTTTTAATCAGGTGATCAAAAGCTTCATCGATAAATGCAGCAAATAAAAGCGCAGCCGTCGAGCAGATGTGATGCGAAGTCCTCTTTCCCGCATGCTTTTAGCGGGAATTCAGGCGAAGCTCTCACGACGCCAGGATAAAACAATCGGAGGGTGACAACTTCTGCGCAAGAATCGTCCGCTATAGCCCAGTGACTCGATTCGTACCGAGCTCCCCACATGTTTCAAACAATTCCCGCAGACGAAGCCGGCGCATTGGCTGCTCCGAATCAGATCTTCAAATCTTCCGGTGGAGTGACGGTGTAGACATCGAAGGTATTGAGCGTGCAAGCGAGCATGGCGTAATACCCGATCGTTGCCGTGAGCTCGACCATCTTTTTCTCGCCCAAGCGCCCATAGACCGCCTGGAAGGTCGCCTCGCTCACGCGATGTTTGTGGATCATTTCTCGGACGAAGCTGACGATCTGCGCATCCTCGGCAGAAAAGGTTTCCACGCCTTTCTTCTCGTAAACGGCGCGAATGGTTTCCATGGAGATGCCCGCCTTCTGGGCATGATTCACATGGGCTGCCCACTCGTGCTTGCAATCGAGTTCGCGCGCTGAAACCAACGCGGCGAATTCGATCAATTTATGGTCCAGAGCCGATTCAAACCGCACATAACTGCCGAGATGCATGGTGCGCTGCGCCAACTCGGGACTGTATAAGAGCGCTCGCCAAGGTCCGCCAACTGCGCCGCGGCTCTGCGTGATCGCGTCGTATATCTTCTGATCTTCCGGAGCGAGGTCTTCCTTCTTATCAATGGTTGCAATGCGTGCCATTTTTCATTCCCTTCCCGCAAGTTTTTCTCTGAGCCACGTTGTTACGATATCGACGACCTCATCGTTCGATTGGCCTTTTTTTCGCCCCATATGGCCGGCGCCGCAAATAATCCGCAGATCTTTCGGACTGCCATGCTCCGCCAGCAGATACAGGTCACTGATCGGATGCTGGTCGTCTTCTTTGCCGTTGATACAGAGGAGCGGCGCGCACGGCTGATCGATCAATCCTTGTGTCACCAATGATAATGTCGGCGCGATTTTGAGCGTTTCTGCGAGCGTCTTCACGCCGAAAATGTAGGAGCGCGCGTCGAGCAGGCTCGCCGGTCCCATCAAATACTGCGATGCCGTCACGGTCAATGCCGGGCGGAGCCATTCTTCCTGAAACGTCCGGTGCACGCCCGCGCCCCAGTTGACCGCGCCACGCAGCCGCTTGGGCTCGGTATGAGCGAGCTTTGCCGCCCAGTAGCCGCCGAAACTGCCGCCCATGCAGGCGATCCTTTTGCCATCGATATCGCCCCGGGTTTCGAGATAATCCAGCGCCGCGGAGAACGTCCGCTCGGCGCGCAGGTCGCTGCCCAAGCAAGGATTTTCTCCGGCGCCGGGCATATCGATGTTAAAACAGGCGAGCCCCATCTTGAGCAACACGTCGTTATTCGTGCGGCGATCCTCTTTCCAACCGTCGACGCCGCCCCAGTGCATCACTACCGGCGGACGATCGATCCCTTTCGGGACCTGCAAGTAACCGACGACTTTCTTTCCTTCGAAAGGAATCTCGATGCGCTCGAGCGGCGGATCCATATAAGGCGCAGCCTTGAGAAAAGCGCGCAGCGCGCCTCGATAACACTTCATCTTTTCCGGGCTGCTCGGCACGGGATAACGGCCAATGCGGTAGTATTCGTAAGCCAAATAATAATTTTCGCCGGCAGCGTCCTTCCCTTGCTTCTCTTGCTCTGCCGCTAGCGCTTCATATTTCATCCCGACCTCGCCCCACTGTCTTCCCCACAGATCGACATCGAGGCTGGTTAAATTCTTAACCACCTGCTCGACATCTTCTTTCTTGACCCGTTCGAAAGGATTGATGCGCCCGGCGCGGTGTAAAACATCCGCGTTGATTTCTTCAAGAGATTTTTCCGCCATGATGAATTTCTCTACCCAGGATTATTTAACGAAACGGTTCGGGTACGAAGTTAAATCCGCTATGCTTCGCTCGAGTTTCGAAACTTAAAATTTCCAAATCCGGACGATTCGACACCAGGGAACGATTTCTCCTTCGGTCGAAATGACAGTTGATGTGCTTTGCGCGAAGTTCCGCTCCGAGTCGTTCCACTTTGTGACCGTGGCGTTTTGTGGTTAATTCTTCTTCATGGCCGCCGCTTTGCCGTAGTATGAGACCGACTACACCCTCACCGTTTCATGAAGATGCCTTCTACTAGCTAGGATTCTGGCGAAGCTTCGACGGACTTAACAGAAAGGGCGTAACTAGCGCAAGCCCCGCAGGCGCGGATCGAGCACTTCGCGGAGTCCCTCGCCGACGAGGTAATACGCGAGCACGGTGATAAATATGGCAAAGCCGGGAAAGACAGCGAGCCACCATGCAAATGTAGTGGTGCTCGCTTCCTGGAGGATCGAACCCCAGGTGACCAGTTCGGCGGGAACGCCGATTCCGAGAAAGCTCAAGCTCGATTCGACCAGGATCGCGCCGGCAATGCCGAGAACCACGGAAACAATGACCGGGGCCAGCGCATTGGGCAAAATATGCTTGAACATCACTTTGCGATCGGTCACGCCGAGAGCGATCGCCGAAGTGACGTAATCCTGATTTCTGATTCTGAGAAATTCATTGCGGGTGAAGCGCGCGATCCCTACCCAACTCGTCATGCCGATGATTGCCATGGTGATAAAGATACTGGGAGGCAGCAGCGCAGCCACGGTGATCAGGAGAAAAAACGTCGGAATCGACAGCATGACTTCAAAAAAACGCGAGATCACGAGATCGACCCACGAGCCAAAATATCCTGCGATGGCGCCGAGCATTATGCCGATGACGACGGCGATTCCAACCGCCACGAAGCCGATCGAGAGCGATATACGCGAGCCATGAATCATACCGGCCATGACATCGCGCCCGAGCTTGTCCGTGCCAAACCAGTGCTTCGCCGACGGCGGCTCCAGTGGTTCGAGTAAATTAATGTTGCTCGGGCGATACGGAATCGGCGGAAAAATTTGCCTCGCGCCTTCGAGCTTTTTGTAATCGACGTTCAATAACTCTGCCGGCCAGTGACCAAGTTTAGCGCCGACCAGATAGCTCCGAAAAATCGGGAAGTAAGTCTTGCCGCCGTATTGCAAATAATACGGCTTATCGTTGGCAAGAAAATCGGCAAAAAGCGCGGCGAAGGCGAGAAAACAAACGACATAAAAGCCCGTGAGCGCAATCGGGTTGCGCTTGAAACGTCTCCAAACATCGGCCCACAGCCCGCCTGACGGCCCCGAATCAACCACCATCTCTTCGGCCCCGGCAGTTCTCAACTGTAAAGCGCTCATTGTTGCCGTCGGCCGAAGACGATGCGCGGGTCTACCGCAGCCAGAAGAAGATCGGAAAGCAAAATCCCGATCAAGGTTAGAACCGCGCTCACGGTAAACAGCGCAAGTACGGTCGGATAGTCGCGCGCCAGGACCGATTCAAAACCGAGCTGTCCAAGCCCCGGGATCGAAAAAATAGTTTCGATGATCACGCTGCCGCCGATGAGTCCCGGCAGGATCGAAGCCAATATTGTCACTTGGGGAATCAGCGAATTGCGCAGCACATGCTTCAAAATCACAATCCGCTCCGGTAATCCCTTGGCGCGCGCAACCTGGACGTAGTCCTGCCCGAGCACTTCCAACATGCTGGAGCGCATATAGCGCGATAAACCGGCGAAGCCGTCATAAGAAAGCAGCACGACCGGCAAAAAAATATGCCAGGCATGGTCTTTAAATTTCTTCCAGATGGACCAGTTTTCGGAAAACTCGAGCGACTCAAGCCCGCCGGGCGGGAAGAGGTAATAGAAATCTCCGCCGCATATAAATACGATCGCCATGGTCGCTGCCCAGACCAGCGGCACCGCGAAGAGTATGAAAGCCGCCAAAGTCGTGACTTTGTCGCCCAACGAGTTCGGATGCGTTGCCGAATAAACGCCGAGCGGAATTGCCACTAAATAGACTACGATCAATGACCAGACATTCAATGTCACGGTCACCGGCACGCGCTCGCTGATTTTAGCCCAGACCGATTGGCTGTCTTTGAACGATTCGCCGAAGCTTAGCGTGGCGAGATTCTTCAGCCAAACCCAATATTGCACATGGAGCGGCTTGTCGAGGCCGTACTGCGCGCGCCACTGCGCCATTGCCTCATCGACGGCACCGCGTTTTTCGGTCGAGATGCCCGCGCCGGCCGCGGCTCCCAGACCGCCCGCCGCGCGCAGCTCGGCCGGATCGCCGGGCGCAAGACGCATGATCAAAAACCCAATCAGAGTGATACCGATGAACGTCGGGATCATCAGCAGCAAGCGTTGTATAAGATAGCCGGACATAATTGTGCTTCTACTGCGGCGTCATGGTATCAGCGTATTTTTGTTTCGACACTGGCACCCACCAGTCGATCGGCCGCAGTCCGTCTGGAAAGACTTCGACGCCCTGGAAGCGGCGATGGAGCGCCGATACTGTCTTGCGCACGTGCAGAAACGTATACGGCTGTTCGTCATGCAAAATTTCCTGAAACTCCTTATAGAGCTGGATTCGCTTTTTCTCGTCAAATTCGCGCCGGTACCGCTCCAGAATCTCGTCCACGCGAGGATTCCTGTAGCTGATCGCATTGGAGCCTTGGTTGGCCGCTTGAGACGAGTGCCACACTTGATAGGCATCGGGCTCGGTGGTCGACATCGCCCAACCCAACACTACGGCGTCGAAGTCATGGTTCTTGACGTCATTGAGAAAGATAGTCCAGTCGATCTGCCGAACGCTCGCGGCGACGCCGTGTTTTTTGAGCTCGTCCATGAGCACCAGCGCAACGCTTTCGCGCACCGCGTTGCCGGCGTTGACTTTGATCTCAAAACGCAAAGGAATTCTTTTGCCATCGATCACCTTGTCGAGAATGCCGTCGCCGTCGGTGTCTTTCCAGCCAGCTTCATTGAGTAATTCCACGGCTTTTTTCGGATCAAACGGATAACTCACCAGGCTTTTGTCGTATTCAGGCCTGAAGAAATAGATCGGACTATCGACGACTTCGCCGAGACCGAACAAGACGCTTTTCACGATCTGTTGTCGATCGGTAAAGTAGGTCATCGCTTGCCGGACGCGTTTGTCCCGGAAGATCGGATGGTCATTGTTCCATCCGATATAAGTATAAGTCGGCGCGTAGTACTCGTATTTTTTGAAGTCCCGGTTGAATCTTTCACTGTTCGTGCCGCGGACGACCTGCACGGGCTGCAACGCTTCGATAAAATCGAGGCTGCCGCTCTTGAGCCGTGTCAAAGCCGCATCCATATTGTTGACGACGCGAAACTTGAGCCGGTCGATGTGCGGCTGATCGATGCCCTCTTTGCCGCTGCCCCAATAATTCGCATCGCGCAGCAACTCGATTTCACGTCCGGTTTTCCAGCTGTTAAACTTGTAGGGTCCGGAGCCCAAAGGATTGCGGTTGTAGTTGCGGTTGAACTGCTCGCCGAATCGCTTGACCTCGTTCGGTAACTTCGCCGGATCCTGGGTAAGCTCGCGCACGGTTACCCCTTTTAAGAGATTCTCCGGATCGTAGTAATGGCGCGGCAGCAAGGTAATCCCGCCCAGCACGCTTTCATTTAAAAAATAGGGTTCTTTGATGGTGAAGCGAATTGTGTACGGATCGAGAAGCGTAGCGTCTACGAGCGAGTTGAAATAAACGCGCAGAAACGGCGCGTTGACGAACGGGCATTTGATCGCCTTGACGCTAAACAGCACGTCTTCGCCTTTCACCGGCTGCCCGTCTTGAAAGCGCGCGTCCTTGCGAATTTTGAAAGTATAGGCGAGCTTATCTTCCGAGATTTCCGGCCTCGCTGCAGCGATCACCGGTTTTAGCTCGAGCGTGCGCGGATTGCGGCCCAGCAGACTCTCGAAAATATATCCGTTGACTTCGCTCGAAGAGGCGTCGTTGCTGGTGAGCGGATTGAGCTGCTCGGGATCGCTGAGACTGTGAATAACCAACCAATCCCCATTCACCGGCGCGCCGATGTTTTGCCCGCCCGCTACGGCCGGGGCGTCCGCTTCTCTTCTTTCACCCCGATCGCCGCAACCGATCAACAATAGCAGCGCGAGCGCGCATCGGCACAAATCAAAACGCATCGCTCAATCACCCACTGCCTCGATCGGCACTTCTTTTACGTGCGCGGGAATCTGCTGGAAGAAAAGCTCCGACGGAATCGTCGCGTTGAACTCCGGCTCTTTATAGCGAATCTGGAGCTTCTTCTTTTGCAGGTGCGCTTCTAAGTTGATCGCTTGCGGAAATAATCCCGGCGGCCCGGCTATATAATCGCTGAACTCGGCGCTGAACTCGACTGTGCCGTCGCCGCTGAAACGCTGCCACTTGGTAGGCACCGGTTGCTGCGATTCGAATGTCAGCACTTCGCGTTGGCGCTCATCGGCAGAAACCAGAGTGTTTCCCTCCTGTTGCCAAGTCGTCGCCGAGGCATCTACCGGCGGCAAACCCATCAGCAGCATGGTGATTTCTTTAAGCTCCAAGGGAATTTGCGTGTAGCGCCTCAGGTTATCCGGGGTGGGCTGCCCGTGAACAAAGATGCCGTCGCGCGGATGATAGCCGATGATCTCTCGATCATTGGCCGTAACAATCAGGATGGCTCCTAGCAGACTCAGCGTCTCCAAACGCAACCGGTCGGGGCGTTGTACGATCACGGCTTCCTGAAAACCGTGCTTGCCTTCCTGACCGTCGTAATCGACCTGGGCCAGCGCGCGCAGCGAGCTGAACTTCTCGTTCCTTTGTTTGAGCGATTCCAGCAGTATGCTGGACTGCCACTGCGGCACCGGCGGCTTGGGCGCAGTGGGAGGTGCCACCGTTGTACAACTAAAGAGAGCGACTAGAAGCGTTGCAAAAATAACAGGGGCGAATTGCCGATACCGAACAACCCCGGAGAGAGGGGAGGATCGAATCAAATTTTCTTCTCCAGGCGTTGGATTTTCTCGCGAATCCGTTTGATCTGGTCGGTTTCCTTGGAGCGCTTGAGCGCATCGCGATAACGCGTCAGAGCGCGATCCGGCCTGCCCGCTTTTTCGTAAGCGTCGGCGAGGTGTTCCATGATGGTTGGATCGTCCACCGTAAGCTCGACTGCCCGTTCGAGCTGTTCGACAGCCCTCGGATAATCGCCTTTTTGATAATAAACCCAGCCCAAACTGTCGATGTAGAAGCCGTCATTGGGTTGAATCCTGAGCGCGCGCTTGATCAGTTCTTCGGCCTCTTCCAGCTGCACGCCCATTTCCGCCCAGGTGTAGCCAAGATAATTAAGCGCCGCGGCGTTTTTCGGATTGAGCTCGATAGCTTTTTTCATATTCGCCACGGATTTCTCTTTATTTTTGTTCTCGTCATGAAGAGCGCCGAGCTGAAAATAGGCTTCGTCGTTCTTGGGATCCAGATTCACGACCCGTTCCATGGCCTGGATCGCTTTTGGATATTCTTTGGATTTTCGGTAGAGCGAGCTTAGAAAGGCGTAAATTTCTTTGCGATTCGGACGACTCTCGAGCACCGGTTGGAGCACTTCGATGGCCTTTTGCGTTTGCTCCTTGCGATCGTAGAGATATGCCGCTTGAACCCGGGCGTCGGCATAAAGCTCGCTTTTTTCTGTGATCCGCTCGAACGCCTCAAGCGCCTTATCATCGGCCTTCATTTCAACGTACGTGGCGCCAAGATAGTAACGCGCGCGATCATTTTCAGGATCGCCGGCCAGGACCAGATTAAATTCGGTCGCCGCGCGCTCGAAATCGCCTTTTTCGAAAGAAATAAGACCGATCTTGATGCGCGTCTCGCGGGGGTCTACCTCAGAACCCTGCAGCGATTCGAACTGACGCAGGGCTTCGTCAAGTTTATTTTGGCCGACGTAGAGTTCGCCCAACCGCCGGCGCGCCCAGGCATTTTGCGCATTCACAGCGAGCAAACGCTGATAGGTTTGAATCGCCTCTTCAGTCTTGCCCTCGAGCTCATACACAAGCGCCAAATCGAGCAAGACCGGCTCGGATTTGGGGTTGAACTCCAAAGCCTTTCGATAGCTTTGCTCGGCGGCCAAATAGAGCTTACCCTTGGCACGCACGCGACCCAGGTAGTAATGACCCAGGGCGGAATTTGGATCGAGCTTCAGCAGCTCTTCAAGCCTTTGGCCCGCCCGCGGGAGATCATCGAGCTGTAAGTAGAGCGCGCCCAGATAAAGCAACGCTTCCTGGTTTTTGGCATCAAGCTGCAGGACCTGATTGTATTCCGCGATGCCCTTTTGACTCTCCCCGAGGGAGGAATAGAGACCCGCCAGAAGTAGATGACTATCGATGCTCTTGGGATCGAGTCTTACAGCCGACTCGCCCTCGACCACCGCCTTCTTAAGGTTGCCTTTGCGCAGGTAAAGAGAAGCCAATCGATAATGCAGAAACGCATCATCGGGATTGGCTTCGGACGCGTTCTCGAATTCTTTTAACGCTTCATCGAACTTTCCTTCGCCAAGTAATAATTGGCCCCTTAAAAAATAATTGATTGCCGCCGCCTCGGCCGGGATTTCAACCTTACGTTGATTGCGAAACGGCTCAAGGCTCCAACTCAAGCCATCCGGTGGTAGTTTCGGTTCAGGCGCGGCAGTCGTGCACCGTGATAAAAATAAAAATAAAATGACCGCCCAGAAAGAGCGAATAATCATTATTTGAAGGGTTAACATAACGGCTATGGGGGGTCAACGAAGTGTTTCATCAGTTTCAATCAGATTTCCAACTATGTTAAGTCTTTCTGCGACATCGTGAGAGAAGGTTTCCTGAGTCAACAAGACTATGACGCAGTTATCCAGCGATCAGGCACGCCGAGAAATCATTGAGCTCCGCCGCCAGATTGAGGAGCACAATTACCGCTATTATGTTCTTGACGATCCGCTGATCAGCGATGCCGAGTACGATCGGCTGTTCAATCGCCTCGTCGAGTTAGAGCGCGACTATCCCGAACTGGCGGCACCGGACTCGCCGACACAAAAGGTCGGTGCCCCCCCTTTGGACAGATTCACTACCGTACAGCACACGGTGCCCATGCTGTCGCTCAACAACGCCAGGGATGCCGACGAGCTCAAGGATTTTGAGGATCGAATTCAACGTTTTCTCAAGCACAGCGGCGTGATCGAATACTCTGTAGAGCCTAAAATCGACGGCCTCGCCGTGGAGCTCGTATATTTGGACGGGAAATTGACGGTCGGCTCGACCCGCGGCGACGGCATCAACGGCGAAGATATTACTCGCAATCTCAAAACCATTCGTTCGATTCCGCTGAGTTTGCGCTCGGACGGGCTGCCGGCGCCAAGCCGTCTCGAGGTGCGCGGCGAAGTTTTTCTTTCGCTCAAGGCATTTCAGCAGATGAACCGCGAGCGTGAAGAACAGGGGCAACCGGTGTTTGCCAATCCTCGCAATGCGGCTGCGGGATCATTAAAACAGTTGGATTCCACGGTGACGGCAAAGCGCCCGCTGGACATTTTTTGTCACGGCTATGGCAGCGTTGAATATGCCGATGGATCGCTACCGGCGGGATTCGAAAGTCACCAGCGATTCCGCCAGGCGCTTTCTGGCTGGGGCTTAAAACCAGTGCCGCTCGGTCGGCTGTGCACTGGCATCGAACAAGTTCTTGAATATCGCGAAGAAATCGAAGCTCAGCGCGACGAGCTACCCTACGAGATTGACGGTCTGGTCGTTAAGGTCAATAGCACCGATCTGCAGCGCCGTCTCGGCCAGATCGCCCGCTCGCCTCGTTGGGCTATCGCCTACAAATTCAAAGCGCGCCAGGCCGTCACGCGCATTCTCGATATCCAACCGCAGGTTGGGCGCACGGGAACGTTGACGCCGGGCGCGAGTTTCGAGCCGGTGCCCATCGGCGGTGTCATCGTCAAAGCCGCATCGCTGCACAACATGGACGAGATAGCGCGCAAAGATATCCGGATTGGTGACTACGTGCTGGTCGAACGCGCCGGCGACGTGATTCCTTATGTGGTGAGAGTCCTCCAAGAACGACGCACCGGCGACGAGAAAGTGTTTGTCATGCCCGAGCGCTGTCCGGTCTGCGGCTCCCAGGTATTTCGCGAAGAAGGCGAGGCGGCCTACCGTTGCATCGGCATCTCGTGCCCGGCGAAGCTCAAGGAGAGCTTAACTTTCTTCGCCTCGCGCGGCGCGATGGACATCGAAGGGCTGGGCGAAAAACTGGTCGAGCAACTGGTCGATCGCGGCCTGGTGCAAGACGTCGCCGATCTCTACAGTCTGACAAAAGAGCAACTGGTCGGTCTGGAAAGAATGGCCGACAAGTCGGCGACAAATCTTCTCAATGCATTGGAGCGAAGCAAAAGCTCCACGCTGACGCGATGCCTTACCGGTTTGGGTATTCGCCACGTCGGCGAGGCAACCGCCAAGCTCCTGGCCGAGCATTTTGGCGATCTCAAGAAAATCGAAACGGCTTCCGAGGAGGAATTGATGGAGGTGCGGGAGATCGGTCCGGAAGTGGCGAAGAGCATTGCGCGCTTTTTTGCTCAACCGGCCAATCGGCGGGTAATCGACAAATTGATTCAGGCCGGGGTGGCCTTCAAAACTGAACCCAAGAAGACCGGCAGTTTAAGTAGCGCAAGTTTCGTTCTTACCGGTGCTCTCGACAGCATGTCACGGTTGGAAGCACAAAAGCGGATCGAGGCCCTCGGCGGCCGCGTCAGCTCAAGCGTCAGCCGCAATACGAGTTATGTCGTCGCCGGAGCGGACCCTGGCTCTAAACTTAAGAAAGCCCGGGAATTGGGCGTGCGCATTCTGACCGAAGCAGAATTTATTGAATTGCTGGGATCGTAATGGATGGGAATCGCGGATACCGCTCGCGCTGGCCGGGCAATCATTCTTGTTGGGGCGCGATTCGGGGTAGCGGGCCCATTGATGCCCCAAACTGCGCTGAGACGCTGCGTTGCCGGAGCCAAGCGATCTCGAATCCGAAAAGGATCCGGAAAACCGAATAGGCGACGATCTTTTAGTACCGATCACGCCGCGGCGGCCGGCCGCCGCCAAAACCTCCACCGCCTCCCGGGCCCGCTGCACGGGGGGCCTGCGGGCGAGCTTCGTTCACAACTATGTTTCGACCCTCGAAGTCCGTGCCATTGAGCGCGCTGATCACCTTCTCGGCTTCCTGGTCGGAGCTCATCTCGACAAAGCCGAATCCCTTGGAACGGCCGCTGAGCTTGTCGGTAATAATGCGCGCGCTGATCACAGACCCATATTGCGCAAAATGCTGCTCGAGTCTTTCCTCCGTAACGTTATAGGAAAGATTGCCCACGTATAACTTCGCTGCCATTTCGGCCCTCCTTGTTGGATCTACAAAAGCTCATGCACCGGATCGACTTAGGCAAAGGGCAAGGCCAAAAACGGGTCTCGAACACTCGCTCGGCGCGCTCTTTCCTAACGGACCTCGCAGAAACGGCGCCAGCCTACAAAAGTTAAAGCGTGCTTGTCAAATATTTAAAGGCGTTATCTCAGCGGTGAATACTTGCCACCTTGCCGCCGCTGGGCTAGAAAATAAAAAAATGCCTAGCGACAGGTCAAGTGAAAAAACCCGCGCGAATTTGAGGATTCGCGGTCGAGTCCAAGGGGTTTATTACCGCGGCTCAATGGTTGAGCAAGCGCGAAGACTCGGGTTAAACGGTTGGGTGATGAACCGCGCGGACGGCTCCGTCGAGTCTGTCGTCGAAGGCGCAACCAGCGCAGTCGAAGCGTTGATCGCCTGGTGCCATCAGGGCCCTCGGGGCGCTCGTGTCGACAGCGTCGAAGTACGTCGGGAAGCTCCCGGGCACGATTTTTCCGGCTTTGTCGTGAGGCGCTAGATTTTCGCCAGACGTCTGAGGTCGTCATTCGGGCAAGCTGAGATAGCGGCCCGACCCGGGAAATCCAGGACTGAATACATCTGATTTTCCAGCCGGCTTCATGCTCAATGGCATCGACGGCGGGAAGGGTTCCCTCGTCACTTTTCCGCGCAGGTTCTGAGCTTAACAGCCATCTGGTATACGTCTCTCTTGGCAAGCTGATAACGGTCGCCTAATAACTCTGAAATCTGTTTGACTCCGACTCCAGCATCCACCAGCCGGCGGATCTCCGCCTTGAGTTCTTCCTCCGTAACCGGTAGGTCGCCGGAAGCGCCCCGAACGACGATTGTGAGCTCGCCTTTTACTTCGCGCTCCGCGAACTGAGAAACGAGCTCGCCAATCGTGCCACGCAGAAATTCCTCGTGAACTTTGCTGACCTCCCGGGCAATGACGATTTGGCGATCACCGAGAATGCGCCGCATCTCGATCAATGATTCCTTCAAGCGATGCGGCGCCTCGTAGAACACCAATGTCCTGCTCTCATTAAGCAGCGCCTGCAGCCTGGTAGCTCGCTCTCGATTTTTGCTTGGGAGAAAGCCTTCGAATACGAAACGATCGGTGGGCAAACCGCTGGCGCTCAGCACGCTCGCAACCGCCGACGGTCCCGGGACGGGAACAACCCGAATCCCGGCGCGAACGGCTTCAACAACCAGCCTATAACCGGGATCCGAAATCGCTGGTGTGCCGGCGTCGGAAACCAGGGCGAGATTTTCTCCAGAGCGCAGCCGTTCAATCAATTTTGGAACTTGAGCTTTCTCGTTATGTTCGTGGCAGGTCGTGAGCGGCGTTCGAATGTCGTAATGGTTGAGCAGGATCCGCGTGTGACGCGTGTCCTCAGCGGCGATCAGACCCACTTCTTTCAATATCCGGAGCGCGCGCAAACTGATGTCTTCGAGGTTGCCGATGGGTGTGGCGACGATATAGAGAACTCCAGCCATAGCCACAAATGCCTAAGAGGATCGAGGATGAACGATCGCGCGATCTTTCGATCCTCAATCCTCGGCCAACTCACCTTCCCCAATCCCGCGAATAGCGGAAATCACTGCCAATGGTTCTTTGCGACACCTTGGCGATTACTGGCAGCCGCCGTTTGAATTGCGAAAACATGATTCGTTGCGCGATATTATCGACGAATTGCTGCGAGAAACCAGGCGCAACGAGTTCCGGCTTGCTATAGCGTTGATCCACCATCAAATAAAGCAATTGATCGACCGCGCGATAAGTAAAGCCCAACTCGTCCTCGTCGGTCTGGCCCACCCAAAGATCGGCCGACGGTTCTTTTTGAACGATCACCTCAGGAATGTCCATCGCTTCCGCCAAGGTCCACACCTGCGTCTTGTAGAGATCGCCGAGCGGATTGAGCGCAGACGCCATGTCGCCGTGGAGCGTGCCATAGCCGAGCAGCAGTTCGGTCTTGTTGCTCGTGCCCAACACCAAGCCATCGCAGCGCGCCGAATGATCGTACAAAATGCTCATGCGCTCGCGCGCCATCTTGTTGCCACGCCGGCGCGCATCGGCATCCGGAAAAGGTCAAAGTAGGCATCTATTTGACGCGTGATGTCGACGCAAATGGATTCGATCCCGCTCATCCGGACGATCATCTCGGCGTGTGCTTGGCTGTCTTGATGGGAGCTCTTATCAGGCATCAATACGGCCGGAACATTACTCGCGCCGAGCGCTTCCGCCGCGAGCATGGCACTGAGCCGAGTCTACGCCGCCCGACAATCCGATGATCGCTTTGGTCAAGCCAGTCTTGCATATCTCGTTGCGAACAAAGCCGGTGAGAATTTGCCGCAGCAGATTGGCGTTGGCCGGGATGGGAACCATGGAGGCCTCTGCTTCAAAGCTTGCGCGGCTTTGCCTTGGGCTTTCTAAATGCGGCGGCTTG
>Ga0075289_1000026_pt1 | contig 16623 bp, 13 predicted proteins | sample SF_Rice_20C_80N__4_FD_69764 | JGI IMG/M metagenome (GOLD analysis project Ga0075289, IMG submission 69764) | Rice paddy soil microbial communities from Twitchell Island, California, USA - SF_Rice_20C_80N_103 | ecosystem: Environmental > Terrestrial > Soil > Paddy field/soil | place: USA... | reverse complement strand
AAGACGTCGCCGGCGTCACGGGTCGCGCTCCTGGCGCTCGACCCTCACAACGTCACGCTCGAGCCGGAGTATTACGCCGACGTGGACGCCGAGCGGTATGCCAAGCTCAAGCCGCTGCACTGGCTCTGGCAGAGCTTCGATCGCTCTCCCGCCGGGGCCGGCAACGTGCACCTCGGTGTCCGGTTCCGGCGGATCCTGGCCCGGCATCTCTTCAAGCGTTGCGGCAGGAACTTCAAGTGCTTCCACTTCGTGGAATTCTCCTACGGGTACGGCCTCGAGGTGGGCGATGACGTGGTGGTCCACCGGCACGTGCTGCTCGACGATCGCGGTGGAATCACGCTGGGCGATCGCGTGAGCATCTCCGACTACGCGAACATCTACAGCCATACTCACAGCATCGTGGACCAGAAGGACGTGACCAACGCGCGGACCGTCCTGGAAGACGACGTCCGCATCACCTATCACGCCACCGTGCTGGCGGGCGTGCGGGTGGGCCGAAACGGGATGGTCGGCGCCAACGCCGTCGCCACCAAGAACGTGCGCCCCTTCCACGTGAACGTGGGGATCCCGGCCAAATCGATCCGGGTGAAGCCCAACGCCCCGCCCGAGGCGTATGTCACCGAGCGGGTGAGCCAGCACGACAATCCGGAGCCGTGACCCTGCCTCGGGCCGCCGGCCTCAGTCACCTCTCGCCCTCGGCGTTATCCGCTGGCGCGCTCCTCGCGGCGGCGGCGCTCGCCGCCATGTTCGGCGGCCTCCCCCGCGAAATCATCCTCGCCGGCGGACTCACCGGCGCGCTCCTGGCCGGACTCTCCCTGTGGCGTGAGGCATGGGACCTTCCCCTCCACGCCGTCGGCGCCTCGCTGCTCCTCGGCGTGGCGTGGCTCGCCGACGGCCGCACCTGGTGGCTGGCCGCCCTGGCGCTGCTCGTGGTGGCCGTCTCGCTCTGGGTCGCCCTGCTCCGAAGCCGGCGCCGGGCCCGGGAGGCCGACGCGAGGTGCGATCAGCTCGCCTCCCAGCTCGACCGCCGGATCAGCGAGCTCTTTTCCCTCCAGGAGCTGAGCTACGTCCTCTCGGAGTCCATCCAGCTCGACCGCATCGTGGACCAGGTGGCCAAGTATGCGGCCCGCTTCCTTCAGACCGACGGTGCCATCGTGGTCCTCGCCGAAGACGAGCAGGGCCGCACCCTCAACGTCGCCGGTGCGACGGGCACGCTTGCGTTTCTGCTCGGCCGCGTGGCGGAGGAAAAAGAAAACATGCTCGTCCGCGCGGCGATCGCACGCGAGCGCATCGAGGTCGCGCAGGGCTCGGAAACCGCGACGCTCGACCTGATCGGTGACGTCAAGGTGCGCTCGGCCGCCGTGGCGCCGCTGCGCTCCCAGGGCGTCACGATGGGCGCGCTCGCCGTGGCCGATCGTCGGGGCGGACCGTTCACCACCGAGGACCTCTGGCTGCTCTCCACCGTGGCCACCAACGCGTCGGTCGTTTTGGCCAACAGCCGTCTCTACGAGATCGTGCGGCGAAGCAAGGAAGAGTGGGAGACGGCCTTCAACGCGTTGACGGAAGGGATCGCGGTGGTCGGCCCGGGCGACGCGCTGCTGCGGGCCAATCGCGCGCTCGCTGCCCTGGCGGAGATGCCGGAGGCTCAGCTCGTGGGCAAGAGCTTCTGCGAGGCGCTGTTCGGCCGGAACGAGGTCGTGACGGCACTCATCGCCGACGCCCAGCGGGGGGAGCGGACGGCGCCGCTGGTGGTGCGCCTGGAGCGCACCGGCCGCGTGCTCCGCCTCACCGCCGCGCCCATTGCCGACCGTGCCGAGCCAGGACCGGTGGTGATTCTCGTCGAGGACGTGACCGAGCAGCGCAACCTCGAGACGCAGCTCATCCAGAACGACAAGATGGCGTCCATCGGGCAGCTCGTCTCCGGCGTGGCCCACGAGCTCAACAACCCGCTGACCTCCATCGCGGGGCTGACCGAGCTGCTGCTCGAACGCGAGCCGGGTTGCGAAATGCCGAGAGAGCACCTTCGGGTCATTCACGAGCAGGCGGAGCGGGCCGGGCGCATCGTCCGCAACCTGCTGACCTTCGCGCGAAAGGGCGTGGCGGAGAAGGCGGCGGTGGACCTCAACGACGTCGCGGCCCGAACGTCGCTGCTCATCATGTACGAGCTGCAGCTCCATGGCATCGAGCTCGAATCGGCGCTCAGCCCCGAGCCCGTCGTGGTGCTCGGCGACCGGTACGAGCTCCAGCAGGTGCTGCTCAACCTGGTCAACAACGCGGTCCAGGCGGTCAGCAGCCTCGAGCCGGGGCGGCTCCGTCGCATCTCGCTCATCACGTCCCGCGCCGACGACGTGGCCGTGCTCCAGGTCCGTGACACCGGTCCGGGCGTCCCGTCTCACCTCTCGTCGTATCTGTTCACACCCTTCTTCACGACGAAGGGCCCGGGCCAGGGCACCGGTCTCGGCCTGTCTTTGAGCTACGGCCTGGTGAAGTCCCATGGGGGCGTGCTGAGCTACGAGCCGGTCGCCGAGGGCGGGGCGGAGTTTCGCATCACGCTGCCGTTCTACGAGGCCCCGGCCGACGTGATGGAGGAGCCGCAGCCGATCCGGCCGTCGGCCGCCGCCGCGGCGGAGAGACGCCGCATTCTGGTAGTCCACGACGATCCCGCGGCGCACCGCGTCGTGAGCGCGCTGTTCGGCCCGGCCGGACACAGCGTCGAAACGATCCGGTCCGGCGAGCAGGGCCTGCGCGTCGTCGAAGAGGGTGGGTTCGACCTGATCATCGCGGACGCAAGAATCACGGCGGGAAAGTCGAAGCTGTTCGTGCAGGCCCTGACCGCCGGGTGGCCGGCCCTGGCCCAGCGCCTGATCGTCACCGACAAGCCGCTCAACCCGCGCGATCTGCACGCGCGCGCCACCCAGATCTTCGCTAGTAGCCCGCCGCGCCCGCTGCCTTCCACGGCAGCACGCTGATGCGCCCCCGCACCCGCTCGGCCGCCGCCTTGGCATCGGTGGTGGCCCAGTAGTTTCCTCCGGCCGCCAGGTCGGGCGCCACGATGTACGAGCCGGTCGCCCGCAGGAAGACGTTGCCGGTGACCTCGCTGGCATGGCCGGCGGAATCGATCACCAGTGCGTCCTCCACGCCGTCGATCACGTTGCCTCTGATCGTGCTGCGCGCCACTCCGCGCAGGACGATGCCCTCCGCTACGTCTCCCACGATGTTGTCGTCGATGCGGTAGCCGCGGCCTCGCGCGCCGGACCCGGGCGCGATGACTTCGATGCCCACGCGACCTCCCAGCAGGACGTTCTGCTGGATGGCGTTGTCGGCGCCATGGGAGGCGGTGATGGCCGCGTCGCGCGAGTCGATGACGGTATTGCCGCGAATCGACAGCCCGCTCGCCCGGACCAGCTGGAACCCGGTTCCGGAGCTGTCGGCCCGGTTTTCGAGGAAGGCATCGCCCCAGCTGAGCCGGACCACGAATCCGCTCTCGAGCGCGAGCGACGCGTCGTTCCGCTGGAAGAGATTGCCGATCGAGGGGCGCGTGAGTGGCGCCGCGCCGGTGAGGAGCACGCCGATGCTCGACCCGGTGAGATTGTTGTCGGCGAACGTGTTCGAGTCGCTGCCCTCGCGTACGAGAATGGCCGCGGCGTCGCACCCGCCGCCGTGCTCGCACCGGCGGGTGCCGCCCGCCTGGTTACGAAAGACCGAGTTGTGGGACGAGTGCCAGAGGCTCACGCCCCAGCCGCTGTTGCCCGAGACATCGTTGTCGGCCAGGTAGCCGTCGCGGCTATCCACCAGCGCGATCCCGTTCTGCGCGCCCTTGGCGGTCACCCCGGAGACGGTCGCCCCCTCCGTGCCCACCAGCAGGACCGCCGCGCCGGATTCCTCGAGCACGCGGAGGCGATGGACGTCGAGGCGGTCGGCGCTGTCGGCCCGCTCGTTGGTGGATTCGAGCCGCTGGCTTCGGCCGCCCGAGAAGTCGCCGCCGGTGACGCGGTGCCCATGCCCGCCCTCGAACCGGAGGCCGAATCGGTAGCCGCGAACGGTTCCGCCCAGCACGGTGACGCCGTCCACGCCTCGGCTGGCGATCCCGGTGCCGGTGTACCGGCTGGGCACCGAGTCGCCGCTCTCGATGGTCACGCCGGAGAGGTCGATGCGCGTCCCCGAGGCGGCGGCGATGATGACCCCGCGCTCGCTGGGGTCCGCAATCCGGTACTTCCCGGGACACACACGCACGTCCCCCTGCACCTGAGTGCCGGCGCGCGAGGGACGGAGGCACGGATCGGACGTGGCGACGGTGGTGAGCATCGCGGCGAAAGCAAGGAGAGACGAAACCATCATGGCCGCACCGGATACCCCCGAGAACGGAGAAAGGCGCGGGCCTCCGGGAGGGAGGAGCCCCTGAAGTGGAAGATCGTGGCCGCGAGCACGCCGTGGGCCCCGGCCTCGATCGCCTCGGCGAGATGCTCCAGGCGGCCCGCGCCGCCCGAGGCGATCACCGGAATCGAGACCGCGGCGCTCGCCGCCGCGACGAGGGGGAGGTCGTAGCCTTCGCCGGTGCCGTCGCGGTCCATGGACGTGAGCAGGATCTCGCCCGCCCCCGACGCCTCCAACCGGCACAGCCAGGACATCGCTTCGAGCGGCGTCTCTTCCCGGCCGCCGTTGACCATCACGACCTCGCGTCCCCCGATGCGTTTCACGTCTACCGCCGCGACGATGCATTGGCTGCCGAAGCTGTCAGCGAGGCGGGAGACGAGCGTGGGATCGCGCACGGCCGCCGTGTTCACGGCGACCTTGTCGGCGCCCGCCCGAAGCGCCGATCCCGCGTCGGCCACCGAGCGGATGCCGCCCCCGACCGTGAATGGGATGAAGATGGATTCGGCGACCCTGCCCACCATCCCGAGGGTCGTGCTCCGTTCCTCCGGGCTCGCCGAGATATCGAGAAAGACCAGCTCGTCGGCGCCGTCCTCGTCGTAGCGCGCGGCCTGCGCGACGGGGTCGCCGGCGTCGCGCAGCGATTCGAAATGGACTCCCTTGACCACGCGGCCGGCGGCGACATCGAGACAGGGAATGATCCGCCGGGCTAGCATACGCGGAGTACGTCCTCGACGGGCCCGGCGTCGCCGCGGCCCAGCAGCTTCACGATGTCGTCGAGCGCCCGCTGCTCGCGGGGCCAGGCCAGGCGCGACCGGGCCTCGACCGGCGCCAGCCACTCGAAGCCATCGTGCTCAGGTCCGGTCGCCACGCCCGCGTCCGGCTCGACGAACGCGGCGAACACCGGCACCAGCGCCACCTCGTCCGAACGGTGCTGGTAGAAGGCTTCGACCCGGCTCAGGTTGTACAGCCTGTGGGGCGCGAGCCCCGTCTCCTCCCTCATCTCCCGAATGGCGGCGGCGGCGGGACCCTCGTCGGGCTCGATGTGCCCGTGCACGGCTTCCCACGACCCGGGGCAGCGGCCGCCGGCGGCCCGCCTCAGCGTGAGAACCTCCAGCGACGCGCCCGCACCCCTCAGCACGTACAGGTCGACCAGGGTCGCTCGCACGGAGGTCATGGCCGCCACCGCACGAAGGCGTCGAGCAGCTCGATGCCGGCGCGCTGTGACTTCTCGGGGTGAAACTGCGCGCCGATCACGTTCCCGCGCCCGACCAGCGTGGGGAAGCGCTCCTCGTATTCTCCGGTGGCGAGCACGACATCGTCGGGAATGCCGGATGGGTAGTAGCTGTGGACGTGGTAGAAGTACGGCGCCTCGCCCACCGTGCCGAGCATCGCGTGGCGGCGACCCGCGTCGGTCAGATCCACTCTGGCCCATCCGACGTGTGGCACCGGAAGCCGCGTGGCGAAGCGAGCGACGTTGCCGGGCAGCAGGCCGAGGCCACGGGCTTCCGGCGCCTCCTCGCTCGAGGCGAAGAAGAGCTGGAGGCCAAGGCAGATGCCCATGACCGGCGTCCCCGCGCCCGCCGCCTCGAGGATGGCGGCGCCGAGGCCCGATGCGGCGAGGTTGGCCGAAGCCTGGCCGAAATGGCCTACCCCGGGTACCAGGACATGGTCCGCCCGCCGCACGTCGTCGGGATCGGTGGTGAGCGCGGCGACGTGGCCGGAGGCGCAGAGCGCGCGCACCACGCTCTTGAGGTTGTTGACGCCATAGTCCACCACCGCGATCACAGCGCCCCCTTGGTGGACGGAACGCCGGTGACCCGCGGATCGATCGAGGTCGCCGCATCGAGCGCGCGAGCGAACGCCTTGAACGCAGCCTCCACGATGTGGTGGGGATTGTCGCCGCGGACGAGATCCAGGTGCGCCGTCAATCCGGCGTTCAGGACCAGCGCGCGAAAGAACTCGGGCGTGAGAAACACGTCGTATTCGCCGAGCATCTGCCACTTGGCGATCTCGATGTTGTACGAGAGGTAGGGCCGGCCGGAGACGTCCACGACCGCGCGGACCAGCGCCTCGTCGAGCGGGACCAGAGCGTCGCCGTAGCGCCGGATCCCGGCGCGATCACCGAGCGCGCGGCCGATGGCGAGCCCCAGCGCGATGCCGGTGTCCTCGACCGTATGGTGGCCGTCCACGTGCAGGTCGCCCTGGGCCTCGACGGTCAGGTCGAGCAGCGCGTGCCGGGCGAGCGCCTCGAGCATGTGATCGAGGAAGCCGATGCCGGTGTGCACGTGCGACGCTCCCGTCCCGTCGAGGGTCACCAGGACGTGGAGATCGGTCTCCTTGGTGGTGCGCCGGATTTCGCCTACCCTTGCCACGGACCCCTCCCGTCAGCCAAGAATGCGTTCCAGGGCCGCCGCCGCCGCGTCCATGTCGTCGGGCGTGCCGATGGAGATCCGCAGGCAGTCCGCCAGATCCGGAGACGACGACACGTCGCGCACGAGAATGCCGTCCTCGTCCAGCAGCCGCCGGAACACGTCGCGGGCCGGCGCTCCCTCGCAGCGGATCAGGACGAAGTTGGCGGCGCTCGGGAACAGCGTGAGGCCCCGCAGGCCGCGCACCCGCGCCATGAAGCGCTGCCTCGTCTCGACGATCTCGCGGGCGCGCTCGGCGAGCGCGTCGGCGTGCCGCAACACCGCCCCGGCCGCCGCGAGCGTCACCAGGTTCACGTTGTAGGGCAGCTTGCCCTTGGCCAGCTCCCGGGCGACCGCCGGGTGCGCGAGCGCAAGGCCGAACCGCAGGCCGGCCATGCCGAGCGCCTTGGAGAACGTGCGCAGCACTACGAGCCGCGACGTGCCGCCGAGGAGCGGAATGGCGGTGGGGCCGCCGAACTCCTGATACGCCTCGTCGCACACCACCAGCGCGCCGGTCTCGGCCAGCACCCGCTCGACCGCGTCCTCGGGAAGCGCCGACCCCGTCGGGTTGTTGGGCGAGTTGAGCACCACGACCCGGGCGCGCTCCCTGACCGCGGTCTCGATGAGCCGGTCGATGTCGAACTCGAACTGACGGCCGAGCGGCACGGGCCGGAAGCGGCCGCCGAGCACCTTGGTGAGGAGTCGGTAGAGCGAGAAGGTCGGCGAGGGCGCTACGACGACGTCGCCCGCGCCGAGCGAGACCGAGAGCGTCGCCTGGATGAGCTCGTTCGAGCCGTTGCCCACGAGTATCCCATCGGCGCGCCATCCATAGCGCCACGCAAGCGCCTCGAGCAGCGCGGATGGCGCGAACTCCGGATACCGCTGCCACGACATCCCGGCTACCTGGGCCAGCACCTCGCGCTTGATCGCGTCGGGAACGTCGTACGGGCTCTCGTTCTGATTCAACTTGCGCCGCGCGTCCGGCGAGGTGAGCGTGTAGGCCGGCTGGGCACGCACCGATGACTTGATCAGCGCGAGCCCCTCGGCCCCGGGGACACCCGGGCCTGGCGTTGCTTCTGCGATCGGGCGGGCGGGCGGGGTTTGGGAGGAAGGAGTGAGCGGGCGGCTCACGCGCGGTGGCGCCCGAGGACCGCTTCGAGTCGGGCGGAGAGCGCCCGGGCCCGGAACGGCTTGGTGATGAAATCGTCGGCTCCCAGCTCGAAGACGCGAACCTCGTTGTCCTCGTCACCCTTGGCGGTCAACACCATGACGGGAATGCTCCGCGTGGCGGGCCGGGAGCGGAGCTGCTGGAGCACGCCGTACCCGTCGAGCCCGGGGAGGTTGAGGTCGAGGATGATCACGTCGGGTGCCCGGCGATCAACTTCGTCGAGTGCCTGGATGCCGTCGCGCGCCTCGGCCACCGTGTAGCCTTCGCGTTCGAGGAGGTCTTTCATGACCCGGCGCAGCGGCTCTTCGTCCTCGACCAGGAGCACGCAAGTGCCCAATCCGCGGGCTTCCGGTGTCACGTCGTCCACCAGCTCCATGTCCATCATGAAGTCGAGCGACGCGGGCGCCGGAGCGGCGGGCGCCGCCGGCGCGGGCGGAGGAGCCGCGGCCGCGCGGGGGACGGGCGGGGGGGGCGCGGGCGCCTCGGCCGGCCGCGGCGCCGGTCGATGCGGCGGGTCGGTGACCCGGAGCAGCTCCTCGACGGTGGACTCGCCGGCGAGCACGTGGCGGAGACCGCTGTCCCAGAGCAAGTGCATGCCCGCCGCCGCGGCCACCTCCGTAAGACGATCGGCGGTGGTGCCCTTGCCCACCAGGTGCTCGAGCTCCGGGTTCATGGTGAGCACCTGGACGATGCTGAACCGTCCCCGATAGCCGGTCATGCTGCACTCCGGGCACCCGACGGCGCGGAAGAGCTTGGTGCCCGACGCGATGAAGGGTGCGGCGCGGTCGGGCACCGGCTCGGTGGCGGGGGCGCGGCAGGAGGGGCAGATCCGCCTCATGAGCCGCTGCGCCACCACGCCGCGAAGCGCGGAGGCGATCTTGTACGACTCCATGCCCATGTCCACCAGCCTGGTGACGGCGTTCGGCGCGTCGTTGGTGTGCAGCGTGCTGAGCACGAGGTGGCCGGTGAGCGAGGCCTGAACCGCGATTTGCGCCGTCTCCTGATCGCGGATCTCGCCCACCAGCACCACGTCCGGGTCCTGGCGAAGGATGGAGCGCAGGGCCGACGCGAAGGTGAGCCCGGCCTTCTCGTGGACCTGGACCTGGACGATGTTCTCCCCGAGCCGATACTCGACGGGGTCTTCGACGGTGACGATGTTGACGCCCTCGCTCTGCACCAGGCGGATGGCGGAGTAGAGGGTCGTCGTCTTGCCCGAGCCGGTAGGGCCGGTGACGAGGATGATGCCTTCCTTGTTGCCCAGCAGATTCTTCACCGCGCGCACCTCGTCCTCGTGCATGCCGAGAGACTCCAGCGTGAGGACGGTGTGCCGCTGGCTCAGAATGCGGATGACGACCTTTTCGCCGAGCGAGGCCGGCAGGGTGGAGATGCGGAGGTCCACCGCCTCGCCGTTGACCGAGACGCGGGCCCGGCCGTCCTGGGGGCGGAGCCGGTCCGCGATGTCGAGTCCGGACATGATCTTGATGCGCGAGATCAGCGGCAGGCCGGCGTTGCGCGGAATCTTCATGACCTGCCGCAGCACGCCGTCGATGCGGTAACGCACCACCACGCCGCCCTCGATGGGCTCGACGTGAATGTCGCTCGCCCGGCTGGAGACGCCGTCCGCCAGCATCATGTCCACCAGGCGGATTATGGGTCGCTGGCTCGCCTCCTCCGCGGTGGCGACCTCGACTTCCTCCTCCTTGAGCTCCTTGACGTCGAAATCACCGCCGATGCCTTCGAGCAGGCGGTTGACCACATCGCCCTGCCGGTACAGCTCGTCGAGCCGCTCCCGGATGCGCGCCGGCGATCCGAGCAGCATCCGCACCTCTCGCCCGGTGGCGAACGCCAGCATTTTCTCGGCATCGATGTCGAACGGATTGGCGGTGGCGACTTCGAGGTAGGAATCTGTCTGCCCCACCGGCACGACGTTGAAACGGCGGGCCACCTGTTCGGGCACCGCCTGCGAAAGCTTGGAATCGATCCGGGAGAGATCGGCCACCGGCAGTCGGAACCGGGTGGCCAGAGCGCCGAGCACCTGGTCCTCGGCGATGAGCTTACGCTGGACGACCGTTTCCCACAGTGAGACGGGAGACGGACTCGCCTCCTGGCGCAAAGCCGCGATCGCTTGATCGGGCAGCAGGGGCTCGATGGTGTGGACCAGCCATTCGTCGGTGAACTGCATCTGCCGAAAGATAAGGGTTCTAGAGGAGACCCCACCAGTCCCGGCTGACGTCCACCGTTACCCCGAAACGCCCGTCCCGCAAGCCGATACCGCCCTCCACCCTGATCAACCGCATGAACCACTCCAGAGCCAGCCCCGCTACCGGTCTGACCCCCTCCGACGACCCCCATGGCAGCCCGGTCAGGGGCCTGGCGGCATACCCGGCGCTGACGAATGGAGCCACGACCATCCGCCGGCCCGTAGACGTGAAGGAGCCGAGGGGAATCGCCGGTACCGGCACCTCGAAGCGCCATTCCACGTGGGCGAGCGCGGCAGTCCGGCCACCGTAGGCCCTGAATGGCTCCCCCACCAGCGTGCCGCGCCCTCCGACCACGAAACTCCGGTGGGCCGGGAGGTCCTGGGTGCCTACGCCCAGGTAGGCGCGGGAGAGAAGCGCGCTGCCGCCGAGGCTCACCAGCCACCGGCCCTCCGCGGTGGCGCGCAGGTAGTCGGTCGCCCCTTCTCCCGCCTCCAGCGACAGACGGCCCTGGAGGTCCCGGGATGCGGCAACCCCGCCGCTGGCCCGCTCGAGGTCCAGTCTGGCCGTCCGGCGCGTGCCCGAGCCGAGGGGCGGGTTCGGGCGATATGTCCCGTTTGCCGGCGAAGCCGAGGCACCGACCGAATGGCTCTCCTCGACGCCAAGACGGAGCCCGATGGAGGTCCGGCCGCTTAGCCGGTGGGTGACGCCGAGCTCGGCGGCATTGAGCAGCACGTAGTCGCCGTGATCGTCTCCGGACTCCTGCGAGACGATCGAGTTCAGAGCGGGTGCGATGACCGGCAGGTCGCTCAAGTCCGCGATGCGACGCGACGCCCCAACGGTGAACCGGGTCGCACCCGTGCCCAACTCCGCGCTCAGGCCGCCCGTGACGCGGTCATCCGACGTGCCGTAGCCGATGGACGGTCGGATCCGGGCCCGTCCACCGATGCCGAGCACCGCGCCGGCACCGAGGGCGAGGCCCTGCACGCGGTTGACGCTCACCAGGTCGCTCACGGAGCCCGCCGCGATGCGCCGGGAGGAGAGCCCGCCGAGCGCGCGGGAACCGGCGATCCGCTCGACTTCGACCCGGAGCGCATCCATGTCCTGCTCGGTGAGCGGCCGTGCGACACCGGCGATGGCCCGACTCAGCGGTTCGCCCCAGGTGGAGTCCGACGGGCGCGGCGTCATCAGTCCCCCGATCGAGGGGCCCGCGAAGACGCGCTCGGGGAGCGCGACGTTGAGGTCGTATCCGTCGATTTCCCAGCGACCCCGGATGATGCCCCGAACCGGGAAATCCAGCCACGCGGAGCGGCGCCGGATCTCCACCTCCTGCCGGTACGGAAGCCAGTAGCGGTGCTCGTACAGCGAGTTCTCCAGCACGATGCTGATGTCCTCGAGCTGGCGGTCGAGGTAAGCCGCGGGCGTGAAGCTGAACCGGAAGCGCACCAGCTGGGCCGTCCGCGTGTCCACGAACATCGTGCCGACGACCAGCGGCTGCTCGAACGAGCGAGGGCGCACCCGGACTTCCCGGACCACCGTCCGGCCCTGGCCCGAGCGGATGGACAGCGAATCGCCCAGCGCGTAGTCGTACCTATCGAGCCCGCGTGGCGACAGGGGATGAACCACATCCTTCACCTCGTCCCCCTCGCCGATGCGGATGACGTCGCCGAAGTTATTGGTGACGATGCCGAGGTGATCGCGGTGATACTTGATGTCGGTGGGGAGGAAGGCGCCGTCGCGCCAGCCGAGGATGACCTGCTTGCTCCGGTTGGGGGCCTGCCAATACACTTCCACGTTCAGCTCATCGGCCTTCATCAGGCGAGGAGGCTCGGTCAGACCTTCACCCACCTGCGCCAGGAAAAAGACGAACCCGTGGGCCCTGGTGCGGTAGCTGGCGAGCGACGAATCCGCCTCGGCGGCTTCCCGCCGATCGACGGCGCGGCGGACCAATGCCAGCGCCTCGTCTGAGTTCCACGCCTGGGCAGCGAGAGACGGGGCATGCGCCGCGACCAGGAACGGGAACACCAGCGCACCGACCCTACCTCTCACTGCACGACCTCACCGCTGTCATGGGGAAGACCTTCGACCGATGACGGGAATATCCCGGAGCCGGATAGGCCGGGCAAGCTGGATCGCCGTGGCCGCGGCGTTCGCCTGCGGAGGGCGCGCACCCACGGCGGGGGCCAACGGCACGACGCCCGCCATGGTACGTCTCACTCCCGCCGCCGAGGCGATCGTGCTCGAGACCGCCGGCGCTCCCCCGGCGGATACGACCGTGAGCTTCACGACGGGCGTCCAGCACACGATCGTTCTGCGTCACGGGCCGCCGGAGAACATCGACTTCGCCGAGCTGACTTTCCCGCCCACGGCCTTTGCCGATAGTGGCCGACAGGTAACGGTGGACGTCAAGCCCCGGCCCGGCATCTACGGCGTCGACATTCATTCGAGCCTCGCGTTCCGCGGGAGCGCCCTTCTCACGTTCAAATACGGGCGCTACTTCCTCGCGCCCGCTCGGTCACGCGCCGTGTACGGTGACGACGTGCAGTTCGAGCGTGCCCTCGCGGTCGCCCAGGTGCTGCCCGACGGCCGGCTCGCGCTGCTCCCATCGACTCGGCCCGCCTCGGACAACCTGGAGGCCGCCATCACCTCGGGCGGCACGTACCTCGTGGCGGCGCCGCAGTGAGCACCCGGTTCGGCGAGTTCGTGGCCCGTGTGCGCTCCGGGGGTGGGATGGTGCCGGTCACGCGCCAGGTCGTGCTGGACGGCGATACTCCAGTCACGGCCTTCGCCAAGCTGCATCGGGGACCGTACGGCTTTCTCCTCGAATCGCTGGAAGGTGGTGAGCGCTGGGCCCGCTACACCTTCCTCGCCACCGACCCGCGCGAGGTCTTCCGCTATCGCGGCCGGGAGTGCTCGCGCTGGATCCCCGCCGGCGGATGGCACGTGGTCGAGCGGGACGTCGCCCCTCTCGATCATATCGGCCGGACGATGCGGCGGCATCCGCCGGTCACGGTGCCCGGTCTTCCACGGTTCACCGGCGGCGCGGTGGGCTATCTGGGCTACGACATCGTGCGCACCATCGAGCACCTGCCCGACGCACCGCCCGACGACCGCGACCTGCCCGATGCGGTGCTGATGGTTTGCGACACGCTGCTGGTCCTGGACAACCTCTACAATCGCGCGACCGTCATCGCGAACGTGGAGGTGGCGCGGAATGCCGATGAGGCCGCGCTGCGGAAACTCTTCGATGCCGCCGAGGCCACGATCGAGGACTGGCTCGCGCGACTGGCGGAGCCGGGAACGATGCGTCCCCTCGCGCTCGAGGCGACGCCGCCCCTCCCCCAGGCCGTTTCTCCCTATGCCGACGACAAGTTCGAGAGCGACGTGCGGCGAATCAAGGACTACATCGCCGCGGGCGACACCTTTCAGACCGTGCTGTCGCGACGGCTCGAGGTCCGGGCGCCCGATCCCTTTCTGACCTACCGGTACCTGCGGGCCCTCAACCCCGCGCCGTATCTCTATTATCTCCATTGCGACGACATCAGGATCATCGGAAGCTCGCCCGAGATCCTCATTCGGGTCGAAGACGGCGAAGTGACGCTCCGGCCGATCGCGGGCACCCGTCCGCGAGGCGCCACGCCGGCGGAGGACGCTGCGCTGGCCGCCGAGCTGAGTGCCGACCCCAAGGAGCGGGCGGAACATCTCATGCTCGTCGATCTCGGCCGAAACGACGTCGGCCGGGTGGCGGAGTTCGGGACGGTGCGGCTCACCGCCCTCCTGGAGATCGAGCGGTATTCGCACGTCATGCACCTGGTGAGCGAGGTGAGGGGGAGGTTGCGCCCGGACCTCGACGCGGTGGCCGCTCTCGCCGCATCTTTCCCGGCGGGGACCGTCTCCGGGGCTCCCAAGGTCAGGGCCATGCAGATCATCGACGAGCTGGAACCGGTGCGCCGCGGCCCGTACGCCGGCGCGGTCGGCTATATCGGATGGGGTGCGCGATCGCTCGACACCGCCATCACCATCCGGACTTGCGTGATGCGGGACGGGAGAGCCTGGATTCAGGCGGGCGCGGGAATCGTGGCCGATTCGGACCCGGCCGCGGAGTGGCGAGAGACGGAGGCCAAGGCGCGGGCGGTGCTTCTTGCGCTGGCCCTGGCCGGCGCCGGGAGCGCGAGGACGTAACGATGGGTGCGTTTCGCCTCGTAAGCGACGGCGGTGAGCAGACCTTCGAGCTTCCCCCCGAGAAGCGGATGGTGGTGGGGCGCGGACTCTCCAGCGACATCGCGCTCTATGACCCCACCATTTCCCGCCGGCATGCGGAGCTGACCGCGAAGGCCGACGGGGTCCAGATCAAGGACCTCGGCAGCTCGAACGGCACGTTCGTCAATGGCGCCAAGGTGATGTCGGGCCGCCTCCAGCCCGACGACGCCGTCACCTTCGGCCGCCTCATGTTCCATCTGCGGGCGCCGTTGCCACCGTCGCCACAGCCGGCCGAGCCGGGCGCCGCCGGCGGGATGATCGTACGCCAGGTCCTGGTGGCGGGCGGCGCGCCCGCGGGCGTCACCAGCCGCGAAGGACCGATGGCCTCGGGCAATCTCCGGGTGCAGGCGGAGACGGCCGAGGCGCGCCAGGCCACCAAGCTCTCGATGCTGCTCGACATCTCCCAGAAGCTCTCGGGGGAGTTCGACCTCGACCGGCTGCTGCGGACCGTGGTGGATACCACCTTCGAGATCATGAACGTGGACCGGGTCACCATCCTGCTGCGGGACGAGGCCTCCGACGAGCTGGTTCCCACCATCTCGCGCTCCAGACAGGGCGACACCCAGCCTCAGGCGGTGCCCCGCTCCATCGCGGACAAGGTGGTGCGGGAGCGGGTGGCGGTCGTGTCGCATAACGCCCCCGCCGACGCCCGCTTCAAGGGCCAGTCCATCCGCCTGCAGAGCGTGCGGAGCGCGATGTGCTCGCCGCTCATGGCCTCCGCCGACCGCGTCCTGGGGCTGCTCTACGTGGACAACCTGACCACCGCAAACACCTTCAGCGACGAGGACCTCCAGTTTCTGGTGGCATTCAGCGGAATTGCGGCCATCGGCATCAAGAACAGCCAGTACGCGGAGCAGATTCGCCGCGAAGCGATGGTGCGCTCGAACTTCGAGCGATACTTCGCGCCGAACGTGGCGGCGGAGATCGCGCAGCAGGCCGGGGCCGTACGCCTCGGCGGCGAGCGGCGGCCCACCACGGTGCTGTTCAGCGACATCCGTGGCTTCACCGCGATCGCGGAGTCGATGGGACCGGACCTGATCGCCCAGCTCCTGAGCGAATACTTCACCGACATGGTGGACGTCATTTTCGACTACGGGGGAACGCTCGACAAGTTCATGGGCGACGCCATCATGGCGCTGTGGGGGGCCCCGCTCGGCCACGCCGACGATCCCGACCGGGCGCTCCAGGCGGCCATCGAGATGCAGCACGCGCTGACGAGGCTCAACCAGCGCTGGGTGAGCGAAGGGCGCCCGGAGATTCGGGTGGGCATCGGGATCAACCACGGCGAGGTCTTTGCCGGAAACATCGGCAGCCACCGGCGGCTCGACTACACCGTCATCGGCGACGCGGTGAACGTCGCCTCCCGCCTCTGCGCGGAGGCGGGGCCCGGCGAGGTGCTGGTGACGGAGAACTTCCTGCAGGTGGTACGCGGGCGGGTGGATTACGAGTACCTGCCGGAGATGGCCCTCAAGGGCAAGACCCAGGTGGTGCAGGTCTATCGCGTCCGCTCGGCCGGCCTGGACGATCAGCGGACTTCCGTGACCTCCGCGGTACCGGTGCGCCCGTCGAACCGGTAGGGGTGTCCGGCCCGCTCGAGGAGGTCGATCACGATGCGGATGGGCAGTCCCATGACGCTGAAGAAGTCGCCGTCGATCCGTTCCACCAGCGCGGCGCCATACCCCTGAATCCCGTACGCGCCCGCCTTGTCCATCGGCTCTCCGGTCGCCACGTATCCCTCGAGCAATGCGTCGTCCACCCGCCGAAACGTGACGTTGGTGATGTCCGTGGCCTGGTGCAGCGTCTCGTCCGCCACGAGGGCCACCGAGGTGACCACCTGGTGAGTCCGCCCCTGCAGCTTGCGCAGCATCCGCAGCGCGTCGCCCTCGCTCACGGGCTTCTCGAGCACCTCGTCCCGCACGATTACCGTCGTATCGGCACCGAGGACGAGCGGCCCGGGCACGCTCCTCGCTTTCTCCCGCGCCAGGCGCTCCACGTAGTCGATCGGGGTCTCCACCGGACGGCGCACTTCGGGAATGTTCGGCGACACCACCCGAATGGGGATGCCGAGCATTTCGAGCAGCTGCCGCCGCCGGGGCGAAGACGAAGCGAGAATGAGCGACTCCATATTCATGCCATCCGCTCCAGAATCAGCGTGACGGGGCCCTCGTTGTGGATCTCGACCAGCATGTCGGCGCCGAAGCGACCGGACGCCACC
>Ga0075289_1000025_pt1 | contig 17474 bp, 15 predicted proteins | sample SF_Rice_20C_80N__4_FD_69764 | JGI IMG/M metagenome (GOLD analysis project Ga0075289, IMG submission 69764) | Rice paddy soil microbial communities from Twitchell Island, California, USA - SF_Rice_20C_80N_103 | ecosystem: Environmental > Terrestrial > Soil > Paddy field/soil | place: USA... | reverse complement strand
AGTAGATGGCGACCTTGGCGCCGCGACCTTGGATGATGTTCTCATCCACGAAGGTCGTGGCGGCGTTATAGGTGTCGGGTAGATTGAGATTCATGGAATCCGGCGACTCGTCGAAAATTGAGAGTAGAGGAACGGAGATAGCGATCTCTCTCTCAATATGAATCCTAGGCTACTCCCCGCCAATGATTTCCGAGTGCGTCTCGGTAGCGATAACGACGGACTTGGAATCCGTATAATGCTCGATCGCTTCATCGCCATGCTCTTTGCCGAGACCGCTCTGCTTAACGCCGCCGAAGGGCAGCTCGTCGTAAATGATTTGCGCTGAATTTACCCAGGTATACCCAGCTTCGATGTTTTCCGCTCCATACATGGCGCGGTTGATATCACGAGTCCAAATAGACGAGCCAAGGCCGAAGATAGAGCTGTTCGCCTGTTCAATGGCCTGATCCAGGTTTTTCACCCGCACGATCGGCAAAGCCGGACCAAAGACCTCTTCTTTAATCATCCGGGATGCCGGATCAACGTTGGCTACCAAGGTCGGCTGCAAATAAAAACCTTTGTCGTACTCGTCGCCTTTCGGCCGCTGTGCGCCGAAGATAACTTTGCCGCCGCGTTTGACCGCATCTTCGACCTGCTCCTCTACTTCTTGCCGCTGTTCTTTGGTGTGCAGGGGACCCATAAGTACGCCGGGTTTCAATCCATTGCCAACGCTGATCTTTTGCGCCTTCTCGACCAGCTTTTCCATGAAGACATCGGCGATCTTGTCGAATAGATAGAGCCGCTTGACCGCCAAGCAGGCCTGGCCGCAGTTGAAAAAACGCCCGACCGAAGCGGCACTCACAGCGCGCTCCAGGTCGGCATCATCGCAGACAATCATCGGATCGCTGCCGCCGAGTTCCAATGTGACATGCTTAAAATCTTTAGCGGCGGACTGCATGACTCTGCGGCCCGTATCGGTGGCGCCGGTGAAGCCGATTTTCCTGACGGTTGGATTGACCAGCAACTCTTCGCCGACCACGCTGCCGGGACCGGTAACGACATTCAATACACCTTTGGGCCCGCCTGCGTGCTGGATCGCCTTGTCGATGATCTCGCAAGTGCGTAGGTCGGTGAGCGGTGTGGTGCCGGCGGGTTTCACGACCACTGTATTGCCGGCGAGGAGCGCGGGCCCAAGTTTGTTACCCATCAGTGAAACGGGGAAATTCCACGGCACGATAGATCCGCAGACACCCAACGGTTTTCGAAGCACCAGACCATGCCGGCCGGTATCGAGCATCACGGCGCTGGTGCGCATGGTTTTGGCCATGCCCCCGTAATGATCCAAGGTGTGCACGAACCGGCGGATTTCAAGAATCGACTCACGCAGCGGCTTGCCCTGTTCTTTGGTCAGCAAAGTCGCCAATTCTTTTTCCTGTTGAAGAATCGTGTGGCCAGCCGCCAAAAGAACTGCCCCTCGTTTCGAAGGAGCCATCGCGGACCATTTCTTGAGTGCGGCCTTGGCGGCATCGATGGCCCTGCGAATATCGCTGATCGTTCCTTTAGGAACGGTATCGACAACTTCTCCGGTAGCCGGGTTGCGGACTTCGGTAGTCTGCCCGCTGTCGGAATCGACTTGCTCACCGGCAATTAACATTTTGGCCATATCGGTCCTCCTAAATCTTCGTAGAAATAAGAGAAAAATCATGTTCATAGGTGGAAGTCAAGAATTGGTTTACGCAGTAGCTATCGACGAACCGCGGGTTGTTGCTGGTGTTTGAGACTAGAAAAGTGGTATTCGATGCGTAATGTTACGCGGAGCGGGGCTGGCGAAATTCGGAGAATTTTCGTACTGGTAGCCACGAGGGCGCCGAGTTAACCCTTATCCCAGGAGGAGCAGCGGATGGATCTGGCAAAATACATCGTCAAGGCGCGGCCGGGTATCCTCGGTGGCAAGTACGAGGAGAAACGACCGCTGCGTCAGTTGAGTTCGCTGCCGGTGAAGCGTTACGTTTTTATCAACCGCGACTCGCATCCCGAGGCGAATATTTACGTCGCTATTCATGAAGCGAGGGATTTGCCCTCCTCCGTGCCCGATTACCAAGTGCCACACTGTCACAATACCGACGAATTCTATTACTTTATTGGCAACAATGCGGACCTGTCCGGCTTGGAGGGGCAGATCATTTTCGAAGGCAAGGTGCACAAGATCGTCTCGCCGGCCTGCGTGTACATCCCTACCGGTGCGGTGCATGAGTACAAGGTTACCCAGGGTGCCGGCACCGTGACAGTTTTATTTCGCGATCGCGGCTATACACATGAAGACAAGCCTTTCGATCTTGAAAAAGGGCAGCGTGACTTCAGTAAATATGACGGCTATATTTTTCAGCCCGACGTGCGCCCAACTACAGAGATTAAATACCACACGGACGCCGCGCCGGGCATAAGGTACGTGTTTGTCGACGGCAAGCTCAAACCCGAGGCCGGTTTTTATACGGCGGTGCGCAGTGTCTCGAACGTTAAACCCAATCAGGCCAACTACGTCGAGCTGCATACGCATAACTGCGACACGCAGCATATCGCCATCGGCACTGGTCGGGAGCTTACGGGTCTGAAAATCGAATTTCAGATCCTTGATGAAAAGCTGGTTGTTGAAAGTCCTGTTGGCGTAAACATTCCAGCGGGGACACGTCACTCACAGCGTATTATTGAGGGTTCAGGGCATTTCTTCAATTTCGTGCCAAAAAGCAATTACAACGATGGTCTCGCCTAACGATTTCTGAGGGAGGATAGAGGTGCCATCTCGCCGCAAACCGCGGACCAGATTCTTCATGATTAACGCAGCTTTCTTATTTGTTCTGATGGCCGATGTGCTTCTGCCGGCGCTCGGTTTCGCGCAAGTACCATTACAGAAGGTCATCGTGACCTATTCCAGCCGCAGCATAGCCTCCATCGATCTTTTTATTGCGCAGGAGCGGGGGTTTTTTCGCGAAGAAGGGCTGGGCCCACAGCTTGTTCAGGTGCGCGCCACGGCGGCGATCGCGGCCCTTGTTTCGGGTGAAGTTCACGCGCTCGGTTCGATCGGCAGCGCAATTCGCGCGATTCCGCGCGGCGCGCCGATCAAAGTGCTGGCGGTGAGTTTACGCCGGCCTGTCTTTTGGCTCGTGACGCGGCCCGAGCTCAAGAGTTTCTCCGACCTGAAGGGGAAAGTCATGGGCACGACGACTCTGGGCGGAAGCCAGCACACCGCCGGAATGCGCATGCTGCGGCGCGCAGGTTTGAATCCCGATAAAGATGTAACCGTAGTGTTGGGAGGCGATGTCCCGACACAGTTGCTGGGTCTGGTGAATGGCTCGATTCAGCTGGCGATCCTCTCCCCGCCGACTGTCATTATTGCGCGCGATAAGTATAAAATGAATATTCTGGCCGGCGCCATGGAAGAATTTTCCAGCATTCAGAATGGTCTCGGCGTATTGGAGAAAAACGCCAGAGATCCGCTGGTGAAGCGAATACTTCGGGCGCGCGCCAAAGGTAATCGCTATTTTCATCAGAACGAAAAAGGAGCGGCGGAAGTTTTGGCCAGGTATCTTGCCGTCGATCTCAATACGGCTCTTGAGACTTACCGTATTTCCCGCGGCGCGTTTACGACCGACGGCATTCCCACGGATAGCGAACTTGTTGAATATCTCAGAGAAGATGCGCAGATCCTCGGTCTCCCGGCGCCGGTACCAGTGTCAAAAGTTTTTGATTTTACTTTGCAACGCGAGGTGAATCGCGAATTGGGGAGCAAATGAGCGAAACAAAGAATGACATCGCGGTGTTTGCGGGAGGCTGTTTTTGGTGCACCGAAGCCGTGTTCGACGAATTGCGCGGCGTGCGATCAGTTGTCTCGGGATATGCCGGCGGAACGACCAAGAACCCGACCTATGAGCAAGTCTGTTCAGGAAGCACGGGCCACGCGGAAGCAATTAAAATCGACTTCGATCCCGGGCAGTTATCGTTCCGCGATCTGATGACGGTTTTTTTCGCCACGCACGATCCAACCACGCTGAATCGGCAGGGCAATGACGCTGGAACCCAATACCGCTCTGCAATTCTCTATGCTAACGAAGAGCAGAAGCAGCAAGCCGAAGCTTTCATAAAAGAACTCGAGGTCGCCAAGACGTATAAAAATCCAATCGTTACAACTCTCGAACCTTTGCGAGAATTTTATCCGGCTGAAGATTACCATCAGAAATTCTTCGCCAACAATCCGTACCAGCCGTACTGCCAATACACAATCCCGCCGAAATTAAACAAACTCCATAAGCAATTTTCGCAACTTCTTAAATCGCACGGCAAATAGACCAAGATTAAATGGGCTTCGGCGTTCGGCAGAGCGGCAAGCTATTCGATTTATTCGAGCTAGGCCCGTTTGCCGTCCGGTTAAGAACGAAAAACTAACTTCAGCGATAGGCTTTTTTGGGCCGACCGAAAGCCGATCCCTGAAATTGTTGCGCATTCTTCACGCGGCAATTGTAGTTGTTTCCAGCCACCTGGAGTGGAGCGGAATCTGGTTTTAATAAACATTGTCTTTGTATCGGGTGACACGTCGTTTTGACATGCTATGATAAACACTGGCCAATCTGTAAGGCCGAGCTCCACTGCCATGCGTCGGTTATTATCGGAAAATGCGCTTAGTTCCGTATACATCTAGCTATTTTCAGCCGGCAATTTTTGAAAGACTACTGTTTGTGTCGCTGTGTCGCGAAGGAGATATGGTTTACTTGTGACGGAAACTTCGGTGACTAGGGCTGTGAGTGGCTCGCCGCTAAGCGGCAGGCGTTTGGTGATCGTCTCGAATCGCCTGCCGTTTAACGTCGAGATCAAAGACGGCCTGCCTATATTTCATCCAAGCGCCGGAGGGTTGGTAACCGGGCTTGCCTCATTCCGCGAATCGCGCCAGCAATCAGCGGCCCTGCCGGCTGAACATCTCTGGGTCGGCTGGCCGGGCTCGAGCATCGATCTGTCATTGCGAGAAGATGTCGTCCGGCAAGCTTTGGCGAACTTTAAGTCCTTCCCGGTGTTTCTCACCGAAGAGCAGATGGAGCATTTTTATCTCGGTTTCTGCAACGCAACGATTTGGCCGCTATTTCACTATTTCCCATCATTCACAGTCTATCAGGCATCATTTTGGGCGCAGTACAAACAGATCAACCAGCTCTTTGCGGATGCGCTCGAGTCGATTCTGAGACCGGACGATGTCGTCTGGATCCACGACTATCATTTAATGTTGCTGCCCAAGCTATTGAAGAACCGTCAACCTCAATTATCGGTAGGTTTCTTTCTTCACATTCCTTTTCCCTCTTTCGAGGTCTTTCGCATGCTGCCGGGGGAGTGGCGCCGTGATATTTTGGAGGGCCTTTTAGGGGCGGATCTCATAGGTTTTCACACTTATGAGTATACGCATCATTTTCTGCAATCGGTGCTGCGCATTCTGGGCTATGAGCATCAAATGAGCCAGGTGCTGGCGCAGGATCACCTGGTCAGGGCCGACACATTTCCGATGGGAATTGATGTCGAAAAATTTGCCAGCGCCGCGCGGAGCGATGACACCGAGCGGGAGATCCGCGACCTCAGAAATTCGCTGACCGGCGTTAAATTGATTCTTTCCGTCGATCGTTTGGATTATTCCAAAGGCATCGCCAATCGCCTGGAAGGTTACGAAGTATTCCTCGAGAACAATCCGGAATATCACGGCAAGGTGGCCTTATTGATGGTCGTGGTGCCCTCGCGCATCGGCGTTGTTCAGTACGACATGATGAAGCGACAAATCGAGGAGCTAGTGGGCAAGATCAATGGCCGGTTCGGACGCGTTGGCTGGACGCCGGTCGTCTATCAATACCGCCACGTGCCGTTTACATCCCTGCTGGCTCTCTATTCGGTGAGCGACGTATGCTTGGTTACGCCTTTGCGCGACGGAATGAACCTTGTGGCGAAGGAGTATGTCACCACACGCGGCGGCGGTGTGCTGATTCTTAGCGAAATGGCCGGCGCCGCCAAGGAATTGCCGGAAGCCATCATAATCAATCCCAACGACCGGGCCGAGATCGCCAATGCGCTGAAGCAAGCGCTGGAGATGTCCCTCCCGGAGCAACAGAAACGTCATCGGCTCATGCAGCGGCGCCTCAAGCGGTACAATGTCTCGCGCTGGGCAAGCGATTTTTTGACGACTCTTGTCGGCATGCGCGAGGTGCAGAACCGCGTCGAGTCGAAACTATTATCGGCAGTCGCCAGGCAGGAAATTGTGACCCGCTATCGAAACAGCACGCGGCGGCTGTTTTTCTTGGACTACGACGGTACGTTGACGCCGCTTGTGCCCCACCCCGGGCTAGCCGGACCCGATCCGACCAGACGAGAGCTACTGCGTTCGCTTGCCGCTGATCGCAAAAATTCCGTGGTCGTTGCCAGCGGGCGCGAACGCCAAATTTTGGAAGAATGGCTGGGCGATTTGCCGATCGGGTTGGTTGCAGAGCATGGAGCGTGGCTAAAGCTCGCCAATCAAGACTGGCGCCGCGTCAAACCATTATCGAATGAATGGAAACGTGAGTTGTTGCCGATTTTGGAAACTTACGCCGACCGTTTACCGGGCGCCCTTATCGAGGAAAAAGAGGAGTCGCTAGCTTGGCACTTTCGGATGGCGGATCCGGAGCAGGCGGCGCTGCGCGCGCCGGAATTGGTCGACCATTTATTGGCCCTCACGGGGAAAACGGATCTGCAAGTGATCCAAGGGGATAAAGTGGTCGAGATTCGTCACGCTGGCGTCAACAAAGGCGGCGCGGCACTATATTGGGTGAGTCAGGATGACTATGATTTCATCCTGGGAATCGGCGATGACACCACCGACGAGGATTTTTTCAAGGCACTGCCAGCCTCTGCCGTTTCCATTCGCGTCGGAATGTCGGCGACGCATGCTCAGTTTAACATTCCTAGCAGTGCTCAAGTGATCGACTTGTTGCGCGCGCTTGTCGACGCCAGCGGGAAGCAATCCAAAGAAAGCCGGTGACTTCATGTCGAACCCCGCTCGTGCGGGTTGAACCGCGTACTCGCGGCGTGCAGGGTAAAAGCGCAACGGCGGCGGTTGATCCGTTCCAAGTTTAGATGTTGCTTGTGATCTCTCCCGGGTCCCACTCGCCTACAGTAGGGGATTGTGCAAAATTTTGGCAGCGATGAAAATTTGGGCGCCGGCGATTTGACACCGGCCTCCGTCCCGTCGATGACAATAACAAAACTGGCTGCGCTGCTTCAAAATAGCGCTTTTCAAGATGCATCGAAATCGAAAATTTAAGCTCGTCCGTATCCTCTCGAGCTCCCGGTTAGAGTTTTGCCTGTGAGCGCACAAATAACGCTGCGTATTTTGTTTAATTAAGCGCCATGTTAATGCTCGACCCATCGGCGCGCCAAGAGCGAAACTTTATGTCACCGACCGCGGACCAGGATCAGCATATCTCCGGCGCAAGCGTCATCATGATTTCCGCAGGGAAATTTATGGCCGGCTGTGCGATCGTCGCGGTTCTATTCTTTAGCGCGGGGCAAATATCTCCGCTGCCCCGCTGGCTGCTGGCGGGAGAAGTCTTTGCCACTATCCTCGGCTTGTTTCTCTTCGGCTCCTTCCGCTACCAAATTCACAAAAACGCACTGACATATGGGATGTTAGCGATCATCGTGGCGACATTCAGCGGCTTGGAGGGATCATCGTGGCATCAACAAATAGCCATGCAAGGCTGGCGGTCCTGGGCGCGCCAACACGTATTGTCATTTCATGGCTTGGATGACTTGATCCATGCAGACACGATGTTGTTCATCCTCGGCCTCACCTATTTTGTCGCGGTGATTGCCCAGACCCGGCTGCTCGAAGGTTTGACTTTTTCCTTGTTGCGGCGCTTTCGCGGCGCGGTTTTACCGACGGTGATTTCGGTGACCGCGGTGGTCGCTTTTTCCTCAGGGATTCTCGACGGGGTCTCGATGATCGGGCTGACCATCCGCACGCTGGTGATCATCATGCTGCTCGCCGCCGCGCCAACGCCGGCTATACGTTACGCAGTGATGGTTTGCACGACTGTGACGACGATTTGCGGCATCTGGCTCGCATACGGTGAGCCGCCCAACCTGATCATGAAAGCCAATCTCCATCCTTACCTCGACAATGCTTTTTTTCTTCGTTACTGCGCTCCCGCCGCAATCGCAAGCTATCTCGTCATCGGCTGGGAACTGCGCAAGCGGCTGCACGGAGAACGCATTGATCTTGAAAGCATGGATGTCATAGACGCCAATGCTGAAGATGTGCGTTTTCTTCAGGCTATGCGGCACGGCGAGGTTTTGACACCGACGGAGTTGATCGAGAAGCACGAGCCAGAGCTCGGCGAAAAGAGCGAAGCCGTCCTCGAGAGACTGCGCGGGGGCGAAAGTCTCGGTATCGCTCTGGTGCGCGAAAAAATTCCCGAGGAGCTACGCAAAAAACTGCTCGGTCATTTCGTCAGTGACGAGCTTGGCGACGCGCTCGACCGCCATTACGTGCTCGATGCGGCAGACGACCACTCTGGGGCTTTGGCTGCGGAACGGATCATCGATGACGCGATCGCGTCTTCGGCGCGTCGGCGGCGCATGGCGCAGACAATCGGCGCTTCAGCGCTAGTGCCGTTTATCGCCATGCTCGTCTGGCACGGGATAGATCACAGTGTGCCGCTCTTTCTCGCGTCCTTCGCCGGTTTCTTAGTCGCGTTGCTGGGTATTATCAACATCCCCAAGATGCGCATGCTGGCGCTGCGTGAAGCCAAGCATGAGTTTGCCGAGTACTATTTTCTTTTTCCGCTTTTTCTGTCGATCAGTTTGTTAACCACCGCGGGGTTCTTCGATCAGCTCCAGGCGCTGATCCAACACGGCATTGCAGCGCTGGGTGTTGCCCATGTCGCGTTCGCACAGTTCCTCGGCTGCACTTTTCTCTCGGCGATTCTTGACAACAATGTGGTCGCCGATTTTGCCTCACGGGCGTTGCACCGGATGGACGTTGCGGTATTGCATCTGTTCGCGATGGCGCAAATCGCGGGCTATGCGCTCGGCGGCTGCTGGACGCATATCGGTTCGGCGCAATCCGTTGTGGCCTATGCGTTCATCCAACGCGATGTCGACGAGACCTATACGCCGGTCCAGTGGATCAAAGAGATGACGCCGATCATTCTTAAGGTTCTCGTCGTCATCACCGCGTTGATCTACCTCGAAAGCGCGCTTTTGGAACGGCTCCGTTAATCGCTTTTTGATTCATTCACCGGTTCCTCTTGTTAGATCCTGGTAGCGGAAATTTTTGCTGGCGAAAAACTTTCCCCGTTGGTAAGGTGAGACCAAGATGCCGGGAGAGGATTCACCGGCACGGGAGGATCGACCGATGCTGACCAGGATAGCGCTGGTGTTTTTCTGTACCATTTTTATTCCTGCATCCGCTTCGGCGCAGTCGGCGGAGGTGATCAGCCAGGCGAAGAAGGAAGGTGAAGTCGTTCTCTATACCACGATGACGGTAGGCGACTTCCAGCACTTCAACAAGGCTGCAAAAGAAAAATATCCCTTCCTGAATATCCGTCATGTCTATCTCAGTTCGGCGCGCCAGATGGCGCGCGTGATGCAGGAATTTCGCGCCGGCCGCGTTCAGGCCGACGTTTTGGGGAACAGTCCGGAAACCCTGCTCTACCTCAAACAGCAAGGCGTGCTCGGCATGTACCAATCGCCGGAAATCAAAAATCTCTTAAACGGCGCTTGGGATTCAGACGGTTACTGGTCGGGCATCACCACGGATCTTCTGGTGACCGGTTTTAATCCGAGAGTGATCTCGCGCGCGGCGGCGCCGCAAAACTATGACGACTATTTAAAACCGCAGTTCAAAGGCCAGCTGGCGGTCAACCGCGGCGTTCCTTATCCATTGACTGGTATGGTTTCGCTGCGCGGCGAGGAGCAGGGCATGGCCTATTTCAAAAAACTGAGCCAGCAGGATTTGCGGTTGGTCGAAGGTTACACGCACACCGTCAATTTAATGGCGGCCGGGGAATACTCGCTCACGATATTTATGCAGATCTCAAAACTAGATGCCATGAAGCGCAAGGAGGCGCCGGTGGACTGGATTCCGAGTCCGCAAACATTGGCGACGATCTCGACGGTGGCAATGATCAAAAACCCGCTCCATCCGGCGTCTGCGCAGTTGCTCATCGATTTCTATCTTTCACCGGAAGGCCAGCGCGGCTTAGCGGCGGCAGGAAAAATTCCCCTGCGCCGCGGCATTAAGACGAAGTCGCGGGAGATCGACCAATTAATGGAGACCGGCAATTTTCACGTCATTTTGCCGGAAGGCGGCTATGACCGTTATATGAAGATTTATAACGATTATCTCAGTGGCCGCTAACTTTGGTGAGCCAATTATTTCTTTGCCGCCGCTGTGAGCCCCCGATAAAAAGCACTTTTCTCCAGCCGTTGCCACGGTGCTTCGTCGACCACGTCTTCCATTTTGACGGATTTCACTTTCGGATTGCCGAGTGCCAATAGGCGGGCCATGTTCGCAATACCGGGAACGTTGGGCTTTATATCGAGAGTATACATCCATTGCAGTGATTCGTAGCCGCTCTCTGCTTCTTGCGGATTCTTAAGCCGCAGGTTTTTCATCAGTGTTTTCATCACGATTTCTTTGTTCGCCGGCTTGTGTATAAAAGCGATCGATTCGACGAAGCCGCGCATCAAGGAATCGATCAATTGCGGGTTCTGGCGAATGTACGATCGCCGCGTCGCCGGCGCGAGCCCCTGATACGGAATAGGCGCCTTGGCCATGTCCAAAAGCAACGGGAAGCCTTTGTCCTTGAGAGGCTTGCTGTAACCGTAGGTCAGATATGCCGCTTCAATGCTGCCACCTAACAAAGCCTGCGCGAGTATAGGCGTGTCGCCGATAACGAGCACGGTGATTTTATCCCTGTTTGGTTCGAGTCCCAAATACTCGATGGCCAACATGGAGTTTGACCAGGTGCCACCGCCGATACTCTGAACGCCCAGACGTTTTGCTCTTAGATCCTCAGGGCGGTGAATGTTTCGCCCACCCATAAAGTCGCCTTCGGCGAGATTGATGATCCCGCCGAAGAAAGCTACATCCATGCCGCTCGCGGCCGCGCTTACGACGGAGCCTGGAATGGTATAGGCGATCTGAATATCGCCGGAAGCAAGCGCGGCCATGGTCTGCGGGCCCGTGCGAATGGCGATAACTTCGACGTTCACACCATGTTTGCGAAAGATCCCCTGCTCGGCGCCGACCCACATAACCGCGATCTTTTCGCTAAAAGCGCCGTGGGCGATACGCACGAGAGGCAATTCGGCGGCGCCGGCATTCACGGCGAAAACTGCGTGGAGCAGAGTTAAGCTGATCAGAACGGCGTTTAACCTTTGTTGCAGGTGGCGGACATTAATCACGAGTGGAGCCCTCCTAGAGCAAATCCTGGATCGGTGAAATTTCTTGACTCGCACCCATATAATCATCGAGCGCTATTAACAACTGCCCTAGGAGATTGCAACGATGTGGCCAAAAAATTTGATCTGTCCGTGTTCCTCACTTTAACTCGTCTGCAATATTTTGACGGCCGACAACGTGAGCAATGAGTCGAGCAAGCGCGGCGCTGCGGGAGTGTTGCTGCCGGGTTGGGAAATAAGTTTTACCGGCAGAAACGGTTCGGATTCGAGTGATATTGGCGAACTTCTCGTGCGCGGCCCGGGCTTGTTCCACGGTTACTACGACCCCTGGCAGCTTGCAAAAGACGTCCTTGTCGACGGCTGGTTTAGTACCGGCGACTTGGTCCGGTGCGATCAGGATGGCTATTATTGGATCGGCGGACGGTCAAAGGCCTTGATCAACGTCGGCGGCACAAAGGTATTTCCGTGGGAGATTGAAAATATTCTTATGACTCATCCTGACGTCGAAGAAGCATTGGTCTATGGCCAGAGGGATGCGAGGTTTGGCGAAGTGCCGCACGCGAAAGTAAAAGCGCGCAATGCAGCATCGATTTCGGAGCGCGAGTTGTTGCGCTACGTCAACGAACGAGTGTCGATCCTCAAAAACTTGCGCAAAGTGGAGTTTGTTAGTGCGCTACCGAGGACCAACACGGGCAAGCTAAAACGTTGGGAGTGAATTCGGCGCCCTTCGGGTAAATAGTCGGATTGTGTAAACGTGCTACTGTCATCCGGTCCAAAATCTCCGCTTCCGCTCTTTTCCAAAGAGGAGTTACAATCGCCACGGAGAAAAATCCTTGTTTGCGATGGGGGTGCTCAGACAAAAGGGGGATTGCATGGACTTCAGCACTCAATCTTGTGACTTTAGTTACCGGGCCCTAGCCTAAGAAGCTGCGAAATATTTAGGAGGTCCACACAATGGCGTCAGACTCCAAAAGCGCGACTGCTGTCAACCACCGAAAGCTTGCCCGTTTTGTCACCGCCACATTCGAAAAACTCGGCGTGCCGAAAGAAGACGCGGAGATTGGCGGCAATGTTCTTGTTCAAGCCGACCTACGCGGTGTCGACACGCACGGGGTGATCCGTTTCAACCCGCACAGCTGGTACGTCAAGTGGTTGACCGAAGGTTCAATGACCGCTCGACCGACCATTCGCACCGTCTCGGAAACCGCGTCGTCAGCCTTGCTCGACGGTGACCGCGGCATCGGCATGGTGATCGGCCATCGGGCGATGGAATTGGCGATTCGGAAAGCTAGGGAATCCGGGATTGGCATGGTCGCCGTGCGCAACAGCCGCCATTACGGCATGTCGGCTTATTATTCGATGATGGTGCTGCCGCACGACATGATTGGTATCGCCATGACCAACGCGAGCAGGCAAGTCGTGCCGACCTTCGGCCGCGAAGCGAGGTTCGGCACTAATCCTGTGTGCTTCGCGGTTCCCACGGACAAAGAGCTGCCGTTTGTTTTGGACATGGCGACTACGACGGCGGCAGCGGGAAAACTGGAGCTCGCCGCGCGCCAGGGAAAAGCGATCCCGCTGGGTTGGGCGTTGGACGAGCACGCGGCAGCGACGGAGGATCCTAAAGTTGCGCAGAGAGGCCGCAGGCTTCTTCCACTCGGCGGCTCTCGCGAAGGCGGCAGCCATAAAGGTTACGGCCTCGCAATTGTCGTAGAGATTCTCTGCGGCGTCTTGACTGGGACCCTCACCGCGCTCAACGCCGATCAAGATCCACGCGGCCATTTTTTCGGCGCGATCCGGATCGATACCTTTCGGCCCATTGACGAGTTCAAGCGCGACATGGACCGACTCATCCGCGAGCTCAAATCCACCCCGCCGATCGGAGGTCAGGAGCGGGTCTACGTAGCCGGTGAAATCGAATTTGAGACAGCGCAAGAGCGCGCGGAGCACGGCATCCCGCTGCTGCCATCGGTGCTTAAGGGCCTGCGCGAAGTAGGCGAAAAACTCGGCGTGCCCTACGATCTGGAATAAGAGCTGCTCGCTCGAAGGGGGCCGGGCAAGCACTGGAGCTTGCCCCTACAAGCTCGTAGGTTAGTAACTGCCGCGGGTAACGACTACTTCTTTTAGCACGACATCTTTGATCGGCCGATCACTAGAGTTGCGTGGGACATTGCCGATGGCGATTACCACTTCCACTCCTTTGACCACTTCGCCGAACACGCTGTGGCGATTGTCGAGATGCAGCGTTGGCGCGAGCGTAATGAAGAATTGGCTGCCGTTGGTGTTCGGGCCCGCATTGGCCATCGACACTATGCCGCCCTTGGTGTGGCGTAAATCCGGGTGAAATTCATCTTCGAAGCGATATCCCGGTCCGCCGGTGCCATTGCCGAGCGGATCGCCGCCCTGGATCATGAAGCCGGGGATAACCCGATGAAAAATCGTCCCGTTATATAATGGACGCTTCACTTTTTGTTGGGTCTTCGGATCGAGCCATTCCTTGGTTCCCGTTGCGAGGCCGACGAAGTTCGCAACCGTCTTGGGCGCTTTATCGTCAAAAAGGTGAATGACGATATCGCCCATGCTGGTTTTTAGGGTTGCGTAAAGCGCGCCCTTTTTATCGACGCTCTCAGCAGTGAAGCCATTGGACACCCCGAGCAGCAGCGTTGCCACGAGAAATAATTTCTTAACCATCGAATTTCTCATTTCTTTGCTAATTCTGCTACGACTTTGTGGACGAAGCGTCAAGCAGCGCAAATACACTACCGGACATCAAGGCCTGCATGTTCATCTGCTCATTGCGCCAGGCGATAAGCTGATGATCGAGCAGAACAAAAAGAAAATAGCGACAGGGTTTCGTGTCGAAGGCATAACATGGCCGGCCTCAAGCTAATCCTAAGTTTCGGAGGCCGTCAAGCGAACAGCGGAAAATTCTTCCAAATAGAACTGTTTTGCCGGCGTTTCACACATGCGAAAAGTTAGATTACCTAAAACGTACTTAGACAAACCAAGCACGTGCAACTATAATTTCACCCATAGCGACCGTGTTTTGACAATGAGGTTGTCGGATGTTATAGGAAATTCTGCCTAAACAGGGGGTAGGGAATATGGCTTGGTTCGATCGTAGCCCTGGTGGAAAAAAAAGCTCAGAAGCCGTGCCGGTAAAAGCTCCAGAAGCGCCCAAGCCGGCGCCTGAGCCCACTCCGGTTGCTGCGGCTCCTGCACCTAAACCTACTCCAACGATAGAAGCCGCGCCGCCAGCGCCATCGACACCAGCTCTAGTTGGGTATCTATATAAAGGAAGCCGAGTGAGCGGTCAGTTGAGTTTTCAAGGGCCGGCCAGAATCGATGGTTTTGTAGAAGGGGAGATCCAGTGTCAGGGTCCTTTGACCGTGGGTGAGGGTGCCGACGTTCGCGCTAGGATTTCAGGGCAGGTTGTCACTATCCAGGGCAAAGTTGAAGGGAACGTTACCGCAAAGGAAAGAGTCGAACTACTAGCGCCGGCGCGGTTGATCGGCAACGTCAATGCCCCACGTTTGATCATCGCAGAAGGCGTTGTGTTTGACGGTGACTGCTCTATGGGAGCGGCGAAGCAAAAAAACGTGGCTACAAGCTCACAAAGCGTAAGTATTGACCGGGCTGCAGCGGCGTCAACGGCAAAGCTGCAAGCTGATTCCAAAAGTTAGACTGCGAGTTCGCTGTTCATTCCATTCCGAGATCCTACGTTCATTATCGAAGGTAGGTTTCTTTAATATTTGGGCCTCGGTTTCGAAGCGCCGGGACAATCCGGCGTCGCGACGGTACTGTCATAAGCGGAAGTTGACCCATGATTTCCTTAGATATCAGCATACTTTATCAAGTCATCTTGTTTATCGTCCTATGGCTGGTCCTCAACAAGATCCTGTTCCAACCCTATTCAGCGCTGCTTGAAGAGCGTGAGCGCCGCACATCCGGCGCGCAGCATGATTCCGCGGACCTGGAACACGAAGGCGCCCGGCTCCGCGCGCAATATGAAGAAAAAATAGCTCGAGCACGGTCCGCCGCGGCGTCCGACAGAGAACGCATTCTGCAGCTCGCCCGCGAGGAACGCGAAAAAACGCTAACGCTGGCGCGCCAGGAAGCGGAGCAGCATTTAGGGACGGTACGCCAAGAGGTAGCTGCAGTGCTGGAGATTGAAAGACGCGTCGCCGCGGCCGAAGCAGGCTCAATTGCGGTGGAAATTGCCAGCAAAGTTCTCGGAAGGAAGGTCGCGTGAGCGGACTGGAGCTGTTCACCGCAGCTAGCGTTTGGGCTTCGGAGGCCGGCGCCGAGCATGCTACGCCGTCGATCGGCGAAGTCGTCTTGCCGGCGATTAACTTCATCATCTACGCAGGCGTTCTTTACTATTTCGCGCTGCCGCTTGTGCGAAGCTTCTTGCGCTCGCGCCGGGAGCAAGTAATCGCAACGATGGCCCAGGCGTCGGCAAAAAGGCAGCACGCTGAGGCATTGGTGAAAGAATACCGGGCCAAGCTCGCGGCTGTCGATCAGGAAGCGAAATCGATTATGGCATCGGTCCGCGAAGAGTCTGAGAGAGAAAGAGCCAAGTCGCTGGCCGACGCTCAGGCAATGGCGGCGAAAATACGAGACGACGCGCGCTTTCTCGGCGAGAGGGAGGTGGGTATCGCACGGGAGAAAATTCGCCAGGAGTTGGCCGATCACGCAGAGACGATTGCGCGCGAATTGGTGCAAAGGAATCTTTCCGCTTCGGATCAAGACCGCCTAGCGCAGGAGTTCATTCAGCAAATTGGGCAAACTCGATGATCGAAGGCAGATTAAGTCGAAGATACGCCAGGGCGCTTTTTCAGCTTGCGCGCGAGAGCAGCGCTGAGGAAGAGATCGGCCGGGAGTTGGAGCGGTTCTTTTCCGTTTACAAAGGCTCAGATTTGGAAAAGGTATTAATCAATCCGGCCTTTGCGGCTGTCACGCGCAAGGAAATTCTCACCCGAGTGATCCAGAGCCAGCAGCTTTCGCCGCTGACGATCAAATTTTTGTCGTTATTGCTCGAGCGTGACCGGTTGTTGGAACTGGTTGGCATCGTGAGCTGCTATCGTCGTTTGCTTAACGAAGCCAAGGGACGGGTTGAAGCGAAAGTCGTAAGCAGCGGCGCGCTCGACGCGTCTGTGGTGGAGCAGTTGCGTCAACGGTTGCGCGGCCTCGCCGGCAAAGATGTTTTATTGCAGCAAGAAACCGATCCGAGCCTGCTCGGCGGTCTGCTGGTCGAGCTCGAAGGAAAAGTCTACGACGGCAGCATTCGCAGCCAACTTGAGAAGATGAAACAGCGCATCGCGCGCGGACAGTGAGGAGCTAAGCATGGAAATCGGCACAGCGGAAATCAGCCGAATCATCAAAGAGCAGATTCGCGACTACGAAAAAACGGTGGAAATCCAGGAAATCGGCACGGTGCTGTCCACCGGCGACGGTATCGCGCGCATTTACGGGCTCGACAAAGTTGCCGCCGGCGAGCTGCTCGAGTTTCCCCACGAGATTTACGGTATCGCGCTCAATCTCGAAGAAGACAACGTCGGCGCCGCGCTGTTTGGCGAAACCCACATGATCAAAGAGGGCGATACGGTAAAACGCACTGGCCGGATTGCCGAAGTGCCGGTGGGAAAAGAGCTGGTCGGACGTGTTGTCGATGCTCTCGGCGAACCGATCGATGGTCGCGGACCGATCAATTCCAAGGAGCGCAGGCGTATCGAGATCAAAGCGCCCGGCATTGTCGCGCGCCAGCCCGTTAAAGAGCCGCTTCAGACCGGGTTAAAGGCTATCGACGGCATGATTCCCATCGGTCGTGGGCAGCGCGAGCTGATCATCGGCGATCGCCAAACGGGAAAGACCGCCGTCGCCATCGACGCCATCATCAATCAAAAGGGCGGCAACGTCATCTGCATTTATGTCGCCATCGGACAGAAGCGTTCGACCGTAGCGCAAGTGGTCGATAAGCTCAGAGAGGCCGGCGCGATGGATTACACTATTATCGTCGCCGCCACGGC
>Ga0075289_1000024_pt1 | contig 17635 bp, 11 predicted proteins | sample SF_Rice_20C_80N__4_FD_69764 | JGI IMG/M metagenome (GOLD analysis project Ga0075289, IMG submission 69764) | Rice paddy soil microbial communities from Twitchell Island, California, USA - SF_Rice_20C_80N_103 | ecosystem: Environmental > Terrestrial > Soil > Paddy field/soil | place: USA... | reverse complement strand
CTGCTGTTCTTTTAACTGCGTCAACTCCTGCTCGAGCGACTTGATCTTGTCGTCAACGCTCTGCGCAGAAGCCGGGGCCGCAGTGAAAAGCGCCGCAGCAGCAAGCAGTGCTAATTTCACCAACCTCTTCTTCATTGTGCCTCCTTGTTTCCCGATTTCTTTGAGCTTGGTTCTTGGTTTCTCAATATAAACGGAACGCGAAGCGTTCCAATTTCTCGACGGTTGTACTCGAACAAGCGGCTTTCCAGCAATACGCGGGTAGTATGATTTTAGGGGCTTTGATTAAAACATTAACTAATTTCCTACGACTTCCGTCCTACTAGGGCACCGAATTCGTTCTTTTTGGCACTTTTTGGACCTGAATGTGTCGACGAACCACTAGGGGAACTCGCTATGGACGGTACCGCCGGGAGTGCTTGTGAAGATCGACAAATTGGGTTTAAGTAGGGCAATTTGGCGCGGTTCGTCCATGTCGTTTTCTCTTAAAAAGATGATTAGAAAAACCTATGGACTTAAGGCTTGCGCCATCGCAGTTGCTGCCTTTTGCTTGGTCACAGCGCCCGCATGTGCGCCTCGCATCGTCCAGGTCAGTCCCATGGAAGGAACTCCAGCGACGGTCGTCAACGTTTCCATGGAATATTTAGTCGGCTGGCCGCGCGTTCAGATTAGCGATGTCATAATGGATTGGCCGCATCTGAAGCTGCTCGCAGCAGATACAACGCGTAAAGAGGTGCCCGGAGAAGAATTGATTTGGATCGAGGACAAAGTCCTCCAGTTCTCGATCCCGGATTTAGCGCCCGGCGATTACGAAGTAATCATTCATGATGACAAAGGCCCTCCTGGAGACTTGATTTATTCATTCTTGGAGACCACGGCCTACGTGTTTTTTCCACCCGTTTGGCCATTTGTGTTCCGCTCCAATCAAGCATACTTCCAATTGCGAGTGCTGCCGAAGCATTAAAGACTATGCGCTGCCCGACGACGAATAAACGAGCGAAGGACCGTTCTGAAGGTCACGAGAGTGTCGTTCATCCGCTTGGCGGTCCGCGAAAATTGTGCGTCGATTCGCTCCGCATCGGATTCATTTCAGCGGCTACCGCCGAATATAAATTCCACTGGCCGCGCAACCACTGTGCAAATTGTTACTGCACCGGAATCGATTGCTGCAATACCCTTTAAGGGCGGCTTTAACAGGATTGAGCACGCTGATTTATTGCGCCGAAAAACTTGACTAAACGGCGGATCGGCATATATGATCGGTAACCAGATTGCGAAAAGGGTGAAATCGCTATGATATTCAAATTTATTGCCCCGCTTCTGCTTCTCGCATGGTTTGCCGGCTGTTCTTCGCTCTCTATGCCGTCCCTTCCTTGGAAATCGAGTGCGAAAGCCGATCCGACCGAAGAAGCCTTGTATGAAGAAGCCAATCGCAACTTCAACGAGAAGCGTTACGTCCGGGCAATCGACAACTACTCGAAAATCTTAAGTGATCACCCTTTCAGCCCGCTGATTACCGAAGTCGAGTTGAAAGTCGCTGACGCTTACTATCGCAATCAACAATTTCCCGAAGCGATCAATGCCTTCAAAGAATTCCAGTCGATGCATCCGACGCATGAAAAGATTCCATTCGTCGTTTTGCGATTGGGACAAGCTCACTTCGATCAATTCACGACAGCGGATCGGGACCAGAAAAATACCGAGATTGCCAAGGGTTATTTTGAAACCGTTATTAACAACTACCCTAAATCTCCCCAGGCCGCTGAAGCCAGCGAAAAACTCACTAAATGTCTGGAGTATCTCGCCGAGCATGAATTCAATGTCGCGGAATTTTATTACCAGCAGGAAAAGTTTCCAGCGGCGCGTGACCGCTTCGAGGAGATCGTTCGCAAGTACAAGGGCACGCCGACAGCGATGAAGAGTCTTTATTACTTGGGTGAGAGTTATCGAAGAGAAAAAAATTCGTTAAAAGCAACCTTAGCCTACGAAGCGGTCATTCAACATTACCCGCAGAGCAAATTCGCTACCGACGCGAGAACCCAGCTCACCGTATTGGATAAAGAAAAACATGACCCGCTGGCTCTGCTACTGATGCGCGATCGCCGCCCGTCAGCCGGCGTCCCCACCGAAATTCAGCCCGATCCCGCTCTGGCGAAATTGCGCGATCTGAATCTCGTCGCCAAAACCGAGGTCGTGCATGAAAACCCTGGCGATGAGAAAGGCTTTCTGCGGAGATTGGCCGACAAGGTGAATCCCTTCTCGTCTTCCGGGAATGGCAAAAATGATGAGCAGTCTGAAAGCGCGATCGAGCTTGTAGCAAAGCGTAACCAGCCGCAGAAGGAATCGAGCGGGTTTCTAGCCTCGCTTTGGCCGTTCGGCTCGAAAGACGCCAAGGTCCCCGCTACCAGCGTTAATAACAAAAATACCGTTCTCGTAGGCCAAATCGATGACTCCTTGAAACAGAAAGGAATCGATGCGAATACCCGGCAGGCGTCGTTAAAACCGCCTCCGGCGGATTTACCGAACACCGATGATCTCGCCAAACCTGCTGCCGCGCCGACCAACACGGCTGCGCTGCTGAGCTCAATCGATGATAATCTGAAGAAGAACGGCAAGAACGCCAGCGCAGTGCCGCCCCCACCCGAAGCTGCCGAAGGCTTCAAGGATGCGGCCGCGGTGCAAGCGCGATTAGCCAAAGCGACCCAAGGCGAAGTCTCTCAAGACATTAAGAGCAGCGGCATCTTGAGCAGCATAGATCAAAAGCTGAAGAGCAAGGGAGTCGCGCCCGAGCAGTTTGAGCAAACTCCGACGTACCAAGAAGCTAAAGCATCACCCCAAAGACCCCAGCCAAAAACGGTCGAGATTGAACCGCAAGTTAACCTTGAAAGAGGACCGCTTTATCTAAGTCCAACCGAGGTTCCGGCGCAAGAAAAGCCTGCTTCAGCAGCGGCTAAGTCCGAAGCCGCTGAGCAAGCAAAGGAGCCGTCTTCGAGAGTTTTGGTCAAAGGTCCGGTTCAGTCTCAAGCAGCCGCGTCTGCGCCAAAAGCAGCGCTAGCTAAAAAGCCATCTTATGCGGAAGACGAACCCAAAGGCATGTTCGACCAAATTCGTCAGGACGTCGAAAGCGCGAGTAAAGTCCTCAATCCATTTAACTGGTAGGTATCGGCGAGTGATTTTTTATCGACCATTCTGACCGCGAACCACCGGAACGTCCAACGCCCGCGCAGATGCAGCCGGCGGAATTTTTGCGCTATCAACCGCTACCGACTCGCCCTCTTTGAGTCCGTGCACGATTGCTACTTCCTCTCCTCGTTCCGATCCGAGTAAGACCCGTTGAGGTGTCGCAAGGCCGGCGGCGATTTTATAAACGTAGGCAACTTGATTTGCGGAGGCTACCGCGGATCGCGGCACCAAAAGAATCTTCTCGTCAATATTTAGATCGATAGAAGCTTCAACGAGCATACCGGGGAGCAGTTTTTTTTGTTGGTTGCTCACTTGAATCTCTACCGCAGCAATTGACCCCAAACCGCTCTTCTTCTGCAGCTCGCAGCGAATAATTTTCCCCTTCGAGACTACGCCGGGCAGCGCCGGAGTGGTGATTTGAACATCGAGCCCTGGACGTATTCCCGCTACCCCGGCACCGCTAACGGTTGCGTTGAGCTTTAGGGTTGCCGGATTGGCGACGGCAATTATTGCCGTACCTACGCTAATTGTGGCACCGGCCTCGACCAACCGCCTGCTCACCTGACCGCTGATCGGGTTAGATAATCGAGTTAAAGTTTGTAAAGCGCGGAGTTGCGCCAACATCGCGTGCTGTTGAGCGATCTGCGCTCGGGCGAACTCGGCCTGAGCGCGAGCGGTTTCCGAGGCAATCTCCGCCAGTTCCACGTCTCGGCGGGCGATCCAGTCTCGCCGGAAAAATTCACGATTTTCCGCCAGGGTTTTTTCCGCTGCGGCTAGTTGACTCTCTCGATTCCGCAGCTCCTGCTGAGCTGTGGCGATGTTGCCGTTGATCTGTGCCATACGCTGATCCAAGTCGTGAGCCCGAATAGTGGCGACGATCGCACCCGCGGGAACGAAATCTCCGACATTGAATCGCACCTCTGTAACCTTCCCAGCTAGACGCGAGACGATCTGCGCTTGTTCAATGGATTGCAGCTGGCCGGATATACGCATTTTGACCGGTGTGGAGACCCTTTTTACCTGTGCGACGCGTACGGCCGCCTGCTGATCGGCGCCATATCCTGAGGATCCTTTTCTGGATGGCGAGTTCGACAAGTAAAACCCGCCGCCGATTAATCCGACCGCTAGAACTGTAACAATGCAGGCAAAATATTTCATCGCGCTGTGATTATGAAATCCGCCGGTGATCTAAATTCGTGCCCATCTTTACAGCCAAGTGGGCCGCCTGAGGAAACGGGCTACCTTTGCTATCGCACGTTACACCCGCGAACTCACCAGTAATCGTTCGGACTATGCTTCCGGGATTTTATGTGCCGAGGGATTATTGATGCTCATAGGCTCGGTTGCTCGCGCGGGTGAGCCCTTCTTTGCTCCACGCAGTTTTGCCGGCAGCGCCACGAGAAATGACTGGGATTTTTCCATGTATAAATAGACTACCGGAGTAATATAGAGCGTCAGTATCTGCGAAATGATCAAGCCGCCGACAACCGCAATACCTAGCGGCTGGCGCGCCTCAGCACCGGCGCCCCATCCGATTGCGATGGGCAGCGCGCCAAAGATAGCCGCCATTGTCGTCATCATGATCGGCCGAAACCGCACTAACGCGCCTTCGTAGATCGCTTGTGCGGGGCTTTTCGCTTCGTTGCGTTGGCCTTCGAGCGCAAAGTCGATCATCATGATCGCGTTTTTCTTGACGATACCGATGAGCATTATCAGCCCGACGAAGGCGTAGATGCTCAGGTCCATATTGAAGAGGTACAATGCGATCAGCGCTCCAAGCCCGGCCGAGGGAAGACCGGAAAGAATCGTCAACGGGTGAATAAAGCTTTCGTAAAGAATGCCCAAGACCAGATAGACGACGAAAACCGCCAGCGCCAAAAGTAACCACAAGCTGGCGATTGATTTCTGAAATTCTTGTGCCGTCCCTTGGAAAGTAGTGGTGATCGAGGCAGGCAAAGTCTCGCGCGCGAGCTGGTTGATCTGCTCGACGGCATCGCCAAGGGCAACTCCTTCACGAAGATTGAACGAAATTGTGGCGGACGGTAGCTGGCCGGAGTGGTTCACCGACATTGGGCCGACCGTGTATTGAAGCGTCGCCAGAGAGCCCAACGGCACCATTGGCTGGGCTGTGGAGGCCTGACCCGTCGTCGAGCGAATATAAAGCATCGACAACGCCGACGGATCGTTTTGGAATTTCGGATCGACCTCGACAATGACTTGGTATTGATTGTTCGGTGTATTGATCGTCGAGACCTGCCGCGTCGCATAAGCGTTCCAAAACGCCTCTTCGACTTGACGCTGAGAAATGCCCTGAGCGGTGATGCCCATGGTCGAGGCCCGGTCGCGGTCCAGCACGAGTTTCAGCTGAGGATTCTTAAGCTGCAAATCGCTACCAACATCACGAAACTGGGGCAACTCCCTCAAACGTTCTTCAAACAACGCCGCGCTGCGATAGAGTTCCGTAGCGTCCGGACTCTGCAGCGTGAATTGGTATAAGCTGCGGCTCAGCCGGCCGCCGACACGGATCACCGGCGGGTTCTGCAAGGACACGCGAATGCCGGGGATGCCGGCAAGCCTAGGTCGCAACTCCCGGATTAACTCATCCGAGTTGAGGGGCCGGCACGTCTGAATTCCGAACGAAGTCGAGCAGACTTTCGGTCTTTCCGATCGCGACTTAAGTTTGATGAAAATACGGCCCGTGTTGCCGGTCAGTCCCGAGCCGCCGACGCCGACACTGGAAAAAAATGAGTCGACGTTCGGATCTTTGAGAACGATCGCCGCCAACTGCTGCTGATTCTTTATCATTTGCTCGACCGCAACCCCCTGAGCGCCCTCGGTATTGATCAATATCTGGCCGGTATCCTCGCTCGGGATAAACCCTTTAGGCACGACTCCGAACATATAGATCGTCGCAAACAAAACGACGACCGACGCCGCGATAGTAGTCACGTGGTGGCGCATGACCCAGCCGAGCGTGACTTCGTAGCCTCGGGTCATGGCGTCGAGGCCACGGCCGAGAAAACGATATAATCGACCATGCTTGTCTTCGGAAGGCGGACGCAGATAACGGCTGCACAGCATCGGCGTAAGGCTGAGAGAAACAAATCCGGACACCAGAATCGCAACGCAGATCGTCACCGCGAATTCACGCAAAAGCCGCCCGAGCATCCCGCTCATGAACAACACCGGGATGAACGCCGAGACCAACGCAAGCGTCATTGAGATAATCGTAAAACCAATCTCTTGGGCGCCCTTCATCGCCGCATCGTAGGGTTTTTCTCCGGCTTCCATATGGCGCACGATGTTTTCCAGCACGACGATGGCGTCGTCGACAACGAAACCGACAGCGAGCGTTAAAGCCATCAGCGACAAATTGTCGAGACTGAATTCCAGCAGATACATCACGGCAAACGTGCCGACGATGGACATGGGCAAGGCTAAACTGGGAATGATCGTTGCCGACACGTTACGCAGGAACAAAAAAATCACCAGGATGACCAGGACAATCGTTCCAATCATCGTCAGCTGAACGTCATGCACCGACGCGCGAATCGATTCGGTGCGGTCGAAAAAAACTTCTAGAGCAATCGACTGCGGTATCTGCGCTCGGAGGCCCGGAAGCAGCTCTTTGATGCCATCGACGACCTCTACGACGTTGGCGCCCGGCTGCCTTTGGACACCGAGAATGACGGCTCGTTTGTCCTTGAACCAGCTCACCGCGCGCGTATTCTCAACGCTGTCGATCGCTTTGCCGAGGTCTTGAATCCGCACCGGCGCGCCGTTGCGATAAGTCACCACCATAGATTGGAATGCGGCGGCGTTGGTCAACTGACCCTCGGAAACCAATGTGTAAGCGCGGCTCGGCGCATCCAGAGTTCCGACCGGCAAGTCCACGTTGCCGCGCTGAATTGCCAAGACGACGTCGTCGATGCCGATTTGCCTGACAGCCAGTTGACTGGGATCGAGCTGTACCCGAACGGCATACTTTTGCGAACCGAATACGTCGACTTGAGCGACGCCGTTGATCATCGATATGCGCTGCGCCAAGATCGTCTGCGCAAATTCGTCAACGGTGGAAAGCGGTAAAGTCTCCGAACTCAGCGCCAACAGCATGATCGAATTGTTCGCCGGGTTGACTTTACGGTACGACGGCGGGCTTGGTATACTATTCGGCAGATCGCGCGCCGAACGCGCGATCATGGATTGCACGTCTTGCGCGGCGGCATCGATATTGCGGTTCAAGTTGAATTGCAAGGTAATTTGAGTCCGTCCCAGAGTACTGCTCGAACTCATGGAATCGAGGCCGGCAATCGTCGAAAAATTTTTCTCCAGCGGGGTGGCTACCGAAGACGCCATCGTCTCGGCACTCGCACCCGGAAAGTTGGCGTTAACGGTGATGGTTGGAAAGTCGACGGTCGGCAGATCGCTTACCGGTAGGGACTTATAACCCATGATGCCGAAAATCAGAATTCCCAGCATGACAAGCGTCGTGGTCACGGGTCTCCGAATGAACAAATGGGACATATTCATGATGCACCTCGTGCCCGGGCCTTGGCTTTGCCTTGACCCTCACCGCGCTTCCGCTGTTCGCCGGCTTTTTCAGCTGAAGCATCAACGGTTTTTGCTTCCTGCTTTATGTCGACTCGGGAACCCGGGCCAAGCAAAAACTGGCCTTCCCGGACTACTTGTTCACCCGCCCTCAAGCCTTTGGCGATCACCGCTTCGCCTTCTTGTGTCTGGCCTATAGTGACGGGACGCATTTCGACTTGCTTATCTTGTTTGATGACAAAGACATATTGCCCCTCCGGGCCAACCTGGATAGCCTCCGAGGGAATTACCACAGCGTCGCCTTGGGTCGTTAGCGTGAGCGCGACATTGACGAACTGACCGGGCCACAACCGGCGATCTTGATTTTGAAACTCCGCCTTTAGTTTGATTGTGCCCGTCGTGCGGTCAACTGCATTGTCGACGAAGGCTAAAACGCCTTCCTCCGGCCGGCCTTCATCCCGGGCTTCATCGGAGGGAAATTTTGCCGCCACAACCAGCTTACCGCTAGCCATTCGGCGCTTGATCTCCGCTAGATGCTGTTCCGGAATGGCGAAAGTCACATTGATGGGAGTGAGCTGATTAATGACCACAAGAGGCGCGCCGTCATTGACACGGACTAAATTGCCCTCGTTCACCAACAAACTGCCAACCCGCCCGTTTATCGGCGAATAAATATAACAATAACTAAGCTGAACCTTTGCGTTCTCGACGGCCGCCTTGTCGGCATCGACAACCGCTTCGGCGGCATCGGCGTTGGTTTTGATTTGATCGTATTGTTCGCGAGAGACGTACTGTTTCTCGACCAGCTCGGCATAACGGCGGACTTGTTCGCGCAGGTTCCGCACTTGGGCGGTATCGCGCGCCAGATTCGCTTCGGCTTGCTTCAATGCCGCCTCGAAGGGACGCGGATCAATGGTAAAAAGCAACTGGCCTTTTTTTACGTCCTGCCCTTCTTTGAAATGAGCCTGCGTAAGCACGCCGGTAACTTGGCTTTTGACCGACACTGTTGTAAATGCTTCGACATTACCGACGGCGCGAATCTGAATCGGAATCGCCTTGTGGACGGCGCTGGCCGCCACCACCGGAACCGCTTGGCCACCGCGCGACCGGCCGCCGCCGGCGCGGCCCTGGCTAGCAATCCCGGTTGGTCCGGAGCCTGGTTGTGAATTGTCCTGCGGCTTGTTAAGCGACCAGGATTGGTACTGTTGAAAGCCGGCAAAGCCTCCAACGACCAGCAAAAACGCAAGGATCCAAAGCGAACGTTTCATGGCGACTATGTCACTATTTCTGGACGCGCCGTCCAGTCTATTTGATCGATCCCGGCTTCAAGACTCCGACTCGATTGTCTCCCATAGCCCGAGCCAGTTGCGCGTCGGCGATCTTGTAGTCGTAAATTGTGCGTATATAGGTGGTTTGCGCGTCCGTGTAAAGAGTTTCCGCGTCGGTAACTTCGATGATCGACCCTACCCCGACTTGATAGCGTCCCTGCGCCAAATCGAGATTTTCCTTGGCCGCTTTAGCCGCCGACTCGGTCGCCTTGATCCGCTCCTGGATTTCCACGACTCTAAGGTAGCTCTGCTCGACTTCCAGCGCAATCTGCTGGCGGCGGTCCTCTTCTTGGGCCCGGATATTATAGTAGTTGTGCAGAGTTTCCTGAACGCGTTCGGTCGTGCGAAAGCCGTCAAAAATCGGAATGTTGAAACTCAGCCCGACCGACCAGGTCGGCTGCAATGGAAAGGTATTAATTCTCTCGCCACCGATTACCTGATCGCTCACATGCCTGCGGCCGTAGCTCGCGTCGAAGATGAGATCAGGTAGATGTCCGCGCCGCGCCGTGGCGATCAGCTGATCGGATGCCTTGCTGAGGGCTTCAAAACTTTTCAATTCGCTACGTGAGTCGAAGGCGATGTCTCTTGCGCCGGCGAGGTTCATTGAGAATTCTACTTCCGGCGAATCCGCCGCCACCGGCTGCTCGGGAAGCCTTGGCGAACCCATGGCGTTACGCAAAGTCACCCAGGCGATCTTTACGTTATTCTCGGCCGCGATGAGATCGGCTTGCGCACTATATAAATTCGCTTCGGCTCGCGCCACATCGATACGCGCGCGCGTTCCCACTTCATAGAAGCCTCTGGCTTGGCGCACCAGTAATTCGCGGCTGCGCACTGTTTCCTGCCGCACTTTGACCACTTCTTGAGTGCCCAAGTAAACATAGTAGGCCTGCTTGATCGAAAGGACGATGTCCTGGGTCGTCGTCGAATAATCCTCTTTAGTCGCGTTTAACGTCTCGCGCGCGGCCTGAACGTTGCCTTCGCGTTTGCCGAAATTATAGAGAGTCATATTGAAGCTCGCCTGGCTGGAAAGGGAATCTGCAGCGTGGTCGTTGCCGCCGCTCGTGCTGCTTTGCGATGTTACATATCGGTTATTGAGACTGATCGTCGGATAGTAAGCGGACATTTGTTGCCCGAGCACAGCCTGCTGAGAACCGATGCGCTCGCTCGCCGACCTTATTCTCGGATGATTATCCAGGCCGATTCGGACGGCGTCTTCGATCGTCAGCAGCTTACCGGTTGGTGATGGAGAAGCGGGAGTTGACGGTATGGCTTGAACTTGCATCTGAATTTCAGCCGACTGAGCCGGTCCGACCAGACTGCCTTGAACAGTTGCAATCACCACGAGCCAGGTAAGAAAAAACTTCCGTGCGGTCATACAATCAGTTCCTCCTCGATCAGGCGCCCGCAGAATATATGGGTTTTATAGAGGGAAATCAAAACTGCGCGATTGCTTTCTCTCGCTCTTTTTCCGCTCGACAGTAGATTTCCGTAATTGAGCTCACGCCAGCAAGTCAAAGATGCGCAAAGGCGCTTCGCACTACGGTCTTTGGCGAATACAAAAAGCGGCGCGCGGCCTTCGTTCTACTTTCTCCAAGTGAAACGTTTGGATCTTCGGCAAATGCAAGATTTCTTCGCTGAAGGAGCAAATTAAATCGCTGAGCCGTTCTTCATCGATGGCGTGAGCGGACAATGCGCGTAGAGCGACAGGGGACACCGCAGTGACCGTTTTCACCATAACGGTCCGGCCCGGTAGACTGAAGTTTTCGCGCAGGAATGACTAGCGGCTCTTCTCGATTGCGTCGAGCTGCTTTTTAGCATCGGCAAAGGCCGGGTTAATTTTGAGCGCGGCTTCAAATGCATTGGCGGCTTCGGCAGGTCGGCCGGCATCGACAAGCGCGCGGCCCAATTCGTAATGCGCCACGTCATCGTCAGGGCAGATCGCCAAGCCCTTACGGTAGAGCGAAATGGCTTCTTCTCGATCGGTTGTCAACGGCGCCTTATCGAAATAGTCGCGAAAAGCGCGCACGCAATCTTTCTGCTTCTCGTCTTGAATTTGCTGTCCGGCGGCAAGCGCCTCCAATTCCTTTCGTTGCCGGCTGATCTCGATCTCCTGTTGACGAATCTGCTCTACTTGACGTTCAAGAATCTCTGAATTGCAGGCGGCAAGAAACAATGCGACGACGGAGATAATCGATAACCGGAGTGTTGGAACAGTCAAATCACTCATGACATCGCGTCCTAGGAATTTTTTTGCTCCAGCGCGAGAAAAATTTTTTCCGCTTTGATCGGCAGATCTTTGATGCGCACTCCGACCGCATCGTAAATCGCGTTGGCGATCGCCGGCGCGACGGGAATGAGCGCGCTCTCGCCGATGCCTTTCGCGCCGAACGGGCCGTTTCGATCCGGCGTTTCGACGCATATCGGATCGATGACTGCGGGCATATCGCCCAGCGATGGCAGCACATAATCGACGAGATTGGGATTGATGAGCTGGCCGCCATCGTAGGCGATTTCTTCAAATATCGCCTGGCCTATGCCGGTAATCGCGGCACCGGCCAATTGCTGGCGGCAGCCTAGCGGGTTGAGCGCTTTACCGACGTCCACTGCGGTAGCGTACTTCAGCAGCTTGAACTTGCCGGTCTCAGTGTCCACCTCCACTTCAGCTGCGCCTGCCGCGAGAAACCAGAATGCCGAGGTGCTCTTTTCGCCGAACTCGTCTTTAGTTGACGTTTTAAGTTGGCCGTCGCCTACGAGCGTCCCGCCTTGCATGCCGAAACGCTTGAACATGACCTCAGCATACTCGAGCGCGGTCTCCGGCAAACGCACTTTGCCATCGGCGAAACTGATTTTGTCTTCAGGAACACCGTACTCCTTAGCGACGATCTGTTTAATCTGACGCTGGATATCCTGAGCGGCCAGTTGTACCGCTTTTCCCATGTGAAAGGTCGAGCGGCTCGACGAAGTGGTCAAATCGTAGGGCACGACGTCGGTGTCGACGCCAAGCACCTGGATTTTTCTTATGGGAATGCCCAACTCGGCGCCGGCGATCTGCGCCATGACCGTATCGGACCCCTGCCCCATTTCGACTGTGCCGATGTAAATCGATAGGCTCGCATCCTCGTTGAGCTTGACCACCGCGCAGGAAATCGACGGCGTGATGGTCGCCTTGATCATGCACGCGAGTCCCTTACCCCGGCGAATGCTGTCCGACCTTGAACCTTGAACCCTTGAACTTTTGAACTTACTGGAATCCCATCCGATCGACTTGGCCACTTCGTCAAGACACTCTTTGAGCCCGACCGCGCGCAACGTCTCGTCGGTGACGAATTTATCGCCCTCGTCGTAACCGTTCTTTTTCCGCAACTCGAGCGGATCCATCTTCAGCGCCGCGGCGATAATGTCCATCTGGGATTCCACCGCCCACGCTGATTGTGACACTCCGAAACCGCGAAAAGCGCCGGCCGGCGGTTTGTTGGTGTAGACGGAATAGGAATCGATTTTCAAATTGGGAATCCGGTACGGTCCGGCGGCAGTGTAACCGGATTTTTTCGCGACCCGCGGTCCGATCTCGGCGTACGCGCCGGTGTCGAGATGGATTTCGCATTCGCGCGCCACCAGCGTTCCGTCATTTTTTACGCCGGTCTTCATGCGGATTACCGCCGCGTGCTTGGTGATGGTATAGAAAACTTCTTCGCGCGATAAAACGACTCGCACCGGCCGGCCGGCTTTTTGCGCGAGTGCAACAGTAATAGGTTCGACCTTCGGATAGACCTTGCCGCCGTAGCCGCCGCCGAGATAGGGCACGATCACCCGCACCTTCGACACCGGGACTTTGAAAATGTTCGCGAGCTGGGTGCGCACGACGAAAGGATTCTGGGTCGTTGCCCAAACAATGATGCGTCCCCCGGGCTCGACCGACGCGATGCATGCGTGCGTCTCCAAAAAACTGTGCTGCGTCGCCGGCAGCGTAAAAGTGTCCTCGAAAACCTGGTCCGCTTCGGCAAAACCTTTTTCTATGTCGCCGCGATTGAGCTTGAAATGCGTGCAGATGTTAGTGCCTTCGACCGGCTTGATCTCGGCGAGGTCGGCAAATCCCGAACTCGGCAGCTTGACTGAGTCGTGAATCAGGGCGGCTGTCGGACTTAAAGCTTCGTGAACATCGAGCACCGCCGGCAGCTCCTCGTAATCGACTTCGATGAAGGCCAACGCTTGCTCCGCGGCGTCCGCCGTCAGAGCGGCCACCGCTGCGACCGGATCGCCGACGTGGCGGACTTTATCGACCGCAACAATCGTCTGATCTTTGAATACCGGACCATAATAAGGTTCGATACCCTCGTCGTGGAGAATATCGTCGCGCGTGAGCACCGCCATGACACCGGGAACCTTCAATGCTTTGGAGGCATCGATACGCTTGATACGCGCGTGCGGGTAAGGGCTGCGCAAGATCTGTCCGTGACACATACCCGGTACTTTCATGTCCGCCAGATACTGCGCCTTTCCGGTTACTTTCGTTTCGTAGTCCAGACGGCGCACCGTTTTGCCGATCTCTGCTAGTTCCATATACACTTTCCCGCCAGTTCCTCTGCGCAGCTGCTTTGCACGCCTGACCCCTTACTACTTACCACTGACCTCTTTAACCGCTTGCATGATCTCCTGATAGCACCCGCAGCGGCAAAAATTCCCCGCTAAATAATCTCTGATTTGCTGCTCCGAAGGGCGCGGGCACTCGTCGAGCAGCGCTTTGGCGGTAAGAATAAAACCCGATGTGCAATAGCCGCACTGCAGAGCGCCGAACTGCATAAAGGCTTCTTGAAGAGGATGCAGCGAATTTTTTTCGCTCAATCCCTCAATGGTCACGACTTCGCAACCATCGACATCCGCCGCCAACATCGAGCATGCGCTCACGGGTTTGCCCCCGACGAGCAACGTGCAAGCACCGCAAACTTGGATGTCGCAGCCAAGCTTGGCGCCCGTGAGACCAAGCTGATCGCGCACCATATCGAGGAGAGTTGTTCGCGCCTCGATTTCGAGATTTTGCTCGATGCCGTTCACTTTAAGTGAAATCGTTCTACGTTTCATTTGGTTCTGCTCTGCAAAAGCACCTGAGGAACTCACCCCTATCCTGACCTTTCCCCGTCGAGGGGAAAGGAAAATGCGGAGTCTTGCAATTCATCCGGCGTGCGCAATGAGCGATTTTTTTTCTTTCGCGATTACCCACTAAGAGCTTTCTCGTAAGCCGCATTTGACGCGCGCTTAACCAGCGTGCGCACAATGGCACGTTTATACTGCTCCGATCCGCGCAGGTCGCTCGTCGGACTGCACTCGTGTGCCGCCAGCATGCCCGCTTCCGCGATCAGTTCCGCCGTCGGTTTTTTACCGGTGATCGACTCCTCGGCTTTGCGCGCGCGGACCGGCGTCGGGCCGACACAGCCGAGCACGATCCGCGCGATTCGCACGAAGTCCTTTTCCAACGTCAGGCGCACGGCCACGCCCGCGGATGGCTTATCCACGACTGAGCTACTCGAGAACCGAATGTATTCGATCCCGGATCTCGGCGGCAGGGGCGGGATGACGACTTTTGTGATGATCTCATCTTCGGCCAAGCTCGTCGTGTAAAAATCAAGAAATAGCTCTTCGACCGGGATCGTACGCCGGCCGGATGACCCCATGATTCTCAACGTGCCGTCCAGCGCGATAAAAATCTGCGATAAATCGGTCAACGGTTCGCCCGAGGCCAGATTGCCACCAACGGTGCCCATATTGCGCACCCGGATATTGGCAACTTCTCTTTCCGCTTCGCAAAGAACCGCCTGCTTGTCCTTTATCAGCGTAGAGGTCTCGATCTCGCGATGCGTTACCAATGCACCGATACTCAGACCCTCTGCAGCATCGAATGTTATCCCTTTGAGCTCGGGGATCTTTTTTATATTGATTAATGCTTTGGGCTGATAGAGCCCCTGCTTCATTAGAATCGTAACGTGGGCGCCGCCAGCAAAAACCTTGGCTTCGCTGCCATGCTGCTTGAGCAGCTTGCAGGCTTCGGCAACCGAAGTCGGTTCCAGATAATCGAAATTTTTCATGTCTCTGTTTCGTTCAAAGTTCCAGGTTCAAAGTTCAAGCCCCCACCCAACATTGAACTTTGAACATTGAACCTTGAACGGCAGTTAGACGTATTTCACCTTGTCCACGCCGGGGATTTCGACTTTCTCGAAGCGCCAGCGGTCTTTCATCGGCGCCGTCGCGTCAATGCCCAAACCGGCGGTAACGCGCGCTTCCGGACAGGAAGGATCGAGAGTCGAGCAGGCAATTCTCGGAATGATGATCGCGTCTTTGTCCGCTTGAAAGCGTGTCGCCATCGCCCAATCCACTTGCATCGGATCGAACGGATCGATGTCGTCGTCGACAACAATCACCTGCTTCAAACCGATGCCCATTGACAGCAGCGCCAGGATCACGTTTCGCCCTTCGTTTTCCGCGCGCTTTTTAATCGATACCACCACATGGTGCCGGAACGTGCCGCCGGGAGTCATGTTGACGCCGCGCACTTCCGGGACGATTTTTTTTACTTCGCGATACACCACCGCCGCGTTGCCGTATTCGATTAGGGTGTGATTTTCCGTCACGGGCATGCCCGTAAGCGCGGTCTGCCAAATTGGATTCTGCCGCATGGTAATCGCCGTCACTCTGAGCACGGGCGCTTGCTTGGCTTCGCTGTAGCAGCCGGGATATTCGCCGTAGGGTCCGTCGGCGACGCGTTCGCCTGGGATCGTCACGCCTTCGATCACGACCTCTGAAAACGCCGGCACCTCGACGTCGATAGTTTCACATTTGGTCAACTTCACCGGCGCGCCGCGCAAACCGCCGGCAATATGAAACTCGTCTATGCCGAATGGTACTCGCGCCTGGGAGCCGACCACAATGGCGGGTTCGACGCCGACGGCAGTCGCCACTTCCAAGCCTTTTTTCTTTTCTTCCGCGATCAGGATCATGCGCCCCAGGTGATGATCCGCCGGCGCCCAAAGCGACAGCCGGTCCTTTCCGAGGACCAGCATGCGGTGTATGGACAAGTTGCGAATACCGGTATCGGGATTCTTGCCGACCTGCACGCCAATAGTGACATACGCGCCACAATCCTTGCTGGCATGGGTGACGATCGGCAGCTTTGCCAGATCGATCTGATCCCCGGTCCACTTAATTTCCTTGCACGGCGCGTTCGAAACCATCTCAGGTGCGATGTGCTTGTCTTCCAGAGTCATGTAGCGTTCGAGCATCCGCTCTTGCGGCACACCGAGACCAAGCGCCACCAGCTTGCGCGTCGCGAATAGCCCGCCTAAGACGCGCCAGCCCGGATAGCCTCTGACGTTTTCAAACAACAGCGCAGGACCGTCGATGTCCGAAGTCTTGCGCATGCCGGCGGCGATCTCGTACTTGACGTCGACCTCGTCTTTGACGCGCAACAATTGTTTCTGGCTTTCGAGGTGAGCTAAGAAGCCCCGCAGATCTTCAAACATGGAACAACCTCAAAAATTCACTTGGAGTGGTGGAGTGTTGGAGTAATCGGTTTCGGAGTCGGATCCCGGCACTCCATCACTCCATTACCCTTATCAACCATAGCGCCGTCAGTTCAACTGCAAAAGCGGCAGCACTTCGTTTATAAATCTTCTCACCTGTCCGAGCTGATCCTTAGACGTAAAACGCAGCACCGGCGTGGTGATGCCCATGTCGATCCATTCTTGAATCAATCGCGCGCAGTCTTGCGGCGGCCCGTGGGCGAGCCAGACTTTGATCAAGCTTTCCGGCGGATAAGTCGGGCCGTAATAGTGATTGAAATAATCCTTGGCTTGTCTGTAGGCCGCCGGCTTGTCATCGTTGATATTGATCATGCCATGAATGGCCACTTCGAAGCGGGACAAGTCCTTGCCGATTGCGCTCGCGGCTTGCTCAATAACTCGCAGCCGTTTACCAAGCTCTTCCGCAGTCACACCCATGGTGATATAGCCGTCGGCCATCGTACCCACCCGGCGCATCGCCTGATCGACGACTGAGTCACCCGCTTGCTCACGTTCAGGACTGACGGCGATCCAGATCGGCGGCGGCTTCTGAACCGGCTTGGGCACGATGTTATAGCCTTCCAACGTATAATACTTGCCTTTATGCATGACTTCTTTGTCGCCCCAGATCTGCCGCAGCAGCTCGATTCCCTCTTTCATGCGCCCAACCCGTTCCTCGCGCTTGACGCCGAAAGCTCTGAGCTCCCCTTCGTGCGCGCCGCCTATGCAGACGCCAAGCAACGCGCGTCCTTTTGAGATTTGATCGAGCGACGCCCACTGAACAGCGAGCAGAACCGGATGACGCACCGGAAAAGAAGCCATGCAGATCGTTCCCAGCCGCACCTTACTGGTATGAGTCGCCACCGCCGCCAGCATGGTAATCGCTTCCAGGCGCGGCTTGTGAATCAAACTGTCGCCGAACCACACCGATTCGAACACGCCGGATTGCTCGGCGAACTTGGCTGTCGCGATCAGCTCATCGACATCGGTAAGTCCAAAAAGCGCGCCGCGATTGGGCAGGCTGAT
>Ga0075289_1000023_pt1 | contig 17910 bp, 19 predicted proteins | sample SF_Rice_20C_80N__4_FD_69764 | JGI IMG/M metagenome (GOLD analysis project Ga0075289, IMG submission 69764) | Rice paddy soil microbial communities from Twitchell Island, California, USA - SF_Rice_20C_80N_103 | ecosystem: Environmental > Terrestrial > Soil > Paddy field/soil | place: USA... | reverse complement strand
GACAGGCCGCCCATTCCTCCATCGCCGGCTCCCGTACAGAGCGGCGTGCCGGCAGCCCCTAAATCAGTTGCGCCGATGCGGACGATTAGCACGCCATCAGACTCGTCTCGATCCAGTGTTCGGTCGGGGGGTGTTGATCAATTAGGGAACGATGGAAGCAGAGATAGCGCCATTTCAAGCCGCGCGACGAGTCCTCAGCCGATGCAAGTGCCGCGAGCTGATCTCAAACCGGCTTATGCGCTATCGGTTGCAGCAGTTCAGCCGAAAGCGGTCTCAACTCCGACAGTCGCTAAGCCACCCAAGGTGAGTGCCGGAAATATTTCACCGGCAAAATGGGCGGTACAAGTGGCGTCAATAGCAGAAAAGAAAGATGCTGACGCCATGGCGCTCTTATTGCGCAACAATGGCTATGACGCTTACGTGATGACGGCACACGCCGAAAATAAAATATGGCACCGCGTCCGAGTGGGGCAATTTGCCGATATCGGAGCCGCAAAGCAGCTGAGACAGTCGTTGATCACTACGCCTCAATTCAAGGACGCTTATCTAGCAGTGAATCCTCGCTGAAGCGGTTCCGCTGTTAGAACAGCCATTCTAGTTTGATCTTTCCGCCGATTGCGCGGTGGCGCGCTGGCGTTAAGCACTTCAGCGAGCTCCTCGTCGCTTCCCGCCGATTTTCCTAATCGTTGCTGCTTTGTTATGATGGAGGAGAGCCGCGGGTTGAACATTGATCCGGCCTGGGAAAGGGAGTATGGTGACTCGATTTTGCGGCCCCGCGCCGGAGATTTCCGTATTAATGTCAGACACTTGGCGAAAATTTTTACACGTGAGGAAAAAGCGTGGATCCTAAACAATTGACGATCGAGCAAGTACAGGAAGTTTTGCTTAAAGAGAAATATGTTTGCGACCGGTCGCTGGCGACGGTGGTTTACCTTTCCCTCGTAATGGGTAAGCCGTTGCTCCTGGAAGGCGAAGCCGGCGTGGGCAAAACCGAAATCGCCAAGGTGCTCTCGAAAGTGCTTGGTGCCAAGCTCATCCGGCTTCAGTGTTATGAGGGGCTCGACGCGAATACGGCATTGTACGAATGGAACTATCCCAAGCAAATGCTGCGCATCAAGCTCGAAGAAGTCGAGCATGGCGACAAGGCGAAGGTCGAGACGGAGATTTTCAGTGAAGAGTATTTGATCAAGCGGCCGTTGCTCGAAGCGATTCAGACAGACGGTGCCACCCCGCCGGTGCTGCTGATCGACGAGATCGACCGCGCCGACATGGAGTTCGAAGCATTTCTCCTCGAAGTGTTGTCAGATTTTCAGATCACCATTCCCGAGCTCGGTACCGTGAGCGCGAAACACCGGCCCTACGTGTTTCTCACGTCGAACCGCACACGCGAGATTCACGACGCGCTCAAGCGCCGCTGCCTCTATCATTGGATCGAGTATCCGACCTTCGAAAAGGAATACGAGATTATCACGACGAAATTCCCGGAAGTGGAAGCTAAAATGGCCCAGCAGATCTGCGCTTTTATGCAGAAGGTCAGGGAAATGAATTTTTACAAACGACCGGGAGTCGCCGAAACCTTGGATTGGGCATCGGCGTTGATCGCCTTGAACCGGAAAAACCTCGACGATAAATCCGTGGTGGAAACCATGGGATGCGTATTTAAATATCGCGAAGATTTGCATCACCTGCGCGAACAGGTCGAAAACCGCCAGCTCAATTTGGACGCTCTCCTGCGTGTTTCGCCCGAGCTGGTGAGCTAGCGATTTATGGATGTTACCCCCGAAACAGTCGCCTCCGCTGTAAGCAGCGTGGCGTCGGCGCGCGGCAAGGGAACTTTGCCGAACGTGATGGCATTTGCGCGCGCGCTCAAGCAACTGGGAATCAAAGTCAGCCTCAGCCAAGTGCTCGATGTCTCGCGCTCGGTGGAGCTCGTCGACATCGGTGCGCGGCCGGATTTCCGCGCGTTGCTACGGGCCAATCTGGTCTCCCAGAAAGAAGATTTTCCGGTATTCGACATGGCCTTCGATTGTTTCTGGCGCGAACAGACTTATGAGCGCATGCCCATGGAGACCATGGAGATCCAGGGTACGCCGACCGAATCGGACGCGCCCGAGGGCGGCGATGAAGAAGGCGGTCTGGAAGAAGCCGCGTCCGAGGCGATGGCGAATGAAAACCTCCAGCTGGAAAATCTCGATGAGTTCGCGGTGCCGACGTACAGCCCGCAGGAGTTGATGAACCGCAAAGACTTCAGCGAGATGGGGGTCGAAGAAAGCCGCGCGATCGCGCGCGCGATCATGCTGATCGCGACGAAGATCGCCACTCAGATCAGCCGGCGCAAGAAAGTCGGGCGCAAGGGCAACACAGTCGATCCGCGTTGGACCATGCGCCGGAGCATGAAATATGGGGGCGAAGTGATCGAGCTGGTTCATCGCAAGAAGCGTATCAAGAAAACTCGCGTTGTTTTGCTGTGCGATGTAAGCGGCTCGATGGATTGTTACAGCCGTTTTTTGATTCAATTCATGTACGGCTTGCAAAATGAGCTCTGGGGCGTCGAAACTTTTGTTTTCAGCACGTCATTAAGCCGCATCACGCATTTGATTCGCACCAAGGACATCGTCAATGCGCTGGAAAAAATATCCGGGAGCATTTTGGGCTGGTCGGGTGGCACCAACATCGGCCGCTCGCTCCATACTTTCAACCGCAACTTTGCGCCGAGCATGGTGACGAATCGCACCGTGGTCGTGATCATCAGCGATGGCTGGGACCGTGGCGACGTGAGCCTGTTGGAACGGGAAATGCAGGACCTCAAGCGGCGCGCCAAGAAGATAATCTGGCTCAATCCGCTTCTGGCGAGCGAAAACTACGAGCCGCTCTGTAAAGGCATGCAAGCAGCGCTGCCTTATTTGGATTTATTTCTGTCGGTGCACAACGTCAATAGTCTTGTTTCGCTGGGGAGGACACTGCAGAAAATGGTGGCGTAATTGTGAATATGAAAGCCGCGATCAGCATAAGAACACGATTCACCACGAATAATTTCAACTCTTGAGCTTCGTGCTCTTCGTGACCTTCGTGGTGAAATCGAATAGTACTGAAGCATCAATCTCGGAGGAATGACCATGGCTGGACCAGGCGCTTGTTATACCGATGCGGATTTGCAGGGCAGCAAGAAGGATTCAATCTATCATCAAGTGAAAGAGTTTCTCGATAAAGGCGAGACCCTGGCGGTGGCGACGATTGTTTCGACCAAAGGATCGACGCCACGCGAAGTCGGCGCCAAGATGGTGGTCACAGCGTGGGGAGAAATTCTCGGCACCATCGGTGGGGGATGCGGCGAGGCCGACGTCAAGCGTGAAGCTGTGGAGGTGATTCGCACGCGCAAACCGAGAACGGTTCGCGTGGATCTGCTGGACGATATTTCTTCGGACAGCCCGGCCGTTTGCGGCGGCATCATGAATGTTTTTATCGATCCTTGGTGGAAAGAGCGCGATCAAGAGGCTGCCGGCGCAAAATGAGCTCACTCTCGGAGGAACTGGTTCGGATCAGCGAACAAGGCGCGGCGGCCGTGCTTGCCACCGTGGTGGAAGTCGACGGTGACGTTGGCGTTCAGCCGGGCGCAAAATGCCTCGTCCGCGACGGCGCTGTGGTCGGTGAGACCATCGGTGATGCGCGCGTGGTCGAGGCGATTCTCCAGGAGAGCGCTGCGCACCTGCGCGCTGAGAAATCGAAGCTGACTTCGCTTGCAGTTGGCGGCGCCAGTTTGGACGTGTTTTTCGAAGTGATGCCGGCACCGCCGAAGCTGATCGTCGTCGGAGCGGGGCATATCGCCGTGCCGTTGGTCAAAATGGCGAAGGTTTTGGACTTTTACGTCATCGTGATCGACGATCGGCTGCTCTACGCCAACCGCGAACGCTTTCCCGATGCCGATGAAGTCTTAGTCGGCGACATGGCGCAACTGCTCAAAGAAATGACGATCACGCCCTCCTGCTACATCGTGCTGATCACGCGGGGACACGCGTATGATGAACCCTGTCTGCGAGTGGTGCTGCCGACCCCGGCGAAATACATCGGCATGATCGGCAGCCGGCGTCGCATCAAGGCTTGTTTTCAAAGATTTCTTGATGAAGACAAGATTTCCGAAGAATTGATCGAAAAGGTCTATGCGCCGATTGGCCTCGACATCGGCACCGAGACTCCCGCCGAGATCGCCATGGCGATCTTGGGTGAGGTTATCAAGGTGCGGCGCGGTGGGACCGCAGCATCGCTTTCCCGACATTAGAGCAGTGTAGATGGCGCGCATGACCGGAGTGATATTTTCGGATTTAGGGCGGGCGTCATCATTTATGTCGCTCGATTGGGTGCAGCTCGCGCTCAAGCAAAGTCTCGGCTTCGCTGCATTTCCCGCTACGCTGAACATCCGACCCCAAGCGGCGGAAGACACCGAGAGCTGGCGGCGCTTGCGGACGGAGTCCGCCGGCGTGCCGTTGGCGCCGGTGCGGAGCGGGTTCTGCGCCGCGCGGCTTTATGCAGTTGAAATATTGGGCGAGACCGGCGCCGGAAACATTGCGGGAGCGATACTTATTCCTGAAGTGAAGGATTACCCAAGCGACAAAATTGAAATCGTCGCTCCGGTGCGCTTGAAAGATCATCTCGGTGTGCGCGACGGTGACGCGCTCACCCTGGAGTTTCTCACTTGAACAAGCAGAAAAGATTGATCGTTGGCATTTCCGGCGCCACCGGCGCAATTTATGGCGTGCGCATGCTCGAGATCCTATCGAAGATCGAGGACATCGAGACTCATCTGGTCTTAACCAAAGCCGGTAAGATGACGATTCAAGTGGAAACCCCATACTCGGTGAAGGACGTCGAAGCCATGGCCGAGGTCGTGCACGATGTCAATAACGTCGGCGCGAGCATTTCCAGCGGTTCGTTCCGCACCGCAGGGATGGTGATCGCGCCATGCTCGATGAAATCGATGGGTGGGATTGCCCATTCGCTCGGCGGCGATCTGCTCGTGCGCGCCGCCGACGTGGTGCTGAAGGAACGTAAAAAGCTCGTTCTGGTGGTGCGCGAGACGCCGCTTCATCTTGGCCATCTGGAAGCAATGGTATCGCTGACGCAAATGGGCGCTGTGATTTTTCCGCCCGTGCCGGCATTTTACCATCGTCCGAAGACATTGGATGACGTTATCAATCAGACCGTGACGCGGATTCTCGATCAGTTCGATATCGACGTCAAGCTTTTCCATCGCTGGGATGATGAGGGAATGAGCCGACATCCCGACGCGGGGAAACCCACACCCATCGCGGCGGCGAAAGAACAGCAGGTCGCCAAAAAGCAACGCTAATAACCTTCCAGCGCAGCGTCAACATGCCAAGCCGCAGGGTGAGTAAAGCCCTCACCAAGACCCAACAGCGGAAAAAAGAGCACCTCGAACTCTGTCTCGACACCGAAAGCGTTTCGAGCCCGTCGAGCACGGGACTTGAAGCTTATCGCTTCATTCACAATGCTCTCCCCGAACTCGACATCGACGAAATCGATATCAGCACCACTTTTCTCGACAAACGGCTCAGCGCACCGGTTCTCATTTCTTCGATGACCGGTGGTTTCGATCTCGCGCGCAAGGTGAACCGTAATTTAGCCGCCGCGGCGCAGATGCTGGGCCTAGCCATGGGTGTCGGTTCCCAGCGCGTTGCCATTGAAGAACCTTCCGCGACAACGTCATTTCAAGTTCGTGATATCGCGCCCGATATTCTGCTCCTGGGTAATTTGGGTGCCGTGCAGCTCAATTATGGTTACGGTATCGAGCAGTGCCGCCGCGCAGTGGCGATGATCGACGCCGATGGGTTGATTTTCCATCTGAACGTTCTTCAAGAAGCGGTGCAGCCGGAGGGCAACCGAAATTTCAAAGGATTGACCGCCAAGATTGCGGCCGTATGCAAAGATCTCGCTGTTCCGGTCGTCGCCAAAGAGGTCGGCAACGGCATATCGGTCGATGTCGCCGTCCGCTTGCATCGCGCCGGTGTCAGGGCAATCGATATCGCCGGCAAAGGTGGCACTTCGTGGTCCGCCGTAGAAGCCCAGCGCGCGGCCAAAATGGGCCGACGAGCGGATGCGGCTTTTGCGGACTGGGGAATTCCTACAGAAGAGGCTTTGATCAGCGTGCGCAAAGCTTTGCCCAACGTGCAACTGGTCGCATCGGGCGGTATTCGCAGCGGCCTCGACATAGCCAAATCAATCGCTCTCGGGGCCGATATCGCAGCCCTCGGTCAACCGTTGCTGTCGGCGGCTTTGGAGTCCGCCGACAAGGTGGTAGAATTCCTCGCCGGCGTGATCCATGAGCTCAAAGTCAGCATGCTCTGCCTTGGAGCAAAAGATCTTCGGGCGTTGCGCCAAGCGCCGCTCACGCGAACTTTTCGGGCTTGAATTTCGGTTGGCAGGCTCGCGCAGCAATTTTCGGGGGGACGATGCCCGGCGGGTTAAGACAGCAGATTCTCGATTATCTTAAGTCGCACAACACCATGACCCTGGCGACGTGCACGGGCGACATTCCGTGGGCCGCCACGGTTTTTTATGCCAACGATGATATGCAACTTTACTTCTTTTCTTCACCCGATGCGCGCCACTCGCTAAATCTCTCAGCCAATGTTCGCGTCGCCGTGACGATTCAAGAAGATTATAAGGACTGGCGAGGTATCAAAGGCATTCAGCTCGAAGGCAAAGTCATGCTGGTTGACGGCGTACTGGAGAAAGCCAAAGCCATGGCCGTGTATGCGCGTAAGTACGGCGAGGTCATCAAGCTTTTCAGCGATCCGGCGAGCGGGATTTTTCACAGAGCATTTCTCAAGGTGAAGTTCTACCGCGTCCTGCCGGAAAAAATTTTTTATATCGACAACGAACAAGGGTTCGGCAAGAGGCAGGAGCTTGCTGTTGAGCCATCCGGCCAGCCGCCGAGCATCTAAGGAGCCGGAAAACGACCATGTCACAACTGCTCGGTAAAGAATTGACCCCGCCGTTGCTCGAGCGCTTGAGCGGTATGCAAATTGAAGCGCACGAAGGTAAAATCATTCCGATTTTCACGCTCGATGAAGAAGGATGGCCGCATCCCGCATTGTTGTCTTACTATGAAATCGTCGCCAGAAGTTCGACGACGCTCGACACGGCGGTTTGGAGAAATAGCTCCACCGCCGCCAACTTGCGGCGGGCGGAAAAGATAACGCTCATGGTCACCGATCGCGGCGTCAACTACTATCTTAAGGGCAGCGTAAAAGAGCTGGAGTATGAAATGACCGGAGCGGCGCCGGTGTCGCGCTTTCGCATCACGCTCGAGCAGGTGATCGAGGATCAGGAAGCGAACGCGCAGATTACGACCGGCTTGACGTACCAACGTTTGACCCGGCGCGATCCTAATGATTTTTCAGCAAAGGTATTTCGCCTGTTGCGCGGAGAGCAATGAAGCCAAAAAAACTTCTACTTACGACAGTAGCGGTCTTGCTGGCCGGTGGCGCCGGGTTTGCCTATTGGCGCATCGGCGCGCGCACGGAAGAAGCTCCATTTGTGACCACGCCCGTGCAGCGAGGGAATATCACGCAAATCGTCTCGTCGACGGGCACGTTGCAGGCGGGGGTCACGGTGCAAGTGGGCAGCCAAGTATCGGGAACCATCGACAAGCTTTTCGCCGATTTCAATTCAAAGGTAAAAGCCGGACAGGTGGTCGCCCAGCTCAACCAGGATAAATTTAGAGCGGCGGTGGATCAGGCGAAAGCGAATCTCATAGCGGCGCAATCGAATTTGGCCAAAGCCAAAGTCAGCGTTGAGGATGCGAGCCGCACGCTGGCGAGAACGCGCGAGCTGCGCAAGCGCGAGCTGACGGCGCAGAGCGATCTGGACGCCGCGCAAACCGCGTATGATGCCGCCGTGGCGCAGCTCGAGGTCAACAAGGCGCAGGTGGCGCAGGCGCAGGCGGCGGTCAATCAAGTCACCGTCGATCTGAATAACACGGTCATTCGCTCGCCCGTCGACGGGATTGTAATCTCGCGCAACGTGGATGTCGGCCAGACGGTTGCTGCCTCGCTCCAAGCGCCGACCTTGTTTACGATCGCTAACGATCTCGCGAAAATGGAAGTGCACTCCAATGTGGATGAAGCCGATGTCGGCAACGTTTGGGAAGGACAGGACGTCACGTTCACCGTGGACGCTTTTTCCTCCCGGCGCTTTCGCGGCAAGGTGTATCAAGTGCGCAACGCGCCGGTGAACGTCCAGGGTGTTGTCACCTATAACGCCGTGGCGCGGATCGACAACAAAGAATTACTGCTGAAGCCGGGTATGACGGCCAGTGTGCAGTTTCTCGTTAGCCGGCAGGAAAACGTCCTGGCGATTCTCAACATGGCGATGCGCTTCAGACCGCCGGATGAAAAAGACGAGGCGCAGGACCTGCTGCGGCAAGAGAGAAGCCGCCGGGCCAAGCCCGTCGGAACGCGGCGAACCAGCCGAGCCGGCGGCATAGGGAGCGGCGGCGGCGCGCGCGGCAACCGGCGCGCGACGATCTATGTGCTGAGAGGGAACAAGGCCCAACCGGTGGAAGTCCAACTCGGCATCACCGATGGTTCGCGCACGGAAATTCGCGGCGGTGAACTCAAAGAGAACGATCCAGTCATCATCGGCCTTTCCACCGCGGCGAGTGCGGCGGGAAGCGGCGTCGCCAATCCATTTCAACCCCAGCGCCCGCGCGGGCCAGGTTTTAGATGAGCGAGGTCATCCGCGTCGAAAATCTCTGCAAGACCTACCAGATGGGTGACGTCGAAGTCCAGGCATTGCGCGGCGTCAATCTGACAATCCGGGCGGGTGAGTTCGTCGCCATTATGGGCGCCTCGGGGTCCGGCAAATCGACCTTGATGAATATATTGGGTTGCCTCGATCGGCCGACCTCCGGCCGATATGTTCTCGAGGGCCAGGAGGTCAGTTCCTTATCTCGCGATCACTGGGCGCACATACGAAATAAGCGGATCGGCTTCGTGTTTCAGGGGTTCAACCTGTTGACGCGCACCAGCGCGCTCGAAAACGTCGAGCTGCCGACGATGTACAACGGCCTGGCGAGTGTGCAGCGGCGGCAGCGCGCTATCGAGGTCCTGTCCATGGTCGGGCTCGGGCAGCGACTCAGCCATATGCCGAATCAGCTCTCCGGGGGCCAGCAACAAAGAGTCGCGATCGCCAGGGCTTTGGTCAACCGGCCCTCGTTGATCCTGGCCGATGAGCCGACCGGCAACCTCGACTCCGCTACCAGCCATGAAATCATGACCTTATTCCAACAGTTGAACAGCGAACAGCGGATGACGATTGTTTTGGTAACTCATGAGCACGATATCGCGGACTACGCCCAACGCAGGGTGCTATTTAAAGACGGCCTAATCGTCTCGGATGAGAGCAATAATAGCAGTTGGGAAAGACCGAGTTGAATCGGGCATTAGGAACGCAGCGGATGATTATTATGACTTACAGGAGACAAGAAATGGTCAAACCCGATGTGCCCAAGAGTGTTTCTGACTATTCCTTTATCCTTTCACCTTTATCCTTTTCATTCTCACCGGAGATTCCATGTGGTTCATGACCCTGCGCATCGCGCTGCGCGCCCTTGCGCGCAATAAGCTGCGCGCTTTCTTGACGATGCTCGGTATCATCATCGGTGTTGGCGCGGTTATCGCTATGGTTGCCATTGGCGAGGGGGCTAAGGCAACGATCCGCGCGCAAATCGCCGGCTTAGGCACCAATGTTCTCATCATTATGCCGGGCACGTCCAATCAAGCCGGCGTGCGCATAGGCTTCGGCAGCATCAACACGCTGGTGGATGCGGACGCGAGGGCGATCATTCGTGAAGTACGAGCGGTCGCTTATGCCTCCCCCGTGCTGCGGCGCACCGAACAACTGGTTGCCGGAAATCTTAACTGGGGCACGCTTGTGCAAGGCGTGGCGCCGGAGTTTCAACAAATACGCGAGTGGCAGGTTGAGGCAGGAAGATTTTTACATGATGGCGATATGGAAAGCGCCGCCAAGGTGGCGGTGCTGGGTGAAACGGTTGTGCGGAACCTGTTCGGCAGCGACGATCCCATCGACGCGGTGATTCGCATTCGCAATATCCCTTTCCGTGTCGTCGGTGTGCTGTCGCCCAAGGGCCAGACTGGTCAAGGCGCCGATCAGGACGACACGGTGATGATTCCTTATTCGACGATGCAAAAGCGGCTAATGCGCATCACCTGGTTGCAGAGCATCGTGGTCAAAGCAGTCAACGCCGAGCGGGTGCCGGAAGCGCAGGAACAAATCATTTCGCTGCTGCGCCAGCGCCACCGCATCGGTCCGGAGCGGGACGATGATTTCAACGTGAGAAATCTTTCGGATATCGCCGAGGCGGCGACGACAACCGCCCGAGTGATGGCGGTGCTGCTCGGCAGCGTGGCGTCGATCTCGTTGCTCGTGGGCGGCATCGGCATCATGAACATCATGCTGGTCTCGGTCACCGAGCGCACGCGCGAGATCGGCATCCGTATGGCGGTCGGCGCGCGCAGCCGCGATATCATGCTGCAATTTCTGGTCGAGGCCGTGGTGATGGCCGCGACCGGCGGCGTGATCGGAATTCTCCTCGGCATCGGCAGCTCCGAAGTGCTCAAGGAATGGGCCCAGTGGCCGACGCTCATCGATCCGACGATCGTCGCCATTGCATTTCTCTTCTCCGGCGCCGTCGGCGTCTTTTTCGGTTTTTATCCGGCTAAAAAAGCCGCGGATCTGGATCCGATCGACGCGCTGCGATACGAATAGCAACGCGATCGGCACAAAAACAGATTCTTCGCTTGCGCTCAGAATGACAGTCCGGACATTGGTGTTAGAGATATTGCCGGTGCTGAGAACGAATCCAAGTTGCGATAACTGGCTCAGTTCGATCCAGAGCGGCAGGACCACAGCAATCTTATCCGCGAGAAACTTACGACCCATAGCTGAATACTTTTTTCGATGTGAGGATTAGCCGGCGCAGTTGAATCCTTTGTCCGTTCACACTCCAAAGAAAAAATAGTAGGTTTAAATCGTGGGTGCGTGGACCATCACGTCATTATGAATAACCGCCTGATTAAACCCGAAGTGCTTAGAGCCGGAGCTTGGGGCGTATTCGCGACCGCTGTCCTGGCGGCGCTGATCGTGACCGGCTCGCGTAATCTCTCTCATTTCGATGCTGCGTTGGTCGGCTACACGTTCGCAGTTCTGTTCGCCACCTTCGGTATTGTCTATCGTTATGCCATGTGGCTGCAGCGGCCGCCCACTGCGCTTTACTGGAAGCGCGGCTGGCAGGTATTTTTCAAGCGGGGCTACCGATCCAGCAACTTGATCAACTGGCTGAAGCGTCTGTTCAATGACATTGCCTTCAACCGCTTCATTTTTTATCGCGGCGCAGAGCGCTGGCTGGCGCACTGGTTGATCATGTGGGGCTGCGTGATCGCCGGGGCGATCACATTCCCGCTCGTCTTTGGCTGGATTCATTTTGAATCCGTTGCCGGCAATGTCGATTGGTATCGGGTATACCTGTTTGGCTTTCCGACGTTTGTCTTTCAGGTTCAATCGTTTTCCGGATTTATTATTTTTCACGGGCTGGTCTCGTCGGCTTTTCTGGTGATCGCCGGTGTGATGCTGGCCATGCGCCGGCGCATGCGCGATCAAGGAGCGGCGGCGGTGCAATTGTTCGTCGAAGATTTTTTGCCGTTGATTCTTCTCTTCGCGATCAGCATCACCGGCCTGTTGCTGACCGCGAGCTACACATGGATGAAGGGCTATGCCTATGATTTTCTCGCGATCGTGCACGCGGTCACAGTTATCTTCACGCTGCTCTGGCTGCCGTTCGGAAAATTTTTTCACATTTTTCAGCGGCCGGCGCAGCTCGGCGTCAGTTTCTACAAAGACGTCGGTGCGCGCGAGGACCCGGCGCGCTGCCGCCGCTGCGGCCATCCATTCAGTTCACTCCTCCATGTCGAAGACCTGATTCGGGTAGAGCATGAGCTGGGCTACCGCTACCAAACGGAGGGAAGCAGCGAGCACTATCAATGGATCTGTCCGCCCTGCCGCCGGGCATTGCTGGCGCTCGCGCAGGGCCGGTTGTGGCAAGTTACGCGGGGCCGGCAAACCGTTTCCCAGTCTTCACCGTCGATTCCCTCCTACGCCAATCCAGGGCTCGGCCAAGGTCCGTTGGGAGACGAGGACAAAAACAACTTTCATCCGTAATCATGGCAACGCTTCCAGCCGATAAGATAAAAATCATCGAAACCTTCGGCCCGCACCTGGCGCGCTCAACCGGGCGCCGGCTGGATGGAGGCGCCGAGCCCGACAAGATCGTGAAAACCCATTGCTGCTTCTGCGGCCAGCAGTGCGGCATCCAGCTTCTGGTCAAAGACAACCAGGTGATCGGCTTCGAGCCCTGGATGGACTTCCCGTTCAATCAGGGAAAGCTCTGCCCCAAGGGCGTTAAGCGCTATCTTCAGGGATCGCATCGCGACCGGTTGCTGCACGCGTATCGGCGCGACGAATCGGTAACGGACGGCTTTGCGCCGCTCGAATACGAACGCGCGATCTCGCGCGTCGCCGATGAAATCAATCGGATCCAGTCGCGCTACGGCAATGATGCCTTCGCGATTCTCAGCGGCGCGAGCCTCACTACGGAAAAAGCTTATCTCATGGGCAAGTTCGCGCACATGTGTTTGAGGACGTCGAACATCGATTATAACGGCAGGCTCTGCATGGTGAGCGCCGCGGCAGGCAATAAGAAAGCGTTCGGCGTCGATCGCGGCAGCAACCCGTGGTCCGATATTCTCAAGGCCGAAGTTGTCTGGATCAGCGGCGCGAACGTAGCCGAGTGCGCGCCGATCACGACGGATTATGTCTGGCAGGCGCGTGAGAACGGCGCCAAGATCATCGTCGTCGATCCGCGCATCACTCCGGTCGCCCGGACCTGCGATTTGTTTCTGCCGATCAAGCCCGGACGGGACGTTGCGCTGTTCAACGGCATTCTCCACTTGATGATCGAGAACGACTGGCTCGATCATGATTTCATAAACAAAGAAACGGTCGGCTTCGACGGGGTCGCCGCGCACGTGAGCGAGTGGACGCCCAAGAAAACGGCGGAGATCACGGGAATCGCCGAACGCGCCATTCGCCAGGCCGCGGAGTGGTGGGGCACGGCCAAGACGAGCTTCCTGATGCACGCCCGCGGCATCGAGCATCATAGTCACGGTGTTCAGAACGTGCTCGGCGCGATCAATCTGGTGCTGGCGTCGGGGCGACTGGGACGAGAGGGCTGCGGTTACTCGACTATTACCGGACAAGGCAACGGCCAGGGCGGGCGGGAGCACGGCCAGAAATGCGACCAACTTCCGGGCGCGCGCGATATTTCCAATCCCGAACATCGCGCCTATATCGCGCAAGTATGGGGCATCAACCCGGACGAGATCCCCCAAGCCGGCGTGGACGCCTACGAGATCTTTCGCAAGATCGATCAGGGCGAGATTAAGGGGCTCCTGACGATCTGTTTCAATCCCGTAGTCTCCTTGCCCGACAACAGCTTTATCCGGCGCATGCTGGAGAAGTTGGATTTTTATGTCGCGATCGATTTTTTTCTAAGCGAGACAGCCCGCTATGCCGATGTCGTTCTGCCCGGGTCGCTGCATGAAGAAGACGAAGGCGTCGTTGCCACCGCCGAGGGCCGGGTGATCAAGATCAACAAAGCTATCGATTGCCCCGGCGCTGCGCGGCAAGACTGGCGCATCGTTCAAGATATCGCCCGAGCGCTCGGCCGGGAGCGCGGCTTCACTTTCAAAAGTCCCGGCGAGATATTTACCGAGCTACGTGAGGCTTCGCGCGGCGGCGTGGCCGATTACTCCGGCATCACCTATGAAAAGATCGAGCGGCAATACGGGGTATTCTGGCCATGCCCGAGCGACGACCATCCCGGCACCCCGCGGCTTTTTGAAGCAGGATCGTGGAATCCCATTGCCCAGGGCAAAGGCAGATTTTATTTTCCGGACGGCAAGGCGCGCTTCAACGTGGCGCGCTACGCTCCGCCCGCGGAAGATGTCGATGCGCAGTACCCGATCATGCTCACGACCGGCCGGGTCGTCAGTCAATTTCTTTCCGGCACACAGACGCGGCGTATCGGCCCGCTCGTGGATCACTACCCCGAACCGCGCATCGAAATTCATCCGGCGCTGGCCGAGCGGCTGGGCATCACCGACGGCGACTGGGCGATCGTCGAATCACGCCGCGGCAGCTGCACATTGAGAGCGCAAGTGGTCAAGACCATTCGCCCGGATACAATTTTTATTCCTTACCATTGGGCCGGCGAGAGGAGCGTCAACCAGGTGACTGTTTCGGCCCAAGATCCGATATCGAAAATCCCGGAATACAAGGTCTGCGCGGTCAGGATAAAAAAGTCGGCCGGAGCGCCCGAGTACGCGGCGCAACTCGAGCCACAACAGTAAAGCAGGACTATGCCGGTACCGGAGCGGATGGAATTTTTTATCGACCTTGGCCGATGCATCGGCTGTCAGGCTTGCGTGCAGGCCTGCAGCGAGTGCGACACGCACAAGGGCCAATCGATGATCCAACTGGATTACGTCGATCGGACCAACTCCACGCAAACCGTGCCGATCGTCTGCATGCACTGCGATTCGCCCACTTGCGCCGAGGTCTGCCCGGCGGACGCGATCAAAAAAACCGCCGATGGCGTGGTCCATACCGCGCGCAAGCCGCGCTGCATCGCCTGCAACAACTGCGTGATCGCCTGCCCCTTCGGCGTGCCGAAGATGAACACCGGCATGAATCTGATGATGAAGTGCGACATGTGCTACGACCGCACTTCGGTGGGCAAAAAACCGATGTGCTCCTCCGTCTGTCCCAGCCAGGCGCTTTTTTTCGGGACGCGGCAGGAAATCGAGAAGCTGCGGCCGCGCTCGCGGTCGATCAACGAATTTCAATTCGGCAAGCAGACGATCACGACCAAAGTGAACATGATGGTTCCAAAGGAGACCGGCAACGAGCAACTCGACGTGACCGCAGCCCTGTACGGCGGTGAAGTCGAAGAGAGCTTCGATGATCCGATGATGGCAAACCTCGGAGTGAATACGGATGAATGATCGCGAACCTGGATCTTTGAGTGCTGCGCCGGATGGCCTGGCCAATGCCGAGCAGCCGCGCTGGCGCCGCGATTTCCCAATCGATTGGCCCGAGGACGAGTACATCGCAAGGCGCGACTTCACCAAGTTCATGGTGCTCACGAGCTTCGCCTTTGCCGTCGGCCAGCTGTGGATTCTCGTGGGAAATATTTTTCGCCGCAGAGAAGCGAAATTGCCGGCGAAGGCAATCGCGCGGGTGGAGGATATTCCCGTCGGCGCTTCGCGAGTGTTTGATTATCCGCAGGCGCATCAACCGGGCGTGCTCGTGAGGCTCGATGATCGCCGCTTCGTGGCATACGATCAGAAATGCACCCACCTGTCCTGTCCGGTGATTCCGCGCGTCAAGGAGGGGCGGCTCCATTGTCCTTGCCACGAAGGCATCTTCGATCTCGCGACCGGACGTCCGCTCGCCGGGCCACCGCAACGGCCGCTCGCGCGTATCAATCTCGAAATTCGCCAAGGGCGAATTTATGCCGTCGGCGTGGAGGAACGGACCGTATGAAAGGACCGCGATTCGCGCGCCACCAAAGGAAGACCATCGTCAGCGGCATTCTCAGCGTTGTTGTCATACTCGTGATCCTTCAACTCTGGCTCCTCACCGCGACAATGAACGCCTACCTAGGCGGCGATCATTCGAGCCTGCTCCCCGCGGCGGTGGCCAGTGTCGGGTGCCTGGTGTTGAACGTCGGCTTGCTTCGGTACGTCTATGGACTGGAAAGCTAACCCGGGTGGAGTTTCAACCCGCAGTCAGGACAGCCAAGGAAGCTCTCTGTTCACCTCGCTAAGAGCCGCAATCGAAAACTTGCATCCCGCGTATTTTGCCATGGTCATGGCGACGGGCATCGTGTCGATCGCCGGTGATCTGCTGGAGATGAGCGTGATCGCCGTCGCGCTTTGCTGGCTCAATTTGTTTTTGTTCGTAATTCTCTGCGCGCTGACGGTTGCGCGTTTTGTCTGGCACCGAGCTCCCTTTCTCAGCGATCTAATCGATCACAATCGAGCTCCGGGGTTTTTTACGACCATCGCCGCTACCTGCATTTTGGGCAGCCAGTGGCTGATCATTTTTCAGGCGTCGCGGCTTGCCCTGGTGTTGTGGCTCTTTGCGATACTTCTCTGGATGATTCTCACCTACACGATCTTTACCGGCGTGACCGTCAAGGAAATCAAGCCGACGGTAGCCGAAGGAATTCACGGCGGCTGGCTGATCGCGGTCGTGGCGACTCAAGCGGTATCGGTTCTCGGCGCGCGGCTCGCGCCAGTGTTCGACTCCGAGGCGCAACCGATCATATTTTTCGCGTTGTCCATGTGGCTCTGGGGCGGCATGCTGTACATCTGGATGATCTCGCTGATCTTCTATCGATACGTTTTTTTCCCAATGTCGCCGTCCGACTTGACTCCGCCGTACTGGATCAATATGGGTGCCGTCGCGATTTCGACCCTCGCCGGCGCGACCTTGATTCTCGACGCCCGGCGCTCGCCGTTGCTCGAGAGCATGCTGCCTTTTCTGCGAGGCTTTACGCTTTTCTTTTGGGCCACCGGAACCTGGTGGATTCCCATGCTGCTGATTCTCGGACTCTGGCGTCACGTCTATAAAAAATTCAAGTTTGCCTATGATCCTTTGTATTGGGGCGCGGTTTTTCCGCTGGGTATGTACACCGTTTGCACTTTTCAACTGGCTAAAGCGCTGGAGTTGAAATTTTTGTTCTCGATCCCGCGCGTTTTTATCTACTTTGCTTTGCTCGCGTGGGCGGCGACTTTCATGGGACTCGTCCGAATGCTTTGCGAAAGTGTTATTCGTTCGCGGTATCGTTAAGATTCCACGTGATCTGCGCGCTAAACTAACGAGAATCGACCGGCAACCGTCGCCGCCGAGAGTTTGCACTGACCCTATCCGCGTGGCGAATCGGGGTCATTTTTCGTTCTCCCGAATTAACTCGAAATCAATTTCACTGCGGAACACGTTGATGCGGGCGACTTTGACGCGGACATTGTCGCCCAGACGAAATTTCTTACCGTGGCGCCGGCCTTTAATGACGTACTCTTTCTCATAATAATCGTAATCGTCGTCGGGCAGCGAGGCGAGCTTCACCAAGCCTTCGACGAAATAGTCAGCGAGCTCGACGAAAAAGCCGAAATTGGCGAGGGTCGTGATGAAACCGATAAACTCCTCGCCGATCTTGTTCATCATAAATTGGGCTTTTTTGAGATCGACCATCTCGCGCTCGGCGTCCATGGCGTGGCGCTCGCGCTCCGAGGTATGCTTGCCCGCTTCCTGAAGGTAACGCAGCAGGTCTTCGCGCTCGTTGGGCTTGAGCTTTTCCCCGTGCAGCGCCCGGTCGAACATGCGATGCACAATCAAGTCCGGATAGCGGCGGATCGGCGAGGTGAAATGCGTGTAACAGGCCGAGGCTAAGCCGAAGTGGCCGATGTTTTCCGGTTGATAGACTGCCTGCTTCATCGAGCGCAGTAGCACGCGATTGAGCACCCGTTCCTCCGGCTCGCCGCGGGCAGATTCCAACAATTTTTGAATCTCCAGCGGCGCGATCTTTTCGCGCTTGAGCGGCAAGCGATAACCCAGCGAAAGCAGAAACGGCGCGAGGGCTTCCAGAGCATCCGAATCGGGGCCGTCGTGCACCCGGTAGAGGAACGGCAGGTTTTTCTCCGTCAAATGGCGCGCGACCGCTTCATTCGCGGCGATCATGAATTCTTCGAT
>Ga0075289_1000022_pt1 | contig 18000 bp, 18 predicted proteins | sample SF_Rice_20C_80N__4_FD_69764 | JGI IMG/M metagenome (GOLD analysis project Ga0075289, IMG submission 69764) | Rice paddy soil microbial communities from Twitchell Island, California, USA - SF_Rice_20C_80N_103 | ecosystem: Environmental > Terrestrial > Soil > Paddy field/soil | place: USA... | reverse complement strand
GACAGATTGCTCATTTCGAGAAAGCTCGTCGCCGGGAGAACGTAATCGCACAACTCGGCCGTGGGAGTCATGAACAACTCCGCGGCAACGGCGAAATCCACAGCGCGAAACGCCTCCCGTGCCCGTTGCGAGTCGCCGGTGGACATAATCGTATTCGAACCAAAGTTCAGCAGCGCCTTCACTGGATACGGCCGGCCTTCGAGTACGGCGGTGAAAATGTCATACGCCGCGCAATTGCCCGGCTTTGCCGGCGGACCCAAGGGTTTGCGCTTGCGCCCGATTCTTTGCAGTGCCGTTTCCTTGGATAAAAATTCCTTACCCGCCACTGCGTTCAACGGCGCCTTTGGAAAAAGCACATTGCCGCCCGGCTCATCGAAATTGCCGAAGGGCGCGTAAAAAGTCGCGATCGCGCGGCTGTCTGCGTCGCGTTCGTATGTTGACCGATCGGGGTGATAAACCAGCTCGGGTGCAGCCTTGCTCTTGAGACAGAACACCCCTCCGTTCGGATGATCCGGGGATCGGCTTCCAGGCGAACAACCTTTCCGTCGGTCACAGTCGCAACCGTGGCACAATGCGCAGTGCAAAGCGCGCAGAACCCGCGCACGGTGTGTGTGCATTGGGCAGTTTCAACCATGCTGTCCTCACAATACTCTTAGGGTTTATTTTGGTCACCCCCGAACGCTTTAATCGGGGGTCCAGGTTCCCTCCCTTGGATTCCCGATAGAAGCGTTCGGGAATGACGGATTTGAGATGCGCGCAGATGAGATTGCTGCTCCATTTTCATCCTCCGGGGGCGTGCGTAAGATCATGAAATCATTTTGTGATGAATTTTTCTTTTTGTAGTTTTGCTGACAGCTATGGCAGATAGCCGCGCTCGCGCCAAAATTTTTCGGCGGCGGGATGAAGCGGAATCACCAAAGGACCGTCGGGCGTATCGCGGCACATGCGCTCGAGAGGCAGCGGTCCGGGTTCTTGCCAGCCGATCCGATCCTTGCGCGATTCCAGGGCCGCACAGATCGAGGTGATGACAGGGTCCGGCACGTTCACATGGGTGTAGACCGCAAAGCCGCTGAAATCGAGGGTCGGAACATCCTCCGCCAACTTGGGATAACGCACTTTGGGAATGACCGCGCGGCGAAAACCCAGCGCTTCGAGCTTGGTCAAGATAACTTCATCGAGCGGCAGCACGCGCATGCCTTCCGCTGCGGCCGCGTTCACCCATCCGCGCACCGCCTCGTCAATGACCATGTCAACTTCGCCGCGCGCCACGGCTCCGAGGCGATTTTCGTTCTGCGGCAGGCCTTCGTCGTAGCGCACCCGGCCGCCCCAAGAGATGATGTCCTCCAGTGAAAATCCGGCTGCCGCCAAAACTTCGGCAACGACCGGATGAAGCGCGTGGTCTCTTTGACCCCGGAGGGAAACTCGCAACGGGTAGCGGCGCTCGCGAATTTCTGGCAGCGACTTCAATCCCGAGCGTTGAGTAACAGCGAAAGCAAGCTGGTCCGGCGATGGGATGATCGTGATGGCGCGGAGTGGAATCGGCGCGGCAAATGGCCCCGTGCCGCGCTCGGCGAGCGCCAGGTAACCGGCCGGATTGCTGATCGCCATCTGAACTTCACCGCGAGCAACTTGGTCAATCGCCGCCGGCCCATCGCTCGCGAAAAGAGTTATAGCCCAATGATCTGCCCCTTGCGGCCGCAAGCTCACGCGCGCTTGGCGTTGTTGCCAGCCCAGTTGATCTACCATCTCCGAAGCGACTTCAAGAACCAAGCGCGACCTGATCGTGTCCCTGCCAACAGGCCGTTTGGTTGTTTCACTTGGTGATCTCGTCCTCATAATAGACTCTTACTCTCCACCGTCATACTTGCAGTAATACAGCAATCGCGTATCTGTCACCCTGAGCGGCAGCGAAGGGGCGGCTTTCTTCCGCTTCCAGCGCAACCAAAATCACCGTCGCAGTGCTTCTGAGAAGAACAGTCGACTTAGCGAGATTACACTGCTCGAACTCGGCAATGTCGACGGTCTTTCAACGGTGTCGGTGAAAATTCACTAATTGAACGTCAAGATCCCACGGCCGAGAATCCGCCCGTGCTCTAAATCATCGACCGCGGTATTGATCTGTGCCAGCGAATAGCGATGCGTTACCAGTTCGCCCAATTTGAGTTTTCCCTCGCGGTACCAGCGAATGAAGATGGGGAAATCGCGATCCGGCTTGCAGTCTCCACCACTCGTACGGGTAAACGATCGATTACCGACGAACAGATTGGTGTCTAAAATCGCCTTGGCGTCGGGCGGCGTAATGCCGATCAGCAGCGCCGTGCCGCCCCGATTCATGCCGGAATACCCGGGCCGCACGGCGCGGAGAATCTGCTCTTGCGTTTGCGGCAGACCGACCGCGTCGATTGCAAAGTCGGCCCCGCCGGCTGTGAGATCTCTGATTGCGTTGACCGGATCGGTTGATTTGGAATTGATTACATGTGTCGCGCCAAAGCGGCACGCAAAGCTGAGCTTGTCATCGCTTACATCGACAGCGATTACGGGGTGAGCATCGACAATTGCCGCCGCGGCGATGGCGCAAAGACCGATGCCGCCGGCGCCGAAAACCGCCACCGACTGGGCGCTTCGCACTTTGAGCGTGTTGATGATCGCTCCCGCTCCAGTCATTACCGCGCAGCCGATGATTGAAGTAACATCGGTAACGACGTCGTTGGGCATCGGCAGCACGACCCGCTCGGAGGCTAGCGCGTATTCCGCCCATGTCGCGGCGGAATGCGAAACCACTTGGCCTTTCCACAAAGCTGTATATTGCTCTCGATCATTCAAAGTGTGATCCACCAACGGCAGCCTCGTAGTCGAATTGTCGCGGTCCACCCAAGTGGTAATCACGTGATCTCCTTCCTTCACGTGTTTAACCGCACGGCCTTTTGCCGCCACGATTCCGGTGGATTCATGGCCGAGCAACGCCGGCAAGCGCCGGCCGGGGCGCGGCGGGCGCCCCATCGTGTGAAGTTGCGAGTGGCAAACACCGCTGGAAAATAGTTTAACCAGCACCTGATCGTCGCCTGGATCAGGAAATTCGACGTCATCGACGACCAAGGGCTTTTTTGGTTCCACGAAAATCGCTGCTCGACCTCTTACGCTCATAGCAATCTCTCTGTCATGCTGCTCAGCCGGACGACGAGTCAGCGCAATCCCAATTCCTTCAATGCCTGTCTGAGACAGCTTTCGAAGACACGCCGATGGAGAATTTGACTCTCTCCTACGCTTCTAGCGCATGTGCTAAACAATGCTGAACTAGAGCGTGACCAGCGTTTGTTTCACGATGGACTTCCTCTTCGCCGCCACGCAGACCTCACTGTTTGTAGAGTTTTTCGATAAAACCGCTCTTTTCCAGCTCGCGCACGATACTGTCGTCGACCATGTCCTCGTAGCGAAGCTGCGCGCCGGGTTTTCGGCCGACGGCTTCCTTGATCTGAATTTCAGTGCCCGCCCGCGTCACTAGAGGCACCGCGTCGTAGAGTTTAGCGGTCGCGCTGTAGGCTGCTTCCAAGTAATCCTCGTTGGTGGTCCGAGCGTATTTGGCCATTATTTTCTTACTCTCATCCTTGCGGGTCTTGACGAAGTGGACCGCTTCAATATGCGCCATGATGACCTTTTTCACGGTTTCTCGTTGACGCGCCAAATAGCTTTTAGTGGTCGTCGCGCAAATATAAGGGAACTCAAATCGCTTCTGAAAATCTGCCGTGCTGATTAACACGCGAAAAGGCATGCCTTTGGTCAAATGAATGATCCCGGGAGGCGAGGGAAAGCCGGCGATCCTGCCGACCCGAAACGCCGCGGCGCGCTCCGAAGAACCGCCGACCTGTATGATCGGCACCTGCTTATCCGGCTCCAGGCCCAAACCGCGGATCAGCGCCCGCGCTGCCACGTCTGAGGCACTTCCTAGCCGGCTGATACCGATACTCTTACCCTTCAGGTCTTCGGCGGATTTTATGGACTCGTTGACCACCAATTCGTACGGCAGCGAATTGAGATAACAGGAAACAATAACAAGATCGGCGCCAGCAACTATGGCGCTCGCCACGCCGCCACCGGAAGCATTGGCGACCTGCACGTCACCAGCAACAAGACTCGACACACTGGTGGTGGTGCTGGGAATAAACAAGAGATCGGCGTCTAAGCCATTCTTCCTATAAAATCCCCGGTCCTGAGCGAGGAACCAAACTGAGTTGCTGGTTTCTAAAGCACTATGCGAAAGCCGGATCTTTTCCTGCGCTCGCGCATTGCCCTGAGACACATGATTAAAAAGCCCCAGCACTGCGGCAAGTAGCAAAAATTGCGTTGCTTGTTTCATAGCGTCTTTCTGGAAACCGCCGAGAAAAGGAATCAATAAATCTATTTTCAATGGAACGTAATTCGCCGCCTCAGTGCTCTACGGTTTGCTTAGCTGCCCAGCATCTTCTTCACCCGTTCGAGGACCTCCGGCGGAGAATCGAAGATTTCTTTAGCCAAGCTCTCGAGTTTTTCTCCCGACGTAGGTTCAACCTCCATGCGGGCCTTTTTCGCTTCGGCAAGAACGTCACGATCGTTCAAAGTCTTAGAGAGCGCCTCTCTTAGGATTTTGACCCTTTCCGCAGGAGTGCCTGGTGTCGTCATAATTGGACGGCCAAAATCTCCCGCCGCTAGCACAATGTGCGCGAATCGCCGGCTATTTGCGGGCACCTTATACTGGTCGAAAATCTCGAGCAACGTCGGGACATCGGCGGCCCGCGAATCTCTTTTTTCTGATGTCTGAACGATATGACGATCGAAATTCTTTCTATGCCACGAATCAAAGGGCTCGCGGCCATAGTGAGCGGAAGTGCTATGAGCACGGCACACGACCTCCCCTTTTTCGACCGCTAAATCGATCTCACTGCCTCCCGGATAACCCAGGACGGTGTTAAATTTTGCACCGATGGTCTCTTCCAACACCTTGGATAAAATATAGTCGCTGCTCGCCGTCCCGGTTGAGCCGCACTTGGGAGCCTCCTTCGCTTTGACAATATCCGCGACCGATCTGAACGGAGCATCGGCGCGCATGTACATAATGACAGACTCAACGGCGGGCGAACCGATCCAGTGGAATTTGCGCAAGTCGAACTGCACCTCTTTGCGTCCGACGAGTTGGTCGACATAGACGCTGTTGAGCGGCATCACTAGAGTCAAGCCGTCCGGCTTGGCCACATTGAAAACATGATTTGAAGCGATCACCGAACCGGCGCCGGGCATATTCTGCGCGACAATCTCCGGCTGACCCGAAATATATTTCGGCATATGTCTGGCCAACAGACGCCCCCAACGATCGTAAAACCCGCCCGGAGTCGAGCCGATGACAATACGAATGGTTTTTCCTTTATAGAACGGGTCCCCTTGCGCCCCGGCTTTGGGCGACCCCGCGCAGATCATCGCGAGGCAGATAACAACCGTAAATCCAAAATCTCGCTTGTTCATAACAAACTCCTTTCTTGATCGGATCAGGTACAAACGAGGCGGCGCGAATCAGTACAGAGTTCGCGATCAAATGCGTAAATCCTCGAAAAGAGCACGAGTAACGAACGCTTTATTGTTTTCGCAAGAAAACTTCAAGCCGCGTTGCCCTAGTTTGTGACCATACAAGCAACGAGGATCAAGACAGCAAAATGCCTCATCGCCATTCAGCATCTGACGGAATCAGATTTTTACCAAAACGGCGTTCCGGTGGCGCAGCCAACCAGGGCTGGGTTTTTTCGGCGTACTGTTTGAAATGGGGTGTTTGGCGATGCGCTTCCAATGCCGCCTCGTCTCTATAGACTTCGTAGTAATAAAAACGATTGGGATCGTCCCGGTCCTGAATTACGTCGAAACGCAAACAGCCGGGCTCATCTCTCTCCGAATGCTCGGCATCGTGGCGCACCGCATCCAAGTATTCCCGCACATGCTCGGGCTTCACCTGAACGGCGACGTGCAATATAACCATGAAACACCTCCAGTGTTTGATCGCGGAACCTCGGCGCTATGACCGCATTGGGTACAATACCACGCCATCGCGCACGGAGTGCAAACCGAAAAAAGGCTGTCTGGTGGTGAAAGCTGAGACTCTCGGAGGGCCAGCGCTTCCGCGTACCTATCCTAATCAGTCCTCGCGCAATCTAGTTTTGCGCCCAATGACTATCGGATCAGATGGATTAAAAATGGAACAACACTAGTGGCGGGTAAAGCAAAAAAAGCGGCCTGAGCTATCCGAAGATGCTCAGGCCGCTTTCAGAAGAGCTAAACTTAGCGGCGATAGTTGTCTCTGAGATCTCGACGCTCGGCCTCGAGCTTGTTGTGGCTTCGCTGCAGCTCTTTTTTGCTATCAGCGAGTTTCTGCCGGTCTTCGCGAAGTTCGCGACGGTCCTGTCCGACCTCTTTTCGGCCCGCGCCGTTCTGAATGTCTCGCCGCAGCTCCGCACGATCCTTCTTCAGCTCGTCGAGGTTCTTTTGGTGCTGTTCTCGATCTTCACGAACATCTTTTCGGGCTTCGCGCACATCGCGAACATCCTCGCGGATCTGGCTCCGCCGGCTATAGTCGCGATCATAATACGGTCTCGAATAGCGCGGGCTATTAAAGACGTCATGCTTGAAGTGGCGATCTCTAAGCTCCCCATAAGTCCAACGGCGATCGTTCGCGATCAAATACGCTCCGCGCGGCACTTGGCGGCTAAGCACGCGACAGCTGCCGGGCGCCGGTTGATGGCCGGGAGGCCGTCCCGGAAACCAAATACGACACATGCCCGGCGCGGGTACGTGACCCGGGGGCACGCGAAATTCACCGTAATCTTTGTCCTTGGCCAATGCAGGAATCGCGGGAACTAGTAGAGTTCCGGCAAGCAACCCCGCTAGCATGGTAGTTTTGACAATCTTCATTTTGTGCTCCTTCTCTTTAAACGACATCCCGTGAATGAACGTTCAGCAACCTACATGCCACCTGCCAATTGCTTAATTTTTCGAATCTTTGAGGATATGCGAAATGGCTTGCGGAGGAAAAAATTACCTTGCAGACAGCGAAAATGTTCAACGCGCATGGCGCAGAAGATTCAACCGGGCGGCAAGCAATTAGAGGCGTATTGGTAAATTGTCGAGCAATCGCGGAGTAAATTGACAATTCCATGGAGGTTGCGTTAGCTTAATCGCAACAAATACTGGCCGCGGAGGTGACCATGGAATTTGTCAGCTTGAATACGAAGATCGACCAGGCCGGCAAAGAAAAACTTAGAAACGTGCAACTCTTCGGCGCCGACAATTTTCGCTCATGGATGCTCTATTTCGAGCCGGGTGACGGCACGCCGATGCACTACCACCAATCGCCGGAAACTTTTCTTGTGATCGACGGCACGTGTTCAGTCAAAGGTATCGGCGGCGATGAACGGATCATCGAGAAAAATGACATTGTGTTCCTTCCTGCAAAGGAATATTACCAGCTCATCAACACAGGAAGCGGCAGGCTTGTGTTATTCGGCAATCGCTCCGAGCCTTTCGGTGTCCGCCCGGTGCGAGCGGACTCGGAAACTCTCAGATGAGTTCAAGACGTGTTGGTTTTAACGAAGTACGCGAAGCAAAGCGGCGCTCGTCGGCAAAGCCTGATCCTTACTACCTTCGCGATGTGGAGGGTCGTTCCTGGTTCTATTGCGTTCAGCCACGGAATATAACAATACAGCCTTAGCCGGTGTCGCCAAGCCAGTCGAAGGATTCGAGAGATATTTTAAAATTTGCCCGGTGTCATCGCTATCGATCTACTCGGAGTCGATTAATCTCTCAATCAAGTTCCCCTCTAAAGTCGACTAGACGTTTTATGAGCTTGGAACAATCGGGGATGTCAGTTATATAGCCCCCGGAGCAACAGATGAAACTCTTTACGGTTCTCACTTCTCTGACGATTTACTTGCTCGCCCCGCCCGCTCCGAGCTTTTCCGGGGAGACCGCCTTTGAAAATCATCAACGTCGGGCCGTTCCCGCCGTATCCCTGCTGCGAGCGCCATAGACCTCCCAGTCGGAAATCCTTAGACGCTTTCGATGCAGCCGCTCGCCTCGATTCCCTTCAAGATTCCGCAGGCGCATGGCAAAAAGTCTTCCGCGACAACGCCCGCGCACTTTTTGATATTTAGTATTTTGCCTTAAACTTTTTCACCACAGGAAACCCAGCCGTGGGAGAGTTTCGCCAGGCTTGTGCTCATCGTCCCTTAAGATGCTCGAAGGTCCGACCGACGTGAGCAAAGTTATTGGGATTGTGCACGTCGTCATTTCGACCGATGGGAGAAATCTTTCTTCGACAACGCGCATCTTTAAAGCTTTTGCGGCAGTTATCCTTGCTGATTCTGCCCGCGGGCGTTTTGTTGTAAAACACGCGTTGAGGATTCTGCTGTTTCATCGACTCGAACTCGTCTTGCCTGTCGCCGAGTTCACGTGTGCGTATCGGATCCACTCTGCTGTTCGTCTCATCTCTTCGGACGGCATGTTCCATTTCTGCGAATCGACTCTGTGGGAAAATGCGGACAAATCGTAGCGACGCACGGCGTCGGGAAAAATCAGTCGGACGGAGGAGTGACACCGACGCAATAGAGCCTTGATCATCGACTAAGACTGAAAATTCAGCAAGCTTCGCACCTCCCGCGGTGGCATATCGATTGCGACTTTCGCGCTGCAGCGACAGCGCGGATCGAAAATCAAGATTTCACAGGAGGAACTACATGAACGGAAGAAGAAAAGTTCTGACAGCGGCTTTATTGTCCGCGAGCGTGGGCTTGGGAGCCCAAACCATTTTTGCGCAAAGCGCGCCAAGCAGCGGACCTGCAGCTCCGGGTAGTCCGGGTCAGACTGTCCCGCAACCGGGGCCTCTCACACAGCCGACAATTCCTGGCCAACCGGCGCCGGGCATGCCCCAGACAGACCCAATGCCAGGTAAGCCCGGAACCATTCCGGAAAGAGTGCAGGAACCGCGCGCAAGCGACAATATGGTTGTTTCATCCGAGCAAATAAAGAAGGCTCAGGACGCGCTCAAGGCAAAGGGCCTAAATCCCGGCAGCGACGGCAAAATGGATGCGCAGACGCAGCAAGCACTGCGAGACTTTCAGAAGGTCAACAATTTGCCGGCGACGGGAGTTCTGGATGACAAAACGGCTGAAAAGCTCGGCATCACGCTGAACAGCGAAAAATCGATTCCACAAGGTAAACATAGTGGCAGCACTGCCGGAAGCGGCAGCAGCAGCACATCGACATCACCTAACTCGAGCCGATCGGTACAGTAACAGTCTGCGATCAATGAAGACATTAAACCGCGCTGTTGTCTAAGCAAACGGCGGGAAGGTAAACAATTACTTTCCCGCCGTTCCATCCGTCCTTGCGAACAATCTTAAAATCAGAAAAACGCAAACGCCCTCACTTCGATGCTCTGGCGCGGCGGCGCGTCGGCCGCCGATGCCGTATCTATGAACGATGTGTGCGGCGTGAAACGAGCGCGCCCGTCTGTCAGCGAGTCATAGACCTTGAACACAAGCGCTTCGTCGCGGCGCATCTCGGGAAAATAAAACCAACGGTGATTCGGGCTGTACTTTAGCCGGTAGGTTTGGCCGATCCTATGCGGGTAACGCCGCTCCGCCACAAGCAGATCGTCCACCGCGACACTCTTCGCATCGGCGAGAGCCAAAGGATTGGACTGAATCGGTTGATTGATCGCCCGCCATACTTGAATGATGGCGAATCGACTCTTCAGCAGTTCGTCCGCTTGCTCGGCAAAGAACTCCCGCAGCCGATTAGGTCCCGACCACTCCGTATAATCGTTGTGCGCCGAGAGCACGGGTTCGCGGATGAGCTTCGTTTCTCTCTCCGGCTCGTCGCCCGACCGCAGTGTATGATCAAAAATCACCACACGTGAAGCGCCGGACTCGCGCCGGATCAATTGCTCGACTTCAGGGTAGTACACTGACTGCAACTGTTCCGGATCGAAAAAGTCAGCCACTTGGGTGTGGTGTACGACAAAAACGAAACCCTGCTCGTCGAGCGACAACTGATCGGCGATGAGCCTACCGTTACTGACCTTCATGCGCTTCTTGTCGTCCGTTCCGGTGCGGCTGCGCCGAATGTTATTCGGCCCGAAAGTTTCATTGACGAGTTTCTCGCCAATGTCCGCGGTGTAAGGAATATCGACCGTGACGCTCTCAAGCATAATCTTTGCTCCTTCCTGATTCTTCTTCGAGCCTAGCATCCCGCTGCTGGTCACGGCAACGCACTTTTCCGTTCTATAGATCGATAGGACTAAACTGGTTTTGCCGCAGATCCTGGTTCTGACCAAACAAAAAGCCCGGAATTACGGAGATTGGGAGCCAAAAGCACTCATCACAGCGGCGCGAGGAATACCGCGTTGAAAGCATTGGCTCCCTATCGGGCTAGCCGTGAAAGCGTTCCCATCGGGACGGGTTTTTGCTGCCATGCGCGAGTCTTAGAGACTTGCCGCGGGTGGAACTGATACTCCGCTCACGCCCGCCTTCTCAAGGGCGCGCGCCACCAGACCCGACGCTTTTGCGTCTTCGATGAATTTGCACAGATACTCGGCGCCCGCGGGGCGCCCCTTCACAATTCCGACGGCTTGTTGAATCGCCATGAACCGGTCCTGGAACACGCGCGCCCCCGGGAGCTTCGCGGCGTTCGCTGCCAGATGCTGTCTGACACCGGCAACCACATCGACCTGACCTGACACGAGTAGGTCGAAAGCAGCATCAGGATTGGATGCGCGCACCAGTTGGGCCTGTAGGATATTGCGGCTCAAGAACAGATCGTAAGCGCTCTTGGCTGATACGCCGATGCGCACACCGGCGCGATCGACGTCGCCGACGGTTCGAAACGGCGAACCGGCTGGCGAAAGATACGTTCCTTCGATTTCGACGTAAGCTGCCGTAAAATCGACCTCATGGCCGCGACCGGGGTCGATCGCGAGAAACGCAATATCCCAGGCTCCAGTTTTGACCGCCTCGAACATAGTTCCCGCAGACTCATAGCCGATGAGATCAACCGCAACGTCGGCGCGCCTACCGAGATCCCGAGCCAGATCGACCGCTACGCCATGCAGCGCCCCGCTCGACGGGTCTCTTTTTGCCAACACGGGGTTTCCGTAGTTGATGCCGACACGCAGTTTACCCGTCGGCGCGAGATCGTTTTTTACTGAAGGAGCGATCATCATTTGGATTGTCCCAAGGCCAGGCGAAGCGTAACTAGTAGGATTGTAATCTTCAAGGAGAAAATAAATTCGTTGCCCTAAGGTGCTGCACGCCGGTCATTTGCGAGCGGTCGACTTTTTCCAATTCGGCATGATCCAAAGGGCGGCTTTGAATCTGTTATTGACTTGCAGCTTATCGAAGATATTGGTCAGATGAGTCTTGACTGTCTTTTTACTAATAAAAATCCTTTGGCCGATTTCCTCATTCGACAGACCTTCAGCCACGAGGTGGAGGATCTCCAACTCCCGCTTTGTCAGGCCGTGCAACGTCTCATTAGCGGGCGGACCGAGATCGGTCAAACTTTTCGCAATCCTCTCAAAATCACCTCGCGCCGGCAATTCCGGATCGGTCCAGATCTGTCCCCCATTCACTTTCCTGATTGCCTCTACCAAAGTGGCCACCGAAATACCCTTGAGAACGTAACCTCGCGCGCGGCCTTTTGCCGTGTTCACCACGCTTTGCTCTTCCGAATAAGCAGTGAGAATGATCACTTTGGTAGCGGGACTCTTCTCGCCGATCTCAAAAAGCGCTTCGATCGCATCGCCGGCCGGCATCTTCAGATCGAGGAGCAGGATATCGGGCTGCATGCGCGCGGTCACGTTGACGGCTTCGTTGCAATTGGATGCTTCGCCGACCACCAAGATATCCTTCTCTAAAGAGATGATGCGCTTTAGACCTTCACGAAAAAGCACATGATCATCAGCGATAACGATTTTAATCAGTGCCATACGGTCGTTGATACTACTATTTATGCATAAAATCGATCAATATCGACACATTTAGCGAGCCAGCTACGACAAGGAGATTATCAAGGATAGGCAATGCCGCCGCCGCGGCCAGGAAATCCGCCTGGTTCCCTCTCCTGCCGATGTCTGTAGTCAACATTTAGACTCCCCTTACCAAAGGCATCGCGGAGATCTTCTTTTGTGCTGTTCCGAATCCCAAACGCGGGTGCAATCCACAACCCGACATAAATAATCCCGAGCTGGAGTTGCTTAAGGCGGCGAAGGCCACAGCGTGGTCGACCGAAGGAGAATCCTTCTCAGACGACGGGGCCAACGAGGAGAAAATTGCGCGGATTACGTAAATCTCGACAAGAGCACCTACAAAGCCCTTCGTACTCTTGTGATTTTCGGGATGGGCGGATTTCTGCACTCCGGAGTATTACCGCAGCGAATCTCCACTCAGCAATGATTCAACACCGCGAGTCATTACCTGCTTCAGCCTTGGTGCCTTGGAATTTGATTTCCGTAGACGGGGTGATTTCCGCTTTGAGGACGCGTTGCATCAGCATCAGCACCTGCCGATTATTCTCAGCGTCTTCGGAAGCCGTGCAATCGGACGGCACCATGATGCGAAAGTCGCGCATATATGCATCGTTCGCGCTGAATAGCACGCAAATATCGGCCGCCATTCCCGTTAAGATCAACGTGCTCACGCCAAGATACTTTAAAAGGATCTCCAGGTTCGTCTGAAAAAACGCGGAGTGCTTGGGCTTCAACACAAAATAATCATCGTCTTCAGGCGGTAATTTTTCGACTACAGGCTTGCCGCGAACGTCGGGGTGCAAACAGTACTGGACTATTTTGGGAAAATCCGAACGCCAGCGTCCGAAGTTATCGTTGACATAAATGACTGGCACACCGGCAGCCTTCGCGCGGCGTTTCAATGCGGCAAGAGCCCCGGCCATAGGCAGCGCATGGTGCAATAGATTTTCACCGCCTTCGAAATCGATCGGGTTAATGACATCGATCAGAAGAAGGGCCGTCTCGGCATTATCCGGCGCGTGGTGTAAGCGATCCCGGTTAGCCGTCGTCTGGGTCATAGCATCCTCCCATCCTGCGGTCAGTCATACTAGCAGTATGGCGGATGCCGGCAGCGGTTTCACCCGGCCCGGGAGAAAAGTATCGTCGAGAGCTTAATGCGCCGTCGCTTGCAGCGAATTATGTTAGTAGTTTGGCTTTCGACCGTAAGACGTTGCAACCCGTGAGTGCTTACTTTTCAGTACGCCGCTCATCAACGGCTCCAGTCCGGCGCGAAATTTTTCTCGCGTGATCCAGGTAATTCTCTCCTCGTCTGTTTCGACCAGCACGCGACTTTATTCTTTTTTCTGAGCGATGGGAGTTCTCCTCATATGCTTCTGCGGTGAGGTGTCCAAGAATTCATTCAATTACAACTGTTGTTCCAAGGACCGTCGCGACGAACCGACTGTCAATCCCTCTTTGGACGCTACAGCCGTCATTTCGACCGAAAGTGAGAAATCTTCCCAGATCTACGGTTTTCGCGGAGACAGTTCGCGAAACGCGGAGAGAAAATAGTCGACGAATGAATAATCACAACCTTCAGCTTACGCCAGGATCTGCAGCACGGTGGCGGCGTAAATCTTCGCCGCGTCGCGAACTTCTTGTAGCGACACGGCTTCTTCATCGGTGTGCGCGAAGCGCAGATCGCCGGGCCCGAACATGATCGTCGCAACGCCGTTCCGGTTGAGAAACCCGGCGTCCAAGGCCGCGGGAGAGTAAAAAAATTCCGCTTCCCGTTTGGTCAATTCGCGGCTGGCTCTCGCGGTCGCCACAGCCAGCGCGCAATCTTTGGCAACCTCCGACGGATACATAAAGGCGCCGCGCGTGACCTCAACAGACCAGCCGGTCACTTCTCTAAGCGCATCTTGAATATCGACAAAAGCTGCATTCGGATCCTCGCCGGGCAAGAGCCTTCGATCCAATACCGCGCGACAAACATCCGGGATCGTATGACTGATGTCCGGTCCGCTGCGGATTTGCGTCACCGCGAGCGTCGCGCTGCCGAGACCCGGATGGCGCGGTCCTAACGGAAGTCGCTCCAAACGTTCCATCACCCGGCGAAAACCGTCCACAGCATTGACACCGCTCTCGGGCATGCTGCTGTGAGCCGGTTTGCCGTGCACGATGATTTCTAGGTCGATCCTGCCCTTGTTACCGAGGCAGAGTCGGTTGCTCGTCCCCAGACCGATGATTGCCGAGCGCGCGCCGATCGCGTCGTTTTGCAAAATAAATTCTGCCGCGTCATGACGGCCGGTCTCGCCTGCCAAGCTCACCGCCAGAATCAACGGCGCGCGCAATGCCAATCGCGCGCGGGCTACAATCGCGACCGCGTAGATCATTCCCGCCAAGGCGCCTTTTTGTTCGCACGCGCCTCGGCCGAGAGCACACTTAGAATCGTTTCCGAATGCCTTACCATCAACTAGCAGCCCGGAGAACGGCTCGCTCATCGAAGCGGCCGGAAACGTCATAGCGTAGCCCATCAGAAGAAATCCATCTCTGCTTTCACCGGTCGCGGCGGCCAACCGCCAGATCAAGTTGCCCATCGGATCGATCGCGCCGGCGCTTCCAGTTAATGCCGCCAAACGCGGCCTGACGGTATCGGCGATAAATTTTTTGAGCTGAGGATCCGCCTCGAGTAACTCGGTTTGCGGCGAGGGACAACGCAGGAGATCAACCACCAGGCTATCGATCTCTTCATCACACGCGCAGCTATCGACAATAGCGAAGGCCTCTTGCGGAGTCATGATCGAGGGCAGAAATCACCAGGCTTGTTCCAACACTTCGAGAACTTGCCCTGCCACGGTTATAGGTTTGGGATTGGTGTGGATGCTATAGTCATTCAACGCATCGATGGCGAGCTGTTTTAGACCTTCGCGCGGCACCCCTAACTCGCGCAGCTTTAGCGGCAGACCCATTCTCCGGTTCATGGCATAAACATGTTCGGGAACCGCGGCAGCCAGAGCGCTTTCGTCGGCGCATTCGATGCCGATCTCGCGCGCCATGCGCCTATAGGCTCCGAGCGCCGCGTCGAGGTTCCAGCGCATGGCATACGGCAGCATCAGTGCATGGATCTCGGCGTGCGGCGCTTTGTAGCGGCCGCCGACCACGTGAACGATTGCGTGATGAATGCCGGTCCACGCGCTGTAAACTCCCATGCCGGAAAGACAAGCTGCCAGTTGAACGTAACTCAACGCTTCAAGGTCCTGCGATTCTTCCACTGCGCGCGGCAGGTACCGCGCGATGAGACCTATACCTCTAAGACAGTAAGCTTCGGTGAGCGGCTGTGTTTCGGTGGAATACACGGCCTCGACGCAGTGCGCTAACGCATTCATCCCGGAGGCTGCCAGCAATCGTGCGGGCGCGGTCGCCGCGGCTTCGGGGTCGAGAAGAACGGTGCGCGGAGCTAGCTTGGGATCGGCGACGATATATTTTCTTCCGCCTTCGCTGATGCCGGCCGAATAGCTGTACTCACCGCCCGACAAGGTCGTTGGAATCGCGATATGCGGCACTTTCGAAGCGGGCATCGGCGGGATTTCTTTGTTGTTCGGCGGCGAAAAGCGAACACCGAAACGCGGCAAGGAGCCGCCTTCGCCGAGCAAAGCGGCGACACCCTTCGCGGTATCGATGGCGCTTCCACCGCCCGCGCTCACCAATACGTCAATGCGCCCTTCGCGGGCGCGCTCGACCGCTTTCGCAATCGAATCCGTTGGCGAATGCGGCTTCACCTCATCGAAGATGCCTGCGCACTTCGCGCCGAGGACCGACGTGATCCGATCCAGCAGGAACGTCTTGGCGACCGATGGCGAAATCACAACCAATGCGCGCGTGCCGCCAACTCTCTCGACCTCTTCGGCCAATTTTTCGATCGATCCGCGGCCGGAAACGATGCGCTCCACCCTGGGGTTGTTAAAAACAAAATTTGCGCCCGCCATCTTGCTGCTCTACTTCAAAATTTCTTTTAACCGTGCAACCAGGGAGGGCTCAAGACGGAGAAGAGCTTTGACGTTGCGCTCGAGGTCTTCGCCGGATCCCGGATTGATTTCCAGATTCGCCTTGCCGGCTTCGTTGAGCAGTTCCGGATCCTTGACCGCCTCCATAAATGCCTTGCGAAGGATCTCGACGCGATCCTTCGGCGTGCCGGGAGGCAGAACGTACGGACGCACCGCGGCGCCGTGAGCTTGGGCCACCGCCTGAATGAGTTTCCGCGAGTCATCTGTCTTAGCCAGATTCATCGCCAAAGGCACTTTGGGAAGATCCGGGTGGGGCTTCGCGCTAAGCTGAAGCACGATTATCAGTTCACCCGTCTCAAGCTCTTTCCTCCAGGTGGAACGAAACGATTGCCACGAGTTACTGAGACCGCCGACCTCGCCGCTGTTGAATGCCAAACGAATTGGCGCGGTGCCTTTATATCCCGATACAATTTGTATCGGCAGGCCAAGAGCGACCTCGACGACTTTGGGAGTATCATAGGTCCCATCACCGGCTGCGATGGCGCCAAACTTAACCGGCGTTTTGGATGCCAACCATTGCTCCATTCCGGTGATGCCCGTCGTCTTGGCCACGCCGAAGACAAAATTATCTTGAGCAGGCACGCCGATATATTCAAACTTGAGCGCATCGAATTCGATGCCCGGCTTGGCGAGAAGCTGCTGCAAAAATTGTCCGCCGACGAAATGGCCTATGGTAAGACCGTCGGGCTTGGCCACTTTGTAGAGATGGTTCGCCGCAACCAATCCACCGGCCCCCGGCATGTTGTCGACGATAATGGTTGGGTTGCCTGGAATATGCTTGCCGAAGTGACGGGCGATAACGCGGGTGTACGTGTCGTACCCCCCGCCCGGCGCGGTCCCGACAATGATTCGGATTGATTTGCCCTCGTAAAAAGGCGCAGCGCCATACGCGAGGCGCACATTCGGCGCTAACGCAATTGCGAGAGAAATTAATGCTACCGAAAAAACCGGTAAGTTCATCGAGAATTGCCTAACAACTCGGACCGCCATTTTGGATTGCTCCTTTCACAACGTTTGTATTCACCGCCATCGCAAAATTCATTTTATCGAGATGTGCGAGACCGGCAGACCGCGGCTAGAGTCTGACGCACGTCACGCGGCTTCTCTATCACGTTTCCGCAATTCCGAAAACATCGAACATGCGTCATTTGGTAGCAAAGTGATTCTGACATGGGTTAACGGCAACGTAATTATGTCAGGATGTGGCGATGAGAACCCTGACGATGCAGGACGAGAACCCGATAGAAATAATTAAATTAATCTCATCAAAGTGGAAGTAAATACCTCAAGTCCTATCATGCGGCGAAACCGCCGTCGACCTTGAGACTCGCGCCGGTGACAAATACCGCTTCCGGACCGGCGAGATAGGAACCATGCCGGGACTTTTTAGGTTTGCGCCATGCCTTCGTCGAACAATTCCATGCCGTTGACGTAGCTGCTTTATCGGACGCCAGAGAAAACTACTTTGGCGATCTCATCCGGCGTTCTCGGAGTTTAACCGAGCATGGCCTGTACCTCATGGACATAACACCATGTCCACGCCGCAGGCGGGACAGCGCAGATGATCGAGCCGCGTGCCTTGATCTTTCATTTCTGTGCCCGCATCAAGCCAGATCAAACACAAGAATCTCGGCGTGATCGAGGGCATTAACCTCCAACATGCTTTCTTTGCTGACAGCCGCGCCATCGCCTGCGTTCAGCGACAAACCATTAAGCGTCACGGCACCGCGCGCCACTTGTGTCCAGGTATTGCGACTCGGCTTGAGGGGAAAACTCGACTGGTCTCCAGGAGAGAAATGCGCCGCCCAGACGTCCACATCCTGGTGCACGGTGACGGAACCATTGCGCCCGTCTTTCGCAGCGATGAGGGTCCATTTGCCTCGTTGCTCATCGGGTAAAAAAGCGCGCTGTTCATAA
>Ga0075289_1000021_pt1 | contig 18690 bp, 19 predicted proteins | sample SF_Rice_20C_80N__4_FD_69764 | JGI IMG/M metagenome (GOLD analysis project Ga0075289, IMG submission 69764) | Rice paddy soil microbial communities from Twitchell Island, California, USA - SF_Rice_20C_80N_103 | ecosystem: Environmental > Terrestrial > Soil > Paddy field/soil | place: USA... | reverse complement strand
GCGATTTCGGTGATTTCCGTCGGCATGAACTACTACACTTCGTTTCCGCGTTCGGAATCGACCCGTGAGGCTACGGGGTGGATATCTCGTTACGCCTGGGGCGATGATTATCATGAATTGATGAAACAGAAGCTCGAAGTCTTATTCGAGCGAGTGAAAGATATATATCCGGCAGCGGTGCAAGGCCGGGCTTTCGTCGACTCCGGTCCGGTTCTGGAAAGGGATTGGGCCGGGGTAGCGGGGCTCGGCTGGATCGGGAAAAACACGCAATTGATCTCCCCAAAGAAAGGCTCGTGGTTTTTTTTGGGTGAATTGTTTGTCGACTGCCCGCTTGTTTACGATCGGCCGATGCGCAATCGCTGCGGGCGTTGCGACTTATGTCTCAAGGCGTGTCCCACGGGAGCGTTTATCGGGCCGTATGTGCTCGATGCGCGGCGCTGCATTTCCTATCTGACCATCGAGCTCAAGGGTTGGATCCCATCTCATCTGCGGCCGCTGATTGGCAATCACATTTTCGGCTGCGATATTTGCCAGGAAGTCTGCCCTTACAATGTCAAAGCGCAGGCGACCGCTGAGAGCGCATACCAGCCAAGAGCCGGTTTGCATGCGCCCCAATTGATTCCGCTGCTGTCGCTCGATCGTAGTGAATTTCGCCGTCGCTTTAAGGGCAGTCCGATTCTGCGCTCAAAGCGGCGCGGATTTTTGCGCAATGTCGCCGTCGCGCTTGGGAATTTGAAGTCGCAAGAAGCGATCCCGGCCTTGTGCGGCGCGCTCGAAGACGAAGAGCCGCTGGTGCGCGGGCATGCGGCTTGGGCGCTCGGTCAAATCGGATCGTGTGCCGCGCTCGACGCGCTGGAGCGCCGACGGCGTGTTGAAACTGATAACGAAGCGCACGGCGAAATCGTCGCGGCGATTGGGGTGCTCCAGGACAGTCCGACAACGGCGGCCGGTTAATTTCCCGCGCGTGCGAGGGCGTCTTGCAGAAATTTCGGCATCCGCTTTAAACGACCATTGCGATCGAGACAGGCATGCTTGGTCGTTCCGGTAGCCAAGAGGCAGCCATCCGCCTCGCGTAAAATGCGATATCGAAAGTGGATCGACGCGCGGCCCAATTCCGGTAGCTCCGTCTCGATCCGGACGACGTCGTCATAATGCGCCGATTGCGCGTAGCGGCAATTAACTTCCACCACGGGAAAGCTGAACCCTTGCTGCTCGATGATCGAATAAGGCAAACCAATTTGGCGGAGGAACTCCGAGCGGCCTTTTTCGAACCAGCGCAGATAATTGGCATAATAAACGATGCCCATCTGATCGGTGTCGCCGTAGATCACACGGTATGAGCAGACGTTGATAACCTTCGCCGGGGCGATTTTCATTGAAATTCTTTTAGAGGGTTTTCGGTTGAATCTCAACGCCTTGACAGCGACTGGCAGCTCATTCATCTCCTCAGGTGCAGGGTTCGGCCTCTCCTGTATTTGCGCTGGGAGAGATGGCAGAAAAGACTTTTGACTGCGAGATTCTTGTTCACGGCGAAACCCGGCCTTGTTTCCATTCAATTTCTTGGAAATGAGTTCGCCTGACTGGACTCGTCGTCAGCGCGCAAAGATTTGTGCCACGAGACGCTTTCGCCGTGCTAGTCGCCTTGACAAGCGAAACTCAATTATGATTTAAGCTGAGAAACATTTTGGTCTGCGCGCGATAAAATCGTTGCAGATCAATGATTGCGGCCTTTAAGGAGGAGAAGAATGAACAGTTTCGTGAAGCATGCGTCCTTGCCCGTGGGGCTGTTTGTGGCGGGCGCCTTGGTTGTCGGCTGTAGCTCGGTTGATGACAAACCGGCGCCGAAGCCTGTGACGAAAGCGGCGCCTGCCCCTGCGGCCGCACCTGCCAAAGCTGAAACGACCAAAGCGAGCAAGACCAAGGCGATGGAAGTTCAAGGCGTGATTAGCGCCGTCGGACAGCGGACGATCACGTTTCAAATGGAACGGAAAGGCAAAGTGCGGGAAGAAGTGGTGGGCGTCGATGACAAGACCAAGATCGAAAAGGGCGGCGCCAATGTCAAGCTGCGCGACTTGGAAACCTCGGATCTGGCGTTGATCAATTATGAACCGGAAGCCTATACGCCCGCGATAGCGATCAAGGTGACCGGCAAAGGTAAGCTTAAAAAAACCGGAGGCGACGACTAGGAGCGATAACGGTCGGCGCGGTTGCCGCCGATTATATCCAAGTCAAACGACTGATCGTCACGGAGTATTCTCAAGGAGATCCGTTCTCCCGGACGCTTTTTCCACATTTCCTGGTAAAGCTCTTGGCGAGTGCGGATCTCTTTTTTTTCCACGGTCAACACAATGTCCCCTTGCTGCAGGCCGAACTTCGCCGCCGGCCCATTCGGCACGACGCCGCCGATGACAACGTGCCCGGCCATCGCTTGCGGGTAAATCCCTAACCAAGGCCGTTGAGGACGGCTGCGCACCTGGCCATATTGCTTAAATTCCCGTTCGTAAGTTCGATAGTAATCTATGGGGATCGCCAGAGAGAACTTACCGACTTCGTTCAAATTGAGAGAAACCACGCCGACCAATTCACCGCGAAAATTGGCGAGTGTACCGCCGCCAAAGCCGGGATTGAAAGTGGTTACGCGAATGGTCTTGTCGATCATATACTCCCATTGGCCGTCGTAGCCTTCGAGGGACGAAACATAACCGCCGCTCACACGCCGGCCGGTTTGCCCGCTGCTGGCAATCATCACCACCGGCTGACCGAGCGTCACCGAATCGGCCTCCGCCAACTTGAGGCACGGCAAATCCCGGGCGGCTATTTTTAGCAACGAAAGCCCGCTCTCTTGATCCTGCGCAGCAATTTGCGCCGGATACTGCTCGCCGTCGGCAAGCGTTGCGGTGATCGATGAGGCGCCGATGGTGACATAGTGCACAGTTAGAATATAGCCGTCCGGATCGACGATCGTGCCTGAGCCGACTCGCTCGGATCCCAGGTTTTGCGCCGACGGGTGGCTTTCCGGGATGGTTACATGAAGATCGACCGTCGCGGGTAAAATCGAGTGGATTAAGCCGATATGGCCGTTCAAATTGCCGCTCCTTCAGGACAACTGGAGGTATCCCGTTCAGAGGAGGATCGTCCCTGCCGTAAATAAAGTCGCCCTTGCCATGTGTCGCGGTTTTCCAAAGCCTTGGTAATCGCGTTATGCACGCCGATCTTGTCGATCGACCATTCCGGCGCCACGGTGATCGCCCGATACGTTTCGCCCGATAACCTGTGAATGATCATATTTGGATTCAATCGCTCAAGAAAATCGACCACCAAGCCGACGTATTCATCTCTAGTAAAAAGCCTAATCTCGCCCCGACGGTAGAGCCTTTCCAAAACGGTGTTCTTGATGACGTGAAGGTTGTGGAGCTTGAGGCCATCGATATCAAGCCTGTTGAAGAGTTCGGAAGTTGCCAGCATTTCTTCGCGACTCTCGTTCGGAAAGCCGAGGATAAGATGAGTACAAACACGCAAATTTCGCCCTTTCGCCCGCTCTACCGCGTCGATATACGCGCTCAGGCCATGACCACGATTCACCCAAGTGAGAGTCCGATCCTGCATAGACTCCAGTCCGAGCTCGAGCCACAGGTAAGTTTCTTTCGACAACCCGCTGATTAGATCGAGGGTGTCCTCGGGCAGGCAGTCGGGCCGCGTTGCAATGGCCAGTCCGACGACACCGGGAAAGTCCAAAGCTTCGCGGTAAAGTTTTTCAAGTTTTGCCGGCGAGTCATAAGTGTTGGTGTAGCTTTGAAAATAGGCGATAAATTTTTCCGCTTTGTGACGCCGGGAGACGGCTTGCGCGCCTTTTTCGAGTTGCGCCGTTACGGACGTGCGCGGCAAGTAATCTTGCGCCGTATGGCTTGCGTTGTTGCAGTAGATACATCCCCCCACTGCAACCGTGCCATCACGATTCGGGCAGGTGAACTCCATTCGCAAGCCGATTTTATAAACACGTGAAGCAAAAATTTCCCGAAGAGCGGTATTGTACGAATGGAACCGCTTGCCGCGCCAACAATCTTGTAATGAAGTTGGAAATTTCATGACTCGGACAAAAGATGGTTAACAAAAAGGCTGTTGATTCTCAAGGCGCATTGGGGAATCGTCGCGAACGCTCGCAGCGACCTGATCGGTTACTCAATGAGAGTAATTGTTGCGCGGAAGTAACGAATAAATCATGATCTTTTCGTTACTGTAAAATGGGTGAAACTTGACAACAGAGGGGAATTGTCTATATTCAAAGGACGTCAGCGCCCGCACGATTGCGATGAAAATCCCGGTAGACGAGATTCCTCAATCCCCGAAAGAGATACAATTTTTCGAGAATATCGAGGAGCTCAATAAGATCTATCAAAGGGATAGTGATCCTGATTTTGGCTTTCCCCCCATCTTGGCGGTGGATCTCGTTTACTATCGTTCCGGGCCCGAAATTTTTTTTAACGGTAGTTTTTACGGGCAGTTCACAGGTCATTGCGGCCGATGTCTGGAAAACTATAGCTTTACATTGGATAAGAGTTTTGTTTTTGTATTGACGCCGGAACCGCTCAGATCGGAACGTGGGGCGGAAGAGCTGCACAGTGGTGAATTGGGTTTAAGCTACTACTCGACCGACGAGATCGATCTGGCACCGCTCATTGCGGAGCAAGTGATCTTAGCTTTGCCGACGCGGCCGCTATGCAGCGAGGACTGCCGCGGCTTGTGTGAGCAGTGCGGTATAAACCTCAATCGGGAAGCTTGTGACTGTTCCGTTGAGAGCGGCGATCCTCGAATGGCTATTTTCCGCACTCTAAAAGTCGGCCGCTAAATCAAAAAATAAAACCCTTCATCCTGCGGACCGCAAGACCGCGGAGAAAGATAGGACGAATCCATGCCGGTACCGAAGCGAAGAACTTCGAAACGAGTCAAGAACCAGCGCCGGGCTCACGATAGTTTGACTAAACCTCAGTGGAGCACGTGCTCGAATTGCGGTGAAACCGTGCTGCCCCACCGAGCCTGCGGCCATTGCGGCTTTTATCGCGGCCGCGCTGTCATTCAGACCCAAGAAAGTTAAAGTCTCCCGCTCTATGCCGAAAATCGCCATCGATGCGATGGGTGGAGACCATGCTCCTCATGCGGTCATCGAAGGCGCGTTGCTTGCCGTCCAGGAGCTGGCTGCGGAGCTAGTTCTTGTCGGCGACGCGGATGCGATTGGCCGAGAGTTGGCGAAGCATCGCAGCGCGCCGAAGTTTGACGTGGTTGCGGCGTCCCAGATCGTGCCAATGCACGAGTCGCCCAGTGCCGCGCTGCGCAAAAAGGATTCATCAATAACAGTCGCGTTTGATTTGATGCGGCGCGGCGAGGTCGATGCTGTGGTCAGTGCCGGCAACTCGGGCGCCATGATGGCGGTCGGCATGTTCGTTATGGGCACGCTGGCGCAGGTGGCCCGACCAGCTATTTTGGTGGTTGTGCCGAGTATGGGCAAGGGAACGGTGATCGTCGACGCGGGGGCTAATGTCGATTGCAAACCGCGCCACTTGGTCCAATTCGGGCTTATGGGTTCGATTTATTCCGAACGCGTTCTCGGAGTGTCCCGACCGCGAGTCGGTGTCTTGAGCAATGGTGAAGAGGATGGCAAAGGCAACGATCTGACCAGGGCGGCGAGCGAACAGCTCGCGGCGACCGGGTTGAATTATATTGGCTACGTCGAAGGACGGGATATTTTCAACGGTAAGGTCGATGTTGTCGTGTGCGATGGCTTTACCGGAAATATCGCGCTCAAATCGATGGAAGGCGTGGCGAGCTTCGCCGGCGAAGTTTTGAAGAGCGCCTTTCGGAAAAACATTCCGAGCCGTCTGGGTTATTTGCTGAGCCGCAAATCACTGTCTGAAGCATACCGTCGCCTGGACTATGCCGAATACGGTGGCGCCCCGCTCATCGGCTTAGATGGAGTGGCGATCGTTGCTCATGGCGGCTCCAACCCACGAGCAATCAAAAATGCCATACGCGCGGCTTGCGACTCGGTGAACCAGGAAATGAATCGCCATATCGCGGAGGCGTTGAGCGAAACCGAGGATGCGACGGGTTTAAAAAAGGAAGGTTTGCCGCGAAAACTGTGGGAGCGTTTCAAGTCGAAGATCGAGTCGCTGGGTGAGAAAACCGAAGCGGTGAGCGGGCCTGAGGAGCGGCGCAAAAGTGGCGAGTGACCGGATCGCGTTTGTTTTTCCCGGCCAAGGCTCGCAGCATGTCGGCATGGGGAAGGACCTCTGCGCCGAGTTTGCCGTCGCCAAAGCGACATTCGCCGAGGCCGATGAAGTGCTTGGATCTAATCTGAGCGAGCTCTGTTTTTTCGGTCCGGAAGCCGATCTCAAGCTCACGGAGAATACCCAACCCGCGATTCTTACCGCGTCGATAGCCGCCCTGCGCGTGCTCGAGTCCGAAACGCCTATCCGGCCGGCATTGGTCGCCGGCCACAGCCTCGGTGAATATAGCGCGCTAGTGGCCGTCGGCGCCCTTGAGTTTCGCGATGCCGTGAGGACCGTTCGCGAGCGCGGGCGGCTGATGCAGCGAGCCGTGCCTACAGGCACGGGCGCTATGGCGGTGATCCTCGGACTGGAAATGCAAGCCGTGCGCGAGCTTTGCGAGGCCGCTGCCGAAGGCGAAATTGTGTCTCCGGCGAATTACAACGGTTCAGGGCAAGTTGTCATCGCGGGGGCAAAATCGGCTGTGGCGCGGGCCATGGTTTTGGCGAAAGGACGGGGCGCAAAGCGCGTTTTTGATTTGCCGGTGAGCGCGCCGTTTCACTGTCAACTGATGCAGCCGGCGGCCGAGGGTTTGAAAGTGGTTTTGAGTAAAGTTGCCGTGCATCCCTTCCATATTGGTGTCGTCACTAACGTCGAAGCCGACGTGAATCTCGATGCTGGCCGGGTGAAATCACTTTTGATCGAACAATCCGTTCGTCCGGTCCGCTGGGAAGAGTCGGTTAAAAAGCTTGCTGCTTTGGGCTGTAATCGAGCTATAGAAATCGGGCCGGGCAAAGTTCTGAAGGGGTTAATGAAACGGATAGTTCCGGACTTGGAAGTCGACAACTTCGAGTCGCCATCAGATTTATCGAAATGACGGTGGCGTAGTTTATGGGGTTGGAAGGTCGCGTGGCATTGGTCACCGGCGCGAGCCGGGGCATCGGTCGAGCAATTGCCTTGGGCCTCGGCCAAGCCGGTGCTTACGTTGTCGTAAACTATCGAGGCAATCACGAGTCCGCCCAAGAATCGTTGGCCGCAATCATCGCTCAGGGCGGGCGAGGCGAGCTCTCCCAGTTCGATATCGCTGCGGAGAGACAGGTCGATGAGGCGGTGAAGAAAATCATTGACGACCATCAAAAAATTGATATTCTCGTCAACAATGCCGGCGTAACCTCGGACACTCTCTTGCTGCGGTTGAAGCCGGCGGATTGGGACCAAGTCATCGGAACCAATCTCAAGGGCACGGTTCTCTGCACCAAAATCGTTTCACGCCAGATGATCGGCCAGCGTTATGGGCGGGTCATCAATCTTTCATCGGTGGTGGGGCAGATGGGCAACGTCGGGCAGTCGCTCTACGCTGCGTCGAAGGCGGGTATCATCGGTTTTACCAAATCGGTGGCTAGGGAAGTCGCTTCGCGAGGCATCACCGTCAACGCGGTGGCGCCGGGATTTATCGAAACGGACATGACGGACAAGCTGCCGGAGAAACTCCGGGAGGAGTTTCTGAAGAAAATCCCGCTAGGGCGTTTCGGGACTTGCGCAGAAGTGGCCGAGATGATTGTATTCCTCGCTGGAGCGGGAGCAGGATACATTACCGGCCAAGTGTTCAATGTTAATGGCGGGCTGTACATGTGACAATATGTAGCAGGAGGTAAGTGAAGATGGCGGCATCTGTTCAGGCTAGGGTGAAGGAAATCGTGTGCGAACAACTCGGAGTGAGCGCGGATGAGGTTACCCCCGAGGCCTCCTTTATCGAAGACTTGGGGGCTGACTCTTTGGACATCGTCGAGCTCGTAATGGCGCTCGAAGAAGAGTATGAGATGGAAATCTCGGACGAGGATGCAGAAAAAATCAAGACTGTCCAGGATGTCATTACCTATATCGAAGCCCATCGTTAGGATTTCTCGAGCGCCTGCTTCGAGGCAGGACTAATTGATCGCTTAAATCTTGTCCCCAAAAATGTCGCCAATCGCAGGGGAGTGGCTAGGAAAGTCCACGCCCTGCGATTTTCTTTATCTATGTTTGAGTTGATGAGAGATCAAGCCATATGATCGCTATCGGCTGCGACCACGGGGGTGTCGAGCTCAAACAAGCATTGCTCGATTATCTGCGTTCCAGGAATATAGAGGTCCGCGATTGCGGCACGCACGGGCCGGTATCTGTCGATTACCCCGACTTTGGCAAAGAGGTTTCCCGCTCGGTCTCTGCGGGCGAGGCGGAGCGCGGCGTGCTGGTTTGTACCAGCGGTATCGGCATGTCGATCATCGCCAATAAGTTTCCCTGCGTGCGCGCTGCGTTGGTGCATGACGTTGACGGTGCCCGGTCGAGCCGAGAACACAATGATGCTAATATCTTAGTCTTGGGCGGCGCAAAGACCGATGCACTTCTGGCGCGGCAAATCATCGAAACCTGGCTCGATACACCTTTTTCTGGCGGGCGGCATCAGCGGCGCATAGACAAGATCCGTCAGATCGAAAACGACCTGAGCACCCATCTTGCCGGTACCGAACCGCTCAAGAAATAGATCGGGGAATAGCATGACATTTCTTGAAAAGGCGGATGCTGAAGTTTTTGCGGCGATTCAGAACGAGACCCGACGGCTGGAACAGAACCTCGAGCTGATTGCTTCCGAAAACGTGGTGAGCGAAGCGGTCTTGGAAGCGCAGGGTTCCGTGATGACCAACAAATATGCAGAGGGCTATCCTGGAAAGCGCTATTACGGCGGTTGCGAATACGTGGATGTCGTCGAATCGCTGGCAATCGCGCGGGCCAAAGAGCTATTCGGCGCCGGTCATGCTAACGTACAGCCTCATTCCGGCTCACAAGCGAACATGACGGTGTATCTGTCAGTACTGAAACCAGGAGATACTTACCTCGGCATGAACCTCGCGCATGGCGGCCACTTGTCAATGGGCAGCCCCGTCAACTTTTCCGGTTTCATCTATAAAGTCATTCCCTACGGAGTATCGGAAAAAACCGAAACCATTGATTACGACGAACTCGAACGACTGGCCAGGGAGCATCGCCCTAAGTTGATCGTGGCCGGCGCCAGTGCCTACCCGCGAATTATCGACTATGCACGTTTTCGCAAAATTGCCGACGACATCGGCGCGCTCGTCATGGTCGATATGGCGCATATCGCCGGCTTGGTAGCGGCGGGTCTCCACCCGAGCCCCGTTCCTTACGCCGACTTTGTGACGACGACCACCCACAAGACCCTGCGCGGCCCGCGCGGCGGCATGGTGCTCTGCAAAGCCGAGCACGCCAAAACCGTTGACAGCAAAGTTTTTCCGGGTATGCAGGGCGGGCCGCTGATGCACGTGATCGCCGCGAAAGCCGTGGCGCTGAAGGAAGCCTTGACTCCGGAGTTCAGACTATACCAGCAGCAGATCGTGAAAAATGCCCGCGCGCTGGCCGAGGTTCTGATGAGCAAGGGCTTCCGCTTGACGTCCGAGGGTACAGACAATCACTTGATGCTTGTCGACTTGCGCAAGTCGGAACTGACCGGTAAGGTCGCGCAGGAAACCCTCGACAAGGCGCGCATCACCGTCAATAGAAACGCGGTGCCGTTCGATACTCGCTCGCCGTTCGTTACGAGCGGGATTCGCATCGGCACCCCGGCGGTCACGACCCGCGGCATGAGAGAAATGGAAATGACCGCAATCGCCGAATTTATTGCGCGCGCGCTTAACCACGTGACCGATGAGAGTGTGCTTAAAGCCGTGGCGGGAGAGGTGGGCGATTTGTGCAAGAGATTTCCGGTCTATCCCCACCGTCTTCGAACGGCTTAGCGGGACCGCGAAAGGATGGATTCAGGATAGAAGGTTGAGGATGGTCGCTACCATTGTCGATCTGCAATTGACGCCATGAAATGCCCCTTCTGCCACGAGACCGAGAATAGGGTCATCGATTCACGGCTGAGCAAGGACGGCAACATGATTCGCCGAAGGCGTGAATGCGAGCGTTGCAGCCGGCGATTTACCACCTACGAACGGGTCGAAGAGATGATGCCCATGGTGGTGAAAAAAGACGGCCGGCGCGAAAGCTACGACCGGCTCAAAATCATCAATGGTTTGAAGCGCGCCTGTGAGAAACGCCCGGTCAGCATCAATACCATCGAAGCCATCACGGACCGGATCGAAAGATCGCTGCAGGAGCGCGGCGAAAAAGAGATCCCGAGCTCGGTGATCGGCGAGACTCTCATGCGTGAACTGCACGATACCGATCCGGTTGCCTACGTCCGCTTCGCTTCGGTCTACCGCTCGTTCAAAGACATCAGCGAATTCATGGTGGAGCTCGAAGAATTGCTCAAGGAGCGCAAGGGCGTCCCGGCGCCAAAAAGGGCCGAGCTTCGGCAGAAAAGAGAATAGCTCTTTGTCCGAGACTCGCGCGAGCGCGCAGGACGAAAAATATTTGCGCCTGGCCTGCCGGTTGGCGGCAAAAGCGGCGGGCCGCACCAGTCCAAATCCTCAAGTCGGCGCGGTGCTGGTCCGCGCAGGGAAAATCGTCGGCACCGGCTATCACCAGATTGCCGGCGGCGACCACGCCGAGATTGTCGCCCTCAAGCGCGCCGGTGCGAAAGCAGACGGCGCGACTCTCTACATTACTCTTGAGCCATGCACCCATCAGGGGCGCACGCCGCCCTGTTCCGCCGCTTTGATTCGCGCCGGCATCAAGAAGATTGTATGCGGCACGGAGGATCCTAATCCGCTAGTGGCGGGCCGCGGCTTCCGGCAGCTAAAGCGCGCCGGAATCACAGTGCGCTCCGGCGTGCTCGAAAAGGAATGCCGCGTTCTGATCGAAGCTTTTGCCAAATACATCACTCGGCGAATGCCTTTCGTGACGCTCAAATTGGCGGCGACGCTCGACGGCAGAATAGCCTCGGCCGGCGGCGACGCGCGTTGGATCAGTGGTGAAACATCGCGCCTTGCCGTTCATCGATTTCGCAATGAGGTGGATGCGATTTTAGTCGGACTAGGAACCGTAAAAGCAGACGATCCGCAGCTCACTTGCCGGATTGCCGGCGGCCGCAACCCCTTCCGCATCATTTTGGATAGCCGTCTGAGGATTCCACTTTCGGCAAAAATTCTCCGTCTTTCCGACGCCGGCAAAACCATTATCGCGACGGGGGCCGGCGCAACGTCAGCCAAGGCGCGGGCGCTCAAAGCTCTCGGAGTCCAGCTGTGGCGATTGCCGCTCAAACGCGATCAAGTCTCGTGGCGCCCGCTGCTTAAGGCGCTCGCGCGTAAAGGAGTCGTCAGCGTGATGATCGAGGGCGGGGGTACTACCGCGGCTTCAGCGCTGGCGGAGAAAGTTGTGGATAAGGTCCTGCTTTTCTACGCGCCCAAAATTCTCGGCGGCGATGCCCGGCCGATGGTTGAACAATTGGACATTGCGCGAGTGAGGCAAGCGATTGCCGTAAAAGATCTCCGGTTCAGGCGATCCGGCGACGATCTTATGGTGACCGGTTATCTGATATGACTGATTGAAGGCTACTTTATGTTTACCGGACTGATCCAAGATGTTGGGGTGATGGGCGCACTGCGCATCGACCACGGCTCGGCCGTTTTGACGGTCAAGACCAAGTTGTCTGTCGCATCGATCCCTCTCGGCGCGAGCATCGCCGTCAACGGCGCCTGTTTAACCGTTGTCAAGAAAATCGAGGGCGCGTTTATAGTGGATGTTTCACCGGAAACGCTCCGGCGCACCAATCTCAAGCAATTGGACGTTGGCAGCTTGGTCAATCTCGAGCAACCGATGCGCCTCGAGGAGCGACTCGGCGGTCATCTCGTTACCGGTCACGTCGATGGGGTTGGTTCGGTTACGGCGATTACAAAAGAAGGGGATTTTACAATCTTCAGTTTTCGCGTTCCGGCGAGCCTGGGCGGTCTGCTCGTATCTAAAGGATCGGTGGCCGTCGACGGCATCAGTTTGACCGTCAATCAGTGCCGAGCCCAGAGCTTTTCCGTGGCGATTATTCCCTTCACACTGAGGCGTACGAATTTGCGCGCACGTAGGGTTGGTGATAAAGTCAACGTCGAAACCGACTTAATCGGCAAATACGTTCATAGCTTCATGCGACAACGGCACTAATCATCGCAACTCGTCTGCTGCTTCATTTTTGAGCTTCATGCCCATCTCGACCATCGAAGAAGGTCTGGAAGAAATCCGTAACGGCCGGATCGTCGTTTTGGTCGACGAGGATGCGCCGGATAGCGACGGTTTTTTCTGCTTGGCGGCCGAGAAGGTTAGCGCTCAGAGCATCAATTACATGATGCACCATGGCCGCGGCATCATTTACGTGACGCTCACTGACGAGCGTATCCGCGAGCTCGGCATCCCGATGATTCCGGAAGAGAACAGTCTGCTGGGGGGGCTGATTTGCGGCGCGTCGTTTTCGGTGAGCTTGGACGGCGTCCACGGCGTATCGGCTCAGGGCCGCGCGCACACGATCCAGGCCGCGATTGCCGATCACACCAAGCACGAGGATCTGGTGATTCCAGGGCACGTCCAGCCGCTTCAGGCGCGCAGCGGCGGAGTATTGGCGCGTTCGGGGCGGACCGATGCTTCGGTGGATTTTGCGCGATTGGCGGGGTTCAAACCGGCAGGTGTCATTTGTCAAATTCTGGATGAGGACGGCTCGGTCGCCTTGTTACCCCGGCTGCAGCGGCTGGCCGAAGAGCAGGGACTTAAGATCGTCTCGGTGGCGAATTTAATCGCGCATCGGTTGCGCAATGAAAGTCTTGTCAAGCGGGTCGCTGAGCAGGAGTTTCCGACGATTCACGGCGGCATGTGTCGCGCGATCGTCTACCGCAACGAAGTCGATGGTGTGGAGCACATTGCATTGGTGAAAGGCGATGTCGACAGCGCTCAGAGTGTTTTAGTTCGAGTCCATTCCGAATGCTTAACCGGCGATGTTTTCGGTTCGGAACGCTGCGATTGCGGCGATCAGATTCGTCAAGCCCTGCGTTTGATCGATCAGCAAGGCAAGGGAGTGCTCATTTACATGCACCAGGAGGGGCGCGGTATCGGTCTCACAAACAAAATCAGGGCCTATGCGCTGCAAGATCAGGGGCGCGACACCGTAGAGGCGAATCTCGAACTCGGCTTCAAAGAAGATTTACGCGACTATGGCATCGGCGCACAAATCTTGCGCGATTTGAACGTCGGAACAATTTCTCTGCTGACCAACAATCCCCGCAAGATCGCCGGGCTGGAAGGGTACGGCATAAAAGTGGTGGAGCGGGTCCCGCTCGAAGTGGCGCCCCGCGATACCAATATTCACTACCTACGTACCAAACAGAGAAAATTAGGCCATCTATTTTCAAACCTCGAAAGCAAGCCAGCCAAACACTAAGCGCTAGCCAGTGCTGAGCGATTCATGGCAATCGTTCTTGAAGGAAAAAAGGATGCCCAGGGGCTTAAGATCGGCATCGTCGTGAGCCGCTTCAATGGTTTTGTTACCGAGAAACTGCTCGAGGGCGCCGCGGATGGATTTACGAGCCACGGCGGCGCCGACGAGAACTTGACGATTGTGCGCGTGCCGGGCGCATTTGAGATTCCGCTCATCGTTGAAAAGATGGCAGCAAGCGGCAAATACGACGCGCTCGTTTGTCTTGGCGCGGTGATCCGCGGCGATACGCCGCATTTCGATTATGTTTGCGATGCCGTGACACGCGGTATCGGCGACGCGGTGCGGACCTATAAAATTCCGATCGGCTTCGGCATTTTGACTACCGACGATGTCCAGCAAGCGCTGGACCGAGCAGGCACCAAAGATGCGAACAAAGGCTACGAGGCGCTATTGACGGTTCTTGAAATGATTCATGTGATTCGTCGTATTTCCTAGCCTTTGGTGCTGCCGCCACAAACGACTTCAGAGTACGCTTTGTCAGAGAATGAACAACAATCGCCTGCCGGTTATTCCGGCAAGGGTACGCGCCGGAAAGGGCGCGAGTTGGCGCTCCAGGCGCTTTACCAGATCGAGATCACCGGCGACCCGTCGGTAGACGCGGTCGAGCTTTTCCTGCGCCATTTCGAAGGCAATCCCAAGGCGAAAGAGTTCGCGCGCCGACTGGTTTCGGGTGTCGTGAGTCAACGTTCTGAAATTGATCGGAATATCGAGCAGAGCACCGAGCATTGGAAACTCGCGCGTTTGGCCAAGGTAGATCTGGTGATTCTGCGCATGGCGACGTACGAACTGTTCTTTTGTTCGGATATCCCCGCGACCGTTAGCCTGGATGAAGCGATTGAGATCGCCAAGCGTTTTGGCAGCGCCGATTCAGCCGCCTTTATCAACGGCGTGCTCGATCATGTCGCTAAGTTGCGCGGTGAAAAAACGCAGTGATGTCAACGGTTATGGAAGAACGCTATCAAGCCAAAAACATCGAAGAAAAGTGGCAGCGGATTTGGGCTGAGCAACAGGCGTTTCGCGCCGATGAGGACTGGGCCAAACCGAAGTACTATGTTTTAGAGATGTTTCCTTATCCATCCGGGCGCATTCACATGGGGCATGTGCGCAACTATTCGATCGGAGATGTGCTGGCGCGCTACAAGCGCATGCGCGGATTCAACGTGCTTCATCCGATGGGCTGGGATGCCTTCGGTTTGCCGGCGGAAAACGCCGCAATCGAACGCGGCGTTCACCCCGAGCTCTGGACGCAGGAAAACATCGCGTACATGAAAACCCAGCTGCGGCGCATGGGCCTTTCTTACGATTGGGACCGCGAGCTCGCCACATGCGATCCGGAATACTACCGCTGGAATCAGTGGATCTTTTTGCAGTTTTTCAAAAACGGCTTGGCGTACAAGAAAAACTCGTTCGTCAATTGGTGCCCTTCCTGCGAAACGGTGCTTGCCAACGAACAAGTCGTCGACGGCGCCTGTTGGCGCTGCGATTCAGCAGTCGTGCAAAAAGAGCTGGAACAGTGGTTTTTCCGCATCACCAAGTACGCCGACGAACTACTTAATGGCCTCGATAATCTCGCCGGTTGGCCTGACAAAGTTCTGACCATGCAGCGCAATTGGATCGGCAAGTCGACCGGTGCGGAAATCGATTTTCCACTGGTGGGCCATGAAGGTGCGTTGCGAGTTTTTACCACGCGACCGGACACGATTTTCGGCGCAACGTTCGTCTCTCTTGCCGTCGAACATCCGCTCGCGACGACACTCTCGCGCGGCACGACGCAAGAGCGCGCAGTAAACGATTTTATCGACCGAATCAGAAAGATCAGCCAAGCGCGACGCGGGGAAGCTGAAATAGAGAAAGAGGGGGTCTTCACCGGCGCTTATTGCCGCAATCCGTTCACCGGCGACGATATTCCTATTTATCTGGCAAATTTCGTTTTGATGGAGTATGGCACCGGCGCAGTTATGGCCGTGCCCGCCCACGATCAGCGCGATTTCGAGTTTGCCCGAAAATACAATTTGCCGATCCGCGTAGTCATCCAGCCCGCTGATCGTACCTTAACTCCCGCCGCGATGACTGAAGCCTACATCGACGAAGGTATCATGGCCGCTAGCGGCGCCTTTTCCGGCCTGCCAAATAACGAGGGCAAAGAAAAGATCGCCGCGCATGCCGAAATGAAAGGGTGGGGCAAAAAGGAAATTCGTTACCGGCTGCGCGATTGGGGTGTGTCGCGCCAGCGCTATTGGGGAACGCCGATTCCGATCATTTACTGCGAACGTTGCGGCACTGTTCCGGTCCCGGAGGCGGAGTTGCCGGTTGAGCTGCCAAAGGATGTGCCGTTTACCGGCAAGGGAGGTTCGCCGTTGAGCGAGAGCAAGCTGTTCTCCCGGGTGGACTGTCCAGAATGCGGCAGCAGCGCGCGGCGCGAAACCGATACCATGGATACCTTTGTGGATTCGTCATGGTATTTTTTTAGGTATACGTCGGCGCGCTTCAAAGAGGCGCCCTTTGAGGCCGAAAGAGCGCGCTACTGGATGGCGGTTGATCAGTACATCGGCGGCGTCGAGCACGCCGTGTTGCATCTGCTCTATGCGCGCTTCTTTACCAAAGCGCTGCGTGATTTGGATCTCGCCGATGTGGATGAGCCCTTCATCGATTTGCTTACCCAAGGCATGGTTTCCAAGGAAACTTATCGCTGCGAGGAGCATGGTTGGCTGTTCCCGGGAGATCTTATCGGCTCGGAGAAAGACCAGTGGCGATGCGCTGAGTGCGGCCGCCCGGTTACGATCGGCAGGGTCGAGAAGATGTCCAAGTCTAAACGAAACATCATCGATCCGGAGGATCTCATCATTCGCTACGGCGCCGACACGGCGCGGCTGTTTACGCTTTTTGCCGCGCCGCCGGAAAAAGACCTCGAGTGGAGCGATCAAGGGGTTGAGGGCGCTTACCGGTTTTTGTCTCGTCTCTGGCGCCTGATTTTTCAACAACGCGAGCTTTGGGCAAGGGACGCATCCAGCAGTGGTGCGGGGGAGCTTTCGCCGGAGCTGCGCAATTTACGGCGCGCCATCCATCGCACGATCAAAAAAGTTTCCGACGATATCGAGGGGCGGTTTCATTTCAACACAGCGATTGCGGCGATCATGGAATTGTTCAATGCTTTGAACGCTGCGGCCCAAGGCGGCGATGAATCGAACGGCAGCGCCGCGATTAGGAAAGAGGGATTGGAAGCGGTGGTTTTGCTCCTTGCGCCGTTCGTTCCGCACGTGGCAAGCGAGCTGTGGCAAGAGCTGGGTCATCCCGAGCGCGTGGACCAAGTACCGTGGCCGACCTATTCAAGCGACGCTCTGGAGGAAGAAAAGCTGTTGATCGTGGTGCAAGTCAATGGCAAAGTGCGCGGCAAGATCACCGTACCGGCCGATGTGACGCAAGAGCGGATCGAGACCGATGCTTTGGCCGATCCGAAGGTGGCAAATTTACTCGACGGCAAAAAAGTCCAGCGCGTGGTGTATGTGCCCCGGCGCTTGGTGAATATCGTTGTGGAGGGTTAACATCATGGGCCACCGTCATTCGCTCCAGCCGCGTTTTCCCGTGTGTTTCGTCATGGGTGCGATGCTGGCTGTTCTCACCGGCTGCGGCTATCAGTTTGTCGGGGAAAGCTCACTTCTACCCGCCGATGCGCAAACAATCTATGTAGAGCCCTTTGTAAACCGCAGCCGCCAGGTCGGTATCGATAAAGAGCTCGCTTCATCGCTGCGCGCCGAGTTCTATCGTCGCGGCCGACTCAAAGTCGTCGATGCGTCCGAGCAGGCCGACGTCATCCTAAGCGGGGTGATTCGATCCCTGGAAAGCACCGTTGCATCCGTTAACCGAAATGACGAAGTGCTGCAGTATGAATCCGCGCTTACTCTCGATGTGACTTTAAGGCGGCGTCAGCCTAACGAGATCTTATGGCGCGGGCAAGGCATTCGATTGACTCAGGTGTATGCCGGCTCACGAGCGGCTGTCGTGACGACATCCTCGGAGTTTCGCACCGGAACATTGAATTCTTCCGATGTGCGCCGCCTGACCGATATCCAACTAACTGAAAGTCAACGCGTAATGATTCAAAACGATTTGATGGACCGCTTTGCAGAGGAAGTCCACCAGCGGGTTATGGAGATGTTCTAGGAGCGAATTCGGAGGGGGGAGTTCTGAATTCAACCTGCGCGGGAGATCCGCGAAGCCGAGCGTGCCAGACGCGACAGCCATCGCGATGCTGTGTTGCTCTTGATAATGCCTTTAGTCACGGCTTTACCCAACTCTTTGTCGACGAGCCGAATTTGACTCCCCGCATTCTCTTGATTTTTGGCATCGATCGCCTGGCGGGCCCTCTTGATCAAAGTTCGAAGCCTCGATTTCGTTTCGATGTTGCGCGCCCGTTTTTTTAGGCTTTGCCGATGTCGTTTAATAGCCGAAGTGTGAGTGATCAAGTATTCCTCCCAGAGTTAACTTCAGTTGTTTAGCATCGCCCATCGGCGGAGTCAACGCAGGATTTGTTCTTCATTTACGATGGAGCAAAGCCTATCCGCCGCCTAGCGCACGTTCCTGCGTGCCCTGATCAAATCGAAGCCGTCGACCGCTAATCTGATGCTGCCCTGAAGTAGGACCCCGCGCGTATTTTTATTGATGCTCGTAAGTGAGTGATCCTCCGTGATTATATGAGCTGGAAAATTGGGCAATTCGCTGAACTACTACAATTTTAGCCGTGCGCGCCAGGCCCGATCTGCGATTATCAACAAGTTATACACACACTTTGTGAATTGTGTGTGTTTGTCATTGGGAGTGACGAAGGAGCAGCAGTGAAATACTGAGCAAAGCGTTTTTTGCACAGCGGATAGTGGAGCCGGTTCTGCGGAATTGCCTCACTGCGTCCGCAGATAAGCCGCCGCCGCTGAGCATCGGTAAGAATGGGGCCGGGAGGCGAGGCCTCTGGTCGTAAGAAGGATAAACAGCGTAATTGCCGCGTTTGTTTGGGACGCCTAC
>Ga0075289_1000020_pt1 | contig 18773 bp, 17 predicted proteins | sample SF_Rice_20C_80N__4_FD_69764 | JGI IMG/M metagenome (GOLD analysis project Ga0075289, IMG submission 69764) | Rice paddy soil microbial communities from Twitchell Island, California, USA - SF_Rice_20C_80N_103 | ecosystem: Environmental > Terrestrial > Soil > Paddy field/soil | place: USA... | reverse complement strand
CCCTTTTGATGTTGGCTGTCGAAAAGCTTTGCTAAGTCTGCCGTCAAGTCTTGAGCCTGGAGACCTAGTCTCTTCTGAGTTTGGTCAAAGCGTGCGGACGCCGCGGGGGCTGGTTTCGAATTCGCGAGAACTTGAGTGGATACGAATATCGGCGCTTTCATGCGCACCGCGATGGCAATGGCGTCGCTAGGCCGACTATCCACGTGAATGACTCTTTCCTTTACCGCGACAGTGAGACTTGCGAAATAGGTGTTGTTGCGCAGTTCGGTGATCGTGACCCTCTGCAGCGTCGCCCCGAGGCTTTGGAGAAGATTGCGAATCAAGTCATGGGTCAGCGGTCGCGGCAGCGAAACATGCTCGAGCTCTAGCGCGATCGCGCGCGCTTCCGGCGCGTCGATCCAGATCGGCAGCGGCGTCTTTTCGCGGACGGTCTCGAGCACGACTACCGGCGACTGAGAATTGGGATCGATCAAAAGAGTTTTGATTCGAGTTTCCACGACGGCAGGCTGTTGGGCGCCATGGACATTCAATACAGACATGAGAAGAAAAATAAAAAACAGCGGATAATCGGGCGTTTTCATACTGGCCTCCTTGGCGGAGCGGACGTGCATTGCGACGATTTGCAATTATGAGGCTCTCTGCAAACATGTCAATGGCGCTTTTTCTTGACCAGTTGATTTTCACTGCGTTATTGTCGGCGTAAGGAGCGCGGCCCGGTTGAAGATCCAAATCCTTTCCAATGAAATGGCGAGCCGAATTGCGGCCGGCGAAGTCGTCGAGCGGCCAGCTTCGGTAGTTAAAGAGCTGATTGAGAATTCTCTGGACGCAGGTGCCACCGAGATTTCCATCTGGGTCGAAAAGAGCGGTAGTGCGCTGATTCGCGTGACCGACAATGGCGAAGGAATGGCGCCGGAAGACCTCGATAGGTCGGTCGAACGCCATGCCACCAGCAAACTCAACGACGAAGAGGATCTGTTTCGCATCGCGACTCTTGGTTTTCGCGGAGAGGCTTTACCGAGCATCGGATCGGTTTCGAGGATGGAGATCCTTTCTCGTCCGGCGGGCGCGGCGAGCGCCTATCGATTGCTTGTCGGCGGCGGAAAAAAGGAACAGATCGCTCCCACGGCAGCGGCGCTTGGTACGACCATTGAGATCAAAGATATATTTTTCAATACCCCGGCTCGGCGCAAATTTCTGAAATCGCCTGCAACCGAGCTGAGCCACATCTGCGATGCCGTGAACCGGCTGGCATTGGCTTATCCCGCCGTGCATTTCCGGCTGCAGCACGACGGGCGAAATGTCGCCGACTACGTGGCGGTCAAGGACGCCAGGGACCGATTACACCAGGTGCTCGGGCGGGACGTGGCGAAGGGCCTGACGGCATTTAATCGAAGGCAGGGAGAAATCACTGTGCACGGTTTTTTGAGCGCCGCGCCGACTTCTTTTCCCAACGCTCGCTATCTCTACACGTTCGTCAATGGCCGCTACGTGCGCGACAAAGTACTGACGCACGCGTTATTGTTCGGCTACGAGACGTTGCTGATGAAAGGGCAGTATCCCGTCGTCGTGCTGCTTCTCCAGCTGCCCTTTGGTGAAGTGGATGTGAATGTTCATCCGGCTAAATACGAAGTGCGGTTTCGCCGTCAGTCGGATATCCATGACGCGGTTGCCCGCGCGGTTCGCGAGGCGCTGAAGATCGAGGCAAAAGCGCCTTTCGCACAAGCGGTGTCCAGTGGCTCCGAGCCGTTCTCCGGAATCCGCGAAGCGCCGTTGCCGTACGCCGCATCCGGAATGATGAACCGTGGCGAAGCGCATCCCGTCCGCGATCTGTTTACGATACCGGCGCGCTCGGAAGCGGCGCCGCCGGGTTTCTTTTCCTCCATGCGCGTGTTTGGCCAGATTCTCGGCTGCTATCTCGTTTGCGCCTCGGCTGCGGGCTTGGCGCTGATCGATCAACACGCGGCTCACGAAAGAGTGGCGTTTGAAAAATTACGCAGGCAGCTCGACGCCGGCCGGGTCGAAAGGCAGAGTCTGCTGGTTCCCCAAACGGTCGAGTTGAGCGCGGGTGAAATGATGCTCCTGGAGCAAAAGCTCGATGTCATGGAGCGTTTCGGTTTCTCTCTCGAACCGTTTGGTCCCGGCGCTTACGCCATCCGGTCCGTCCCCGCGCTCTTACCGGAATGTGATTACGCTCAGATCGTGCGGCAGATGGTTGCCGAGCTTGCCGATGTGGACACCTCGGCAAAATTACGCCAGCATTTGGAAGATCGTCTCGCGACGATTGCCTGTCATAGCGTTATCCGGGCCAATCGCAAACTTGAACACCATGAGATGCAAGCGCTGCTCGAAGCCTTGGATCAGATCGAATTTGCCACGCAATGTCCGCATGGCCGTCCGGTGCTTGTGGAGTGGAGCCAAGCGGAGCTGGAGCGGATCTTCAAACGCATCGTCTAGCCGCCCCGTATTGCCGCCCCGCGGAGCGTTCGTTACCGACGCATGAAATCAAAGCTGGTCATCGTTCTTGGCCCGACAGCTGTTGGCAAAACCGCGCTCGCCTTGGAGCTGGCGGAACGGTTGAACGGCGAAATCATTAATGCCGACTCGCAGCAGGTGTACCGGTATATGGATATCGGCACCGGGAAACCGGGCCGGCCTGAGCGCGAGCGGATTCCGCATCACCTGATCGACATCGTGAACCCGGACGAAGAGTTTAACGCCGCGTTATTTCGACGGGCGGCGATCGATGCGATTCAGAACATTCGAGTGCGTGGAAAAAGCGCCATCGTTTGCGGCGGCACAGGACTGTATCTCAAAGCCTTAACCCAGGGCCTTTTCGAAGGCCCCGGGCAGGACGCGGCACTACGTCGGGTACTGGAAAGTGAAATTGCCGAGCGTGGCCTGGGGACACTCTATCGGCGTTTGATAGAAATGGATCCGGCGCTCGGCTCCACGATCCACCCGAACGACCGCCAACGCATTATCCGCGCTATGGAAGTCTGCCAACTCACCGGAAGGCCCCTCAGCGACTGGCAAAAGGCCCACGCTTTCGAGGACGACCGGTTCATTGTCCTCAAAATTGGTCTGAACCGCGATCGAGCCGAGCTTTATGATCTGATCAATCGCCGGAGCGAAGCGATGGTCTGCATAGGTTTGCTTGAAGAAGTCAGGCGCCTCGTCGAACTCGGTTTTGACTTGGCCTTACGACCCTTGCAAAGCGTCGGCTATCGCCAAATGGGTGCGGTGCTTCAAGGAAAGGCATCTTTAGCCGAGGCTCTGGCGGTAATGAAGCAGGAGACGCGTCACTTGGCGAAACGGCAGCTCACCTGGTTTCGCCGCGACGAGGAAATCCGCTGGTATCATCCGGAGCAGCAGAAACAGGAAATCTTTCGTGTGGTCAGCGGATTTTTAGCATAAGGTGCAATTCACTGGAGCAGGGCTCGTGAAGTGGCCTGGATTACTTCTAGAAAGATTCGGCGCCGAAGAATTTCGAGGCAGAGAGCCTGGAAAGATTGCCCAGTCCAAGCCGGCTCGAGACCGGAACGCGTGATCTGGACAGTCTAGCAGCAGGGCAACGGGTTTTCGATCAGGTTATATACGTGATCGAACGTCACGTCGTTGATGCGCGCGAGGATTTTAAAAGTGCGCGGCGGCTCGTTCTTGAGAAAAACCATGAGCGCGGTTTCCACGGGCGGGCAGCCGGCTTTGACGCAGGGAACTTCCTTAATAACGATGGGCGCATCGGATGGGAAGCTGAGGATGGTCTGCATCCAATAACGGATCTGATCTAAGGTAAATTTCGAAACATCCTGCTTGCGGCCGTAAGGGTCGACTTCATCCGACGATGACGCTGCGCCGTTTTCCGTCGTAATGCAGTTCAAAAATCCCCGGGTAATTTTATCTTTGTCGAGATTTCTGCCGATGAACACCAAGCGATTCAATCGCTCTTCGGTTTCCGCCCAGGCGCGTCCCGGCCGACCTTCGAATAGTAAGTGCACTCCCTGGAAGACGAACTGATCGGGGTCTTTACGCAAGTTCAGGATCCCCTTCATGCGCATGATCCGTTCGCCGAATTCGGCGAGCAGCTCGCGGAACCACTGGCTGATTCTGACGCCGTCGAGATCGCCGGCGGTTTCAATGGCGACGGTTTCGATGTCTTCGGTGTGAGCGTGACGATGATCGTGCTTTGCTGCTTTGATCTCTAAATCGAGGCCTCGGAGGTCGAGCACCATACCGATGTCGATATCGGAATTTCTCGTCTGGCAGATGCGCGCAGCGCCGTTCAAGTTGCGCAGTTTATATTCCAGCTCAGGCAAGTCCTCGGGGTTGATGAGGTCGATCTTATTCAGCAGCACCATGTCGGCGAAAGCGATTTGTTCTTTAGCCTCCGGCGAATTGCCCAGCTGTTGGAAAATATGCTTGGCGTCGACGACGGTAACGACGCCGTTGAGCGCATACTCGGTTTTGATTTGATCGTCGATGAAAAAACTTTGGACCACGGGCGCGGGGTCGGCTAGGCCGGTAGTCTCAATCATTAACGTGTCGAATTTCTCGCGATGCTCGAGCAGCTGAAACAGGCTGCGTAAGAGATCGCCCCGCACGGTGCAGCAGATGCAGCCGTTGCTCATTTCGACGACTTCCTGGTCGGAAGAAATCAGTAAATGGTGATCGATGCCGACTTCGCCAAATTCGTTGACAATGACGGCGACGCGGCGGCCATGATCGGCGGTGAGAATTCGATTGAGCAATGTGGTTTTTCCGGCGCCGAGAAATCCCGTGAGCACAGTGACCGGCACTCGTTCGTCATTGGTAATTGCCATCTGGTAAATTTCCTCGCGGTAATTCTAAAAAATAACAACCGGATGCAGTTGAGTCAACCTGGAAGCAAATGTATATCATGTCCATTTGCGGAGGGTTTTGGCATGAAACTCAATGGTAAGGTTGCATTTATCACCGGCTTCGGCTCGGGGTTGGGGCAGGCAATAGCCGTGATGTTCTCCAAAGAAGGCGCTGCGGTGGCGGGAATTTCGCCGACCGAGTCGAAAGGCCGCCAAACGGTCGCCATGGTGGAAAACCTTGGAGGCAGGGCGCTTTATTGGCCGGGCGATGTCACCAACTCGCAGCAGATGAAAATGATGATCGATGAAACGGTGCGCCGATGGGGCGGCCTCGATATTCTGGTCAACAGCGGCGGCGTCCGTACCAATGGTAGTATTACCGATATTACGGAAGAAGACTGGGATCGCACCCTTGACGTAAATCTCAAAGGCGCCTTTATCGTCTCGCGCCTGGCGATACCCGAGATGATCAAACGCGGCGGCGGAGTCATCCTGCATATCGCGGCCCGCTCGGGAATGCTCGGGCAATCAGGTCGCGCGGCTTACTGCGCATCGAAAGGCGGCATGGTGCGTTTGACCGAAGCGATGGCCATGGATCATGCGCCGGACAAGATTCGCGTTAATTGTATCTGCCCCGGCCCCACGCGCACGCCGATGGTCGATACGTCGACGCCCGAGAAACTCGCGCGTTATAAAACCAGAGTGCCGATTGGGCGGATCGGCGAGCCGGAGGACGTCGCCTACGCAGCGCTTTATCTCGCGTCCGACGAGGCATCCATGGTGACTGCGGCGATCCTCCCGGTAGACGGCGGCATGCGGCTGACCGGGCCGTAACAAGCGTAAGAAGAAATTAACCACAAAGAGCGCAAAGATCACAAAGACAGAATGGAGGTCGGTTTTTCGATGCGCCTGGGAAGAACGCATACAACACAACCAGAAGATTGTCATTTCGACCGCAAGGGAGAAATCTTTCTCGCGCTGTTAGGGGTGCATTCGATGCGCGGGTTTGACATTCGTAGCCCGCATGCTGCCGAGTGGAATGCGGAATTTCTGAGCTTCGGATTTGCCGTAAGGAAATTGACATGCTCGATGTAAGACCGATAGGAATCGAAGATTATACGGAACGCTGCAGTACGCCCTTATCCGGCCTGCACGATAAGCTTTGGGTAGAGACTTATGCCAAGACGCATAGTCCCGGCATGATGGTAGGTCCGGTTTTAGGACAGTTCTTCAAAATGATAACTGCAATGACCGGCGCGCGCCGCATTCTTGAAATCGGCATGTTCACGGGCTACAGCACGCTCGCCTGGGCCGAAGGACTGCCTAAAGATGGAAGAATCATTACTTGTGAGATCAATGCGGAAATGGCCGAGATCGCCAGGCGGCATTTCGCTGACAGTCCCCACGGCAGCAAAATCGAAATTAAACTCGGGCCGGCGCTCGAATCGCTTAAACTGATTCACGGTATCTTCGATCTCTGTTTCATCGATGCCGATAAGCAAAACTACGGCGCTTATTACGAGCGATGTCTGGAGCTGGTCCGCCCGCATGGATTGATCATACTGGACAAAATGCTACGCGGCGGCCGGGTCCTCGATCCGCAGGATCCCGCGACGCGCGCCGTCGATGCCCTCAACCAGCGCATCCGCAATGACCCGCGAGTGGAAAACGTTTTGCTGCCGGTCCGTGATGGGATTATGTTGGTGCGCAAGCTTTAGTCGATTGAGATCGAGGATGTTCCAGTAGCGGCAGAATTCGCTCGAGGTCATCTGGCAGAGGAGCGCGCCATTCTCGCTGTGTCCCGCCATAGCTGATTCTGAGTTTCTCGGCGTGAAGAAACTGCCGTTTCAATCCGTATTGCTTGCGAAATCGCTTATTGAATCCGAAGTCGCCGTGCTGGTCGTCCATGACCACGGGATAGCCGAGCTTGGCGAAATGAAGACGGATTTGATGCAGCCTGCCGGTGGCAATGGTCACGCGCACGAGGGTCGTTTCTGAGAAACGTTTCACGACTCGATAACGAGTGAGAGCGCGGACGAGGCTGCCTTCTCGCCCGGGCAGGGCAAAGTCGATTTTGCCGTCGTTAGCTGGAAGCCGGCCAACCATAAGGCAGAGGTATTCTTTGCCGGCGGTGCCGGACTCAAACCTGCTAATCAATTCCTCCGCCGTCTGCTGATTTTTCGCGATCATCAACAGCCCGGACGTATCTTGATCGAGCCGGTGAATCAATCTAGGTTTGATATCCGTGCCGCGATAATGGCGCTCCAAAATTCCCAGCAGCGAATCCCGTTTGCTGACGGTTTTGCCTTCGTGAACCGCCAGGCCGGCGGGTTTGTTGATCACCAGCAGAGCGACATCTTCGAAAATCGTCTCGATTCGCGCGCTGCTCGTGCTTGGCATTGGTGTCTTCTTGATTGCTTCAAAAGTGACAAACAGTTGGATCCGATCGCCGGGACCAATCATATCCTCCTGTTTAGCGCGCTCGCCGTTGATGCGCACGCCGTTTCTACGGAAGAGTTTCCTGACATAACCGATCGGGAATTTGTTTTTAAGAAAGGTCTCGAGCTTTTTTGGCGATTCGTTCGCGGGCAGGACTAATTCGCGCATTTATGACTGTGATAGCGGCAGAATCACTACAGAGTCAAGCTACGCCGGCGCCAATATTTGCAATAGTTCAAGGATTAAGATAGGTTGCGTCGATGGTGCCAAGGCATTTAGCCTTGATTGGAGCGCCGGGCGAGGTTGTCATTGAGTCGTAATGAGCCGGTCGATGGTCTAAGAAAAAAGATCGATCAAATTGATGCTAAAATCGTTGACCTTCTCAATGATCGGGCTTCCCTGGCGCAGAAGATCGGCCGTTCCAAGAACCGAAGTAATCAAGACGTTTACGCTCCCCACCGCGAGAAAGAAATTCTCGAGCGTGTCTGCGAGCTAAATCGCGGACCGCTGCCGGCGAAAGCCGTTCGTGCCGTTTTCCGGGAAATCATTTCAGGCTGCCGCTCTCTGGAAGGGCCGCTTAACGTCGTTTTTTTTGGCGCCGAAGCGACTTACACGCATTTGGCGGCGCGTAAAAAATTTGGTTCGGCGGCAAACCTGCAGCCGACCGGCAGCATCGCCGAGGTATTCCAGGAAGTTTCGCAAGGACGCGCAGTTTTCGGCGTTGTGCCGATCGAGAATTCGACCGAAGGAGTGGTAGCGCATACGCTGGATCAACTGGTCGAGTCCGACCTGCAAATCATCGCGGAGATGTTTCAGAATATTCACCACAACTTGCTCTCTCGCTCCGGCAAGCCGGAAGACGTTCAGCGAATCATTTCGCACCCTCAGGCGCTGGCGCAATGCCGGGACTGGCTGGCGCGCCATTTTCCATCGGTGCCCGTCGAGGAAGTGGCGAGCACGGCGCATGCCGCGATCAAAGCGGCGCACGATCCTTCCCTGGCGGCGATTTCAAGCGCCATGGCCAAGGAAGTCTATGACCTTGAAATCATTGCCGCCAACATTGAAGATCAGAGCACGAACATCACCAGATTCGTGGTGGTCGGCAAGATGAGCGTGCCGCCGAGCGGCGATGACAAAACTTCGCTGGTCTTCTCCGTGCATGACAAGCCCGGCGTGCTGCATCGCATGCTGCAGCCGTTTGCGCGGAGTCGGATCAATCTCACAAAAATTGAATCGCGGCCGATCAAAAAGAAACCGTGGGAGTATTTATTTTTTCTCGATCTGCGCGGTCACCGGCAGCAGCCGGCCGTGAAAAAAGCGATCGCGGCTCTCGAGAAGAATTGTTCGTTTCTAAAAATCATGGGCTCTTATCCGAGCGGCAGATGATGAAAACAGTCGAGCAAGTTCCGGAATACATTCGCTCCTTGATCCCGTACGAGCCGGGTAAGCCGATCGAGGAAGTGGAGCGCGAATACGGCATCGCCAACTCGGTGAAGCTCGCGTCCAACGAAAATCCTTTGGGGCCCTCGCCGAAGGCTTTGGCCGCGATGCGCTCGAAATTGGGACAACTGAATCTTTATCCCGATGGCGATTGTTTTCATTTGAAGCAGGCTCTGTCGCGGAAACTCGGCGTCGCGCCGGAAACTTTAATCCTGGGCAATGGTTCCAACGAGATCATTGAACTAGCCGCAAGAACCTTTCTGCGCCCGGGCGATGAAGCGGTCATGGCGGAGCAAGCGTTCGTTGTCTATCAATTGATCGTCCAAGCGGTCGGTGCCCGCAGCCGCGCGGTGCCACTGAGAAACTTTACGCACGATCTGCCGGCGCTCGCCGAAGCAGTATCGCCGCGCACGCGCATGATGTTTTTAGCCAATCCGAATAATCCCACGGGGACGATCTTTCGACGCGCTGAATGGGAGCGCTTTCTTGACAAGGTTTCGCCGGATGTTCTTTTGATCGTCGATGAGGCTTACTTCGAATATGTTCGCGATGCCGATTATCCGGACTCGCTTCGCTATCATGCGAATGATCGCGCGATTGTCACGCTGCGCACCTTCTCGAAGCTATACGGCTTGGCCGGCCTGCGAATAGGCTACGGCGTGGGCCCAAAGGAGCTGATCAATCTGATGCAGCGCGTGCGCCAGCCGTTCAATGTCAACGCGCCGGCACAGTGGGCGGCGTTGGCGGCGCTCGATGATGCCGAACATGTAAAGCGCAGCCTCGACGCCAATCGTCGGGGGTTGGAGTTCTTGCAGAAGGAATTTATCCGGCTTGGCTTGGAGTTCGTGCCCAGCCAGGCAAATTTCATCTTGGTGCGCGTCGGCAAGGGGCAGGAAGTTTTTCAACAACTGCTCAACCAGGGCGTTATCGTGCGGCCGACGGCGGGCTATCGCTTTCCCGAGCACGTGCGCGTGACGATCGGCACGATGGAAGGGAATCGGAAATTTATCGACGCTCTGGAGAAAGTGATCAGGGCCATTTAATGAAGCAAGTTACAGGCCGGGACGATGATCGATGGCTGTGATGTTTGAAAAGGTCGCGATGGCCGGGGTCGGACTTATCTGCGGCTCGCTTGCATTGGACATGCGCCGCCACCGATTGACGAAAGAGATCGTCGGCTACGGCCGCAGCGAAAGCAACCTGCGCCTGGCCAAGCGCAAGGGTATCATCGATAGTTTTTTTCTCAGCGTCGAGGAGTTTCCCGCCAATGTAGATTTGCTGATCATGGGGACTCCGGTGGAAGCGATTGTGCCGCTCACAAAAGCCTTTTTACCCAGGCTCAAAGCGGGCGCGATCATCAGCGACGTGGGCAGCGTCAAGGGCGAACTCGTTCGCGCCATGGAGCGGCTTTTGCCGAGGCAGGTCTCCTTTGTCGCCGGGCATCCGATCGCCGGTAGCGAACAATGGGGCGCCCGCGCGGCGCGTAACAACTTATTCGTGCATCACCGCTGCATCCTGACGCCGACCGAAAACACCGATCGCAAAGCGCTCGACAAAATCGCCGCGCTCTGGCGCAAGGTCGGCGCTGAAGTGGAAACAATGCCGCCCGAGGTGCACGATCACGTGCTCGGTGTCATCAGCCATCTTCCCCATGTCATCGTCTATGCGCTGGTCAATGCGTTGGAGCGCCAGCAGCTCAACGGGATTGATCTGAAAAAATACTGCGCCGGCGGTTTTAAAGATTTTACGCGCATCGCTTCGAGCCGCCCGGAGCTTTGGCGCGACATTTGTCTCATGAATCGCCGCGCGCTCGGCCGTTCGCTCGGCGACTACATCAAATATTTGCAACGGCTCAACCGCTGGATCCGCGACGGCAAGGGCACACTGTTGGAAAAGGAGTTTGCCCGCGCCTATGATATTCGCGCACAAATCCCGTGAAGCCGGCCGAATGAAACGGATAGAGCCGATCAAGAAACCGCTTCGTGGAACGATCGCGGTGCCGGGCGATAAATCGATAGCGCACCGCGCGGTCATCTTTGCCGCGATTGCGCAGGGTCGGAGCCGAATATTGAATCTATCCGGCGGCGATGATAACTCGCGCACGGTCCGGGCTTTTCGCCAGATGGGCGTGGAAATTTTTCGCGACGGCGACGCTCTGTGCGTCGAAGGCAGGGGATGGGAAAGTCTGCGCGCGCCGGCGGAGCCGATCAATTGCGGCAATTCCGGAACGACGATGCGACTTTTGTCCGGCCTTTTGTCCGGCCGGCCTTTTCACAGCGAATTGGACGGCGACTCATCGTTAAGGCAGCGCCCGATGAAGCGCGTGATCGATCCCTTGAGCCAAATGGGCGCGCGGATCAGAAGCCGCGCCGGCAACGGCTTGGCTCCACTGGAAATCGACGGCGGCGGCTTGCGCGGCATCGAATACCGGATGCCGATCGCCAGCGCGCAAGTGAAGTCGGCGATCATTCTGGCCGCTCTGCAAGCGCAAGGGAAAACGACCATCGAAGAGCCGCAACGCTCGCGCGATCACACAGAAGTCATGCTCGGCGGCTTCGGCGGGTCGATTACGGTCGACGGCTTGACCCTGGTGGTCGACGGCCGGCCCTCTTTGACCGGCCGCAGTGTCCGAGTCCCGGGGGATATTTCTTCGGCGGCGTTTTTCTTAGCGGCGGCCGCGGTGATGCCCGGATCGAATTTGGTCGTGCGCGACGTCGGTTGTAACCCGACTCGTGATGGCGTGCTCGAAATTTTAAGACGCATGGGCGCGTCGATACAATTAAACAATCAACGCTCGGAGGCCGGCGAGAGAGTTGCCGATATCCATGTGACTGGCGGGACTTTGAAAGGTGTCGATATAGGCGCAGAGCTGGTCGCCCGTACCATCGACGAATATCCGATTCTCGCGATCGCGGCGGCGCTGGCAGACGGCGTGACCACGTTCAGTCATGTCGAGGAGTTGCGCTACAAGGAATCAGATCGGATTGCAGCAATGACGGAGGGGCTGCGGGCGCTCGGAGCCATCGTCGAGGAACACCGGGACGGCATGACGATCCATGGCGGCAAGTCCTTTGAGGGTGGCGCGATTAAAACGTACGGCGATCACCGCGTCGCGATGTCGTTCGCGATTGCGGGCTTGTTTAGCGATAAGGGAGTCGAAATCGACGACGCCGGGTGTATCGACATTTCATGCCCGCCGTTTTTTGATTTGCTGGCTGAAATTTGTTTGCATTAGCTCTAGAGACGGTGGATAGTCGGCGCGCGAAGGGGTAGAAGTTGATCATCGCTATTGACGGGCCGTCGGGAGCCGGCAAGAGCACTCTAGCGAAGCGTTTGGCCAAAGAGCTCAGATTTGTTTACCTCGATACGGGCGCCATGTATCGCGCCCTCGCTTTGAAGGTCTTGCGTCAAGGCATTGATTTGGCGGATGATGCCCGTCTGGAGGAATTGATCGCTGCCACGGAGATCGATTTGCAGGAAACGAACGGCAATCTCGCCGTGCTGCTGGACGGACTCGACGTGGCCGCGGAAATCCGTACGCCCGAAGTGAGCCAGATGGCCTCAAAGGTTTCCGCTCTGAGAATGGTCAGGGCGCGCATGCTCGAGTTGCAGCGCGAAATGGGGCGGCGCGGTAGTGTCGTAGCCGAAGGTCGCGATATCGGCACGGTCATATTCCCTGAAGCCGAGGTTAAGATATTTCTCGATGCATCGGCAAGCGAGCGGGCCCGGCGCCGTTATAATGAGTTGAAAAGCGCGGGACGGGCGGTCGATTACGAGGAAACTCTGCGCGAGATTGAAGAGCGGGACAAAAGAGACAGCGAAAGAGACCTGGCGCCGTTGCGCAAGGCGGAGGACGCGTTGATGATGGATTCGTCGAGTGCCACCGCGGACGAGGTTGCGGCAAAAGTTCTTTCGCATATACGCATCAAGTTAACAGAAAATTAAACGGATCGGAGTTGGTAATGTATGGCTCAGCAGGATGAACAGAAACAGGGCGGGACGGCAGGCGGCGCTAGCGAATTTGAAGCAATGTTTGAAGAAAGCCTGCGCACGGTCAAGCCCGGCGGAGTCGTTAAGGGCAGGGTCGTAGGAATTACCGCTACGCATGTTCTTATCGATGTCGGTTATAAATCGGAGGGCCAGATCCCTATCCAGGAATTCACCGATCGGCAAGGCAACATTCAGGTCAAGGTGGGTGACGATGTCGACGTGTATTTCGACTCTTCGGAAGGCGAAGGCGGCGGCATCGTGTTATCACGGCAACGCGCCGAGAATCTAAAAGTGTGGGAGGATCTGGAAAAGGCGTTCAACGAGGAACAAGGGGTCGAAGGTCACATCGTGGGCAAAGTTAAAGGAGGGTTTAAGGTCGATGTCGGAGTTCCGGCTTTTCTTCCCGGTTCCCACGTCGATATCCGTCCGAGCCGCAATCTCGACCGATTTATCGGCACGACCGACCGTTTCGCGATACTGAAATTTAACCGCGCGCGCGGCAATGTCGTGGTTTCGCGCCGAGCGCTTTTGGAAAAGGAGCGCGACGCTCTAAAAAAGGACATCCTAAAGATTCTCGAAGAGGGCGTCATTATTGAAGGCACCGTAAAAAATATCACAGGCTACGGCGCTTTCGTCGATCTCGGCGGGATCGACGGCATCCTTCACATCAGCGACATGTCCTGGGGTCGGATCAACCATCCTTCCGAGATCGTTCAGGTGGGTGAAAAGATCAAGGTCGTCGTGCTTAAATTCGATGCCGAGAAAGAACGGATTTCTCTCGGCATGAAACAGCTCACTCCCGATCCCTGGCACACGGTGGCCGAAAAATTTCCCATTGGCACCAGGGTGCAGGGCAAGGTCATCAGCTTGATGGATTACGGCGCTTTCGTCGAATTGGAGAGCGGCATCGAGGGCTTGGTGCATATCTCCGAAATGTCTTGGACCCGTAAAGTCGCCCATCCGTCCAAAATTCTCCAGGTTGGACAACAGGTCGAAGTGGTTGTGTTGAACGTCGATTCATCTCATCGCAGAATATCGCTCGGCCTAAAACAAGTCATGGCCAATCCATGGGAGGCGGCGAAGGAAAAGTATCCAGTTGGCACGATTGTCAAGGGTCCGGTGCGAAACATTACGGACTTCGGCATCTTTGTCGGTATTGAAGAGGGGATCGACGGACTCGTGCATATTTCCGACTTACATTGGACCAAAAAGATCAAACACCCCTCGGAGCTGTATAAAAAGGGCGATATTGTCGAAGCGAAGGTGCTCGGTATCAATGTGGACAACGAGCGCTTTTCACTCGGCATCAAGCAGATCACTCCGGATCCCTGGAAGGTGGTCGCCGATCGCCATCCGGTCGGGTCGAAGATCAAGGGGCAGGTCACCAGTGTTCCCGACTTCGGCGTTTTTGTGCGCATCGAGGAAGGAGTCGAGGGCTTGATCCATGTCTCTCAACTCAGCACCGAGCGGGTCGATAAACCGTCAAGCCTGTTCAAGGTCGGCGACGAAGTCGAAGCCGAAGTCGTCAGCATCGAACCGGCCGACCGTAAGATCGCACTGAGCATTCGCGCTTTGCGCCGCACCGAAGAACGCCAAGAGATGGAAAGTTATCTAAAACGCGAGAAAGAAGGCGGGCGTTTTTCGTTCGAGTCGCTTCTCGGCGATGAGCTCCGTCTGGACCGCGACGAAGATAACGAGAGCGGGCGCAAAGGGCGCGGCTAGATCCAACCGTAAGGCTCGTTAGGCAAACATGTTAAAAAATCACTCTATATTGCGCGGTCTCGGCGTGCTTTTCGTCTTTATCCTGGTGGTGTTCACCGGGGTCTTTTTCTATGCCTATCTTACCGGCGGCGACTCCAGGGCATTGTCGATGTTTGCCGGAGACGGTGTCGGTGTGCTGCAAATCGAAGGCGCCATCGATGATTCGCAATCCGTACTTGCCGAGGTAAAACGCTTCAAAGAGATGCCCTGGGTGAAGGCGATTGTGGTCCGGATTGACTCCCCAGGCGGCGCAGTCGCTCCTACCCAGGAAATCTTTGAAGAGATCCTGCGCTCAAAAAAGCAAAAGCCGTTCATCGCTTCGATGGGCGGCATGGCGACTTCGGGCGGGTACTACATCGCCGCTGCGTGCGATCGGATCGTTGCCAATCCCGGCACCTTGACCGGGTCGATCGGCGTGATCATGCAGCTCACCAACGTGGAAGAGTTGATGAAGAAGGTCGGTGTCCGCGGGGTCAATGTAAAGAGCGGCCCGAACAAGGACATCGGCTCACCGTTTCAACCGTTGTCTCCCGAGGGGCGGGAAATTTTGCAATCGCTCGTCGACAATGTTCACAGCCAGTTTGTGGCGGCGGTCGCCAAGGGTAGAGGTATGAGCGAGGCCCAAGTGCGAAAACTTGCCGACGGCCGAGTCTATTCGGGAGCGCAGGCGCGGCAGCTCGGACTTATTGATCAATTCGGCACTCTGCAGGATGCTATCGATATTGCCGCGAAAAGGGCTGGAATCGATGCCGAGCCGGCGATTTACTATTCGCGGCCGGAACAGGAACGGTGGTGGGAGCGAATGTTTATGGGAGTTTTCGGCTACCGGCTGCCGGGACCCGAACGCGGTGGTTGGCTGCGCTATGAATGGTCACCGTCGTTGCTTCAATAGCGTGCGTTAAAGTCTAAAACAAAAATTTCTTGTGTTGTGAGGGTGATGCTATGACTAAAAGAGACTTGATCGATGAGGTCAACAAGCGGTTTCCTCATCTGTCACGGCGCGACTCGGAAGTAATCATCAATGCTATTTTCGATTCCATGGTGGAAGCACTGGCCCAAGGAGATCGCATCGAGATCCGCGGATTTGGCAGCTTTGTCGTCAAACACCGGCGCGCCCGACAAGGGCGCAACCCGAAGAGCGGCGCTCTAGTGTCCGTGGCGGCCAAGCGGGTTCCTTTCTTCAAAGTCGGCAAGGAGCTGCGCCTTCGCGTGGACGGAAAACCCTTCGATCCCTCCGAAATCGGAGACGATGAATGAAGCAGCTTTGGGCTCCTTGGCGCATGGCCTACATCGAAGCAAGCACCAAGGAGGAAGGCTGTATCTTTTGCACGAGGTTTCAAAGTTCCGATCTTAGAGCCAGCCTGGTCCTGGCGCAGACCCCGTACACTGTCGTGATGCTGAACAAGTTCCCGTACAATAACGGTCATCTCCTGCTCGCGCCCAAGCGCCATGAGCACGAGCTAGCCCAATTGCCGGCCGATGACTTCGCCGATCTGAATGAGACATTGCGCCGCTCGGTTGCGATTGTCCGTGACGTTTTTCAGCCGGGAGGAGTCAATCTCGGCATGAACTTGGGACGGTGCGCCGGCGCCGGGATCGAAGATCACCTTCACTGGCACATTGTGCCGCGCTGGGAAGGCGATACCAATTTTATGCCGGTGCTCGGCGAGACCCGGGTCATGCCTCAGCATCTCCTCGAGAGCTACGATCGGTTGAAGCCTTTGTTTCAAAATCTACCCGCTTAATGCGTCCATCGAAAAAAAATGATAGTCTTGTAAAGACAACCGGGCCACGGCAGCAAAAATACGGTAAGACGGGTGCAATATTTTCCACGAGGAGGCCACAGCCAGTGAGCGAGGCAAAAACATTAACGGAACTTAAAAAAAACGGCGTTGCGGTATTATCCGTGCGTGATGAGATGCGCAAGAATCTGGTTCGTCACCTGGAAAAAGCCGAGCGCATTCTACCCGGTATCCTCGGCTACGACGAAACGGTGATCCCGGAAATCGAAAACGCGATCCTCTCGGGCCACCACATGGTTTTCTTAGGCGAGCGCGGCCAGGGCAAATCGCGCATCATCCGCGGACTCACCAGCCTCCTCGACGAGCGAATTCCGATCGTCCAGGGCTGTGAGATCAACGACAACCCCTTTTACCCCATCTGCCGTGTCTGCCGCAAAAAAGCCGCGGAAATGGGTGATAATTTACCGTTGGAGTGGATCGACCGAGACACGCGCTACGGCGAGAAGCTAGCGACGCCGGACGTGTCGATCGCCGATTTGGTCGGCGAGATCGATCCGATCAAGGTGGCCGAAGGCCGTTATCTGGCCGACGAGGAAACTATTCACTACGGCCTCGTGCCGCGCACCAACCGCGGTGTTTTCGCCATCAACGAGCTTCCCGATCTCACCGAAAAAGTCCAGGTCGGCTTGTTCAATCTGATGGAAGAGAAGGACGTTCAGATCAAGGGTTACAAGATCCGGTTGCCGCTCGACGTCGTGATCGTCGCCAGCGCCAACCCCGAAGACTACACGAGCCGGGGCCGCATTATTACCCCGCTCAAAGACCGCTTTGACGTGCAGATCCGGACCCACTATCCGAAAAAGATCGAAGACGAGATCCTGATCATGGAGCAGGAAGCCGCGACGACGCACCAGCGCAGCCGAAAGGTCGAAGTGCCGCGCTTTATGAAGGAGATCCTCGGCCACCTGACCTTCGAGGCGCGCAAGTCGAACGAGATCAACCAATCTTCGGGCGTCAGCGTGCGCGTGACTATCAACAACTATGAGAGCATCATCAGTAACGCCGAGAAGCGCTCGCTGCGCTGCAGGGAGAACGAGATCGTGCCGCGCATCAGCGACCTGCACTCGCTTATGGCATCGACAGCGGGAAAAATCGAGATGGAGTACGTCGGCGAAGACAAGAAAGAGGACGAGCTGGTGGAAAAGCTCGTCAACCGTTCAATTGTCAAAGTCTTCGATCAATATTTCAGTCTGAATTCGCTTTCCAAAGTCGTCGAGTATTTTAACTCGGGATGGGGCGTCGAAGTCTCCGACCAGATGGGAGCGCAGGATTATTTGGAGGGCATCAAAGAAATACCCGGCCTCAAAGAAGCGATCAAGTCTTTGGGCATTCAGGAATCGCCGACCTTGATGGCCTCGGCCACGGAATTCGTTCTTGAAGGCCTTCATTTACACCAAAAGCTCAACAAAGAGATCGAGGGCGGCCGGGTCACCTACGGCAAGTAAGCGACTTTGCCGCCTCGAGGAACTTCCACCAATCACACCGTACATGGTTCATTTCCGCTATAGCCGCTGGAGCGGCACGCAGCGCGATGGGCTCGATTCGGACTCCGTATTCGACCAGCTCAACGACTACATGAACGACACCGGCGATCTGCAACAAGCGATGCGCCGCCTTATACAAAAAGGCATGAAGGGCGAGAAACAAACCAAAGGCATCGAAGATCTTTTGTCGCAAGTGGCCAAGGAGATGCGCAAGCTCTACGATGAGTATCGCTTGCAGTCGGCAATGGACGAAGTTCAGGATCAGCTCGAATCGATCGTCGACCAGGAGCGCCAGACCCTCGAGCAGATGGACCAAGAAGGGAACGACGTCCAGGACAAAAAACAATTTTTGAACGATCTGCCGGGCAAAAGCAGCGAGGCGATCGAAAGGCTCACGTCGTATCGTTTCGAAAATGCCGATGCGGCAAAAGAGTTTGAAAAGCTGGTCATGCAGCTCGAGCAGATCCGCAAGCTGGAGAACTGGCTGCGCCGCGAGGGCAGTCTTTTCCGCGGCCAGACGCCGATGCAGTTTCAACAATCACAAGAGCTGATGGAGCGCATGGAAGATCTGCGCAAGCTCGAGTCTCAGCTTTCCAGCATGCAGCTCAAAGACGTCGATCAGGATTTGTTGGAAAGACTTCTCGGCGGCGATCCCAAACAAGACTTCGAAGGCGTTATGCGCATGCAATCGCTGCTGGAAGAGGGAGGATACGTGCTCGAACAAGGCGAGCGCTTCGACCTCACTCCCAAAGGCGTGCGCCGCGTCGGTCAACTCGCGCTTCGTGACATCTACAAACAGCTACGCCGCGACGGCATGGGACGCCACGACACGCGCAATCGCGGCAACCAGGAAGTGCTTCTCGAAACCAGCCGGCCTTACATTCAAGGCGATCCGCTGCACATCAATATGATTCAGACGCTCAAGAACGCGCTGCTTCATGGCGGCGGTGTGCCCGTGCGTATCGGTCCGAAAGACTTTGCGGTATACGAATCGGAATTCAATACGCGCGCCGCGACCGTTC
>Ga0075289_1000019_pt1 | contig 18970 bp, 18 predicted proteins | sample SF_Rice_20C_80N__4_FD_69764 | JGI IMG/M metagenome (GOLD analysis project Ga0075289, IMG submission 69764) | Rice paddy soil microbial communities from Twitchell Island, California, USA - SF_Rice_20C_80N_103 | ecosystem: Environmental > Terrestrial > Soil > Paddy field/soil | place: USA... | reverse complement strand
GGGAAAAGTGATGACTCCCCAATGCATATCAGTACCGACCCACGAGAGCTGAGTGCCGGATTGCCAGCAAACGGAAAACGAATCTAACCAGCCGGCACGCCTCACTCTTGACTAATTTCCAACCGATAATCTTCAATAACGGGATTCGCAAGTAGTTTATCACAAATTTCACCGATACGAACTTCAGCCGCGTGGCGCGACGTCGCGTCGAGCTCGAGTTCGAAGTACTTGCCGGCGCGCACTTCGCTCACCTCGTTGTAGCCGAGCGTATGCAGCGAGCGCTCGATCGCCTTGCCTTGCGGGTCGAGTACCCCCTGTTTCAAGGATACGAATATCTTGACTCTCATAATTAAAGTTCCCGGTTGGAAGATTATTGGAATACGCGGCGGAAGATAAAATCGACCTGGGCCAGATGGTGTTCCACTCCCCACGCCGCATCGATCTCCTTTGCCGATAAATAGCGGCGAATTTCCGGATCCGACACGAGCTCGCGCTTGAGATCGCCGCCGTCCCTGCCAATTTTGAGGGCATGCTTCTGCACCAACCGATAGGCAGTGTCGCGCGCGACACCTTTATCGACCAGGGCCAGCAAGATTTTTTCCGAGTAAACCGCGCCGCCGCTCTTCTCCAGGTTGCGCTTCATGTTTTCCGGATAGACGCAGAGATTGCCGATAACGTAGGTCATACGCCGGAGCATGAAATCCAGCGCGATTGTGGCGTCCGGCGCGATCACACGCTCCACGGAAGAATGGCTGATGTCTCGTTCGTGCCAGAGCGGCACGTTTTCCATCGCCGCTATCGAATAGGAACGCATCAGCCGCGCCATGCCCGACACATTTTCGGACAATATCGGGTTGCGTTTGTGCGGCATGGCCGATGAACCCTTCTGGCCCTGCGTAAACGGCTCTTCGGCTTCCTGGACTTCGGTGCGCTGCAGATGGCGGATTTCCACGGCGAATTTCTCGAGCGAGCTGGCAATAATCGCCAATGTCGCAAAGTAAAAAGCATGGCGGTCGCGCTGAATGATCTGATTCGAGATCAGCGCCGGTTTGAGGCCGCTCTTCCTGCAAACATAAGCTTCGACTTTCGGCGATATCTGCGCAAAGGTGCCGACGGCGCCGGAAATTTGTCCAACGCAGATATCCTCCACCGCTTTCTTGAAACGTTCTCTATGGCGGGCCATTTCTTGGTACCAAAGAGCAAGCTTGAGACCGAACGTAATCGGCTCGGCGTGCACGCCGTGCGTGCGCCCAATCATGACCGTGCGCTTGTACTTATGCGCCTGGCGGCGCAGCACCTGCATCAGGTCTTTGAGATCTTGGTCCAGAATCGCGCTTGCTTCTTTAAACTGAATCGCCAGCGCCGTATCCATCACGTCCGAAGAGGTCATACCGACGTGCAAATAGCGGGCATCGTCGCCGATCGATTCCGCCACTGCGCTTAGAAAAGCGATAATCTCGTGCTTGACTTCGGCTTCAATCTCACGAATGCGTTTGACTTCGAAGCGCGCTCTTTTTTGAATGCGCGCCACCGCGGCTATCGGCACCTTGCCGAGCTTGGACAGAGCCTCGGCAGCAAGAATTTCTACGTCAAGCCACTTTTGAAAACCATTTTCTTCGGACCAAATCCGGCCCATCTCGGGCCGGGTGTAGCGCGCGATCATGCTTGGCAGTAGCCTCTTTCCTCGACGTCAGCGTTTTTTATCCGTATGGCCGAAGCCGCCCGCTTCACGCGCCGTCGCCGCGAGATCCTGGACTTCTTGCCAATTCACCCGCACGACCCGTTGCACGACCATCTGAGCGATCCTCTGGCCGGGTTGAATAACGATCGCGGCCTCACCCAAATTAATGATGATGATTTGAATCTCGCCGCGGTAGTCCGAATCGATGGTTCCGGGACTATTGAGCAGGGTCATACCCTGCCTGAGCGCGAGACCGCTGCGGGGCCGGATCTGCGCTTCGAAACCGATCGGAAGCGCGATCGCGATGCCCGTGGGAATGAGCGCGCGCTGCAGCGGCGAAATCTCGATATCGCAATCAAGATCCGCGCAGACATCCATGCCTGCGGCCCCTTCGGTCATATAAGCCGGCAACAGCGATTGCGCCGGGCTTGGGCGCAGGCGCTTGATCTCAATGCGAACTTCTTCCACCTCGGCCCCGCAGCGCACGTCTGTTTCCGCGCCAGTTTACTGACTCGTCTTAAGGTTTTTGATCTGGAAATCGTCGGTGAAATCGCCCAACAATGTGAGGGTCATGTGGTCCGGTTGGAACAGGTCACCCGCGAGCTCAATCACGTCGTCGCGGCTCACCGCGCGAATGCGACGGCAGATTTCGTCGGTCGTGATGGATTCACCGAAATAGATCTCATTGCGCGCGATATGGCTCATCCAGGAATCGGTCGACTCCAACCCAAGCATGGTGCTGCCGACGAGCTGGCCTAGCGTGCGTTGCAATTCGGCATCGCTGATTGCGCCTCCGGCAAGCTTCTTGAGCTCCGCAGTGATCAGCTCGACAACCTCTTCCGTCGATTCGAGGTTCGTTCCCGCGTAGACACCGAAGTAGCCGACGTCCTTATATGCAGATGAAAAGGAATAAACCGAATACGCCTTGCCGCGCTTCTCGCGAATTTCCTGAAACAAACGCGAGCTCATGCCGCCGCCGAGAAGCGTGTTCAGTACGTATCCCACATAGCGCTTAGGATGGGTTTGGTGAATCCCAGCCATGCCGAGACAGAGGTGCACCTGCTCCAGTGCCTTCGCATGAGGATAAACGCCGCTTCCCATCTCGGGCGCGGTTTCACCAGCGATACTCGCCAGCGGGCTGGAAACCGCGCTGTCGCTCGATCCCAAACGGGCCGCCATTTCCTCAACCAGCACCGCGTGGCGAATATTGCCCGCGGCGGCGACAACAACTCTCTCCGGCCGATACCGAGACTTGAAAAAATCCACGATGTCGTGCCGGCGAAATGCATTGACGGTTTCTTGGCGGCCGCAAATCGGCCAACCGATCGGATGATTCCGGAAAAAATCGAGGTTGAAGAGATCGTGCACATAATCATCCGGAGTATCTTCGGCTTGCGAGATCTCCTGGAGGATCACAGAACGCTCGCGTTCGATCTCTTCGGCGTCAAAACTGGAGTGAAGAAAAATATCGCTCAAGAGATCGATGGCAAGCGGCAGATTCTCATCGAGCACCTTGGCGTAATAGCAGGTATTTTCCTTGGAAGTGAAGGCATTGATGACACCCCCCACGGCATCCATCTCTTCGGCGATTTGGGCGGCGGTGCGCCGCCCGGTGCCTTTGAAGAGCAGGTGCTCGATAAAATGCGAAATGCCGTTTTCGGACGCGCTCTCGTGGCGCGAGCCGTTTTCGACCCAGATCCCGACACTCACCGACCGATTGTCCGGCATGTCATGGGTCACGATTCGAATACCGTTGTCGAGAACGCTTTTGGCGAACATTAAACGGCAGCTCAAGCAGATGTATTGGACGCGGGCGCGCCGCCGGTCTCTTGGAGCGCCTCTTTGCGGCTCAGACGGATCTTGCCCTGGCGATCGACCTCTAGAACTTTGACCATCACTTCGTCGCCCTCTTTCAGCACGTCCGTCACCTTGCGCACGCGCTCGGGCGCGAGCTGGGAAATGTGCAACAAGCCGTCGGTACCGGGAAGGATTTCCACGAAGGCGCCGAACTCGACGATCTTGCGCACCGTGCCTTTGTAGATTTTTCCGACTTCAGCCTCGGCGGCAATGCGCTGCACCATCTCGACCGCCTTGCGCGAAGCCTCTTCATCGATGGAAGCGATTCTGACTGTTCCGTCATCTTCGACATCCATCTTGACGCCGGTCGCTTCAATAATGCCGCGAATGACCTTGCCGCCCGGGCCGATGATCTCGCGAATCTTGTCCGGCTTGACCTTCAGTGTAATGATGCGAGGCGCATGACCGGAAACGTTGGTGCGCGGAGTCGACAGACTGCGATTCATGATCCCGAGAATATGCAACCGGCCTTCCTTGGCCTGGTGCAGCGCCTGGCGCATGATATCGCGGTTGACGCCGCTGATCTTGATGTCCATTTGCAATGACGTCACGCCTTCGGAAGTGCCGGCGACTTTAAAATCCATGTCTCCCAAGTGGTCTTCATCGCCGAGGATGTCGGAGAGCACGCGCACATGTTCGCCCTCTTTGATCAGACCCATGGCGATGCCGGCCACCGGCGCAGTCACCGGCACGCCTGCGTCCATCAGCGAAAGCGAGCCGCCGCAAACGCTCGCCATCGAAGTCGATCCGTTGGACTCTAAAACTTCCGACACAATTCTGATCGTGTAGGGAAAACTTTCGTCTGCGGGAAGCACCGGCACCAGCGCCCGTTCAGCAAGATTGCCGTGGCCGATTTCCCGGCGGCCCGGGCCGCGCAGGAATTTGACTTCGCCGACGCTAAATGGCGGAAAGTTATAATGCAACATGAATTTTTTGAAATGCTCGCCGATCAGGGCGTCGACTCGCTGCTCGTCCGAGGTCGTCCCTAAAGTTGTCACCACCAGCGCTTGGGTTTCGCCGCGGGTAAACAGCGCCGAACCGTGCGTTCGCGGCAGCACCTCGACTTCGCAGGTGATCGGGCGGATGTCTTTCAGACCGCGCCCATCGATGCGCCGCTCCTGCTGAATCACCAGACCGCGAAAAACGTTGCGTTTCAATTCCTCGAATGCGCCTTTGATGTCTTTTTGCCGGTCGGGAAACTCGCTTAGCGCCTGCGGCACGACTTCCGCTTTGACTTCCGCGATGCGCTTGTAGCGCTCCAATTTTTCCGGAACTTCGAGCGCCCGCTTGAGTTTGACGAGGGCCAATTCTTCGACGCGCCGGACCACTGCATGATCGAGCTTGGCGAGCGGCACTTCACGTTTCGCCTTGCCGATTTCATGGCGCAGTCGATCTTGCAGGTCGAGGATCGGTTGAATCGCCTCATGACCGGCAAACAAAGCCTCGAGGACCTCGTCCTCCGGAATGATCTGCGCCCCGCCTTCGACCATGACGATGGCATCCTTGCTGCCGGACAGGAAGATATCCATGTCGCTTTCATCGAGCTGACTCTGCGTCGGATTGATCACCCACTGGCCATGGTTGCGGCCGATGCGAACGCCGGCCAATGGACCGTTGAAGGGGATATCCGAGACATGCAAAGCCGCGGAGGCACCGATCATGGCGACGACGTCCGGATCATTTTCTCGGTCCGCCGACAGCACGGTTGCGATCACTTGGGTCTCGCAACGAAGCCCCTCGGCGAACAACGGGCGAATCGACCGGTCGATCAAGCGGCAGGTGAGGATTTCCTTTTCCGAAGGGCGGCCTTCGCGCTTAAAAAAACCGCCGGGGATTTTGCCGGCGGCGAAGGTTTTTTCTTGATAATCGACGGTGAGCGGGAAAAAATCGGTGTCCAGCTTTAAGTCTTTCGCCGCTACGGCGGTCACCAGCACCACTGTCTCCCCGTACTGAACCAGCGCTGCGCCGTCCGCTTGTTTCGCCATCCGGCCGATTTCGATAGATAAGGGTCGACCGTGAAATTCCAATTCAATTTTTTTAACCATAGAAAAATCCTCGGGCGGGAGACGTGTCTGACGGAGGCGTGCGAAAGGCGGGCAACGGCGCTGGAATAGCTATTTGCGTATTCCAAGCCTCTGGATCAGGGTTTGGTATCTTGCGAAATCGGTGTTTCGAAGATAATCCAGAAGCCGTCTTCTCTGCCCGACTAACTTCAGGAGGCCACGACGAGAGTGGTGATCCTTAACATGGACTTTGAAGTGCCCGGTGAGATATTCAATGCGTTGGCTGAGAAGCGCAACCTGCACTTCCGGAGAGCCGGTATCCGTCGGATGAACCCTGAACTGCTCGATCATCTGTTTTTTCTGCGGTTCAGCAATCCCCATATCTCCGCTCTTTTCTCTCTCTTTCCTTTTTAGTTGTGAGTTGTAAGTTTTCTAGCATACTGGTCTAGCCTTGTAAAGCGTCCGAAATCACTCAGGCTCCGGCGCGTGACGCCGTAAACCAAACATCCCGGCTGATGCAGCAACACCGGCCCTATATGGTTTCGAGCTTGCCGCAAAGATGCTAAATTGATTGGTATCGTGAATCTAAAATTTTTAGCGCTCATGGTTTTCGTGCTGTTTGGTCTACCCTGGACGCATGCCCGCGCCGGTGAATATTATCGTTGGCAAGATGAAAACGGCGTACTCCATATAACCGACAACCTGCATAATGTGCCGCCGAATCAGCGCGGCAAGGTGGGGCGAGTCGGCGCGCCGGAGAGCCCGCGGCCTGCCGAACCGGAGATCAAGCCAATGCCCCGTAAAGCGTCGATTCCGATCGAAAGACATGGTCAGGTCGTGATTATCCAGGCAACCTTAAACAATAAGCGTTCGGCGAAATTCGTCGTCGACACGGGTTCCAGCTACACGCTGATCTCCAATGCGATGGCTCGCGAGCTCTCCATCGACTTGGGCACCAATTCGAAGACCTTGCCATTTCAAACAGCCAATGGGCTGATCAACGCACCGGTGACGAGTCTCCAATCTATTGCGGTCGGAGGCATGGAGATCCGGGACCTTCCCGCGGCCGTGCACGACGCGGTTCCCGACCCGCAAGTCGCGGGTCTTCTCGGGCTCAACTTTCTGAGTCATTTCCGCATGGATATCGATACTCAGAAGGGTGTGCTTCACCTGGAAAAGAAATAACTTGCTTCCCTCCAACGGCACATAAACAAAGGCGGGCCGACGAGAACTCCGCCGGCCCGCCTGCTAAGCTCCGAAGAGCGATAAACTTACGAGCAGCCGCTCACCGCGCCGCAGTTCAAACACTTATAGCAAGCGCCGCTGCGAATCATAATCGCGCCGCAGTCGGGACATGGGGGCGCATCCTGCTGGTAAAGGCTCGTTACGCTGCTGATGGTGGTGACCGGTGCGCCGCCGCGCGGCGGGTGCGACGCGATCGAAACAACTTTCTTCAAATGACTCTCTTCGTCAGCTTCCGGTCTGACGATGCCAACTTCCTGCTGGGCATCGCCGTCGAGAAACTTGGAGGCGAGCCAGCGGAAGATGTAATCCATGATCGACTTGGCCATCGGGATGTCCGGATTCTTGGTAAAACCCGAAGGCTCAAACCGCATGTGGCTGAACTTGTCGACCAATCCGCGCAGCGGCACGCCGTACTGCAGCGCTATGGAAATCGCCGTGGCGAAGGAATCCATAAGACCGGAGATGGTCGAACCCTCTTTGGACATCGTGATGAAAATTTCTCCCGGCTGCCCGTCTTCGTACATACCAGCGATAATGTAGCCCTCATGACCGGCGATATCGAATTTATGGGTGATCGATCGCCGTTCGTCAGGAAGCCTGCGTCGCAACGGTCGTGCCTCTTTGCTTTCGGCTGCGCCGGCCTTCGCTTCGTTTTTGTCCTTGGCGGTATTGAGTGGCTGGGTCCGCTTGGAGCCGTCGCGATAAATCGCCACGGCCTTAAGCCCCAGTTTCCATGACTCCATATAGGCATGCATGATGTCTTCGACCGTCGCCTCGGTGGGCATATTGATGGTCTTGGAAATCGCGCCGGAAATAAACGGTTGCACGGCGCTCATCATTTTAACGTGCCCCATGTAATGAATCGTGCGGCTGCCGTTGGCCGGCTTGAAGGCGCAGTCGAATACCGCAAGATCGTCGTCTTTGAGATGCGGCGCGCCCTCGATGGTTTCATGCTCTTCGACGTATTCAACGATTTCCTGGATCTGCTTGACGTCATAGCCCAATCGCCGTAGCGCTCGCGGCAGAGTATTGTTGACGATCTTTAAAAGACCGCCGCCGACGAGCTTTTTATACTTGATCAGCGCGATATCGGGCTCTACCCCGGTCGTATCGCAGTCCATCATGAAGGCGATAGTGCCGGTCGGCGCCAGGACGGAGATTTGCGAGTTTTTTACGCCGCTCTGTTCCGCTTCGGCGCAAGTACTGTCCCAGGCCTCGCGCGCCGCGGTGAGCAGATCGAGCGGCACATGCGAGGGCGAAATTTTGTAAGCGGCCGAGCGATGCTTGTTGAGCACGCGCAGCATCGGTTGGCGATTGACCTCATAACCGGCAAACGCACCAGTGGCCGCCGCATTCCGGCTCGATTGCAAATATCCCTCGCCTGACATCAACGCCGTTACCGCCGCGGCGTAGGCGCGGCCGGCATCCGAATCGTAGGGTAGGCCGAGCGACATCAGCAGCGCGCCGAGATTGGCGTAGCCCATGCCGAGCTCGCGGAAAGCCCGCGCATTGGCGGTGATCTCAGGCGTCGGATACGAGGAATTATCAATGAGAATGTCCTGCGCCAAGATCACTATATCCACGGCCCGCCGAAAAGCCTCGGTGTCGAAGACGCCGTCATCGCGCAGGTATTTGAGCAGATTGAGCGATGCTAAATTGCACGCGGAGTTATCGAGATGCATGTATTCGGAGCACGGATTGGAGGCATTGATGCGTGCGGTATTCGAGCAGGTGTGCCAATCGTTGATCGTCGTGTCGTATTGCATACCCGGGTCGCCGCAGAAGTACGTGCTCTCGCCGATCATACGCATGAGATCGCGCGCCTTGAATGTCTCGCAAGCCTCGCCGCTCCGGACATATTTGGTTTGCCACTCGCGATCTTCTTCCACTGCGCGCATGAATTCGTCCGTGACCCGAACGGAATTGTTGGCGTTTTGAAAAAACACGCTCCCATACGCCGGGCCATCAAGACTCGAGTCATAGCCGGCTTCGATTAAAGCCCACGCCTTCTTTTCTTCTTCCACTTTGCACTTAATAAATTCTTCGATGTCGGGATGGTCCACGTCCAAAACGACCATTTTAGCGGCCCGGCGAGTCTTGCCACCGGACTTAATCACGCCCGCCGAAGCGTCGGCCGCTTTCATAAAGGAGACCGGACCGGATGCGGTACCGCCGCCAGCCAACTGTTCTTTGGAGGAGCGAATTTTGGAAAGGTTCACACCGGAACCCGAACCCCCTTTGAAAATCACACCTTCCTTCCGATACCAATCGAGGATCGAATCCATAGTGTCCTCGACCGACAGGATAAAACACGCCGAACACTGCGGTTTCTCTTCAATACCGCAGTTAAACCACACCGGGCTGTTAAAACAGGCCTTCTGGTGCAGCAAAATATGGGTTAACTCATCGGAAAATGCCTCGGCGTCCTCAGGAGCGGCGAAATAGCCGTCTTTTCGGCCCCATCCGGTGATGGTATCAACGACCCGTCCGATCATTTGGCGCACGCTCTGCTCCCGCTGAGGCGTGCCAAGCGGACCGCGAAAGTATTTGGAAACGACAACCTGTGTCGCCATAAGCGACCAGGTTTTTGGGATTTCGACATTGCTTTGTTCGAAAACGACCTTGCCGTTTTCATTGGTGATGGAAGCATTGCGCAGCTCCCATTCAATTTCGTTGTAGGGGCTCACCCCCGCGCGACTAAAATAGCGCGGTATTTTGAGTCCGGTTTTTACCTTTTCAGAAGCCTCTTGAGGGGCGCCAAAATTGGTCGCCTGAGAAGTACCGGTCGCCATCGTTCTTGCTCCTTCCCCTTTTGAATTCTCAATATATGGTGTGAGCCAACCAGGAGTGCACTAGATTTAGTATCTTTAAAAACTTATCCCGATTTTGTCAATGATAATTTTTGCATTGCGAAATTGTCGTGCGTTTTCCGCGCTTTTGATGATTTCCCGGAGATCAGACGGAAACGCCAAATAGACTAGAGCGGGGGTTGCGGATCTGCTATCGTCGCTAACGCTGACAAAATGGCCAAGAAAAGCTTCCCAATCGAAAGCCTCGGCAGCGTTCTCGAGCAATCGCTCAAGCGTTTAGATTTGGTCGGACGCCTGGACGAATATGCGGTCTGGCCGATTTGGAACGACGTCGTCGGCCAAGTGATTGCGCGCAACGCTCAACCGGAAAAGATCCGCAACGGCACGCTGTTTGTGAAGGTGTCGAGCCCGGTGTGGATGCAGCAATTGCAGTTCATGAAAGAAATGATCGCAGGAAAACTCAACGAGCGTCTCAAGGGAAACATCGTCAAGAATATTTTTTTCATGGTCGGCCGGATCGACGCCGCCGAGGAAACGGCCATGCCTGCGCCGCCGAGTGAGAGCGTGGCTGCTTCAGAGGTAAGCGATCAGTTCCTGGAAACGATCCGCGATCCGGAAATCCGCGCCGCGTTTAAAAAGCTTTTGAAAAGTTACTGCCGGCGAAAGCCGAAGAGTTAGCGAGCCTGCGCCGGCGCGTCCCTCACGGATGCGCGCCGGCAATTACCGCCGCAACTTCCTCGGTGTATTCTTGCTTGCGGCGATAAACCGTTAACGGCTTCTCAATCGCCAACGCCGCCCGGCCACCCTTTACGCCTTCGACTAAGATGAGAGATGCCTTCGCGTCTCGAAAGGAATGAACCATGCGCAGTCGCTTCGGCTCGAGGCGGGCCAGATGCATGGACACCAGTAAATCGACGGCACGCCCAGCCGAATAAACGAGCGCCACGCGACCTTTGGGGCGCAGCAGAAATGTCGCCGCCGCGAGAAAGTCCCCGAGGTCCCCGTGGAACTCATGGCGCGCAATGCGTTTCTCATCGTTCGGACTGATCCGGCCGCTACTTGGCTTACGAAACGGCGGATTACAGACGACCACATCGAAACTCTCGGACCGAGCGAGTGCATCGATGGCGCGAACATCGCCGCAGCAAATTTGAATCCGCTCTGCCAGTCCATTGAGTTTGACGTTTCTTTTTGCGCGCTCAGCCATGGCCTGCTGTAACTCGATCCCGGTAATTGAAACCTGTGCATGTAAACTCGCCAGAAGTAGAGCGATGATGCCGTTGCCCGTACCGAAGTCGGCAACCGTGTCGTTCTTCTTCACTGACACGAAATCAGCCAACAACAGCGCATCGAGCGAGAACCGATAGCCGCTGCGGCTTTGGAGAATTTTCAACTTGCCTTGAAAAAGCGTGTCCAGTGTTTCTTCGGTCATATGCGCTGATTTGCTATTGCCGCTGCGGTTCTGGCGAATTCCCTGCGCCAACATCGCCGCTGAGCCGATAAAGCCGTCCCGTTTTTTGCCAAATACCTTGCAATATGCGCCAGTTTTCTATATTTAATTTCAAATTCCAGAATTTCATTTCGCTTCACCTTAAGGACAAATGCTTTCTTTTGTGGGCCGAATCGGTCGATTTGCGACCGAACAGATCGCCGGCATGGGGGCGATGTTTTCCTTCCTCATGTCAGCCATCTTTTTAGCGTTTCGTCGTCCGGCCAAGATTTATCTCATCATCTTTCACATTAAAACGATCGGCGTGGAATCGCTCTCGGTCGTCGCTCTGTCGGGGTTTTTCACCGGCATGGTGATGGGTTTTCAAGGCTATTACAGCTTGCGACAATTCAATGCGGAAAGTTGGCTCGGGTCGGTGACTGCCTTGAGCTTGCTGCGCGAGCTCGGTCCGGTGCTCTCGGCATTCATGGTTACAGGACGAACGGGGTCAGCCATGGCGGCTGAGCTGGGAACCATGCGCGCCACCGAACAAATCGATGCGCTCGATTCCATGGCGATCAACCCGGTCAAATATCTGGTCTCGCCGCGCGTTATTGCGAGCCTCCTCGCCATGCCTCTCCTGACCGCTATTTTCGATGTCATAGGCATTTTTGGTTCTTACCTCGTCGGTGTCAGTCTCCTGGGGGTTAGTTCCGGAAGCTTCTTTGCCGGCATGGAAAGCAGCATCGTATTCCACGACGTCTACAGCGGCATTGTGAAGTCACTCTCCTTTGGCCTGATTATCACCTGGATATGTTGCTACAAAGGCTTTCATGCTCCGCCAATGGCCACCGGCGTAAGCCAGGCGACCACGGAGTCAGTGGTGCTTTCCTTTGTGCTCATTCTCGTCTGGGACTATTTTTTGACTTCCGTCATGCTCTGACACGATGATCCGCGTCGTCAATCTACATAAAAGCTTTCGCAGTCAAAAGGTGCTCAACGGCGTGAACTTGGAGTTTGAGACCGGCAAGATCACAACGATCGTGGGCACCAGCGGCTGCGGCAAAACGGTCTTATTAAGACACTTAAACGCCTTGCTGCGGCCGGACCAGGGCGAAGTTTTGGTGGATGGTGTGGATATCGCCAAAGTCTCACAAAAAGAACTCTATCAGATGCGCAATAAATTTGGCGTGCTCTTTCAAGGCGCAGCCCTGCTCGACTCGATGACCGTCTTCGACAATGTCGCCTTTCCCATGAGGGAAAAAACCAAGCGCACGGAAACTGAAATAAAGAAAAAGGTCGAGGACCGCTTGGAACAGGTGGGCTTGGGATCGATGGGCGACAAATTTCCCGCGGAACTGAGCGGTGGCATGAAAAAACGCGCCGGTTTGGCGCGCGCGCTGATCATGGATCCGCAAATCGTCCTATTCGACGAACCGACAACCGGGCTGGATCCCGTCCTGGCAACCAGCATCCATCAACTGATCGTGCGCACGCATACGACCTTCGGTTTCACCGGCGTTCTGGTTAGCCACACCATTCCCCAAGTCTTTGACATCTCCGATTACGTTGCTATGCTCGCCAACGGTGTCATTGTGGAATTATCTCCGCCAAAGAATTTTTGCGCTTCGCAAAATCCCATCGTGCAGCAATTTATTCAAGGCAAGACCGAGGGCCCTATTCAAGTTCTCTAGGAGTTGCAAAAGTGAACCAGTCGCGCACTGACATCATCGTTGGCCTCTTTGTACTCACGGGGCTTGTCTGCCTTGGTTATCTAACCATACGCCTCGGCAAACTTGAGCTGTTTGGCACTCAAGGTTATGTCGTGTTTGCCGATTTTGTCTCGGTGGCGGGACTCAAGCTCGGCGATCCTGTAGAAATTGCCGGCGTCCGCGTCGGGAAAGTAGAGGCTATCGGCCTGGCAGACGACCGCGCGCGCCTGACTCTGCGGGTGAACAACGAAGTCAAGCTCAATGACGATGTTATCGCTTCGGTCCGATCCCGGGGTCTGATCGGCGACAAATTTGTCTTGGTTACGCCCGGCGCATCGGATAAAATCATCCCACCGGGCGGAAAGATTAGAGAAACCGATTCGCCGCCCGATATTCCGGATTTGATCGGCAAAATCGTCGGCGGTGATCTGACATCCAAGAAAGAGAAGAAGGAAGAGAACAGTGCAAAGTAGTCCATGCGTGAAGATACTGGGTCTTGTGTTGGGACTATTGTTTCTTTCGGCGAGCGCGCAAGCAGGCGTTCCGACCGAGCAAATCAAAGGCACGGTGGACAAGGCCGTGTTGGTGCTCAAAGATCCGCGCCTGAAGCCGGCGGCGAAAACAAAAGAGCGGCGCGAGCAGCTAAGAGAAATATTATTTGCCCGTTTTGATTTCACCGAGATGGCCAAACGGGCCCTCGGTTCCAATTGGCGCCGGCGCACGCCACAGGAACAGGACGAGTTCGTCCGGCTTTTTACCGATATTCTCGAACGGGCCTACGCCAATATCATTGAGTCCTATACCGACGAGAAAATTGTTTATATAAACGAGAGGATCGAAGGCGGCTTCGTCGATGTGGGGAGTAAAATATTGACCAGCCGGGGCGAAGAGTATTCGGTCAATTACAAAGCCCATCTAGTCAGTAACGAATGGAAAGTTTACGACGTGATCGCCGAAAACATCAGTCTGGTGAACAATTTTCGTTCGCAGTTCAATCGTGTCATCGCCAATTCATCCTACGAAGAGTTGCTGCGCCGGTTAAGAGACAAAGCTGAATTTGCCGGGGTGCCGAAAAAATAACTGCGGGCGCATTCTGGACGCCCTAGCCGGTTCAAGCGAAGGTCATCAGCCGTTTCTCGCGACCTGCCTGACGAAACTTTTTCACGCACTTGCGTTATTGACCCGAGCGGCGCTCGCTGCAGATGGAAGTCCAAGGATTGCCGCGATTCGCTTGCAGCGCTGCTCTGTTTGCGCTTGACTGAAGCCATCGCACGCAGTATTCCGAACTCGAGCTTGCCGCCAAAGGAGACCCGACGTGGCAACAAATATTGATTGGCATTCGCACCACACAGCTCCGGAAATCTCGGAGCGAATCAAAGAGCTCACAGGCAAGCGGCCCCATATCGATGCCTTGGATTCGCCGGATTTTTCCAAGCGCATCAGGGAAATGGACGACGCCGGCGTGGATGTCCAGCTGATTTGCCAGGGCGCGGGCGTTTACGCCGATCAACTGCCGCCGGATCAAGCGCTTGATATCGTGCGCATGTCGAACAACATACTGGCAGAGCGGCTGCAAGGCCATCAAGATCGATTGATGGGCGTTACCGCGCTATCACTGAAAAATATTGCCGCCTCGGCGGCAGAAATCGAACGGACGGCGGCGCAAGGTTTTCGCGCCGTGTTGCTTTACCCGCACGTCGACGGAAAGATGCTGGTGGACACGCCCGAGATGGACCCCGTCTTCAAAAAGATCTCCGAGCTCGACCTGCCGATCTTTCTGCACGGCGCCGGCACGGCGCAGGATCCATCATTGGCGCGTCTGGAGGACGGCGGCGCCGGCGTCGCCTATGCCGTGCTCTCGGACGGCGAAGTCGCCGAGTGCTGCTTGCGAATGATCGCGAGCGGCTTGTTCGACCGTTATCCGAACCTGAAGATCGTTATCCGCAGCTCCGGTGGGGGCATACCGCTGTTGCTGCACCGTTTTTTCTGGAAACACAAAGGACCCGACGGTGAGCGGCGCTACTCGGAAATTTTCCTCGAGCATTTTTTGATCGATTGCGCCAGCTCCGATGCTCGGACACTGTCATTTCTCATCGACAAGATGGGCGAGAACAACATGGTCTTCGGCTCGGACTATTGCGGCGGGCTGGACCGGCTGAACAAAAGCTTTATGGCCATTTCAGCGCAGCCTGATCCGGAGCATGTCAAAGGTTTCATGGAAAAAAATTCTCGGCAACTACTCCACATTTAACTTGGAACTTTCACGGTTCTGCGCTCTGCGGCTTATCGCCTTCCGGCATTGAACGTCGAACGTAAATTCTTATGGCTTCGCAGTATGACCTCACGATCATCGGCGGCGGCATCCTCGGCCTCGCCACCGCGTTAAAAATCACCGCCGCGCATCCGCGGCTGCGCCTGTTGCTCTTGGAAAAAGAAGCGGAGCTGGCGCGTCATCAAACCGGCAACAACAGCGGCGTGATTCATTCGGGACTTTATTACCGCCCAGGATCTCTCAAAGCGCGCTCTTGCGTGAGCGGTCGGAAAGAGCTGATTGACTTCTGCGACGAGAACTCGGTGCCCTATGAGATTTGCGGCAAAGTCGTCGTCGCCACCAGCGGGGAGGAACTGCCGCGCCTTGAGGAACTGCACCGGCGCGGCATCGCCAACGGCCTTCAAGGATTGGAAATTATCGGTCCGGAAAGGCTCAAGGAACTGGAACCCCATGCGACCGGCATCAAAGGCCTCCACGTTCCCCAGACGGGTATTGTCGATTACAAAAAAATCGCGGTCGCCTACGCCGACAAAATTCGCGTGGCCGGCGGCGATATTCGGTTGAGACAGAAAGTCGTCGGCATGCTCGACCGGCCCGACGAAATCGTTCTGCAGACTTCCGGCGGTGACTACCGCACGAAACATTTGATCAACTGCTGCGGTCTCCAGTCGGATATCGTCGCACAGATGATAGGCGGGAAAAACCGCGATGAAGAAGAGCACCGCATCATTCCGTTTCGCGGCGAATATTACAAGATCGCCCCTGAGCGGCAATTCTTGGTGCGCAACCTGATCTATCCCGTGCCGGATCCAACTTTTCCGTTTTTGGGCGTCCACTTCACGCGCATGGCTCGGGGCGGAGTAGAAGCCGGCCCCAATGCCGTATTCGCCTATGCGCGCGAGGGCTACCGCCACACGGACATCAATCTGAGCGATCTGTGGCGGACGATTTCGTTCAAAGGGTTTTGGGCGATTACGGGAAAATATTGGCAGACCGGCTTCGGTGAGCTCTACCGCTCCCTGAGCAAATCAGCTTTTGTTGCCGCGTTACAAAAACTTTTGCCGGAAATTCGCGCGAATGATCTCGTCCCAGGCGGTTCCGGAGTCCGCGCACAAGCGGTATCGGCCAGCGGTGCCCTGGTAGACGATTTCGTCATCAAACAAAGTCGTAACGCAATCCATGTGCTCAACGCGCCATCCCCCGGCGCGACGGCATCGCTGGCGATCGGTCAGCAAATCTGCGAGATGGCGGAAAAGAATTTCACCCTCAACGCTTAATCTAGGTCGAATGGCTAATTTCAAGCAGCGCCGATTTTCTTCGCATCCTTCCAACACTCCAGTACTCCATCACTCCATTCCTCTCATTGTCCCGGTTTAAACACGTCGCGAAACAGGGTCACGTACTTGTCGAAGTCATCCATTACGGATTGTTCGAACGGCAGCAGCTTGTACCGTTTCAAATAAGGCGCGCTGACATCGGGCCGAGTAGGAATGCGCCGGCTGGCGCGGATGGTTTCCATTCCGGTTCTGGATAAAAGAAAATCGTAAAACAAGGCAGAAGTGTAAACGTTGGCCCCCGTGCTGGTGATGCCTGCCGCGACTTTAGAGATCGGGATCACTCCGTCCAAGACCGACCATTCCACCGGCGCGCCCTGGGCCTTGGCGCGCTCTACCGTGTGCACCTGCAATTCTGCGGCGAGAGGAAATTCACCCGCCGCCATTAGTTGGCCGATCAGGGAATGTCCTTTACGCCACTGGATCTGCTGCGCGGCGAGTTTTTTCATATAATCCAAGGCCGCCTCCTTGCCATCGCGCCGCTCCAAATAACGCAGCGAAATCACAAACCAATTGTAGGGCTCGGTGTCCATGGCGATCGCGCCTTTCCACTTTGGGTTGAGCAAGTCTTTATACGTTTTGGGCGCGCCGTCTTTGCTCACGAGTTTTGTGTTGTGGCCCGGCACCCATGCCGAGGTGTAAAGTCCGGTCCAGTAGCCGCGCGGATCTTTCGTCTCGGGGGGATACAGGGAATTTTCCAAACCTTCGTATCGGACCAAGAGCTTGCGCTTGATCATGATCGAGAGTTCCAGCTCCGGCAGAGCTACAAGATCCGCCTTAAAGGCGTTGGCGCGCGATTCGGCGAGAATCCGCTCGAGCAGTTTTTCACTCGACGAGCGAAAGTGTTGGATCTGAATCGACGGATGCTGCTCGTTGAATTTTTTAATCAACGCCAGCGCGTCTTCGGCCGTCGTGCTCGAATACCACACCAGGCCGTTTTCCTTTTTTGTCTCTGCTAAAAGCCGTGCCTGCCGTTCAGCGGCGGGCAGCTTCATGATCGTAGCGAGCGCCGATTCACGATTCTGCGCGAGAGCAATGCCCGCGAAGAGCACTGCTGAAAAAGTGACCGACAAAATTGCTAACCACAAACGTTTCATTTCATTACTCCTGTCCTGCCCTCTTTCGCTTGTCGAGAGGGAAGTGAGGGGGCTGCGCCTCCAATTAACGATTTTCAGAATCACTGTCAACGACGTAACTGCCGTTGAATAGAACTTTCCCAAACTAAACCGCACCAATGCTCTATAACTCCATTTCCACCTTGATTTCCTGACTTCCGTCCAATATCGTGAGCGAAATAACCGGAGGCAAGACCGCGATGATCATTGAATACAAAGGCAAGAAACCGAGAATTTCACCCAGCGCTTTTATCGCGCCAACCGCGGTGATCATCGGCGACGTCACGATCGGCGACGAAGCAAGCATCTGGTGGGGCGCGGTCATCCGATCGGACCAGAACCAAAATCCGATTGTCGTTGGCGCGCGCACCAGCGTCCAAGACAATTGCGTGCTGCATTCGGGCGAGGCGCCGACCATCATCGAGGACGACTGCACGATCGGTCACGGCGCCATCATGGAAGGACCGCTCATCCGCCGCGGCGCGATCATCGGCATGAACGTCACGCTTTTGGAAAACGTCGAGATCGGGGAAGAAGCGCTTATCGCTGCCGGCAGCGTCGTAGTGCCGCATACGAAAATTCCACCGCGCGTCCTTGCCGCCGGCGCGCCCGCCAAAGTCAAAAAGGAGCTGGCCGGCGAAGCACTACACTGGATCAAAATGGGCTCCGCGACGTACGTCAATCTTTGCAAAAGCTACATGGGCGGCGACTACAAGGTTATCGGCTGATAAGTATTCGAGGAGGAAGAAGAACTTGCGAATCATCTTGATTGGACAAGCGGCGTTTGCGGAAAAGACACTGGACAAACTCATCAGTAAAGGCGAAGAGGTGCTGGCCGTATTCTGTTTTCCCGATGCGCCGGGCGGAAAAATCGACCCGGTCAAGCAGAGGGCGCTTCAGCTGGGCATCCCCGTGCATCAACATAAAACGCTGAAGACCCCCGAGGTCACGGAGCAATTTGTTTCCCTCAAAGCGGATTTGGCGATCTTGGCGTTTGTAAGCCAGATCATTCCGCCGCCGGTATTCAGCGCGCCCCGCTTTGGCAGTATTTGTTATCATCCTTCACTATTGCCCAAATACCGCGGCCGCACCGCAATCAATTGGGCCATCATCAGGGGAGAAGCCGTAACCGGTTTGACCATTTTTTGGTTGGATAAGGGCATCGACACGGGCCCCATTCTCCTGCAAAAGGAGGTGCAGGTGGCTCCGGATGACACCACCGGCACGTTGTATTTCAACAAACTGTTTCCCCTGGGAATCGACGCGATCGGCGAGGCAGTGGATTTGATCAAAGCAGGCAACCCGCCGCGGATTGCGCAAGATGAGTCAAAAGCGACCTACGATCCTCCTTGCGGCGACGAGCACGCCAGAATCGATTGGCGCAAGCCCGCGCAGGAAGTTTATAACCTGATCCGCGGCTGCGACCCGCAGCCCGGCGCGAACACAATCTACAACGGCAAAATGGTGCGTCTCTTCGACGCCCGGTTACAGAACGGCGCGAACAGCGCAGCC
>Ga0075289_1000018_pt1 | contig 19444 bp, 17 predicted proteins | sample SF_Rice_20C_80N__4_FD_69764 | JGI IMG/M metagenome (GOLD analysis project Ga0075289, IMG submission 69764) | Rice paddy soil microbial communities from Twitchell Island, California, USA - SF_Rice_20C_80N_103 | ecosystem: Environmental > Terrestrial > Soil > Paddy field/soil | place: USA... | reverse complement strand
CGGAAATAAAATATAGGGCTGCGATCGGCGCTCGCCCGTGCCTACGCAGCCAAACGCTGCGCTTTCAATTGACGGGCGATGAATGATTTTACCGTCTCGTAAGCCTTGTCGGTTTTCGGCCCCGGCTCGCGAATCCAGAGATGCTCGCAACCCTCGAAAATCTCGAACTGACATTCGCCGCCCGCGGCGCGGTATGACTCGACGAATTTTTGCTGTACCGCCGGACGCACGTTGTCATCGAGCTCGCCCTGCATGATGAGCAGCGGCGGCAATGTAACCTGCTCGCGGCGATCGAGAATTTCCTGCGGATTGCCTTCGTGAATCGTTTCCCACGGATTAAAATAGTTCTTGCTGTTCTGCACCATCTCGTCCCGCCCCAACTTTTCAGCGTTTAAGTAACGCGCGAACGGGTCGCTCACCGGCGAGCGCGTCGCAACGTAATTGAGCGTCGCATCGATATCAGGGGCATCGGCCAATTTGTGGGCGTTATAGCGCGGGTCCTTGGGACGCATGGCGCAGAGCTCGATCTCATGACCGCCGCTGGAGCTGCCGAGCGCACCGATGGTTTCAGGGGCGCCTTTCCATTCGCGCGCTCGATGTTTCAGCCAGCGCACCCCGTAGTTGGCGTCCTGTATGGACGCGGGATAAGCCGCCTCCGGCGCGCGGGTCAAGTCGATGGCGACAACCAAGATGCCGCTCGATGCCAAATTTCTATCCATCGCCTCGTTGGCACTGCGATCCTGGTTATTCCACGCGCCGCCGTGTAAATCCAACAGCACGGGGAACAGCCCATCGCCTTGGGGTTGGTACACCCGCGCCATCAAGATGCGCTTGGGCGCGCGGCGAAATTCGCTTTCCGCAACTTTGATCTCGAATTTGTTCGAAGGATTGTACACAACAGTCATTGGTCGCCCTCCTTTTTTAGTTCGGCACCTTATCTTTTCGCATAAAAACGGACTCACCACAGAGGCGGACAGAGACCGCGGAGCTCATTTAAAATTATTCACGATTCGTTTAATACCTTTCACGGCATGGCGCTATTGCCAACGATCCAAATATACAGCGTACGCGATTCGGCGTAATCCGAGCCGTCGGATGGCTGCTTGACATACTCGATCCGGGTAGGCTTCCAGTCGTCGATATCGAAATCATGAGCGACAACGCGGGAGCCGGGCTTCAATTTTTGCAGTTTCGGCCGGATCGCGTTGTTGAACCACTTGAACATATAGAGTGTTACCACCGTGGCCTCCGAAATATCGACGCTGAGACCGTCCTGGGCGCGAAACTCGACCAGATGGCTCACGCCTTCTTTCGCTGCATTTTCGCGCGCCTTTTCGACCAATTCAGGATTGAGATCGATGCCGACGCCGCGAACGCCAAACTGCTTCGCCGCTTCGATCACAATTCTCCCATCGCCGCTTCCCATGTCATAAAGTACGTCGCCTTTTCTAATTTCGGCCACTTCAAGCATGCGCTGGACGACGTGAGCCGGCGAAGGCACGAACGGGATCGTATCCTGCGCAATACCCGCCGCGGACCGGATTACCAAGAGGGAAAATACAATTAAAAATGCGCTATAGCGCTTCACCATAGAGCTCCTCCGTAAGTAACTTGCAAAAATCTCGGCAGATCGAATCATAAGCCTCCCGCGCTTGTCAAATGCAGTCGGGTCATAAAATGACCGCAATTCTTGCGCCTGCAACCGAGCGCTCTGTGCAAATGGAATTTGGTGTGATAGTAGCAGCCGAGAAACATGTGAAAGGAATGACAAATGGTTTTGCTGCTGCTGCGCGTGGTGTGCTTCGGCTTCGTGATCGTTTGTCCGCTGCTGGCAAAAGAAACACTCGCCGCGGGCCCGCTGTTGATTGCGTACGGCGGTCACAATGAAACCATGATTCCCCTTTGGGTTGGGATCGACAAGGGGATATTCCGCAAGTACGGCGTCGATCCGCGTGTGCTGCAGACCCGCAGCGGACCGATCATGATGGCGACCCTGGCCTCTGGCGGCGTGCCGCTGGTGTGGGCGGCCCCGAGCAGCGCGCTCAATTCGTCGGTCAGCGGCTTCAAGCTGACCTGCTTCGCTGCCGGGAATAATCGCATACCGCGGGAGCTCGTCGTTCGCAAAGGCATTGAGTCTTTCGAAGATTTGCGCGGCAAGAGCTTCGGCGTGCAAAGCATCGGCGGCGGCTTTTGGCTTTCGACGATGGGCGCTCTCGAGGCGCTCAAAATAGATCCCGATAAATACAAACTCAACATGCGCGTGCTCGGTGACACCGGCACGGTTACGCAAGCGCTCGTCACCGGCAATGTCGATGCCATGGTCGTGCCCTACAGTTATGCCGACATGGCGAAGCGGGCCGGCGCCCGATCGCTGGCTGACATCGGCACCGTGAACATGGTTTTTCAGTTGACCGTCATGTGCGCGCCCAAGGATTCGACGGCGATCAATACCGAAACGATGGTCAACTTGACCAAGGGCATCATCGACTCGCTCGTATTCATTCTCGATCCTGCGAATAAGCGCGAAGTTGCCGAAGTGCTTAGAAAACACCTCCGACTGAGCAAGGACGAAGATGTCGAGGCGGCTTATAAAGTTGCCCGGCTGCAGATGCCCAATTTAGACATCGCGCCTAACCTTGAGGCCTGGCGACTTTTCAAGCGCCTGCTCGCCCGGGTCAACCCGAAGGTTCAAGAAGCCGACCTGGAGCAAATCGTTACCGGCGGTGTCGTGCAAAATCTCGAGGCCAGCGGCTTCCTCCCCGAGATGCGCAAAAAGTTGCCGCGGTAGAGCCGACGTGCAAGAGACAGTTCCAGAATCGAATAGCGATCTCACCACGAAGCGCCTAGCGCGGCAGAGCCGCAACCAAAGGAGCACAAGAAGGACTGACCGCAGAGGCACAGAGATCGCGGAGTTCGGAGCTGTGCTTCATAAAATTTAAAATTCTTTTCTCAGCGTACTCCGCGTCTCCGCGGTGAATTCTCTTCTGGACCGAGATAGTCTGGATGACTACTGGAAAATTTGCGCGAGCCGCGAAAACTTTCAACGATAGTAGTTACGATAGTAGTACGAAGGCCACAAAGATTTGAACGAAGTATTATTTGATTTCTTCTTCGTGCTCTTCGCGTCTTCGTGGTGAGATAGCATTTACGAGCAGTAGAAAAGGAGAACGTTATGCGTGGCGGACAAGCGATGGTGAAAGTAATGCAGCGAACGGGCATCGATTACATTCTCTCCTCCCCCGGCTCGGAATGGCCGCCGGTCTGGGAGGCCCTGGCCGAGCAAACCGCACAAGGCATTAAGAAGCCTGGTTACATTAATTGCCGCCATGAGGCTGTCGCCGTCGCGATGGCGGCGGGCTACACAAAAGTCACCGGACGGCCGCAAGTGGTGATGCTGCACGCGACAGCGGGACCGCTCAACGCCGCCATGACCTTGCGCGCCGCGCTGCAAGAGCGCACGCCGATGGTGATCATCAGCGGGGAGATCGCTGCGTACGGCGAAAATACCAAAGTCGCCGACCCCGGCGGCCAGTGGCTGCACGATCTCACCGATCTGGGCGGATCGCCGGACTTGTTGCGCGGGTGCGTCAAGTGGGCCGACCGCGTGATGTCAGCCGAGCTCCTGGCGCCGACCATCGAGCGGGCTGTCCAAATCGCGCTCGAGCCGCCTGCCGGTCCCGTGCTGATCGGTATTCCGTTCGAGTGCATGATGGAAGAAGTCGCCTTGATCGAGCATGGGCGGTCCAACGAGGTGGTTCGTCCCATCTCCGTCGATGACGCAGCCGTTGACCGCGCGCTCAATTGGATTGTCGATGCCAGAAATCCCGTCGCGGTCACGGAGCATGCCGGCAGCGATCCACGGGCCGTCGAGCGATTGGTAGAATTGTGTGAACTGTTATCGATACCCGTGATGGAGACGTACCGGCCTGCGTTCGTGAATTTTCCGAGGAATCATCCGCTCTACCAGCATCATGATCCAAAAGTCGTCGACAGCGCCGACCTGGTCCTTATGGTCGACGCGGTGACACCGTGGTATCCGGCGAGCAAAGGACCGAAAAATGCCAAAGTCATCTCGATCGCCGAAGAGTTTCCCAACTCGCGCCTGCCTTATTGGGGCTACAACGTCGATCTGGCGCTGGTCGCGCCGCCCGCAGCAACACTGGAGAAGCTCATCAAGAAAGCGCGCTCTTCGGAGCGCGTCGCGGGCAATCGCGGCGCGTACGAGCAGCGAATGGCGCGCAGCCGCGAACAGCATGAAAGCTATTTCGGCAAGCTCAAGGACGAGGCACGCAAGCACGCCAACGATACTCCGATAGACCCGCGCTGGCTTTGCAATGCGCTCAGCGAAGCGCTGCCGGAAAACGCGGTGATCTCCGAAGAAACCACGGTCTATCGCTCCTTGATTCAAGAAGCGATTCCGCGCAGCCGGCCGCAATCTTACTTCGCGCGCATCACCGGCGGACTCGGCGTCGGACTAAGCTATGCTCTCGGCGTGAAGCTCGCGATGCCTGATCGTCCGGTTTTTGCGCTGATCGGCGACGGCGCTTTTCATTACAACGCGGTCCCTTCATGCCTTGGCGTCGCGGAAGAGTACGCTTTGCCGATCCATGTTGTTGTATTTAATAATGGCCGCTATCTCTCGATGGAGACGAGCTTGATCAAATATTTTCCGGACGGCGCAGCGAAAACCACCGGCGTCCATTACGGCGCAGAAATCGGCCCGCGGCCCGATTACCAGTACTACGGCAAAGCGCACGGCGGCTACGGTTATCGCGTGAGCGACCCAGGTGAAATCAAACCGGCGATTGAAAGGGCGTTGAAGCACGAAGCCGAAAAAAAACTGACGGTGATCGACGTCGTACTGAGCGACCTCAATCCGCGTTAGAGTCCTGTACTGAAATTGTTTTTTGGGGGCCATCGTCCTGCCGCAACACGGGGTGTATGGCATAGGTCCTACATATTTCGATTCGCGGAGAGTCAGCAGTTGATCCAATTGAACTGGAATTTAATTCCAATTCTGTCATAGTCGTACAGTAATCCAGATCTTCTACTTTCCGTTCACAACTCGAACAATTGTAATTCTGCTACGGATCCGGGAAGAGGATACAAATCCATACGTGGAGGCTTTTATGAGCTCCATTCAGGAATCAGTTAAGGCAGCGCCGTTCCGTGGCTTGCCGGATCCGCGCTTCTTCTACAGCAATCTCGATAGGCTCGAAGTGCTCGCGGCGCTTCGTTTCGGTATCGAAGCGCGGAAAGGACTCATCCTTTTCACCGGCGATGCCGGAACCGGCAAAACGTCCGTGCTTCACGAACTTACCCGCGAGCTGAATTCAAAGGTGACGTGCCTACTCATTTCTGATCCTTATATACGTTTTACCGACCTCCTTCGGCTCATTCTGCGCAATCTGGACGTCGGCGCCGCGCCGGGTGATGACGCCGCACTGATTCGACATTGCAAAACGACTCTGCGCTCGCGGCTTGAAACAAGCCGAATTGTTTCTTTGGCGTTTGATGACGCGCACAACCTTCCAGACGAAACGATCGAGTCCCTGACGAAAATTTTTCTCGGCAAAGGTTTTGATCCCGATAACAATCTGTTGCAGATCATTCTCGCGGGACGGCCGGAGCTGAGGAAACGATTCTTTGGACCGCCGCTACGCGGGCTCGAGACGCAAGTTGAGATCGAGTGCCGCCTGCAGGCGCTCCACGTCAAAGAGATCGGCCGCTACATCAATCATCGGCTTCGGGCCGCTGATCTGCCGGTCGAGATATTCGATCAAGATGCGATCGTTAGAATCGCGCTCTATTCCGATGGGCGGCCCGGCCTCGTCGACGACCTTTGCGATCGCGCTCTCCAGGTAATGAACCAATCGTTCCTTAACAAGGTGACATCGGAAGTCGTCGTCAGCGCGGCTAAGGATCTCGGCTATCGCGAGCCCAACCGGGTTGGAGCGGGCGCTCCGGCCGGAAGTTCCAATTTGGCGAAAACCCGTGGCGAAGCGGCGCTATATCGATCGACCACGGTCGTCGCTCACAAGTTTCTTGATCGCAACGAGGACAAAGATCGCAAGCCATTGCTTGGTCCGGCCAAACGACAGAGTAGTAGTAGAATTGCAGTACTGTTGATTCTCGTTCTTACCGGCCTTGCCGCAGCATCGCTGCAAAGCGAGTCTGCGATGAATTACGTCAGCAAATGGGGCGTTAGATTCGGGCAAGGCCCCGATGCGCAAGTTCCACCTCAAGCCAAAACCGAAGCCGATGCGCCGGCGCGAGCGGCAAGCCAGGACCGAGCGTCACCGCCACTCGGACCCGCGACCGATCTTCCGCCGCTGCAATCCGAGCAGCCGACGACGAGCGATCTTGCTTTTGCCGAACCGGAGAAATCGGCCGAGCTATCGGACTCCGTCCCGGGGAAGAAGCCGTCGGCAGGTACTCTTCTTTCGTCGTCGCGGAACGTTGCCATGCCTGACAACCAGGAGCGCCAGGCCTCTTCACACAGAGACTCGGACCAGCAAAGGAGAGATCTCGCAAAGCAAATAACCAAGGCTATCGAAAATCGGGCTATCCTCGATGTCCACGTTGCGGTCGTTGACGGCGTCGCCTATCTCGACGGTCGAGTGGCGACCGCGCAACAAAGAAACGCCGCGGAACGGGCGGCCCGCGGCGTTCCTGAGGTACGGGAAATCCGAAATCGACTCGCTGTCGAATAGTCCGGGCGCTCACATCGGTTCGCTCATCGCTGCCCGCGATAAATTCAGCAGTCTTTCAAGGGCAGAGTTCCTGGAAATCGAATTTCTATTCCCACCGGCGGCCAGGTCTTTGCTCTCGGAATCGATCTGAACGTACCATGGACAACGGTCGGGCGCTTGGACAGAAGTCCTGCTGAGAAGCCTCATTCCGAGCGCTTTTCCCGAACTGTAGCTGTTCTCTGAGTCGCGCGGGGTTCGCTCGTGCTAAGCGCGCGCGGCGTGATTTCGCGGGTCTGCCGCGGCGCGGCTTGTGCCGCGGGGGCCGCGCTCCGGAGCGGCGCGCCGCCGATATTGCGCATGAAATAGTCGGCCAAAGTCAGGGTAAAAAGGATCAACAGCCAGAAGAAGCCCGCGCTGACAAAGACCCAAGTCAGCGGCCGGCTGTAGAGCACGTGCATAAAGAATAAAATCACCAGCAACGCCTTGATGACCGCGATGGCAAGGGCAGCAGCGGTATTCCACTGCCCGCCGAGGTCGACAAACGCCACCGCTGTGGTGGTGATCGTCAGCATGATCAGCCCGAGAAACACCAGCACGTAGGTGCGCACTGGAATTATAGCGTCTGAATTCATAGATGGCGCCCAACCAGATAGAGCAAGGGAAACAGAAAAATCCAGACGATATCGACGAAGTGCCAATACAATCCGACCATTTCCACCGGCGTATAATATAGCGGCGAAAAGCGACCGCGCGTCGTCTTGACCGCGAGATAAGCGAGCAGGCCAAGGCCGATCACCATGTGCAGCGCATGCACGCCGGTCATGGCGAAATAAAACGAGAAAAAGATCGCCGCGTGACCGGGGTTGCCTTCTTTGAAAGCAAAATCCAATCCCGGAATCAGGTGCTCCTCGTATTTGTGGTAGTACTCCGTGAATTTGATGCCGAGGAAGACCGTACCGAGCAGCATCGTCAAAACTAGAAACACAAGGAGCTGGCGGCGATGGCCCGACTGCGCGCTGTGGACCGCCAGCGCCATGCTCAAGCTGCTGCAAATCAAAACCGCCGTGTTGATGCTGCCGAGCCAGACGTTCAAATGATTGCTCGCATGCGCGAACACCTCAAAATACCCTTCGCGATACACGGTATAGCCGATGAACATGCCGCCGAAGAACATGACCTCGGTAGCCAAAAAAATCCACATGCCGCTTTGCGAGGCATCGAGCTGTTGCTCCGGGTCATCAAAGTGGTGCAGCAAACCAGGATGGCTCTTAGACATGTTCCACTTCTCCCGGCACGTAATCCGACTGAGGTTCCGGGCGCGCATAATCGTAGGCCTCGCGCGTGACGGTCGGCGTTACCTCAAAGTTATCGGTCGGCGGCGGCGACGGTGTTTGCCATTCGAGACCGGTCGCCTTCCACGGGTTCATCCCGGCAACAGCGCCGTAGCGCAGCGACCAGATCAAATAAATCAGCGGCAACAAATATCCCACCGCGAGTATCGAGGCGCCGGCGCTCGACATGACGTTGAGAACTTGGAACTCCGGCGGATAAGCGTGATAGCGCCGCGGCATGCCGAGGTATCCCAGGACGAATTGCGGAAAGAACGTGAGATTGAAGCCGAGGAAGATTGTCACTGCCGCAAGACGCGCCCAACCTTCCGGATAAAGCCTGCCGGTCATTTTCGGCCACCAAAAATGAATGCCGCCCAGATAAGCCATGACCGCGCCGCCGACCATGATGTAATGGAAATGAGCTACCACAAAATAGGTGTCGTGAACTTGCACGTCGATTGCCAGGGTCGCGAGAAATATCCCGGTGAGTCCGCCGATGGTGAACAGTCCTATAAAGCCCAAGGCGTAGAGCATCGGCGCGTCGAGCGCAATCGAGCCGCGGTAAAGGGTGGCGGTCCAGTTAAAGACCTTGATTGCCGAAGGAATGGCGACCATCATGCTCAGAAGCGAGAAGATCATGCCGGCGTAAATCGATTGGCCGCTGACGAACATGTGATGGCCCCAGACAAGAAAGCCCAGCACAGCGATGGCAAGGCTAGAGAAAGCGACGAAGCTGTAGCCGAAAACCCGCTTGCGCGAGAAACAGGCGATCACCTCGCTGATGACTCCCATGCCGGGCAAAATCATGATGTACACCGCCGGATGAGAGTAAAACCAGAACAAGTGCTGAAACAAAACCGGGTCGCCGCCCAGCTCCGGATCGAAGATCCCGAGTCGAAAAACCCGCTCCAGGGCCACCAAGGCCAGCGCGATGGCGACCACGGGCGTGCCGAGAATGAAGATAATGCTGGTCGCGTAATGAGACCAGACGAACAACGGCAGGCGAAACCACGTCATGCCCGGCGCGCGCATCTTATGAATCGTCACGATGAAGTTGAGGCCGGTGAGGATCGATGAGAAGCCGTTAATGAAAATGCCGCAGACTGTGAGCGTCACGTGGGTATTCGAATAAATGCTGCTGTAGGGAGTATAGAAGGTCCAACCGGTGTCCACGCCGCCGGCGACGGCGGCGCCGATCGCGAGCAAGCCGCCGATTATGTACAGGTACCAGCTCGCAAGATTGAGGCGCGGGAACGCCAGGTCGCGCGCGCCGATCATCATGGGGATCAGAAAATTCCCCAGTACGGCGGGAATCGACGGGATCAGAAAAAAGAAGATCATCATCACCCCGTGCATAGTGAAAAGCTTGTTGTAGGTTTCAGCTTGCACCAGATCCCCTTGCGGCGTGAGCAGCTCCAAGCGCAGCAGGGTGGCGGCCATACCGCCGATAAAAAAGAAAAACGTAATCGACAGCAAGTAAAGCCAGGCGATGCGTTTGTGGTCGGTGGTGCATAGCCAGGACTTGACGCCGTAGCTGACGTTAAGATAGTGGAGGCGGCGCTCCGGCACTGCGTCGTTCATTTTTCCACCTGCGCTCCTTCCGGACGGTCGAGAGATTTGAGATACGAAATGATCTGCAAAATTCCTTCTTCGCTCACGATGCCCTTGAACGTCGGCATGATCGGCCGATAGCCGGCAACAATCTTCGCCTGCGGATTGACGATCGATTCGCGAATGTAGTTCTCGTCTGCAACGATCACTTTGCCGTCCTGAAGCCGCACCTGTTTTCCGTACAAATCCGCCAGTGCAGGCCCGCGCTCGGTGTCTTTGTCCGCATGGCAGGCAACGCAGCCCTGGCTTTGAAACAGCCGGGCGCCGGTCGCCGCTACCGTGCTTTCGGCCGGACCGCTGCTCAACCAGGTCTGGTACTCTGCCGGCGACAGGACGACGATGCGTCCGAGCATCCCGGAATGCTGCGTGCCGCAGTATTCGGCGCAAAGCAGACGGTATGCACCGACTTTACTCGGTTCGAACGACACGGTCATATAGCGCCCCGGCAAAACATCGGTCTTGATGCGAAAGGCCGGGACGTAAAAATCGTGAATGACATCTTGAGACGTGAGCAGCAGTTTGATCGCCCGTCCTGCCGGCAAGTGCAGCTCGTCGATCTCCGAGCGCCCCTCTGGATGCTGCGCTTTCCACATCCATTGCTTGGCGACAACGTGAATCTCCAGAGAGTTGCGCGGCGGGCTATAGGTTTCAAAATAAAGCTTCGCGCCCCAGACAAACACGATCAAGGTGAAACCCAGCGGAATGACGCTCCATAAAATTTCCAGGCGGAGATCGCCGCTAATCTCCGGCGGGCGCTCGAGCTCGGAACGGCGCCGATAGCGAACCGCGAAAACGATGATCGTTAGGCAGATCAATGTCGCGAAAAACACGCTGACGCCGATCAGAACGAAATAGAGCGCGTCGACGCGCGACGCCATGGTCGAAGCCTGCTCGGGAAATAGCGGAAAGCCCAGGTTCATGATCGATGCGCCGCCCTCGAGGGGACCTGCGGACGTTGTTCACGGCGGAGCATAAAGATGATCAAACCGGCCAAAGCCAACACGGTAACGCCCGCCGCCAGACGCAGCATCCGGGTCACGATCAAATTGTACCGGCCGGTCAAAGGGTCGTAGTGATAACAAAACAGCAGCAGCTGATCGATCGGCGAGCCGATCTTGCCGGCGGCGGCCTCAATCAAGCCGAGGCGGAGATCGCGCGGCGAAAATTCAATGCCGTAGTAGTAGCGCGAAATTTTCCCCTGGGGCGTCACAAGCACGATGCCGGTGGCGTGGGCGAATTCTTTTTTCTTATCGTCATAGGTGTAGCGAAACCCGGCGGCGCCGGCGAGTTGGCTGATCGCGTCCGCCGATCCGGTGAGCACATGCCAGCCGTCGCCGGCTCCGGCGCGCCGATATTTTTTCAAGTACTCGTCTTTTGCCGTCGCCGCCGTCTCCGGTGTGTCGGCGGGATCGAAGCTCACGGTCACGACGTCGAATTCTTTGCCGATATCGAAAGACATGGGGCGGAGCGCGCGCACGATGCCGTCGGAGACCAACGGACACAAATCGCGGCAGCGGTAGTAAACGAAATTGAGTAGCACCGGCTTGCGGCCGAAGAAGCCTCGCAGGCGCACGGTCTGGCCGTTGGAATCGCGAAAGGTCAGATCGAGAGGGAGCTGCTGGTCGAGCTTTTGCTCAAAGGCGACGTCGCGCAGCGCCGCGGGCCGGTTGTCATCGTGCGCGCGAGCTACAGCGGCAAGCGCCATGACTGCAACGATAGCGATGGAAGCCATCGATCCACGCCACCGGCGGCTGTTCGACAATCGACAGGCGATCACGATTGCGGCTCCCGGCTGTGGGAATCGACTCGCTTCGCGCCGCCGGTCCCATCCGCCGCTCGCTGCTGCGATTGACGCACCGGTAAACCTTTTTTCACCAGCATATCCATGGCGCGCTCGATCGGTATGTGGACGATGCCTTTTTCCTGATCAACCCAACCGTAGCCATTCAACCGCGTTTGTTCCTGCTGGCGCAGCGCTTTCAGCGCGCGCCCCGGCTCGACCGCGAGCCGAGGTTGCACCATAGGCTCCCGGAGCACAGCAAACTGCTTCGCCGGCTCGGCTCGGCGCGCTTCGCTCTTGATCATCCACGCCAGGAGCCCGTAACAAAGCAGCAACGCGATGATCACGAGCGCCGCCAAACCAATAGCGAAGAACGAAATACGCCTGGGGCTCAGGTCGCTGAGCTCGTGGCCGACTTCCGCCGTGACTTGATTCGAGGTGGTTGCTTCAGCCATTTTTGACCAGCCCATGTTCTTCAACGATCGCCATAAAGCGCGGGTCGCCGAAAGGCAGCAAAGGCCGGCCCTGCAGCTGGCCGAGAAACATGCCGAACCAGAGCGCGCCGATGCCGATCGGCGCAAGCACCGTCGTCCAATGCAGCGCGACACCGTCGGGGTAAAACGTCGGCGCGATGAACCACCACATTTCGAGCGCCTGCATGGCGACGACCAACGCGGCGATGGCGCACAGCGCCTGGGCTTTTTGCTTCATCGCGCGCGATAAAAGCAGCAGAAACGGCAAAGCGAATTTAAACGCCACCAGCGACGCGGCAATGATGCCCCAACCTCCAGCGAGCCGGTGCAGATACCAGGGAATTTCGTGCGTCAAATTCTCGATCCAGATGATCAGGAACTGCGAGAAAGAGGTGTAGGCCCAGAGCATCACGAAGGCGAGCAGCAGATTGCCAAGATCTTGAAACACCCACGGCTGACTCACGCGCGCGAGTGGTTCCCGGCGCGCGAGAAAATAAACCACGCCGATGACAAAGGCCAAGGCAATCAAGCCGTCGCTGACCATAAAGATCATGCCGTAAATCGACGAATACCATTTCGGCTCGATCGACATTACCCAATCGATCGACGAAAACGTCACCGTGAGGCCATACAAGACGAGACCCGGGCCGCTGAGCGTTTGCATACGCTCGACGGCTGAGCGGTCGAGAGCAGAGCCGCTTTTCTGATCTTGCTCGGCGGACCAACTGGTCAGCCGCTGGCTTACCGTGATCCAAACGGCGAAATACAAAACCGCGCGTGCGATGAAAAATGGCAGGTTGAGATAAGCGCTTTTCTGCTGCAGCAGCGGAGCGCCGGCTACCGCTTCCGGGCGTGCCCAGATGTAGAGATCCGAAAGACCGAAGCAGAGCGGAACGAATAATACTGCCATCACCGGAAAGGTGCGCAGCGCCGACTCGAGCGGGCGCTGGATGACAAACCCCCAGGTGCCGCCGACCAGATGATGAATCATGATGACGGCGAGACAACCAAGCGGCACGCCTAACCAAAACATATAGGCCATCAGATACGAGCGAAAAAATTCCGCGCGATCAAAAAATGCGCCGATGAGACATAGGGCGAGCGCGACAGCGCCGATCGCCAGCACGCGCTGGCGCAGCGGTCCCACGTCGGTCAAGGCTGCATCGAAATGATTCATTCTTTGCCCTCGAGGATCTGCCGCTCGGATTCCGAAAGATCGCTCAATCGGGCGTTCTGGCTCAGCTGCAGCGCGCGGACGTAGCCGATGATCGCCCAACGATCTTCGGGGGAAATTTGCTGGGCGTAATCGGGCATCGCGCCCAACCCCTTGGTGATGTGCTGAAAGAACATCCCCGGCTCGGTTTGCCGCAGCCGATCGCTGTGAAACGACGGCGGAGCGCGATAGCCGCGGCGCACAATCATTCCCTGGCCGTTGCCGATTTGGTCGTGGCACGGCGCGCAAAAAATATTGAAACGCTCCTGACCGCGCTTGAGCACGGCTTTGTCGACAGTGAACGGAAATCGGTCGGCCGGTTTACCGTCGACCAGACCATGATACAGAAGCTCATCATCGCCCAAGAGGCCGCGCGCCACCGTACCCTCCACCAATGGCCGAGACGCACGCTGGTCGTCAAAAAACTCGCTTTTCTCGAGCGGCTTGTAGCGCGGCTGCTTGGCCATTTGCTGCTGGCAGGAACCCAGCCAAAAGCACAACACGAGGATCCCGCACCCAATCGCCGCCGCGTTCAGGCGTTTGAACGAATGATCAGCGCTCAACAGGATAAACCCCCTCCGAATTCAGGCTCTCAAGAAATCCTCGTGTAGCATCGGGATCGAAGTTCGGATCGGCGGCCTCGATACAGAGAAAGAAACGGTTGCGACTGGCCAACTCGAAGCGCTCGACATTGAAAACCGGGTGATACGGCATCGGCAAGCCGTTAAGCGCCAAGACGCCCAAAAATGCGGCCAGTGCGGCACACAAGATCGTCAGCTCAAAAGTGACCGGGATATATGCCGGCCAGCTATTGAGCGGCCGGCCGCCGACATTGAGCGGATAGTCGATGACCGCTACCCAGTACTGCAGAAAGAAGCCGCCGAGGCAGCCGATGATGCCGCCACCGAGCACGATGAGCGGCACGCGCGTGCGGCGAAAACCAATCGCTTCCGCGAGCCCCTCAACGGGAAAGGGCGTATAGGCATCCATGCGTTTGAACCCCTCTTGCGATGCGCGCTCTGCCGCGTGCAGCAACGTCTCGGGCGAGCGGAATTCGGCCATCAAGCCATAGATTGGAATCGTTGCCATGAAGCTATTCCGTGCTTCTGACAGTTTGCCCCTGCTCGCTCAAATCGTGCACTAGTTCGCGCATCTCAAAAATCGAGATCATCGGCAGGAACCGGATAAACAGAAACAGCAAGCAGACAAACAAGCCGATCGAGCCGGCGAGTACTCCATAATCAACGATGGTGCCGGAATACATACCCCAGGCGGAAGGCATATAATCGCGATGCAGGCTGACCACGACTATGACATAGCGCTCGAGCCACATGCCGATATTGACCGAAATCGCGATGAGAAAAAGCAACGGCACGTTGGCGTGCACCCGGCGCACCCATAAGAGTTGCGGGATCAAGATGTTGAAAAGAATCAGAAGCCAGTACATGTAGCCGTAGGGCCCGAACATTCGGTTCATCATCATGTACTGCTCGTATACATCACCGCTGTACCATGCGGTGAAGGTTTCCATCAGGTAGCCGTAAGCGACGACCATGCCGGTGGCGAGCATCACCACGCCCATGTTTCTCAGATGTCGATCGGTAATCAGATCTTCCAAATGGTAGAGCCGGCGCAGCGGAATCGCGATGGTGAGAACCATAGCAAAGCCGGAGTAAATCGCGCCGGCGACGAAATAGGGAGGAAAAATCGTCGAGTGCCAGCCCGGCACCAGCGCCACGGCAAAATCAAAGCTTACGACAGTGTGGACGGAGACTACGAGAGGCGTGGCCAATCCGGCGAGCAGCAGATAAGCCATTTCGTAGCGGTGCCAGTGCACCGCCGAACCCCGCCAGCCCATCGCAAGCATGCCGTAGATGAACCGCGGCACGCGCCGCTGGGCGCGGTCGCGCAAAGTCGCCAGATCCGGGATCAAACCCAAGAACCAGAACAAAAGGGAGACCGTGAGATACGTGCTCACGGCGAAAACGTCCCAAACCAGCGGGCTGCGAAACTGTGGCTGGATCCCCATTGTGTTGGGATAAGGAAGCAGCCAGTAAAAAAACCAGGGCCGTCCCAAGTGAATGAGCGGAAACAAGCCGGCGCAGGCGACCGCGAACAATGTCATCGCTTCGGCGAAACGGTTGATCGACTGCCGCCATTTTTGCCGCAGCAGCAATAGAATCGCCGAGATCAGCGTGCCCGCATGGCCGATGCCGATCCACCAAACGAAATTGACGATAGCAAATCCCCACGCTACCGGAATCATGACGCCGAACAGACCGATGCCGACCGTAAGGAGCGCCGCGATGCAATAGAACAGCACCAGCACCAATAGGAAAGACGCGCCGAAGCCAATGTACCAGAACCAAGGCGTGCGCTGCGTCAGAACAATGGCGCTGATCTTATCAGTGAGCGTAGCGAAGGTATGCCCCGGCTCGATAATCGGCGGGTTCGCCGGCGGCGCGCTCGTTGGATCGACCCGTTCAGCCACGCGGCAACTCCTTTTCTAGCTCCGGATTGGGATTTTTTAGCCGCGCGAGATAAGTCGTGCGCGGCTTCGTGTTCAATTCGGCCAGCAGGCCGTAGTTGAGCGGGCCGTTCTTGAGTTTGCTGACGCGGCTATTCGGATCGTTGATGTCGCCGAAGACGATGGCCTGTGCCGGGCAGGCCTGCTCGCAGGCGGTGACGATTTTGCCGTCGGCTATGGCGCGGTTTTCCTTGCGCGCTTCGATCTGGGCATGGCGAATGCGCTGCACGCAATAGGTGCATTTCTCCATCACGCCGAGCGAACGCACGGTCACGTCCGGATTGCGCATGAGCTTGAGGCTCGGCGTGGTGAAATCCTGGTATTGAAAAAAATTGAAGCGCCGCACTTTGTAGGGACAGTTATTCGAACAATACCGCGTGCCGACGCAGCGGTTGTAGGTCATGTCGTTGAGCCCGTCTTCGCTGTGCGTGGTCGCGTGCACCGGGCACACCAGCTCGCAGGGCGCGTTCTCACACTGCATGCACGGCACCGGTTGTTGATAGAACTCGGGATTGTCGCGCGCGCCTTTGTAGTAACGGTCGATCCTCAGCCAGTGCATCTCGCGGCCGCGCATGACTTCTTTCTTGCCGATGACGGCAATGTTGTTCTCCGCCACGCATGCGACGACGCAGGCGTTGCAGCCGATGCAGGCATTAAGATCGATCGACATGCCCCACGCATTGCCTTCGTACTTGAAGCCCGGATACAAGCTGCCCGCGTGCTCATCTTCTTCCTTGCCGCTAAGGAATTCAGGATCGCGGCGGTATTGTTCGAGGGTGCCCGCCCGGATCAAATCACGCCCCTCCATCACCTGATGAAACTGGGTGCAAGCGACGGCATACTCCTCGCCGGTCGTGCGCACGGTTGCGCCGCCGGCCTGCCAAAGCGCGCCGGCCGTACGAATCGCATTGGCGTCGAAGCCGAGCCGCGTGCCCACGCGACCGGCGCGCGCGCGCCCGTAACCCAAGTGCACTGTCACGCAATCGTCGGCCTGCCCCGGCAAAATCCAAGCGGGACCGCGTGCTCGGCGCCCGTTAACTTCGAGCTCGACCACCTCGGCGTAAATGTTGCCGCGCTCGCCGCCGGTAGTGGCGATGCGACGGCCGATTCCAAGCCGCTCGGCGGTGCGGGGGCTAAGAAGAATGACGTTGTCCCAAGTGATTTTGGTAAATGGCTTGGGCAGCTCCTGCAGCCAACCGTTATTGGCAAAGCGGCCGTCGAGAATGCTCGGATCGGGTCGAAAGAGAACTTCCAAGCTTGCCGAGCCCGCCGCTGCTTCGCTGTTTGTTTTCGCTGCTTCCGTGTCCGGCGCACCGGCACTGGCGGCACGGCCTTGTGCCGGCGCGCCTTGTCGTACGCGCGCCGCGCTATCCGGCACCACGCCGTCGTGCAGCGCGGCGCGCCAGAATTGTTCGAAGTCGCCGCGCGCCTTGCTTTGTTGCTGCCAAAAGCCGCGCACAATCTCGTAGCCCGTGCGTGCCGGCTCTCCCAATAGAGCCGCGAGCAGCTCGTGCACCGTGCGGCCACCGTAAAGCGGCGCGATCAGTGGTTGAATAATGCTGGCAGTGCCGTCGAAGGCGCGCACATCGCTCCACGATTCGAGGTAGTGCGCTTCCGGCACCCGCCAGCGACAAAGCGCCGCGGTTTCATTTTCGTAAGGGGACAGATGAATGGTGAGACTGGTCCGCGCCAACAGCTCGCCGAACTTGACATCGGCCGGCGCGGTGTAGACCGGATTGCCGCCGAGGATGATCAGCGTCTGAACCGCGCCCGCCTCCATCGCGGCCGCAAGCTCGCGGATCGATTGCCCATGATCCACCGGCTGCGCTTCCACCGGCTCGATGTAGATGACGGTCGAGCCGCTGTTGCCGAGCGTCTGATTCATCGCGTGCGCGAGCGCATGCACCGCCGGCGGTTGATGATCGCCGGCAATGACAATGCCGCGACCGCGCCGGCTTTGCAGATCGCCCACGATAGCATTCACCGCGCGCTCATCGACGCCCGCTGCCGGGCCGGCGCCGCCGTCTGACACGCCCAGACCTTTAGCGACTGCTTTGGCAAAAGCGACCACGGCGCGCGGCGCGAGCGCCCAGCGATGGTCGGCCATCGAACCGGTAACGGTCGGCGTGCTCTCGATTACATACAGGCGATTCATGGTGCTGTCGCGACCAGCGACCCTGCGCTTGTCGCTAAAGTCACGCGCGTAGCGCAGCGCCGCGGGACCGAAAAATAAAAAATCGCTGTCGAGGGAGAGGATAACTTCAGCGCGATCGAAGCGATACATGGTATCCACCGGTGCGCCGAACGCGCTCCGCGCACCGACCCGCGCCGCGTCGCGCGCAGCCGGATCGTACTGATACCAGCGCGATTTGGGAAATTTTTCCAGCAATTGCTGCAACTGATAGCTCAACGTCGGCGAGGTCACGGTCTCGGTCAAAATCGCCGGTCCCGGCGCTTCGTTCAGCCGTTGATAGGCGAGCTCGCCGCTGATGCTTGCGAGAAATCCATCCCAGGTGGCTATCCGGCCGGCGTCATTCAAAACATGAGCGCGGTCTGGATCGTAGAGATCGAGGATCGACGCCTGCATGAATACGTCGGTGGCCCCCAAGCTCGCCGGATGTGACGGATTGCCTTCGATCTTGGTCGGCCGGCCCATGTGGCTTTCAACGATGATGCCGCGACCGTATCCGGCAAGCGGCATTGCACTCGCGAAATAAAGCGGTTTACCGGGAATAAGCTCCTCGGGCTGCTTGACATAAGGCACGATTTTTTCGTCGGTCGGAGCGGGCGCCGGACTGAGACAGCCGCTCAGTCCGGCGAGCGCCAGCGACGCTCCCATGAGCTTGATAAAGGTGCGGCGATCGACGGACTCCGCGAGAGCTGAAGCCTGGCGTGGATGTTCCTCGCGCAACATTTGCGCGAACGCTTCGCTATCGGCGAGCTCTTCGAGACAGCGCCAATATTCTTTTCCCCGCGCGCTCGCCAGCCGCGCGCGCATGGCCTGCATATCTGACGTCTCGGTGGTCATAGTTGGCTCCTGGCTAGCGGTGACAAGTCGAGCAACCCGTCAAAGGCCGGATGTCATACTGTAGGATGAGCTTTTGGCCAAGAGCGAGTTGATTCTCCGGAGGTTCATATTCCATGTTGAAGACCTGCTCGCGCGGCCGCACGAATTGTTCCGGTGCGCGATGACACTCGAGACACCAATCCATATACAAAGTGTTAACGCGCCACGTGAGCGGCATCTGATCGACGCGGCCGTGGCAAGTCGAGCAGCCGACACCCTTGTTCACGTGAATGCTATGATCGAAATAGACAAAGCCCGGCAGGTTGTGGACCCGCGTCCATTGAATTGATTGACCAGTGCGAAAACTCTCGCGCACCGGTGCGAGGGCTGGGCTATCGGGCCAGATCTGCGTGTGACAATTCATGCAGATCTTGGTCGAAGGAATTCCGGCAAAAGAGCTCGTCTCAACGGAAGTATGGCAGTACCGGCAATCGATTCCATCGTCGGCAACATGATGTTTGTGACTAAACGGGACAGGCTGAGCCCGCGCCACTCCTATTTCCGAGACATAGGCGGAGCGGTAGAGTCCCGCTACGAGCAATGTCAGCGCAATGACAAGAGCGAGCCCGCCGAAGATACTGACCCTGGAGATTGTATTCGTGCTTCGATGGAAAATCTGCGCCATCAGCCAGAGCCTGTCGGATGTGAGAATCTATGGTTGAGTAATACTGAGGCTACTACTTCTTGAGCCAGCTCAGCAGGCCGCCCCAGATCGTCAAATCGCGCCGATGCCTGCCGGCGTTAAGCCAA
>Ga0075289_1000017_pt1 | contig 19663 bp, 21 predicted proteins | sample SF_Rice_20C_80N__4_FD_69764 | JGI IMG/M metagenome (GOLD analysis project Ga0075289, IMG submission 69764) | Rice paddy soil microbial communities from Twitchell Island, California, USA - SF_Rice_20C_80N_103 | ecosystem: Environmental > Terrestrial > Soil > Paddy field/soil | place: USA... | reverse complement strand
AACTCCGTGCGTTGGAAAACGGTTACCGAATCTACGTAGCGCAAGTCGATGAGCGATCAATCGAAATCGACACTCCGGCGGATCTTAAAAAAGCGGCGCGCTATTTAAAAACGCGGGCTAATTGAAAGGCACCCATGGCCACTGTCAAAACCAAATTCATTTTCGTGACCGGCGGCGTGGTTTCCTCGCTGGGAAAAGGACTCGCAGCCGCGTCCATCGGCGCGCTGTTGGAAAGCCGCGGCCTCAAAGTCACTCTCCTCAAAATGGATCCTTACATTAATGTTGACCCCGGCACGATGAGTCCTTACCAACACGGCGAAGTTTTTGTTACCGATGACGGCGCGGAGACGGATTTGGATCTCGGTCACTACGAGCGGTATGTGTCTACGCCGATGGGCCGGAAAAATAATTGCACCACGGGGCAGGTCTACGAGACGGTTATCGCCAAAGAACGGCGCGGCGATTATCTAGGCGGCACAGTGCAAGTCATTCCGCATATCACCGACGAGATCAAGCGCCGCATTCTGGCGGCAGCCGAAGGTTACGACATCGCTATAGGGGAAGTCGGCGGAACGGTTGGCGATATCGAAGGATTGCCTTTTCTCGAAGCGGTGCGGCAAATCGCTTGGGATTGGGGCCGCGAAAACGTCCTTTACATTCACCTCACGCTGGTGCCTTTTATAACCGGCGGCGGCGAGCTCAAGACCAAACCGACCCAACATAGCGTCAAAGAACTTACCGGATTAGGCATCCAGCCCGATATTCTGTTGTGCCGCACCGATCGCTTGCTGGACAAAAAAATAAAAACCAAGATCGCCCACTTCTGCAACGTTGCCGAAAACGCGGTCATCACGGCCAAAGACGTGGAGTGGATCTACGAAGTGCCGCTGGTGTTTCACGAGGAAGGGCTCGATGAACGGATAGTCGAGAAGCTTAATATTTGGACGGGCGCGCCGCATCTAGAAAATTGGCAGCGCGTCGTTCAGGTATTGAAAGATCCTAAGGACTCAGTGCGGATCGCGGTGGTCGGCAAGTACATGAGCCTTAAAGAATCCTACAAAAGTTTGCTCGAGGCCTTGGTTCACGGGGGGATCGCCAACGAGGTTCGGGTTGAGATCGACTGCATCGAAGCGGAGAAGATCGAGCAGGAAGAATGCGACGCGGTGCTTAAACAGGCGGACGGAATTCTTATACCGGGGGGGTTCGGCGATCGCGGCAGCGAGGGCAAGATCACGGCAATTCGTTATGCTCGAGAAAACCGGATTCCGTTTTTCGGCATTTGCCTCGGCATGCAAATGGCCGTCGTCGAGTTCGCGCGTAATGTTTGCGGGTTGCAGGGAGCGAACTCCAGTGAGTTTGATCTACAGACGCCGCATCCGGTCATTCACTTAATGGCCGAGCAGAAAGCGATCGATACCAAGGGTGGAACCATGCGCCTGGGAAGCTACCCCTGCGTGCTGCAGAACGAAACTCTCGCCGCGAAGTTGTACGGCAGGGAAAAAATCGATGAACGGCATCGCCACCGGTACGAATTCAACAATAATTATCGCACCGAATTCGCCGCCAAAGGCATGATTCTGAGCGGACTTTCACCGGACAGCAGTTTGGTAGAAATTATCGAGCTTAAGGGTCATCCGTGGTTTCTTGGCTGTCAATTTCATCCTGAATTCAAATCGCGGCCCAATGCGAGCCATCCGCTTTTTCGGGGCTTTATTGAAGCCGCTCTGGCGAATCGCAAGGCGGTTACCGAGACTCCTAGAATCAAAATCGTCCGCACTTAGCTCGTCCTTGGCTCTTGAATGACAACCAGAATCGTCAAAGTGGAGCAAATCCAAATTGGTGGAGGCGCTCCGCTAACCGTTATTGCGGGACCTTGCGTAATCGAGAGCAGAGAGGCGGCGCTGCGGCACGCCGGCGCTCTAAAAGAGATAGCGGATCGGGTCGGGGTTCCATATATCTTCAAGTCTTCTTATGACAAAGCCAATCGATCTTCGGTGAATTCATTTCGTGGTCCGGGATTGGGAAAAGGACTGGAGATTCTGCTCGAGGTCAAGGCCAAAATAGGCGTGCCGGTTCTTACCGACGTTCATGAGATCGATCAAGTGGCGGCGGTCAAAGAAGTCGCCGACGTGCTGCAAATCCCGGCGTTTCTCTGTCGCCAGACGGACTTCGTACTCGCGGTGGCGAAATCCGGGAGAGTCGTCAACGTGAAGAAGGGACAGTTCCTAGCGCCGTGGGATATGCGCAACGTTTTGGACAAGATTCTTTCAACGGGCAATGACCGAGTTCTCCTCACTGAGCGCGGCGCATCTTTTGGCTACAATAACCTGGTTTCTGATATGCGCTCGTTGGTCGTCATGCGCGAGCTGGGCTTTCCGGTGGTGTTCGATGCGACCCACAGCCTCCAGTTGCCGGGCGGTCTCGGCAGCGCATCGGGTGGCGAGCGCAAATACATTCCGGCGCTTGCGCGTGCCGGGGTTGCAGCCGGGGTCGACGCTCTCTTTATGGAAGTTCATGAAGATCCCAATCAGGCGATGAGCGATGGCCCGAATTCCCTCGAACTGAGGGATTTCGAAGGTCTCCTTAAGGTAGTTAAACGGCTTGATGCGCTGGTGAAAGAAACCGAAGGCGGCAACCGGTGAAATCGAGGCAAGCTCTGAAACGCGCAGCGGATGTGCTGCGCATCGAGTCCGACGGAATTCTTTCGATGATCGAACGGCTTGACGAAAGTTTCATACACGCCATTGAGCTGCTGCGCGACTGCCGCGGCAAGGTCGTGGTGACCGGATTGGGAAAGTCCGGATTGATCTGCCGCAAGATCGCAGCGACGCTTGCCAGCACCGGTACGCCGGCATTTTTTCTCCATGCTGGCGACGGCGTGCACGGCGATCTTGGAATGGTGATGAAAGGCGATGTCATCCTCGCGCTCTCCAACAGCGGTGAAACCGATGAGATTTTGAAGCTGCTGCCTCATTTTACGTTGAACGGGATAAAACTTATCGCCATGACCGGCAATCCTGAATCATCCCTCGCGAAAGCCGGCGATGTCGTGTTGAATGTTGGAGTCAAGGAAGCCTGCCCGCTCGGACTGGCGCCGACGGCCAGTACGACCGTGGCGCTGGCGATGGGCGATGCGCTCGCGGTCGTATTGCTCGAAGAAAAGGGCTTTAAAGAAGCAGATTTTGCCTTGCGCCACCCGGGCGGTATTCTGGGCCGCAAGCTTTTCTTGCGAGTGGAAGACCTGATGCATCGCGGCGATCAGCTTCCCCTAGTACGTCATGATACATTGCTAAAAGAAGCCCTGTTTGAGATTACTTCCAAGCGCTTGGGAGTAACCGGAGTGACGGACGCCGCAGGGAGACTCATCGGTGTCATCACGGATGGCGATTTGCGGCGCGGCTTGCAAAGGCATGGCGATGGGATTCTCAGTAAGAGAACTGAAGAGTTGATGACCGCGCATCCGCGAACAATTGCAAAAGAAGTTCTCGCGGCTCAAGCGCTCTCTGAGATGGAGGAAAACCCGCAGCGTCCGATCACAAGTCTTTTCGTTTTGGACGATGGCCAAATGCCCATCGGCATCATTCATCTGCACGATATTCTCAAAACAGGAATTTGACCGGTCTGTGAAGCGTATTTCCGCTGGCCTGCGCAAAAAGGCTAAGCCAATCGTATTGCTGCTTCTTGATGTCGACGGTGTGCTCACCGACGGTCGCATAATCATTGACGACCATGGCGTGGAAACGAAAAATTTTCATGTTCGTGATGGGCAGGGGATCGCCCTGCTGGTCCGCGGCGGCATTGAGGTCGGGTTTATCACCGCGCGCTCGTCGCGCAGCCTGACGTATCGCGCTAAAGAATTGGGGGTTAGGCTTATACGTCAAGGCGTACGCGACAAACTCAGGACGTACAACGAAATCAAATGCAGCCGCAAACTCCAAGACAGGCAAATCGCCTATATGGGTGACGACATCGTGGATTTGCCGACATTACGCCAGGCGGGTCTGGCCTTATCAGTATCGGACGCCTGGACCGGACTGGGTTCGACCGTGGACTTTGTGACCTCTACCGCTGGCGGCCACGGTGCGGTTCGCGAAGTGGCCGAGTTACTGCTGAAAGCTCAGGGCAAGTGGGCCGCCATCTTAGCAAATAACCTGAGGGGCCGGGGGAATAATTGACTCCTAAAGCCATTTAAAGCAAATTCCATGCCGATTACTTTACAGGCTCCCCGAAGCATGGTACCGTGAATTTTATTGAGGGAATCATGCGCAGGGCTAGACGATCTATTCTATTGCTGGCTATCCTAATCTCGCTCGGCGGGATCGGCTACAAAGTGGCGGAGATCGTCCGGCGCGTACAGAAGGAAGTCAAAGCAAACCCGGTGCAGGCTCTGGATTATCTCCCTGAATCCGCTCTTCAAATGAAGGACTTCCATCGGGCGAAAATCGAAGACGGCCGCAAGGTTTGGGAACTCTTCGGTGAAGAGGCGAACTATTATAAGGAACAGAAGGAAGCCGTAATTAAGAAGCCGCGGTTTTACTACTACGACAAAAAGGGCGAAGTCGCTGAGACGAAGGGCGACGAAGCGCTGCTATATTTAAATGAGAAAGATCTCGACAGGATGGAGCTGCGCGGCAATATCCAAGTCTCTTTTCAAGGGTACGTATTGAATTCGGAGGAAGCCAATTACGTCCCAGCCAAAGACCAGATCGTGCTGCCGAGTCGTACTCTCGTGGTCGGAGAAGGGATCACTTTGGAAGGCGCTAGAATGGAAGTTGAGCTTGAAGAAAAAAAGATCCGGTTGATTCAAGCCGTAAAAACAAAGATTGAGCCCGCCAAGTTGGCAAAAAGGAAAAGTCTAGCTGCTTCGAGTCCGCAAATCGAGGGATAAGAACCATGCTGCGGCGTACTGTTTTAGCCATCGTTTTTATTTCGATACCCCTTTGTCATGCGGATGTTAGTATTTATGCCGCAGCAGCGGCCAAGGACGAGGGCACTAAAGCCGGCGCATCGTTTGAGTTTAATAAAAAGGATCCGATCTACATCACTGCGGATTGGATGGAAGTCGATCAGAAAAAAAATACTATTTCGTATAAGGGCCGCGTTGTCACGGTGCAAAACGATATGACGATGCGCAGCGAGGCGCTGACCGCCTACTATGATCCCGAGATGAAACAGATGAAGCAGATTATCGCTGAAGGCAAGGTCAATGCCATGCAAGGCAACCGCGTGGCCACCAGTGACAAGGCCGTTTTTGATGATAAGGCGAAGACCGTCACTCTTACGGGGAGCCCGGTGATGCGTCAGGGGAACAGTCAAGTCAGCGGCGTTAAGGTTGTGTACTATATCGAGCAAGATAAAGCGGTCGCCGAAGGCGACGGCAAAGTACGCGTGCAGGCGACTATATTTCCTGAGGAGCTAAAAGGCCGGGAGCAAGGAAATACCAAAAAAGAATGAGCGTCCTTAAGGCGGTGTCGGTCGCGAAATCGTACGGCGGACGACGAGTTGTTAACGGTATCAATCTAGCAGTGAAAGGCGGCGAGGTTGTCGGTTTATTGGGCCCCAATGGGGCAGGCAAAACGACCACGTTTCATATGATGGTTGGCTTGGTTAGGCCGGACGATGGCCGGGTGCTCATGAATGAGGATGACTTGACAAGCCTCCCCATGCATCAGCGCGCGAGGGCCGGCATCAGTTACCTGCCGCAGGAATCTTCGGTGTTTCGGCGACTGACGGTAGAAGAAAACCTGCGGGCAATTCTGCAGACGCTTGACTTGGATAATACCGAACAACAAGAACGAGCCGACGCTTTGATGAAAATGCTCGGGATAGCCCACTTAGCGACGCACAAAGCTATTACACTGTCCGGCGGAGAACGCCGGAGAGTGGAAATTGCCCGGGCGTTGGTCCTCTCGCCGTTTTTCTTGCTGCTTGATGAGCCCTTTACCGGTATTGATCCGATCGCCGTTGCGGAGATCCAAAAAATAGTCCGCCGGCTGATTACCAGCGGTATCGGTATTTTGATCACCGACCATAATGTTCGTGAAACCCTGGGAATATGTGACCGCGCTTACATCATCAATGAAGGACTGGTGCTTGAGGAAGGGACGCCCGAAGTGATCAGCGCAAGCCCGAAAGCGCGCAAATTTTATCTCGGAGAAGGTTTTAAGTTTTAGCCATGGCACTTGAAATTAGACAAGTTCAAAAATTAGCTCAGCAGCTGGTAATGACACCGCAGCTGCAGCAAGCGATCAAGCTATTACAGCTCTCCCGCGTGGAATTGGAAGAAATGGTATTGAAAGAGTTGCAGGAAAATCCTGCCTTGGAGGAAGGGCAGGTGGAGGAGCCGGAGAACAACGAGCAACCCCGAAGCGAAATTCCGGACGCCGTTCCAGGCGTTGAAGCGGGCGAGCCCGTGCTTAATCGCGAGCTTTCGGCGGTCGATAAGATAGGGACTTTAGATTGGCAAGAATATCTCGATACACATTCGAACTCGATTCACGGCTCCCTCGGCGCGGAAGCGACTTCAGAGGACGGCGACTCGCCGCCTTCATGGGAAAACAGCCTGACGAAAAAAACCACGCTAGAGGATCATCTCATCTGGCAATTGCGCCTGTCCAAGATCACCGAGCGTGAATCGACGATCGGCCTCTACATCATCCAGAACCTCGATGAAAACGGTTATTTAGCTCTGAGCCGGGATGAAATCTGCAGTGCTACGGAGAGTAGTCCTGAGGAGTTCGAAGCGGTATTACGGCGCATCCAGTTCTTTGATCCAGTTGGGGTTGCCGCCCGAGATCTGCGTGAGTGTCTACTAGTGCAACTTGAAAATCTGCGGCTGAGCGATAGCTTGGCAGCGCGAATCGTCGCCGAGCACTTACATTTTCTAGAGTCAAAAAGGTATGAAAAGCTGGCAAAGGATCTGAGCGTCACTATCGATGAGATCGCCGAAGCGGCGCACCTGATCGCATCTCTGGAGCCCAAGCCTTCGCGCGGCTTTGAACAGGACGAGGTACGTACCGTTCTGCCCGATGTTTTCGTAGAGAAGATCGGCGACGAGTATCTTATTTACTTGAATGACGATGGCGTGCCGCGCCTGCGGGTAAGTTCGCTTTACCGGCGCATGGCGGGCCAGGAGGGGGTTGAAGAGGAACAGGCCCGGCAATACTTGCAGGAAAAAGTCCGCGCGGCGACGTGGCTGATCAAGAGCATTCAGCAGCGCCAGCAAACACTGTTTAGAGTCACCCAGAGCATCTTTAAATTCCAGCACGAGTTTCTTGACCATGGCGTAAGTCATCTCAAGCCAATGGTTTTGCGCGATGTTGCTGAAGACATTCATATGCACGAATCCACCGTTAGCAGGGCCACGGCAAACAAGTACGTGCATACGCCTCAGGGCCTCTTCGAGCTCAAGTTCTTTTTTCAGAGCGGCCTCAAAGGCGGCAATGGCGAGGACGTGGCAAGTGAAAGTGTCAAGGAAAAAATCCGTGGCATCATCGGCGCTGAAGATCCGCGCAAACCCTACAGTGATCAGCATATTGCCGCCATGCTCTCGACCGATTCGATCGATATTGCCCGGCGGACGGTTGCCAAGTACCGTGAGGCCATGGGGATTCTTCCCTCTTCAAAGCGCCGCCAGCCCTTCCTGCGCAGATGATTGTCGCGACGCCGATGAATGATATTGAACTTGCGGCTACGTTTCGCCGGCTCGCGGAAAGCCCGGACGGCTGGCGCAAATCATACGGCGCGCCGATCGCCCGATAGGCTTGTTTAACACTACATAAGGTCAATACGTGAAAATCAGCGATTTTCTAAGCGTCGAGTCCGTTATTCCGGTCCTCATGAGTCGAGATAAGACCGGCGCGATCGAGGAGATAGCGGATTGGTTGGCGTCTTGTTACCCGCAATTGGACTCAAAAAAAGTGCTTGACGTGCTGCTGGACCGGGAACGAATCAGCACGACCGCCATCGGTGAAGGTGTGGCAATCCCGCACGGCAAACTTGCCGGCGTAGATCGGGTCTTGGGAGTTTTTGCGCGCAGTCCGGAGGGAGTGGAGTTTGCCTCTCTGGACGGTGAACCGACGCACCTGTTTTTTGCCTTGATTGCGCCCGAAAACGCAGCCGCTGATCACCTGAAAGCCCTCGCGCGAATTTCACGGCTTTTGAAAGATGAAAGGTTTCGGCGGCGTTTGATCGCCGCCCAAAACCAACAGGAGCTTTACGCGACGATCACCGCAGAGGACGACAAGTTTTGAGTGCCTATGGCCGACGCCTTGGATATCATCGTGATCACCGGCTTATCGGGGTCGGGGAAAAGTTTTGCTATCCGCGCCCTGGAAGATAACGGTTTCTTTTGCGTCGATAATTTTCCCGCACTGCTCATTCCGAAATTTATTGATTTGTGCCAGGGCTACCAGGAGGAAATTCACCGCATCGCGCTGGGTGTCGATCTGCGCGGCGGGCAGTTTTTGCAAGCGTTGCCCGAGGTTCTTTCTGACCTGCGCGCCGCCGGCCATCATGTCCAAGTGGTGTTCTTCGATGCTTCGGATGACGTGTTGCTGAGGCGATTTAGCGAAACCCGCCGGCCTCATCCGCAGGCCGGTCAGGAGTCCATTCAAGAGGGTATTTCGCGTGAAAGAAAGGCGCTGGAATCGATCCGCGCCTTGGCCGATAAGGTTATCGATACCAGGAATTTTAACGTCCATGAGCTCAAACGAGAAATGGAGCAGCAGTTCTGCCAAGCACCGGCGGGCCGCCGGATGTCGCTGTTTTTCACGTCGTTCGGTTATAAATACGGTATTCCTCATGATGCCGACATCATCCTCGACGTGCGGTTCTTGCCCAATCCGTACTTCGTTGATGAGCTCCGTCCGAAGAGCGGCACAGATCAAGAAGTGCGCGATTATGTGCTCGGGAACGTCGAAACACGTAAATTTCTCGATCGTCTTTACGCGCTTTTGGAATTCGCATTGCCGCTTTACGAGCGCGAGGGCAAGAGCAGTCTCACCTTGGCTCTTGGCTGCACCGGCGGGCGCCACCGCTCGGTCGTTTTGGTCGAAGCGCTCCGGCAAAGATTTGCCGATGGGCATTTTTTCATCCATGTGAAGCATCGCGACTCCGACAAATAAACTCATGAGCAAACTTGTCAAGAAAATAGAAATCAAGAACAAGCTCGGACTGCATGCGCGCGCGGCTGCACTGTTGGTTCAGACGGTGAACAAATTCGCGGCGCAAGTGAATTTTTCAAAGGACGGCCACACGACGGACGGCAGAAGCATTATGGGCGTGCTGATGCTCGCTGCCGCCCAGGGCAGCAAGATCGAGGTGGAAGCGAGCGGAGAAGACGCTGAACGCGCCCTCAAGGCCATCGAACGGCTGATCGAGAATCGCTTCAACGAATCCGGGTAAGGTTGAATCCCCCCCTCGTATTCGCTATAGAAGATTGATTAAAAATTTGAAAGTTTTTGACGGCTGGAGGTCAGCCCATGGCAGGTAAAGATTTTTTGTTTACATCCGAGTCCGTGTCCGAGGGCCATCCCGATAAACTTTGCGATCAAGTTTCCGATGCCATTTTAGATGCGCATCTCGCGGGGGATCCCAATAGCCGTGTGGCTTGCGAAAGCCTCGCCAAAACCGGAATGGTGGTCGTCGCCGGTGAGATCACCAGTAATGCGAAGGTAAGTTATGTCGATATCGTGCGCGAAGTCGTGCGTGAAATCGGTTACACGGATTCTGCGATGGGCTTTGACGGCAATACGTGTGCGATTCTGACCGCTATAGAACAGCAGTCACCCGATATTTCTCAGGGAGTCACTGAAGGCGAAGGCTTGCACAAGGAACAAGGCGCCGGTGATCAAGGCATGATGTTTGGTTATGCTTGCGACGAAACTCCCGAGTTGATGCCATTCCCGATCCAAATGGCGCACAGCTTAGTTCATTACTTGGCCAAGGTGCGCAAGGGCGGCGAAGCATACTTCCTTCGTCCCGACAGCAAATCCCAAGTGACCGTAGAATACCGTGACGGCAAGCCGGTCAAAGTCAAAAACGTTGTGATCTCGACCCAACACAGCCCCGATGTCCCTTACGGCAAGCTCAGAGAAACGATCATCGACGGTGTCATTAAAGCGGTAATTCCCGCCGATTATCTTGACCAAGACACTGTTTTCCATGTGAACCCGACGGGCCGATTCGTTGTCGGCGGACCACAAGGCGATTGCGGCCTTACGGGGCGAAAGATCATCGTCGATACCTACGGTGGTATGGGACGGCACGGCGGCGGCGCCTTTTCCGGAAAAGATCCATCCAAGGTCGATCGGAGCGCAGCTTACATGGCGCGCTACGTTGCCAAAAATATCGTCGCTGCGGAATTGGCGGGTCGTTGCGAGGTTCAACTCGCCTATGTCATCGGCGTTGCACAACCGGTATCTGTACTCGTTGATACGTTCGGCACGTGCGCGATTCCTGAGGGGCGGATTGCGAAAATCGTCCAGGGTAGTTTTGATCTGAGTCCGAAAGGCATCATTCAAACTCTCGATCTTAAGCGGCCCATCTATCGTCCAACCGCGGCCTACGGCCACTTCGGGCGCGCGCCGGAAGAAAACCTGTTTACCTGGGAGAGAACCGACCGGGCGGCCGATCTCAAGAAGGCGGCGGGACGAGTCTAGTAAAATAACGGCGGAGGAAGCGGTTACGATGGCGGGAAAAAACTACCATGTCAAAGACCTGCGTCTGGCTGACGGCGGGCGCAAGCGAATTCTCTGGGCCAGCCAGGACATGCCGGTATTGCAAAGAGTCAAGGAACGCTTTCACGAAGAGAAGCCGCTGCGCGGAATGCGCTTTTCGGCATGCCTCCATGTTACTGCTGAAACTGCCAACTTGGTGCATGCGCTCAAGGCGGGCGGCGCCGATGTGCTCCTTTGCGCATCCAATCCGCTGTCGACTCAGGACGACGTGGCGGCTTCGCTCGTGAAGCACGATAGAGTTTCGGTTTACGCCATCAAAGGTGAAGATAACAAAACTTACTACAGCCATTTGAGAGCCGCGCTCGATCACAAGCCGGTCATTACCATGGATGATGGCGCCGATCTCGTCTCGCTCTTGCATACTGATTACGCTCATCTTGCATCCAACTTGGTTGCGAGCATGGAAGAGACCACTACCGGAGTTATTCGCTTGCGCGCGCTCGAAAAAGACGGTGCGTTGAAGATTCCTGTTATTGCGGTCAACGATGCGGCGACCAAACATCTATTCGACAACCGCTACGGTACGGGTCAATCGACGATCGACGGCGTTATTCGCGCAACGGATATGCTCATCGCCGGCAAGCGCGTCGTGGTCGCCGGCTATGGTTGGTGCGGCAAAGGCGTTGCCTCCAGGGCGCGGGGCATGGGCGCCAAAGTGATCGTCACCGAAATCGATCCGGTGCGCGCGTTGGAAGCTGCCATGGACGGCTTCGAAGTGATGACCATGAAAGAAGCCGCCAAGGTTGGTGATCTTTTCATCACGCTTACCGGCGATATGCATGTGATTGGCGAGGATCATTTAAAGGCTATGAAAGACGGCGCGGTGATCTGCAACTCCGGTCACTTTGATATTGAAATCGATTTGAAAGCGCTCAAAAAACTTTCCAGCAAGGTGGAAAAAAACGTTCGCAATTTTGTCGACGCCTACGTTTTGCCGGGCGGCAAAAGAATTTATCTGATCGGCGAAGGCCGGTTGGTGAATCTTGCTGCGGCTGAAGGCCATCCAGCCTCGGTGATGGACATGAGTTTTGCCACGCAGGCGCTCGCGTCCGAGTGGGCGGTAAAAAATCGCAACAAGCTCACGCCGAAAGTCTACGATGTTCCCACCGATGTCGAGAACTGGGTCGCGAAGTTGAAGCTATCGTCGATGGGCATCCGTATCGATACCCTGACCCAGGAACAGCACAAGTATCTGACTTCCTGGGCACACGGAACTTAGGTTACACCTCCGCTGACATAAAAAGGCTCCAGGAGTTTGCCACTTCTGGAGCTTTGTTATTTCCGCCGTGTTTCGGAGTGCGAGAAGCGACGGGCGTAGCCGTTGGCGTACTCTGCCAGACGGCTTTTTCAATTGCGCCAAGTTACAGTTTTCCATCATGCCGTGCTTCGCGCATCTCTTGCTCCGACAATAAACGACCGCGGATATCGGGCTGAAACCAATCAGGCCATACGCACAGTTGCTGCGCATTTCAGGCCTGGTTACTCCGGACAGCTTTATCCCGGTGGAACTTTTCCGATGAGTTTGCCATTTGTGTACAGTTCGTAGCCTCTGATTGCCAATTCGTAACCGCGCGGCGGGTGGTCGAAAAAATCACTGACGACGAGATCCACGATCAGCAGGGTCTCGCCCCGGGCGGGCACTTGAAATGGAAGCTGCACGGCCCCGAGAGTATTCTTGACTGATGCGACCTTCTGACTTTTCTTGAGCACGGCGTCGATCTTTTTGAGGCGTAGGTCAAATGCATCGAAAGTACCGGCGTCGACAGAACTTCGAAAGACCCGTCTCGTCTTCTTGCCCAAATATTGGGTCAAATCCACCGTCGGCGTAGCCGGCATAAGTTCTTTCCAACCGCTTTGCCAAATGCTTAGCCGTGATTTTGGGCTTATTAAAATCTTGTCAATGGTGACATTGAACTTGACGAAATCGCCAATGGCCTCGCGGTGGTCTTTGATCTGAATCTCCAACACGCCCTGGTCGCCGTTGTCGGCGCGCGCCAGCCAGGCAAATAGGCAGCACCAGATAAGGAGCAGAGCCGAGGAATGCTTCCACACAGTCAGCATGAACGTAACTTTCCGAGTGGTGTTAAGCGCTTCGCTAGAGAATCCAGGAGTGATTGAGATTGGGGTGACGTCGAACAATACTCCATTACTCCAAGACTTGGTTCTTCATGGTTTCTGCGCGCGCAGCCATTGGATATCTTTGAGAATTTCTTTGTCGTGCCACTTGTCGCCGTAATAATCCACGCGCCGTTTACCTTGGCGATCGATCAGAGTTGTGAAAGATGTGTGCTGCACTTGTCCCGACTCGGTTTTGATTACGTTCACTCCGAAAATTCTCCAAACCTTGCCCAGTTCGGCGCGCGTGCCGGTGAGAAAGAACCAATGTTCAAAGCTCGCTTTGAATCTCCCGCCATAGTCCTTCAACACGGTGGCAGTGTCGCGCTCAGGATCTGTGGTGATCGAGAGGAGGAGATAGTCTTTTATCTTTTTCTCGTCGAGCATGCGTTGGATCGAGGCGAAATTGGCCGTGAAAAGCGGGCAGACGTCCGGACAACTCGTGAAGACAAAGGTCACCAGGACCAATTTGCCCCGGGTGCTGGCGAATTGAAAAGCTTTACCGTCTTGATCGGTGAGCCGGAAATCCGTAACGGCCGTATTCACCACACGGCGGCCAATCTGAGTGGGTGCCTTCGGCGGTATCGGTATGTGAGCCAGGCCGGCCCCCGGCAGCAATGCTGCGCAAACCGCCAGAGCGAAGACCAACGCGTTAATTTTCGAGTTTGAACTCATAGGTGACATCGAGAGCTTTGACACCGTCGGGCACGTCGCCCCGGATCATGTAGGTGCTGTTAAACGTTTGCTCTTCGTTCGGACGCAGGCTTACCGGAAGTAACAAAGCGCATTCAACGAGGTCCAGGGATTCAGCCATTTCTTTGGGTTCGACGTGATGTATGATCCGGGTCGTTATTTCATTTGTGCTTTGGTTTTTGACCTTGAACCCAACTGTGAACACATCGCCTGCGCGCGCGACCGTCTCCTTGATTGTTGGCCGTGCCAGCAGCGCGCCGTTGGGCAGTACAGTTGCGAATTTGATCTGGATACCGGCTGCCCAATCGAGAAAAACTTTCCAGCCCGAACCTTCCTGAACAACGACGAAATCTTCTTCGCCTTCGATCATGGGCAGCTTGTCTTCGCGAACCAGCTGATCAATCTTGTCAAGAAGCTTCTTCTGCTCGGAGGCTGGCAATGCATTAAGCTTTTTCTCATCCCAGCCGAGCAAGAAATCTGAAAGCGCATTGGCGTCGGGGAGTTTTATGGCAATTTTGACGCGACTTCGCGGACCTTCCATTTCTTGCTTCACCGGTTGGATTTCAATCAGACTAGAAAGTTTGCGCGCCGCATCGAGGGCAACTCCATCGAAGGCGCCGCGTTCGCGCACGTAGTCGCTTTGACTTTTCAACTCACGGTCGGCGGCTGAAATGAAACGGTAGGCCTGGCGAAAATCACGCGCATAAAGAAACCTGAGATATTTACCTATGACGTCGACGGGTTCGTTCAATCTTTGCCGGTCGGAGCTGACCCAAAGCAATACCGGCGCAACGAGGACTGCGACCGTAAGGAACAAAAGCAGAGCTTTTTTGACGATGTGGGGCATTCGTTCAGTTCAACTCAAATCGAGCGAATGCTCAACACGCTAGCGCTTTCTGGCGGGAATTATCCACAAATAAATTGTGCGGCCATCGACACGCTCGACCTTGGCCGGTTTCCAATCCCCCATATCGAACGAATGTGAGACTACGCGCGAGCCCGGTTTTAACTGGTTTAACAGATTCGGTTTAAGCTTTAGATTTACGTCCGGCAGGAGATACAGGGTGACTACCGTCGCGGGTGAGAAATCTACGGTCAGAATATCCTGCTGGCGGATCTCTGCGAGATTTTGGACGCCGGCTTTGCGAACATTTTCGCGAGATTCCTTTACCAAGTCGCCATCGATTTCGAAACCGACGGCGCGCGCGCCTTTTTTCGCGGCCGCAATGATAATTCGCCCGTCGCCCGAGCCCATGTCGTAAACGACGTCGCCTTTTTTTACCCCCGCTACATCGATCATCTTATCCACGACTTCCTGCGGTGATGGCACGAAAGGGACAATTTTCTTATTATCGAAAATGCTATCCTGCGCTCTGGCATGCTGGACTTTGCCTATCAGGCCAAAATTAAGTCCGGCTGAAATGACCAGCAGACAAAACGCTAGCTCTACCCATTTGCCGATACTTTTCATCTTAGACTCAATGCTAGTTAGACGGTCCAAGCTCGAACTCATTTCGATAAATTAATCAGAAAATCAACGCCGTCGCTATATTTGTGCCCATCAAACTTTCTTGTCGAGCAAGGTCAAAAGATCTCTTTCGAGATCCTTAAGCGGCCATTTTTCGCCGTAATAATTCTTCCGCCGTATTCCTCCGCGGTCAATGACCGTCGTGAGGCTAGTGTGTTGAACCAGTCCGCGGCCTTTCCTAATCACCCGAACTGAAAACCCATTCCATAACTCTTTCAATTGTGCTTCTGAGCCGGTTAAAAAAGCCCAATTGTTGAAATCAGCGCCGTAACGTTGAGCGTAGGCCTTCAGCACTTTCACCGAATCCACTTCGGGATCGGTGGTCACACTGACAAAAAAAAGGTCGGATCGATACCGGTCGTTCAGCTTGCGCTGGAGCTGGGCAAAATTGGCCGTGAAGATCGGGCAAACATCGGTGCAGGTGGTAAAGATAAAGTCGAGCACAACCACCTTCCCGCGCAAACGCTTCGAATCGAAACGCTGATTGTCTTGATTCAAAAGAACAAAATCAGGCGCCGGCACGTCGATAGCTGCGGCGACCTTGTTGAGCACGGCTCGGGGCGGTCCTGACGCATTCACGCCGAGAGTGCATGGCATAAGGATCAACAGCAGCAGCCCAACCAGCGCTGCAAGCTCACTCAAGAATCCTGAAATCATAAGTCAAATTCAACTGGCGCACGCCTTCAGGCAGGCTTCCTCCTAACAGGTAGGTGCCTGAGTATACTTGTTCCTGGTCAGCAGGAATTGTCACCGGCAAAAGAAAACCACACTGGACGAAATCCAAATAGTCGGCGTTCTCCCGGGGTTCGACCAGATGGCCAATTCGAGCGGTAATCGGCTGTGGCCTCTTGTTTTTGATCTTGAGCTGAATCTCGAAAATTTCACCCGGTTGAAGAACGACTTCCTGCGTGGATAACTCAACCTGCAAATCTCCGACTCGTGAAACATCCAGCTGAAGCGGAATTTTGACACCCGCTGCCCAGTTCAAGCAGATGCGCCAGCCGGTTTTTTCTTTGATGAGTTCAAATGATTGTTCGCCTTCGATCATATCCAAAGCGCGATCTTGCCGTTTCTTCGCCAAAGTGGCGAGAAGTCGCTCGCGCTCGGCCCCATTCAACGCATTTAGACGAAACGGATCGCAATTGAACAATGTGGGTGCGATTTTTTTTGTATCGGGAACACGGTATTTAACGAGTGGTTGAACCCGCTCGCCGGCCCCCTTCAGGCTTTGTGGTTCGAGGTCAACGGCCTCGCTGAGTTTCCTCGCCGCCTCGAGGGTAAAGCCGTTGAACGCGCCACGCTGCTGCACGGAGCGATTCACGTCGCGCACCTTCTTGTCTTCGGAGGAAATCAGCCCGTACGCTTGGACGAAGTCCCGGGCGTAGGTCGCGCGCAGATAAGCTTGAATCACTTGTACCGGTTCCTGCAAATCCGCGACGCGCTCGGCGGCAATCCCGTGTCCACCCATGAAGAAACAAAGCGCGACAAGCGCGGCAAAAATGAGCACCGATTTGCGGCTCGCGAGAAAACGCTCGTGGCTCATCGGGATATTACTTCGTAATTTTGACGCTCGCCGGCGAGAATCTCCGGTTCCCTCCCACCGGCGCGAGCGTAAAGTCATAGATGATTTCAATCGGAATTTTCACCAAAATATTACCGCGTAAAAGATACGCGCTGGAAATCTCCTGAGTCTCTCGGGGACGGAGGCTCAGAGGCACAAGCGAGCCGCAAGCGATCATATCGATGCGTTTCTCCACTTGCCGGGGTTCGAAATGATGATTGAGTCTTACGACGATCTGGCGGTTGCTTCGGTTGGTAATTTTGAAGTCGACTTGAAACGGCTCGTCGCGCCTGACTAAAAGGTCATTGCGCAGAAATCGTACCGCCAATTCCGGTACGGGCGGCTGTTTTGTTTTAAACATGACCCGCTGTTGCGATCCCCAGTCTAGAAAAATCTTCCAGCCGTCTTTCTCCAATACCAGATTGAAAGTCTCGCGGCCCTCTAGGGTGATCATTTTCCCGGTTTTCTGGAGGTTCTCAAGGGATTTCACTAGCGCGCTTTGCTCGGTTGGAGAAAGCGCGTTGAGCTTCTCTGGATTCCAGTCGAGAAGTTGTGAGGCCACCTCGTCGGCGGTTGGGACGCGATAGCCGACTTCGAACCGGGCTTTTGTCGCGGCGAGTTCATGCTCGACTATCCACACATCCATCGCCGCGGCAAGCTGCCTGGCTAAATCCAGCGCAAACCCGCTAAAATTTTCCTCGGAATGAAGATAAGTATTCTTGTCTCGAACGCTTCGGTCGAGCGAGGAAATGTAACGGTAGGCACTGTCAAAGTCGCGTCCGCGAGTTGCCTGTAGATAAGCTGTGACGACCTTAAAGGCTGCATCGCGCGATGATATCGCCGTCGCTTGTGCGCGTAAGTCGGCGGGTCCGAAAAAAATCACCAGAGCGCCGAGAACTGCGGTCGCGGACGATAAACGTCTGTAAGAAGTTCTCATTCTTCTGTCCTAGCATTCGGATTTGGCCCCGTGTCGCTGTTGAGGCTTAGCCGAATGCCGGGCATTGTAGCGCAAATTTCAATGCTAGTAACGACCCGCGGCATTATTCAGCCGGCTCGAAAAGCTCTTCCTTGCTCTTATCTACTGACTCGATGTTCACCGAGCTGGGTTACCTCGGTGAGCGTTACGAAGCCTTGGACGCAGTGGCGATTCTCCTAATCGCCTCCCGAGCGCGCTCTGGTGTGATCGGGCCGAGCACGACATCGCGGATAACGCCTTGGCCATCGATAAAAAAAGTCGCCGGCGGGCCAAATATTCGATACGAGCGCTTTACCGCGCTGTTCAAGTCCAACGCGATTGGAAAGCTTAATTTAGCCTCTCGGGCATATTCCGCTACTGCTGCCCGGGTATCTTCGACAGCGATGCCGACCAGACTGTATCCATCTTTCACGCCTTTGAACGCAAGGTCGTTGATCACCGGCATTTCGTCCCGGCATGGATCGCACCAACTGGCGAAAAAATTTATAACGAGAGGTTTGCCGCGGAAGGCCGCAAGACCGACCGATTTTCCTTCAAGTGATTTGAGTTCGAATGAGATTGCGGGAGTGCCCACTACAGGGGCGGAATTCCGTTTGCTCTGATGGTCATGTTGCGACCAGCCGGTGCCTGGCAAGGTCACCACCACTATGACGCAGATTGGCAGGCTCCATTTTAAGAATGTGCGCCATCGACTGAACCCGATGCAAAAGCTTTCGGGCTTCATTGGCTCACCTCTGCGCTTCTAAGGACAATGCTAGAATCCTCGCCATCCGTTTCCGTCCACGCGACATGCAGCCGGTTGCTACGAGTTGCCAAAACCGGCCGGCTAGCGTTGCCTTTCGTATTGCTGATTTGTTGGACCGGGCTCCAGGTATTGCCGTCGGGAGTGAGAGAGCGTAGAAAAATTTGCGCCCTGCCGCTGTTATCAAGATTGCTCCACGCCAGGTAGACAAAATCATTGTCACCAACTGCTAGATTGCTGTAGAGAATCTCCGGCGCGGTATTGGCCTGAACGAGTTGGCGCGGCGCGAAGCTTTTGCCGTCGTCTTTGGACACGCTGTAGTAAATGCCGGCTTCCTTTTCCGATCGGCCGAGAGTAAACCAGGAGACGTGCAGCCAACCGCGCCGGTCGCGTCCGATGCTCGGGCCGGAGTGCGGGCACGAAGGAACCTGCCAACCGTCATCACTGATTTCCACCTGGGGACCGAAGCTGGCGGCGCCGTCGGTCGATTTGCGCAAAACGTGATTGCGAATTTGCTTATCATTGACCTGGCGGTCGACGATGTAGACTTTCTTGCCGCCGTCCGCGAAGGCAATTCCCAGCTTGCAACATTCGCATAGACCTTCGCCCACCGGATAGTTTGTGGTCAGCGCCTTGCCGTCGGCCCCGATACGCATTAAGTAAAGTTGGCGCGGCTTCGGGTTGTCGATGCGCCGATCGATCCAGGCGACCAACAGAGCGCCGTCGGGAGTTGCTTCGATGATCGGAAAACGCGCCGTATCCCTGACTTCATTAAGCGTTCCGGTGGCGGCAAAACCGCCGTTATTGTCTTGCATCGCAAAACGAATATTGGCCCGGGTCTTATTGCCTTTTTCTCCCGGAATCGACCAAACAGCATAGGCGCGGTTGTCCGCTGTGAAGGCGACTTTTGGTCCGTTCTCCTCGCTCTGGATTGCCTCCGCGACGCTATTGATGTGTTTGGCCTGCGACCAGGTCTTGCCTCCATCCGACGACGCAGCCAACAGGACATCGCGCAGCGGCGAAGGCGCCATCTTGCCGGTTGGGTTATGCGCGGCCGCATTTCTCGTTTTGCCGCCCGTCCTGTCCTCGGTCCAGATCGCGAACAATCGTCCATCGGGCGCAAAGCGCAAGAAAGGCGCCGCCGGATTAGCTTTGATCGCGCCGATGGCGACCGCGGCTCTAAAATCGAGCGCCGGTCGCGGTGTGCTTTGCGGAGCCAGATCCGCGCCATACGTGGTGAAGATCAAAAAGGCGGCGACATGCAGCACGCTGATTCGACGACTCGAACGAAAAACTTTCATAGCGATTC
>Ga0075289_1000016_pt1 | contig 19738 bp, 12 predicted proteins | sample SF_Rice_20C_80N__4_FD_69764 | JGI IMG/M metagenome (GOLD analysis project Ga0075289, IMG submission 69764) | Rice paddy soil microbial communities from Twitchell Island, California, USA - SF_Rice_20C_80N_103 | ecosystem: Environmental > Terrestrial > Soil > Paddy field/soil | place: USA... | reverse complement strand
CGCGCTGAAGGGTTCCGCTTGGGCTCGATTCGCCGTTGTGGACGTCGCGTAAGGTTATTTTCAAGCTCGTTGCGCCTACGTGAGGAATTACTTTTACTCACAACCTGTCCTTGAATGTTATGTTCCTTTAAATCAGTGTCGAGCGATCTTTTGATCGCAATCATCACCAAGACATAATCACCGAAATCGACTTCGATAGTCAAGGTCTTGCGGGGCGCGCCGTTGAAAAATTTTGTGACGTTGATGACGATGCGGCTGGGGTAAGTTGAAAGCGGAAAATCATTGCAGTTCCAGAAAATTCGCGACAGTTTTCGCCAACTCTTCCGGATTATCCTGATGCACCATGTGGCCCGCGCGGGCGATCCTCGCCATCCGGTGATGTCGGATTGCATCGTAGCGCTGTTGTTTGTCGGTGCGCCGGTTCTGGCGGCTTTCGTGACCGTCGACGATCAGCACGGGGCATTCGATCCGGCGAAAAAACTCGAGAGCTTGCGCAGTGTAGAAAGGTTGAGGTGCGGCGGTGCGATGCAACGGATCAAATTTCCATATCCATTTGCCCTTGTCGTTTTGTCTCATGCCGGCGCGAGCCAGATCGACCGCGAATTCTTTGCGCAAGCGCGGATTGGTTTGTTGCAGCTGATTGGCGCCAGCTTCGATGCTGGTGTACTCGCGAAAGTGATTACGTCCGCGCTCATGCAATTCGCCGATCCAGCCGGCCATTCTCAGCGGCGCATCGGCAAACTCCATGCCCAAAGGACCGGCCCCTTCGATTAACACAAGGTTGGCTAACCGCTCCGGGAACGCACCGGCATGGAGAAACGATATAGTTCCGCCCATGGAATGACCCACGAGATGAAACCGTGTGGTGCCAACGCTTCGAATGACGCAATCGAGATCGAACACATAATCGGGGAAATGATAATAACCGCCATCACCGACCCAACCGCTATCGCCATGGCCGCGGCAATCAGGAGCGATGATCCAAAGCGGCCGGAGCGTTTGCGCAATAAGTTCCGCGACAAAAAACTTCCAGCTGTGGGCTTGATCAAGAAAGCCGTGCACCAAAACGATCGGCTCGCCCGCTGGTTCGCCCCATTCGAGATAGTGAATTGCAAGCCCGCGTGAATCGACCGTCTTATGGCGCGGCTCCATCATGGAATCAAATTATTCGAAGCGGCAGCTCAACAAAGTCTTTCGCTTCTTCGGACCAGGCAAACGCTTTGATTGTTTTAACGGCGCGGTCGTAAACCGAAACAACGATCTGCGCCGCGGCGGGAAAGGTGGGTTCACCGAATGGAGTGGCAAAGGCTTTGTCTTCCGCAGAGAAATAAGCTTCGTGATCGGGATGGGAATGGTAGAAGGCCTTGAGCTTGGCGCCCGTTCTACCGGCTTCATCGAGCACGGTTTCCAGTTCCCTGAGATCCATGGCGTACGCGATGGACGCGGTGCGCGGATATGTCAAAGGATCGAGCGCATGAAGCTTGTTCTGAATGTTTTCCATGCGCCGCGCGTGGTCCGTCGTCCCGTTGGACAGCACCAGACCGCAACACTCGTCGGGAAACGTCTCCTCGGAGTGTCGCGAAATCTCGGTCCAAGTCTGTTTCGTCACTAGAATTTCTCGCGCTGCGTTCATTATTCTTGCTGTGAATTTATGGTCTCAGCGGAGCGAACGCAAGTGGCACGGTTTTCAACGACACGGCGATCGCCGTCCTGCGCGTGCTCGGATGGGGTTGGGACACGTCCAGTTTTCAGGGAAATAGTGCGGACAGTCCTAATCAAAATGCCGGGTGCTTGATTTTTTTGTAACGCTGATAAGCGTTCAGCACGAGACTCGCATACTCATCGGCGAGATCGAGATTATTTTGAAGACGGTTCTGTGTGTCTCCCGGGCCGGAGTTGTAGGCGATCAAAGCAAGATTCAGCTGCTGAAATTGCTTTTTAAGATCATGGAGGTAATAAATGCCCAGCCGGAGGTTCAGCACCGGATCGTCAAGTGACTCCGGCGTGAACTGGGCTGGGTGGAAGCCAAATTCTCCAGCGAGCGCTTCGGCGAGAAATTTTCCCGTGTCCGGCATGATTTGCATAATGCCGCGTGCGCCCATCGGCGATACCGCCTGGTATTTGAATCCGCTTTCAATCTTAATCAGGGCCATCACTAATAACGGATCGATGTGACGCTTCGTACTCTCTTCGAGGATGACTTCGGACAACTCCCAGCTTTCTGATTCTGAAATGTCGGGGCGATGTGATCTGAGGATGGCGTTTATTTTGACGAGTTCACGCGGCCTGACCCGCTCCACAACGGGACTTATTTCGGCGGCGCGAACAGTAACGCCGGTATTTTGTTGCGGCCGCAACAGGGAAAGGCTGAAAGCCGGACCAATTAGAGCAAAAGCGAGAGCCGCTTTGGCGCACGCCCTGCCGCAGCCTAAAGTACGAGTGAGCGTCTTTTTAGTACGTTTCTCCATACTTTTCCTTTAGTGATGAAATTTGAAAGCTAGAGCGGTGCTGGGAGCTTAGGAAGTTCCTTCGTAGTTACCAAACCGAGCCGAGGAAGTCAATAAAATTGATGCGGACTTTTTTGATGAAATGTGCTTGGAGTCAGTCCTGGTATATTTTTATGCAGGCAAGGCAATCAAAGAAAACTTCGCGGCTGTTTTCCCGACAATAATAGCCGATCGTAAATTCGAGGCCTTGAAAAACAAAAGGCAGGGATCGGATCCCTGCCTTTTGTTGAAACAGTTTTGTAAGAATTTTATCTTCCGGTGCGTGCCAAAGACAGCACCCAACCGTGCATACGGCGCTTGGCGTTTTGAATATCTTTATCCGTAAACCATTTTTTGAGATCGATTCTCTCCACAGGATAAACCGGCCGCATGAAGTCGCTTTCATAACCGAACGGGACCGTGGCGTCGATGCCCATGCCGCCCTCGAAATTGGTATTCGATGCGGTCCACTCTCGCTCGCCGGCGGTCATGCGCTCGGCCGGCATGAAGGTTTGGCCGCGACCGCCTGGAAGCGGATTGATGATATCCGTTTTTGGATTGACGCGAGTGGTAAGGTTCCAAATAATGTCATCCATGTCGTACGGATCGGTATCTTCGCTGACCGCGATGACCAGGCGCGAACCTTGCGACGTCGCGAGGATGGCGGCCATGAAGTTACGCTGCCAGCCTTCTTCAATACGGTTGCGTTTCTTGACTTGGATGATGGCGCCGCCCCAATCGGTCATGCAGTAAGGAATATTGACGTCCATGATCAGGCCCGGCTGCATTCTTTCGCAGAGCTCGAACATCGCGGCTTCGCGCACGGTCGTGTCGATGTTGTGATCGTCCAGCGTATGAACGCCGAGCGGGAAGATGATTGGTTTGCTTTCGCGCCTGCGCGTGGTCACCGCGGTGACGTGAAAAGTCGGCGCTTTATAGGCTTTGCCCATGTAGCCGGCCCACTCAGGATGGAAATGAAAGCGGCCTTGAACGCCCGCTTTCTCCGATTCCGCCGTTTCAAAGCGGCGGTCACGAGGATTGACATACCCTTCCAAAACAACCTCGGCATCGGCGAGAGCCATGGCGTCCACCGTGCGCGCTTTTACCAAACGCATCGGCGCGCCTTGCACCGCGCCGGCAATACCGACTTCATCGCAGCCTTGCGGCAGAATCACATAATCGAAGCCTGCGCCAGCGAGCAATGAACCTGCGGGAGGCAGGCCGAAGTTCATTGTGATGGGCACCATTTTATTGTCTTTGTAATATTTGCTCACCACTTGCCACATGTGCGATCCCGGCGAGATTTGAAACGTGCCGACATTGCCCCAGCGAAAATTCATCCGGTTATAGCCGAGGTCCGTGCCGCCGTTGAAGTATTCTCCCGAGATCAGCCGATTTCCCGAGCCGACGGTCAACTCGGGTTCGATATCGGTGTGGCGGATGGGAATCACGTACTCGTTGGCTTCAGCCGGTTTTTCATAAACTTCTTCCTGAACCGGAGCGTCTTTCTGGTCGACGACGATCGGGGCGATGGGATGGGTTATCGCGTACGCCAATTTTCTGGTGCGGTCGGCGTGATCTTTCCAACCGAACATCTTATTGATCACGTTCATATCACCGAACAGATTGGTGATTGCGCGGTGATGGGGCTTGCCCTTGACGTTTGTGAATAGAATCGGGCAGCCTCCGTCCAATTGTTTTTGAATGCCGGTAATTTCGAGGTCAGGGTCGACTTCTTTGTCGGTGATGAGGATGTCGCCTTCTTTTTTCATCCATTCGATCGCGCCGCGTAAATCTTTTACTTCTTCGGGCGCTGCGCCATCTCGTTTTGCGTTTGCCATTGCTTCCTCCTAGAGCCGCTACTTCATTGATTGATTTTTGCCGCTCGACTAAAAGTATTGCCCCGCAAAAATGAATTTCTTTTTAGGCAATCGGGTAAACAAATTAAGGCGAGAAAACTCAAGAACCGGGGCGTCGAAACGATATTTACGCTTATACGACAATCTTGCCGAAGTCAACGAACGTCAGGACGAACCGCCCCAGGAGCGCGCCGCGTGAAATCGTTTCCGCCGTAGACAGTGCCGCTGCGCCGCGTCCCTTTACAGTTTGTCTGGCGCTTGCTATCACTGCTTGGATTATTTTTGGATGTTTGGGGAGAGTATATGACAGATAGCGTGCAGCGTTCCAGGCAAGATTGGCTGCTTCTCGTCGGTCTATTTTGCTTCTTTTTCTCCGGCGCGGCCGGCTTGATTTATCAGGTCGTGTGGACCCGCATGCTGACCCAAATCTTCGGCAACACGACTTACGCCATTGCCACGGTCTTGTCTGCTTTCATGGCCGGTCTCGCTATCGGCAGTTATCTGTTCGGACAGATCGCCGATCGAGGCAAAAATGATTTTTTACTCTACGGTATGCTGGAAGCAGGAGTCGGCATTTACGGCTTTTTGGTGCCGTGGATTTTTTCGATTGCTTCAAAAATTTACGGACCGATCTTCGGACTGAACGAGTCCTATCCATTCCTATTTAATCTGGTGCTTTTTTTTCTGTCGTTTTTCTTGCTGGTGTTCCCAACGCTTTTGATGGGCGCGACTTTGCCGGTGCTGAGCCGGTTTTTTGTCCACAGCTTTGCGCAGTTCGGCCGGCGCGTCGGCGATCTTTACGCCACCAATACCCTCGGCGCAGTGATCGGCTGCGCCGGCGCCGGATTTTTTCTGATTCCTACGCTGGGCATGCGGAAGACGGTTTTTGTCGCGGCCGGAGCCAACTTGCTCATCGCCGCAGTCATTTTGATCGTCGACCGCTTGCGCGACAAGACGCCGGTGGAAACGGTTGCAGTATCGACTCCCGAAACAACCGCTGAGCCTGAGACCCAAGCCGACCGAGCGCAAAGCACGCCCCTATTACGCTGGGTATTATTGACATCGTTCGCGTTGTCCGGTTTTGCCTCGCTGGTTTATGAAAACGCTTGGACACGCGCTCTCACCCTCGTCATCGGCAGCTCCATTTATTCGTTCTCCACGATGTTAGTCACGTTTCTCGTCGGCCTGGCGCTCGGCGGCTTTATCTACGCGCGCTTTCTCGGTCACCGGGAGGCGCGCTTGAGTAGCTTCGGTATGATCGAGCTCTGGGTCGGCTTGGCGGCGCTGGCGACGATACCCTTGTTTGAAAAATTGCCATTGATCTTTGTCCGCCTGCTGCAAGGCTTCGGCGACACGTTCACCGTGTTTTTATATTTGCAAATCTTTCTCTCGGCTCTGGTCATGTTCTTGCCCACGGTCCTCCTGGGCATGACCTTTCCTCTAGTGGCGCGTTTGTTCACGCAGAATCTTTTTCGGGTCGGCAGCGGCGTGGGCAGCTCGTACGCGGCCAATACGGTCGGCGCGGTTCTCGGCGCATTTGCCGGCGGCTTTATTCTCATTCCCAATCTAGGCGTGCAGAATACGATCATCTTTGCCGTCGTGATGAATCTTCTGATCGGTGCCTGGCTGGTGATAAGCGATGCGAAACTGTCTTTCCTGCCGCGCTATGGTCTCGGTTTGGCCGTACTGGTATTGGCGTTCGTTGTTCCGGCTAAGATCCGACGCTGGGATCCCCACGTTCTCACGAGCGGCGTAACCATCTATGCGGACCGCTATGAGTCATTGCCCACCGACTCGTTGCGAATCGAAGAAATGAAACGCGACGATGTGCTTTTTTATCGAGAGGGTTTGACCACCACGGTCAGCGTGCACAGCATTCCGGGGAGCGATTACATCTACTTTAAATCCAACGGCAAGATCGACGGGTCTTACGGTGATGCGCTCAGTCAACTGATGACCAGCTATATCGCCATGCTACTCCATCCTACGGCGGAGACGGCGCTCACGATCGGGCTGGGGAGCGGCATGTCGGCGAAAGCCCTTGCGACCTTTCCGTCCCTCAAAACAATTGAAGTCATCGAGATCGAACCGGCGATGATCGAAGCGAGCAAGTACTTCAACCGCGCCTCGGTGACGCTCGACAAGCTTCCGCCGGGTGTTGCTTTTCCGGCCGACAGCTCGAAGAGCAGAGTATGGTACAACGAAAAAGAAAAACGTCTTTACTATAAAGGCGTGATGGAGTCCGATGCACGTGCCGAACTCATGAAGCGCTCCGACGATCTCGATTACCGCGGGGCGATTGATCGACTTTGGCGCAATGCGCGCAATTCCCGTCACTCGAGCGTTCTCGAAGACCCTAGAGTGCGGGTGATTCCCACCGACGGAAGAAATTATATTCTGGCGACGCCAAAGTTTTACGACGTGATCACCGCCGAGCCATCCAATCCGTGGATTGCCGGCATCGCCAATTTGTACACACGGGAGTTTTACCAGGTCATCAAATCGAAGATCAAAGACGACGGGATTTTCGCCCAATGGTTTCACAATTATTCCATGTCGCCGGATGATTTCCGCATGGTTTTTCGCACCTTCGCCGAAGTCTTTCCGCACGTATCGTTATGGAGCATGAAGGAAAGCGACTTTCTTTTGGTCGGCAGCAAAAACGAGCAGACGTTCAATTATCCTGTCGTCAAAAAGATCTTCGACAATAATAAGATGTTACAGTCGGATTTCGACTATCTTGGACTTTCGGACGTCTATGCAGTCCAGGGATTTTATCGCATGAACCGGGAAAATTTTCTCGCGTTCTCCAAAGGAGCATCAATCAATACCGACGACGGCGCGGAGCTAGAGTTTTCCGCGCCGAAAAATCTGCGGCGCTCGACAACGGAGCTGAACCGTAAAATCATGACCCCTTTCCTTCTCGACTCGCCGCCTTGGCTCAAACCGGACTCGCTGCCGGTTCCTCAGGCAATGCATCACTTCTACATGGCGCAGTCGTACGAGGCGAGCGTGGCCCGCAACCGGGCGTTGAAGGAAATTGACGAAGCCATCCGACTCGAGCCCAAGAATCCGAAATTTCATTTGTTAAAAATGAAGATTTTGCTCGAGCAAGACAAGAGCACGGAGGGCGCTAAAGAAGCGTTTGCCGCGCTCGAAAGCGGCGCCGAATATATTCCGGATGTTTTGGCCATGAGCGAGGAATTTTATTTGCCCGAAGCCCAGGCGGTTTACCGTAAAGTCATCGAAATGGGCAACAAAGATGTGCTGCCCTATCTGGGACTCGGCAATATAGCACTGCATTCGGGTAATCTGCAGGAAGCCGAGAAGTGGTTTGTTCAGGCCCGCGCCCTGCAACCCGAGCACCCGGCGGTTTTGCTGGCTTGGGGCCGCTTGATCGCGGCTAAAGCGCAGCGCACGAGCGACGACGCGCAAGTGAAAAAGCAGCTCCAAGAGGCCAGAGTGTTTCTGGAGAAGGCCAAAGCCAAGGGTGAAGATTCGGTGACGATCCAAGCCGAGTTGGCGGCTGTCTACTATAGACTCGCCTTGTGGGAAAAGGCCGCAGAGTCTTACGCCCAGGCCTTGCGCATGCGGCGGAGAAGAAATGATCTGCGCTTTTCTCTCGGACAGGCGTATGCGCAATTGGGTAAAACGGCAGCGGCCGAGCAGAAGTACCGGGAAATCCTCTCCCTTGCGCCGGATGACGCGGACGCTTTGAAGGCGCTTCAGGATTTGGGAAAGAAATATTAAAAGTGAGATTGCGGCGAAAAAAGGCCTTCAGCAATTTGTTGAAGGCCTTTTTAATGCCCAATTGCCACTGCTTTGAAGTTCCTGCTCCGACGATCTATGCTGACGCACAATTGAATCCTTGACTAGGAGGTCACCAGTGTTGACAGGAAAAGTCGGCGTTATCGGCGCGGGTAAAATCGGTTCGGCTATCGCCCGAGGCATGATTCAATCGGGACTTGCCAGTAAAGAGAGAGTCATGGCGAGCGACGTGAGCGATTCGCTCCGGCAATCGATCAATCGAGAGATCGGCATTCAAGCGACGCCGGACAATCGCGAGCTCTGCGATTTTGCCGACATCGTTGTTCTCGCCGTCAAGCCGCAGATCGTGGTACCCGTAGTCAGTGAGCTTGCCAAGAAGCTCGGCAAAACGAAACTTCTTGTTTCGGTCGCCGCGGGTGTTCCGCTGGCGCGCATTGAATCGCATCTCGAGCCGGGCGCGCGTGTCGTGCGGGTGATGCCGAACATCGCCTGTGTCGTTGGCGCCGGAGCCGCGGGGTATGCCTCCGGCGCGCACGCGACTGCCGCAGATTTGGAGAACGTCGGCGCGATTCTCAACAGCTTCGGTGTCGGTATGCTGGTCGAGGAAAAATATTTGGATGCAGTGACCGGTCTTAGCGGCAGCGGTCCGGCTTATGTGTTTCTCTTTATGGAAGCGCTGGCCGACGGCGGTGTCCAAGTCGGGTTGACGCGCGACGTCGCTCTCAAGCTTGCGGTGCAGACAGTTTACGGCGCGGCGCGTATGGCGCTCGAATCCGAAAAACATTTGGCAGCATTGAAAGACGAAGTCACTTCGCCCGGCGGCACCACCATTGCCGGGCTTTACGCCATGGAGCGAAAAAGTTTCCGCGCCGCGGTCATGGACGGTGTCGTCAGCGCCACCAGACGTTCGCAAGAATTGGGAAAGGGTTAAACCGCAAATCATTTTGCCGATGGAGCCCTCTATTCCGCAGCGTTGCCGTTGATTTCCGGCCGGTTCTTGCGTTCCGTTTCCAAACTGCGAGTTTTTCTCAATCCGCCATGGTTTGTTTGCGAGATATGGCCACGTATATTCACCGGGACTATTTTCAGTGCTAATAGTAATGAGTGAGACGACTCTCCCAGATCTTTTTTTTGCTGCTCGCCGGTGTGACGACCCTCCCGCGTATCGCTTCGGCCGTTCTCATTGATGCCCTGGATCCCGCCCGGGAGTGGCGCGTAGCGCGTATCGAGTTTTCCGGCAATCAAAAATTTTCCGACGACGAATTGACCGCTGCCATCGTCACCGCGGAGCGGCCTTGGTATCGCTTCTGGGGAGCGCGGCCGGCTTTCGACCCGGTTACTTTCACCACGGATCTCGAACGCTTGCGCCGCTTTTATGAGTCGCGGGGATATTACCGTGCGGTGATCACCTATGATCTCGATGTTGATCAAGAACGGGGACTCATTACCGCGCGGTTTCGCATCCGTGAAGGCGAGCCGGTGCGGATCTCCGATATTGACGTTGCCGTGACAGTCGAAAAACCCGACCAGAAAGCACCGCAGTTGCCGGACGAGTTGCCGGTAAAACGCGGCGAGGTGTTCCGGGAAACCGAGTACCAGCAAGGCGAGCAAACCTTGCGCGGTTCGCTAGCAGACAGCGGCTATGCCCACGTGCAAACCCAGCGCAAAGCCGAAGTCGACGTGGACGAGCTGCAGGCGCAAATTCAGTACAGCGTTCAGCCGGGGCCCATTACATTTTTCGGCGAAACCGAAGTGAAGGGACTCGAGACCGTTGCGCCCGAGGTGATTTTAAGCGAGCTCACATATAGGCCGGGAGAAATCTACTCGTTAAAAAAAGTTGCCGAGTCGCGGGAAAAAATATTGGCCTTGGATCTTTTTGGAACGGTTCGAGTCGCACCTGCGGAGACGCAAGGCGCACCGTTAATAGTGCCCATGGTCGTGGAGGTCACCGAAAAACCGCACCGAGAAGTCCGGCTCGCGCTCGGCTACGGCACCGAAGATCTGCTGCGCGCGCAGCTCGAATGGCGCAGCCTAAATTTGTTTGGCGGCGCACGACGACTGTCGATTGCCGCAAAATATTCCTCGATTGCGCAGTCCGGCGCGATCACCTTTATTCAGCCGCACTTGTTGACCGACCAGACCCAGGGCTCGATCAAACTCAATCATGATCAGGAGGAGGAAGAGACCTATCTCCGAAACGTGACGCAGCTCACACCCCGGATGGACCACCGCTTCTCGCGCGAGTTGACCGCCTTCTTCGGTTTTCGCAGCGAGTATGATCATCTCAACAAAATCTCGGACGCCACCGAGCGAGCGCTTGGAGATATCCGGCAGCTCGGCTTCTTGATCGGACCGACGGCCGGCCTGGTGTGGAACACCTCGGACGATGCTTTCAATCCGAAAAAAGGACACGTGCTGGCGCTGATGCTCGATCAAGCGGGCGCGATATGGGGCGGCCAATATGATTTTTTCAAAATCACCGGCGAGGTGAAAAAGTACATCGACATCGGCTGGAATACCGTGTTTGCAAGCCGCTTGAAGCTCGGTTTGGCCGACTCGATCGGCCCGGCCAAGAACTATCCCATTTTCGAGCGTTTCTTTGCCGGCGGCGAGAAGAGCGTGCGCGGCTATGGGAGGCGTCGGCTTGGGCCATTGAACGCTGCCGATGAACCGCTCGGAGGGCTGAGCCTCGTCGAAGGCTCGTTGGAGTTGCGGCGGCCGATCTGGAAAGAGCTGAACGGCGCGGTTTTTCTCGATTTCGGTCAGGTTTCCAGGCGCGCGTTTGATCCGCCGTTCGGCCATCTGCAGTTTTCTTCCGGCTTTGGCGTGAGCTATTCGACGCCGGTGGGGCCGCTCCGGTTCGACGTAGGTTTTCCCTTCAAGCCGCCGCGCGGCGATAGGCCGTGGCAAATTCACTTCAGCATCGGAGCATATTTCTGATCATGGCAAGGTTTCGACGAATCCTAAAATGGCTTTTGCTGGGGGCGGGATTGTTGCTCATACTCGCCGCTACCGGGTTGGTTCTTTATACGCGCAGTGAGAATTTTACGCGTTGGGCGCGCGAAGAGGCTGTGACAGCGGTCAATAACATGATTCGCGGCTCGGTCAGCGTCGAGCGGCTGGAAGGGACGGTGTGGAAGAATGTCGTGCTTTATAACGTGACGCTCCGCTACGAGAACGCCGAAATCGTAAAGGTCCCGCGGCTCGAAATCTCATTTTCATTGTGGGGGCTCCTGGTCAATCGTCTGAAAATCTCGCAGATCGACGCGCTGAAGCCTGGGATCTATCTGGCCCAGGACAGTGAGGGAAAATGGAATCTCGCCGAGGCCTTGGCGCCGCGCGAGCGCCACCCGGAAGAGAAATCGGAATTCACCACCCTGGTCCGGTCGCTTCGACTGCGCGATGCCGCTATCGATCTGCGGATCGCGTCGAGCGGCGGTAACCTTTATCGACTGCAAAATCTCGACCTCGAGGGCGCCGCCGCCATTTTACCGGACGACGTGAGGCTCAAAGTGCATCAGCTCGCCACGGCATTGGTTTCCAAAGGTCTCCCGGAGCTGCGTTTGAAGGGTGCGCTCGACTATCATCAGACCGCCGCGGCGCCGGCGACGGTGAAGATTGAAGATCTTTGGGTGGTCAGCAGAAACTCGCGGATGAAGTTAGACGGGGAAATTGCCCAAGCAGAGCCGCTTAAGATGAAGGGACAAGCCGTTGTCGAAAAGCTCGCGTCTTTGGACATGGCCTATTTCGTCGCCGACTGGCCGCTCAAGCGCGATCTCAGCGGCAGTTTGGCCGTCGAGGGCACGCTCGCCGATTTGCAGGGCAATCTCAATCTCGCGGGCTCAGGCGCGAAGTTCGCAGGAAAATTTCGCGCGGACGCCGCCGGGACGCCGCTTCGATACACTGCCACAATGACCGTGAGCGGCTTTTCTTTGGCGGAGTGGCTGGGGAAGAAAGATTTTGCCGGTGTCGTCAATGGCAGCGCGGAAGCGCGCGGTGACGGTTTTGCGCTGCAAAACATAGCAGCCAAGACGCAATTCGACGTGCGCTCCGCGAGCGTTCAAGGTTGGGCATTGGGACATGTGGAGATGCGCGCTGCACTGGAGAAAGGTATTGCGCTCCTCGATGGACAGCTCAATGGCAGCATGGGAGGCGCCACCTGGTCCGGCAAAGTTGCTCTTAAAGAAAAGCGACCGGCCTACGATTTCGCGCTCACGCTTAAAGATTTGGCCGTGGAAAGAGTCGCGCAAAATGCCGGCACGAGTCAAACCGCCGGCACGCTGAAGGGGAAGCTCAATCTGCAGGGCACGGTCAGAGGCACGGGCTTGAGTCTTGCCGACATGAACACGCGGGCGGAGATGCGCATTCTACCGTCGACTTTGGGACCGGTAACTTTAAAGCAGGGGTTGTTTGATGTGACCGTGCGCGAAAAGCAAATCTTAATTTCAAAAGGGACGCTCACTGCCGCAGACGCGGTCATGACGATTAATGGCGAGATCGGCATCGCTGCCAACGCCGCCGGAAATCTCGCTTACCGGTTCCGCGCCGCCGATATTGCTCCTTGGCTCGCGCTAGTAAATCAGAAGGGATCGGGTTCGGTCAATCTGGCCGGTCAGGCGCAGGGCAGCCTCGCAGATTTCCAAACTCAAGGCACGGCGCGCCTCGCCGGCTTGCGGCTCGATTCCAATGTCGTCAGAAACGGCGACATCGTCTTCGCTATGCGCGGCTCCAAGGATCAGCTCTTTCCAGAGGGCGTTGTCACTTTCCGTATGACCGATGTGGCTGCGGGACTGGCGTTGCGCCGTGTCGATGGCAAAGCGACTCTTTCACGCGCACCGGCACAGACCGTACAGCTCGACTTGAGTGCGCAGGATAGCGCAGAGAGAAAGCACGCGTTAAACGGCACGATCAATTTCGCGCCCGATGCGATCACCGCGCGCTTGAATCAAGTTTCTCTGACGGCGCCGGACGGCGCGTGGAAACTCGCTCAGCCGGCGCTGCTGACCAAGCGCGGCGGCAATTTCTTCATCGAAAGACTTTCGCTTAGAAACGGCGACAAGGAAGTTTCACTGGACGGCCGTGTCGGGCTCGCCGGCAGTCAGGACCTGCGGCTCAATGTCCAGCGCATGCCGCTCGAGATTCTGGCGGCATTCATGGCCCAGCCGCTCAAGATGTCCGGCATCATCGGCGGCACAGCGCGGATCAGCGGCACGGCTGCGGCACCGGAAATCACCTCAAGTTTGAGACTGAGCGATCCGACAATTGCCGGGCAACCCTATGCCGGGGCGACGGCGGAAGCCCAGTATAGGGACAAGAGGGTGGTCCTGCGGGCCGTTGTTCAGCAGGATGCGGCCCACTCGCTTAACGCAAGCGGCACGATGCCGTTGCTTTTAAGCTGGCAGGATAAATTCCGCGCCGAGCCTTTGGATGGCATGGATGTTCGAGTGCAAAGCGCCGGCGTGAGCATCGCCTTTTTAAACGCATTCGCGGGTAAAGCTGTGCAAGATGTCGCCGGCGAGGTGGAACTCGACCTGGCCGCGCGCGGCTCGCTCAAGCAGCCCGATTTGCGCGGCAACTTCCGCTTACGCGACGGTCGGCTGAAAGTCGTTCCGCTCAATATTGACATTAACAGTCTAGCCATCAGCGGCGGATTGGATTCACGCAACCTCGTCATTAGGGAGATTTCCGCGCGAGCGAAAGACGGCGAAATCCGCGGCGCCGGTTCGCTTGCGCTGAAACAATACGAAGTAAGCGACGTGAGGCTTACTCTCAATGCCAAGCGCTGGCCGGCCATCGACACCGCTCAGTATCAACTCAGGATTGCCGGCAACGTCGACGTCGAAGGAGCGCTCAGCGCTCCGATCGTGAAAGGGCAACTCAACATCACCGAGGGCTCGGTTCGCCCCGATCTCGCTTTTCTCCAACAGAGCAAGGCGCCGTACAAGCGTGACGAAACCATCGTCGTCATTAGAAACGGCGAGCGGCAAGCAGCGCAGGCCACAGCGCAGAATGCCGGATCGACGGACAACAAGCTATTCAACAGCGTTACTTTGGATGTCGCGATGCGCGCGCCTGGCAATCTTTGGGTAAGGCATCCCGATCTTGTCGCAGAGCTGTCGGGAAACGTTCGGGTGACGAAGGCGCAGAAGCGAAATCTCGAGCTCTCGGGCCGGGTTGACGTTGTGCGGGGGTATTTCGCTTTTCAAGGGCGCCGGTTCCAAATCACCCGGGGAACGGCCGAGTTCATCGGCGGCGGCAAGATTAACCCTTCGTTGAATATCGTTGCGGAGTATCGACTGCCGGAATACCAGGTTGAGGTGAAGGTTTCCGGCATGGCGGACAAACCCACGTTGATCCTATCGAGCCAGCCGGCGCTGGAACAGTCCGATATTCTCGCAGTGATACTTTTCGGCAGGCCGCTCAACAGACTGGACCAGAGCGAACAGGTGTCGCTGCAACAAAGCGCTGCCAACCTGGCGAGCGGTTTTGTTGCCGGCTCCGTTGCCAATTCGGTTGCCAAAGGACTGGGTTTGGAAAGTCTCGGGATCGATGTCAGTGAGCTGGATTTCAGCAGCGGTAAAGTTGGCTTCGGTCGATATATTGGAAGAAGGACCTATGTCTCGGCCTCCCAGGAGGTGACCGGCGAACATGGGCGTGAGGTCAGGCTAGAATACGAGATCGTCAAAGACATAAAGATCGGCACCTCAACGAGCAGCACCGGCGGGAACGGCATCGATATCATTTGGCACAAACGGTATTGAAGCGGGCGCTGGCGGCGAGAAGTCTTACGTTGAGCGCTATGTTACCACTGAGCTGCCAGCTCGTGATCGCCGCATGCATTGAGTGGGAATCCAGGCGCGTCGGAACTGGAACCCAGATAAAAACATTCGGAAGCGAGGCCTTTGCAAGCCTGTATCGGTTTGCGATAGACCAGCGCAATCCTTGACCACTGTGATTGCTACTTCTTTCTCCAGTTGCCTTGAGCATCCTGGATCAACCAGCCGGGGCGCGCCTGCTCGATCCAACTTTTGGCAAAGATGCTTTTGATTTTGGGGATATTATCGCTCGAGATGTTGTTTGCCTTGGCAATTTCGCTGTAGAGCGATTCCCGATCGCGATTTTCGGCGTCCACCAGTTGTTTGACTTCAGCGCGTTCTTTGAGACTCAATCCGTCGGTATTGCGAATCGCCAGAAGCCCGTCTTGGCCTATGCCCACATTACCGCGATCCATGTACGGTTTAATCGCTCCGCTGCGTTGTTTGATCGAGTCTTTCAAAGCGCGAATGGCGGGATTTGAGACGTTGATGTCCGCTTCCTGGGCGTGCGCTACACCAATCAAGCCGAGTGACAGCCGCGGCACTGATGTTTTTGAATTGTTGCTCTGGGGCTGCGCTGGCGTATTGGCGGGTTCTGACGGTCCCCCCCAGGTTTCCTTGACAATTTGGTCGGCAGCGCGTTCGACCGCCGCCGCCGGAAAGTAGATATTGACGGTGACACAGGCCGTCAAGAAGAACACTGCGAGAAAAATACTTCGTTTCAACATGATTCCTCCGCTGCTATTTAATTTCCGGCTTATCCGATTTGATCCGTTCCAGGCGGCGCACAAGCTCGGAGAAAGCAATCGTCTGAGTGTGGCTGATGATGTTTACCGTGGGCGGAAGCAAGCTTCCGACGACCAGATACTCCTCATTGCCACGGGTTTCTACACCGCGCAAGGTGAGCCGGTCATTTCTCAAGATCGCTTTGAAACCGAGCTTGCTGTAGCGAAAGCTGTCGAAAAACCCCGCCAGGCCGCCGTATAAAGCTCCGGCACTTTGACCAGAGCTCAATACGGTGATCTTGTTGAGCGCCTCGACGCTTATTCTTTGCTCTCCGCCGCGGTCGACACTGTGCACGTCGGCGCCAAATTGCGCCGGCTGTCCATCGGTTATGATCAAATCGGCAATATTTCCTTCTAAGATGCCCGAGATCTGGCCGAAAGCAAAGGTTTTCGATAACTGCTGCAGCTGGATGTTTTGCAGAGTGGCATCGAGCTTGATGGATGCCAGCGGTGAAAACGGATTTTCGATTTCCAGTTTACTCATGCGCATGCGGCCGCCGAAGAGCTCGGCCTGAATCTCGCCGTTAGCCCTGAGAATATTGTCGCTCGACTGGACTTCCGGGATGGTGCCGGTCAGCGTCCCGCTGAAGCGCGGCCAACCGAGAGCCTGGGTCAGCTCCTGAAGCTGCAATCCTTTGGTCTCGACGGAGAAATAGAGTTGCTTGGGCCGGCTGATGACGTCGGGCCATAAAAGGTTGCTGACGATGACCTCCCCGCCAAACACCGAAACTCGCAGGGGCTGATGAAAACGGAACGCATTGTCAGACAATGAAATCCTCACGCTGCTCAGGCCCGCGGCTTGGGAGCCAAAACGAAATTTTTCAATTGTGAGCGTCCCGATGGCCGTTGATTCGGTCGGCGTCTTTTGACCTTGGGCTGTGCTAATGCGAAACGGCAGATTCAGCGCCACCGGACCGATTTCCCATTCATTGGACTTGGCGCGCAGCTCGCCGGCATCGAGCGAGAGCTCTCCTTCGGCGCTAAGATCCTGCGCGGTGCCGCGAAGTTGGCTTCTAAAAGCGAGTTGACCGCCAATTGTCAGATTGTTTAAGAGTGGAAACTGCCGGTTGAGATTTTCGCGCAGGATATATTCGAAAAACCCGCCGGGCGAGAAGTTCTTGCTGTGTGCTTGAAGACGCAGTAACGGGGTTTGCGTCAAACGCTCGATGGAGCCGGTGATATCAATGACGCCGATGTTTGCGAGAGTGATATTGCAACGGCGACAATCGATTCGATCTTGATCGCGGTAGTAGTCACCATCGAGATCGAGCGCGGGCTTCTGCGATCTGAGGTCGTTAAAAAACTTATTCCACAGGATTTCTCCGCTCTCCGCAGCGAATTTTCCATTTATACTTGCCGAATTCTTGCCGGCTAATAACGTGAGCTCGAAGGGACCGCGAATTGCCAAGTTTTCACCGACTTTGCTGTTATCGGGCGATGTAAATTTCCCGCCGGCGGTTTCGACGGCTCCGCCGATCTTCACGGCGGATTCTTTAAGAAGAAAGCCGGACGATGCGCGAAGCTGCACGCTTGCCGCTTCCCACTGCCAGAGATCTTTGCCGCCGTACGCGAGCTGGGTCGCAATGATTTTCGCCTCTCTGAATCGAGCGCCGGCGCTCGACCATTCGAACGGCAGGGCAAAATTCACGTTCGCCGAGCTCACATTGCCGGCCTGAAATTTAGCGGCGTCCCCGCGCGCGACTCCTTCGACGCCGAGCGCGTTCAAGGGACCGTGCAAATTGAGATCCACTTGCCCCCGTCCCTGGAACGACCACTGATTCAGCGGCGAGGGTAAAGCCGGCCGCAATGCTTCCAGGGGGACATCGCTCCAGTGTAATTTTCCGTTCTTCATGAGCGGCGGGGCCGCGAAGCTCGCAACTCCTTCGCCCGCGCCCTTCCCGAACGGCGAGCTGATGGTAATCGATTCGAGGATGAGCGTTTTGTTCGGCAGCGAAAAAGAGCCGGAGAAATCCGCTGACGCATTGCCCCGAGGGAGTTTTGCGGCAACCGGACCGATCGCATCGGCAAGATTAATCAGAACGGCGTCTCCGGTAAAACGCGCCTCCGTCCAGCCGCGATCGATCGCTGCGCGAGCATTAATATTTCCCGTAAAACGTCTTTCGCCCACCGTAAGGTTCTGAAATTTGCCTTCAATGTTCGTTTTCGCCTGCTGATTTTCCGGGGCGTGGAGCTCAGCGTGAAGCCGCAACAACTCCGGAGCGGAATCGGCGGATACTGAGGGGCGAATTATTTGCTTCGTCTGTTTCGAGCGAAGAACGATCTCACCATCGAGAGCGCGCAGCGCTCCCGATAGATTCAATTCCATCTCGGCTTGGAGCTGCGGAACGTCAGCATGCAAGCTGATCCCCGACCGTTCGCCGAGATTCAAGTTTTGCGCTTCCAAATTGATGTTCGGCAGCTCGAAAAGTGTCGAGCCCCCTTTTTTTAAGACGATCGTACCGTCTTGAACATTCAGTTGACGAAGCGCGAATTTGGCGGAAGTTGTAGTCGCTGGCTTGATCAGTTCTTCGACGTCGAATTCCAGCACGGGCCGTTCGGCGGCAACACGGTGGACAGCTTTTAACCATAGATCCAGCGGCGTGAATCGCAGCGTTAAACGATCCGTTTTTAAGAGAAATTCTCCGGGCTTTGAAACTTGCACCGCGCTGGCAATGACGCCGAGCGGTGGTTGGAACGCCAGCTTCTCCAGGCGCACTTCCAAGCCGCTTCTGGCCGATAACTCCGCCTGTACCCAAGTCCGAAATGGTGCCGACGAAACAAAGAAAAACAGCCCGATAAAGATGAGAATAAACGCGGCGAACAAAAGCCCGAGCAGCTTGACAGCCATGGACGCCCGAGCGGTCATAAAAAAACGATACATGCTGAGAAGCGGCGCGGCAACCGACGATTACTCTGGGCTGCGGCGGACGGTTGACATTGGGCGCTGAACGGTCGCTGAAATGTCTGCCGGCGCAATGAAAAAGTTTGACTTGACATTTTCCTGTGACATATAAGCTGTCTTGCCGGCAGCGTTCGATCCCACGGGAGATTTTTGAATCGAGTTTTTATCCATCGAGGTAGGGCGAGACGCTTTCAAACTGAATAGGAGGGAATCATGTACAAAGAATTCAAGGAATTCGTCATGAGGGGCAACGTTGTCGACTTGGCAATCGGCGTTGTCATAGGCGCCGCCTTCGGCAAGATCGTCACTTCTTTTGTCGAGGATATTCTGATGCCGCCGATTGGTTTGGCATTGGGCAATGTTGATTTTTCGAATCTGTTCATTAACCTCTCGGGCAAAGATTATCCCAGCATCGCGGCCGCAAAAGCCGCCGGAGCTGCAACCTTGAATTACGGTATCTTCATTAACAATATCATCAATTTTTTGATCATCGCATTCGTGATCTTTCTGCTCATCAGGCAGATCAATCGAATGCAAAGACCGGAGCCGGCAGCTGCGCCCGCAACCAAGGATTGTCCTTACTGCTTGTCGGCAGTGCCTATCAAAGCGACAAAATGCGCGCATTGCACGTCCGAGCTTAAGTAGGGGCGCCGCGGCCGCGAAGCTTCTTGGTCGGCCGATCCAATCCGCCACCGGGATTGCCATGTCGTTTCCAAATTGCTCAAAACGGCTGTTGTCTCTGGTCATAGGTGCTGTACTCATTGCGACCATGGCCGGACCGGTGGCGAGTGGAGAGGAAGCCGGAATGCGTGTGGCTGCGCTCGCACTGCCGACCGGACCACGCGCCGACTGGCAACAGTGGGATTCTTTTTTCACCAATGTGGTGAAAAAGCTAAACGGAAGACTTTCCACCCGCACTGCGCGATCAGTTTCGCAGAGGTTTTTCTTGACGCGCGCTATCAACTCGTTCAAGCGCTGCGCGCGGGGAGTTCCGATCCCGTGCCGCAACTATCTACCGAGGCCTGGGACACGATGGGATGTGCTGAATAGGGCAGAATATCTCTACTAATTGATAAGGCTAGTAGGGGTTTACATCCGAGAATTGCTAGAAAGCGCACCGTAA
>Ga0075289_1000015_pt1 | contig 19802 bp, 20 predicted proteins | sample SF_Rice_20C_80N__4_FD_69764 | JGI IMG/M metagenome (GOLD analysis project Ga0075289, IMG submission 69764) | Rice paddy soil microbial communities from Twitchell Island, California, USA - SF_Rice_20C_80N_103 | ecosystem: Environmental > Terrestrial > Soil > Paddy field/soil | place: USA... | reverse complement strand
GCAGAAAGCTTGCTAAATGATTGCCACTAACCATCGCAAATAAGCACAATTTACATATAATTTTATTGACTTGGAAGGATAAAACGAGTTACAAATCGGTAGTTTACGTTCTTCCTGCCGCCGTCGTAATGGATCAAGAGAATAACGTAAAGAGAATTCGCGAGGCCAAGATGCTGAGCAAGGCCGAACTCGCTCGTTTGGCCGGCATTTCGCCATTGACTCTTGATCGAATCGAAAAAGGAAAAGATTGTCGACTCGCCACCAAACGAAAAATTCTTCTCGCTTTGGGGCTGACAATCGAACAAAAGCACACCGTCTTCAAACAATAGTATGATGTCGTTTCTGGAAAATTTGCATTTGGGTTCGCTCAATCGATTAACCGCTAATGACGGCTACGTCGCTTTAGATATCGGCTCGAGCTCTATCAAGATGGTCGAAGCCGTCGTCGATAAAAGCGGCTACCGCATTCTGCACCTGGGAATTCTTCCGCTGCCGGAACAAGCCATTCAGAACAATATGGTGGTAGACAGCAAGCCGGTTGTCGACGTGATTCGTCGTCTGATTCAAGAAAACGGCGTGAAATCGAAGCAGGTTATCTCTGCCGTCCCCGGCCGGGCGGTGATCATGAAAAAAGTGCAGATGCCGAAGCAGGAGCCCGCCGAACTGGAGGCGAATGTCGAGTTCGAAGCGCAAAATATCATTCCGGACAGTTTGCAAAACGTTAATCTCGACTATCAGGTCGTGAATCAAGCCGATGATGGAAACAAGATGGACGTTCTGTTGGTGGCGGTCAAAAAAGAGATCGTCAACAGCTATGCGGAGGCCATTGAAGAAGCCGGCTTGGCGCCATCGGTCATCGACGTGGATTACTTCGCTCTCGAGAATATGTACGAGGCTAACTACGGCGCCGAGGGCGAAAACGGCGTCGTGGCGCTCATCCATATCGGCGCTCAGTATACCAGCATTACGCTGCTGCATAACGGCATCTCCATTTTCACAGGTGATTTGTCGTTGGGCGGAGCTTATTTCACAGATACGCTCGCGCGCGAGCTCGCCCTAAGCGTCGAAGCGGCGGAAGCGTATAAGACGACCGGTGTTTTGGACGGCAAAAAACAATCGGATTTTGAAGCTACTCTGCGATCGAGCTCCGCGGAACTGGCAGAAGAGGTTAGGAGAACCGTAAGTCTTTACGGCGCCGTGCCCTCGGAAGACGGCGACGGTCTGAAGACGATCTATTTAAGCGGCGGCGGCGCAAAGCTCGCCGGCCTGCGCGCCATCTTGGAAGAACGGATGGGCGTCCCGGCCCGGCTGAGCGAACCCTTTAGAGCTTTCAACGTTCACCGAAGTATCGACCGCGAATATCTGCTCGATTCGGCGCCCTATTTCGCCGTCGGCGCCGGCCTGTCGATCCGAAGACCGGGGGATAGATGATCCGCATCAATCTGCTGCCGGTCAAGGAACTTCAAGCGGAGGTCACGCGCCGGCGCGAGATGATCATTGGCTCGTCGGTGTTGGGTGTTTCGCTCCTGCTGCTGCTCGGCGCCCACCTCTACCAATCGTATCAGTTCACGCACCGGGAGAAAGAGTTGGCCGCGCTGCGCACGGAGCTCCGGGCGCTGAACGCAAAAGTCAAGGAACTTGCCGACCTCCAGGTCAAGATCAAAGACCTGCGCAGCAAGCAGAAGATCATCGATGATCTGAATAGTAAAAAAAGCGGGCCGGTGTTGGTTATGGCGAGTCTTTCGCAGGCGACGCCGGCCAGTCTATGGCTCACCGAGCTACGTGAAAATGGCGGTACCATCACGATGAACGGCTTGGCAAGCGATAACGAAACCGTCGCAACTTTTATGAAATCGCTTGCCGGCTCCAAATACTTCAGCGGCGTCGAGCTTATCGAGACCACCCAGGGAGTAAAGGCTACAGCGGACCTGAAGAAGTTCGCACTTAAGGCTCGAGCGATATATCGGCCGCAAAATCCGGCGCCCGCCGATAGCAAATACGGTGCGCCCGCGAAAAAAGAGGGGAAAAAGAATTGAACGAGTTACTCGATAATCTGCTCGAGCGACCCGGGAAACAAAAGCTCGCGATCCTGGCGGTCATGATCATTTTGATCGCGGCGCTCTACTATAGTTTTTTGTACAGTCCGCGGGCCGACCAGCTGGATAAATTGGCCGACAGCGTCGAGATCGCCCGCAACGAGAAAATGGTCAAAACGCAGAAGACGGCAAACCTGCCGCGTTTGCGCAAGGACCTTCAGCAGCTCGATGCCGAGCTTAAAAAAGCCGTCGCGCAGTTGCCCGACAAACGAGAAATCGCCGAGCTGCTCAGCAATATTTCGGCAAAGGCCCAGCAAGTGGGGCTCGATGTTTTGTTGTTTCGTCCGCGGCCGGAAGCCTTTCAAGACTTTTACGCGGAAGTGCCGGTGGATATCACCGTGAAGGGCAATTTCCATAACACCGTGAGCTTTTTCGATGAAGTCGGACGAATGAATCGGCTGGTGAACATCGATCACATCGGCTTTAAGAATCCGACGGTCAACGGGGACAATATCGTTCTGGAAACGACCAGTGTGGCCACCGCTTTTCGTTTCCTCGACGAAGCCGAACGAAAGAAGGTCGCCGAGGATAAGAAAAAGGCGGCAAAAACCAAACGGTAACCCAATATGCTGACGAAAAGCCGCATAGCACTGCTGGTTGTTATCTTATGCGCAGGGCGGATCGAAGGCAGCGCGTTCGCCGCCGAAGAAACGATTCGCACACCGTCGGCTCAGATGAAAGAGGCGGTCAACAAGCTTGGAAAGGCGCCAGCGACGATCGGCAAGTCGCTGCAAGACTTAACCGATGCGGCCAAAGAGAAACTCAAGGAAGCCTTCGGCGGCAAAGCAAATAGCGAGACAAAGACTGCTCCAGTGGACCTTAATGTGCCCAAGAAGAATCCTCAATTGGCCGCCCCTCCGGTGGCGTTGAATGGATCAGACCGCGACCCGTTTCGCCCGATGACCCTTCGCGCCAAGGTCGATAGTGGACGGAAACGAGAGAATCTCTCGCCGCTTGAACGCTTCGAGTTGAGCCAGCTAAAGCTGGTCGGCATCGTCTGGGACACAAAAGACCCGAGAGCTATGATCGAGGATACGGCGGCGCTTGGCTACGTCGTAAAAGTCGGCACTCCGATCGGCAATAGCGACGGCAAAGTAAAAGCGATTCACCGGAACGAGGTTGTGGTGGAAGAGTTCTACTCCGATGAATACGGCGCGCGAAAAAAGCGCGACGTGCCCATGAAACTTTCGACGGAGTAGGAAGCTGAAAAATGACGGGGAAGATGCGTATGAATGGTATTGAGAGGCGACTTGCGCGACCGCATAGCATGCGAGCGAAACCATGCACATGGGTCGCAGGAGTGGCACTGGCGGGCGCGCTCGGAGTGTCCGGCTGCTCGATGAGCGGCACGGCTCCGACCAAGACCCCGGAGGCGCAAGCTCCGGCAGCGGCGAAGCCCGCCGCTAAATCGCCAAGCGCGGCTGCTCCAAGTTACCCTATTCGCGACCTGATCGTGCGCGAAGAAAAAGGCCAGACGTTTTTACAAATTAAATTTCGCCAGCCGGTAACTCAGTATCGCCATTTCACGCTGCCGCAACCGGCGCGCATTGTGCTCGATGTCCTCGACGACATCAAATCAGCTGAGACAGCCGACGTTTTTCGCATCGACACGGGTACCGTCGCAACGCTGCGTCTGACCTCCGGTGAGACGAATCTGCGCTTGGTCCTGGAAACATCTTCCGCGACCGTCCCGACCTATTCGATCTCTCCAGATGATGGCGGATTGACAATCATTGTTGGAACGGTGGATCCCAACATCAACGCAAAGCGAAATGTCGTGATGGTTCAAGCCGGCCAACGGGTCGATGTTCGCCGGCCGGGCGTCCTCACAAGCCCAAGCGAAGTCAAACCGATGGCCGACAGTTCGGCCGCCGGGAAGCCCTATACCGGTCAGAAAATCTCGCTTGATTTCAAAGATGCCGACATCAAAAACGTCTTTCGCCTGCTTGCCGACGTGAGCGGGTTGAATATCATTGTCACGAGCGATGTCAATCGCCGGGTGACTCTACGGCTCGTGGAAGTTCCTTGGGATCAAGCCATGGACCTGATCATTGCGACGAATGGTTTGGAAAAAGAACAGATCGGCAACGTGGTGCGCATCTCGACAGCAGACGCTTTGAAAGGCGAACGGGACAAACTTATTGCCGCCAAAGAGTCGAGAGAAAAACTCGATCCGATTCAGACGATCTATTTCACGCTCAACTACGCGAGGGCAAAGGAGCTCGAAGCCAAGATTCGCCCGCTGATGAGCAAGCGGACCGATGCCGCCCTGGTCATTGACGATCGCAGCAATACCATCATGGTTCGCGATATTCAGAAATCCCTCGATGATGTCAGCACGATGGTCGGCAAATTGGATTCACGGACGCCGCAAATTCTCATCGAATCGAACTTGGTTGAGACGACTCCAAGTTTCTCCAGAGCGCTCGGCATGGAGTTGGATTCTGTTTTCAGCGATGGCCGGATCATTACCAGCTCGCGTTTCTTAGCCGGCGCGCCTTTTGCCGGTTCTCCGCAGGGTATAGCCAACCAGCTGATCGTGCCGAGCTCTGGTTTTCGCTTTGGTTATTTTGGCAACAACATTCGCGGCATTCTGTCTGCCGCGGAGAACGAAGGAAACATAAAGATAATTTCTCGCCCGTCCATTGTCACCCTTAACAACATTCCGTCGACGATCAAAAGCGAGAGGATTTTGCGCATTACGCTGCCGAGCTCCACTAATATCGCGAGCGGAAGCGGAGCGGCGGCCGGCACTGCCGTGGCGACGGAGAAGATCCCCGTTGGAATCAATCTAACCGTCATTCCCCAGGTGTCGAGCGATGGATTTGTCTTGCTCAATATAAAAGTAAAATCCAGCTCGATTGCCAACTCACCCACAGTCGTCGGCGGAACCGGCGGGGTCGTTCCTTTTGACGAGCTCAACCGGGAGGCTGAGGCCAACGTCCTGGTGAAAGATGGTGAGACGATTGTTATCGGTGGAATTCTAAAGGATACCGATGCCAATTCCACAGGCGGTATTCCGTATTTAAAAGACGTCCCGTATCTGGGCTGGCTATTTAAGAACTGGAGAATCCAGAAAGAATTTGAAGAATTGGTCGTTTTCATTACGCCGCGCATCGCCTCCGCGGGATCGGAAAACCTCCCCACTGCCGAGGAGCTTTGGCGCGAGCAGATGAAAAAGACGGGAGGCGAACAGGTGGGTAGCCTTCCCGCCAATCCATAGCCCGCTGTAATTTCTCAACCGATTAAGATACGCTAGGCGCATGTTGCGCTATTTCACCGCCGGCGAGTCGCATGGCCCCTGTCTGACGATGATTATCGACGGGGTGCCGGCCGGCTTTCCTATCGACGTCGGCAAGATCAATCATGATCTGTGGCGGCGCCAGCAGGGTTACGGCCGCGGCGGCCGCATGCTGATTGAAAAAGATGAAGCGCAAGTTCGCTCCGGCATCCGCTGGGGCGAAACCATCGGTGCGCCGGTGGCTTTGGGCATCGAGAACCGTGATTGGAAAAACTGGACAAAGAAAATGTCGGCGTTGCCCGAGGACCGCGATGACAAAATCGCCGTCACCAAGCCCCGCCCGGGACATGCCGATTTAAACGGCGTGCTCAAATACGACCGCGCCGATATTCGCGATATTTTAGAAAGGGCGAGTGCGCGTGAGACCGTTGCGCGCACGGCGGTCGGCGCTTTCGCAAAACAACTGCTGGCGCCCTTCGGCATTCACATCATGGGTTACCTGCGCTCGCTCGGCAATGTGGTGGCGGATCTGAGCGGTCTTTCGTTCGACGAAATATATGCGCAGTCGGAGGATTCCCCCGTGCGCACGGCCGACAGCGATGCCGAAGCCAAGATGATCGCCCTGATCGAGGAGTGCAAGAAAGAAGGCAATACTCTCGGCGGTATCTTTGAAGTCGTCGCGCTCGGCTTGCCCCCCGGCTTGGGTTCTCATACCCAATGGGACCGCAAGCTCGACGGCCGCTTGGCCCAGGCTTTGATGAGCATCCAAGCCATGAAGGGCGTGGAAATCGGCCTGGGTTTCGAGATGGCGCGGCGCCGCGGCTCGCAAGTGCACGACGAAATTTTCTTCGATCCCAAGAAAATGGTCAGCGAGGGAACGCCGCGGATTGTCCCGACCGGCTTTTACCGCGGCAGCAACAATTCAGGGGGTACCGAAGGTGGCATGAGCAACGGCGCGCCGCTAGTGGTGCGGGTCGCGATGAAACCGATTTCGACCCTCATGAGCCCGCTGCAATCGGTCGACTTGCGCTCCAAACAGCCGGCCGATGCGTCGGTCGAACGATCGGATGTTTGCGCGGCGCCGGCGGCCGCCGTGGTCGGCGAATCGGTCGTCGCCTTCGAGATCGCCAGGGCATTTTTAGAAAAATTCGGCGGGGATTCATTGCGCGAAATTAAGCGCAACTACGAGAGCTATCTGGAACAGATCAAAAATTATTAGTCCTCTTGTCGTCGCCGAATCAAAATATTGCGCTCGTCGGTTTCATGGCGACGGGAAAAAGCGCCGTCGGACGAAATCTCGCGCGAAAATTGCACCGCCGGTTCGTCGATCTTGATGCGCTTATCGAGAAGGCCGAGGGCCGCAAAGTGCGGGAGATTTTTGCCGAAAAAGGCGAGAGCTATTTTCGCCGGTTGGAAAAACAAACGCTTGAGGAGATTCTGAGCCAGCAAGATCAAATCATCGCCACCGGCGGCGGGATTATCCTGGATGACGACAATTTAACTCTGCTGCGGCAAAAATCCTTGCTGATCGGCCTTACTGCTTCTGCCGACGTGTTGGTTGGCAGAGTCGGCAGGAATTCCAAACGCCCTCTGCTGAAAGGCGCCGACATGCGCGCGCGGATCGAAGAGCTGCTGCAGCAGCGACAAAGCCGCTACGCTCAGGCCGACGTCACCGTCGATACTAGCGGCCTTACGATCAATCAGGTAGTTGAAAAAATACTCAACGTTATTCGATCCGAAACTTAAACCATGCAGAGCTTAACCGTCCATCTCGACAAGCGTTCGTATCCCATTCATGTCGGCGCGGGAATCCTGGACAGCGCCGGCGAGTTGTTGGGACAAGCCGGATTGCGCGGCAAAGTCGCGATCGTCACCAATCCAATGGTGGCGCAGCTCTATCTCGATACGGCTCATGACGCGCTAACCCGCGCCGGTTTCGAGGTAACGCCAGTTCTAGTTCCGGATGGGGAGGAGCACAAAAACCTTAAGTCTTTGGAGATCATTTACGATCGCTTGATCGCCGCCCGCATGGAACGCCGGTCGTGTGTACTCGCCCTCGGCGGCGGCGTGATCGGAGATCTTGCGGGTTTTGCCGCGGCGACATATTTGCGCGGAATTCCCTACGTGCAAGTGCCGACCACTCTGCTTGCGCAAGTGGATTCAAGCGTGGGCGGCAAGACCGCTATCAATCGCCACGATGGCAAAAACCTGATCGGCGCGTTTTATCAACCCAAGCTCGTTCTGATCGACATCACGGTTCTTCGTTCGCTGCCGAGACGAGAGCTAATCGCGGGACTTGCCGAGGTGATCAAGTACGGCATTATCGAAGATCCGGCGCTTTTTTCGGTCTTGGAGGATGGACTGGAAAAAATCATCGGCCTCAATCAGGAGATGCTGGCGCAAATTGTCGCTACTTCCTGCGCGATTAAGGCCCGCGTGGTGGAAGCCGACGAGCGCGAGGAGGATTATCGCGCCGTGTTGAATTTTGGTCACACGATCGGACATGCGTTGGAAGCCGCGACCGGCTACCGGCGATTTCTCCACGGCGAGGCCGTAGCAGTGGGCATGGTAAAAGCGGCCGCACTGTCGGCTCGCTACGGGTTGTGCGACGGTGCATCGCTAAATAGTATTACAGCGCTTGTGCGAAGAGCCGGGCTGCCGGTCGAGATTCCAGCCGACGTTTTGCCGCAAGATTTGATTCAAGCCATGGAAGTCGACAAAAAAGTAGCCGGCGGAAAAATCAAGTTTGTCATGTGCGACGGCATCGGCAAGACCCGTTTCCGCTGGCTTGCCCCTGAGGAGATTCTCGACGAATTACAAGCGTAAGAAATATTTACGCCTCAGCTCACGAGGAAAGTCTCATGGCGACGAAAAAGATCCTGGTGCTAAACGGCCCGAACCTCAATCTTTTGGGAAAACGCCAGCCGGAAATTTACGGCAAAGCGACTCTGCCGGATATCGAAAATCAGGTTCGCGCTCTGGCCAAAGATCTCGGCGTTGAAATCGATTTTCGTCAATCCAATTCGGAGGCCGAGCTGGTTACCTGGATTCAGGAGGCCGAGGGTAAATTCGGCGCGCTCGTCATCAACCCGGCGGCGTATACCCACACGAGTCTGGCCATGCGCGATGCGATTTCGGCTGTCGGCATTCCGACAGTCGAAATTCATCTGTCTAATATTCACAAACGCGAGCCCTTCCGCCATCATTCTTACATCGCTGAAGTAGCGGTCGGACAGATCGCCGGGTTCGGGGTGAACAGTTATCTGTTGGGGTTGCGGGCGGCGTTCGAATCAATCCAAAAATAGCGAGGCGGTGTCAAAGTTTTTGGCTTTCATTTCTTCGATCAGTCTGTCCCGATCGCTCTCGAGAGCGGCAATGCGGCTGCGCAGATCGCTTAGCTCCTTTTGCTTTTCTGAATATGCGGGAGGCGGATCCAACGAAAACTGCGGAGATGTGGCATCACTGCCACTCGGCAGCCCTTGCGCCTTCAATTGAGCGTCTCGCAAGCGCGACAACAAATCCTCCTGGTGCCCCCGGAATGCTTCTTCGGTTGTAAAGAAACTCGGCTCCGGGCCTTTATTTCCCCGAGTGATCAACGAGTAACGTTCGCGCAGTTCCCTGATTTGCTGGGTGAGATCTTTGACCTTTTGCTGATAGACTTTTTCTTCTTCAGCTCTTTGCTGGGCGCCTTGATCTTGCGTTGCCGCCGGCGACGGCGATGGTCTCACGTCTGACGGTCTGCTTGTAGTTGACGGAGGTTGCGCGACAGCCGATTCAGGCGGGCGAGCCAAGGGTGGTTTTGCAGCTTCGATGCGCTCTTTGGCACTGGCAGGACGTATGGATTGGACTTGGTCTTTGCCAATCGCTATCTCGCCGCCCATTCCGGTAAATTTCATCATCGTGCCTTCTTCACGATATGTTTGTACGATGATTTGCCTGCCGTTTTTTAGAGTCAATACGTATTGCGCCTCGGCGACGCTCACCGAGGCGAGTAGGCAAAGCAAGGCGGCAATAAACTTCACTTTATGCATAAACGCAGTATAGCACGAGGGAGGATTCGGCAGTACGTCGAAATTTCTCGACTCTCTTTTACCCTCAACTCAATCGTGGTAGCGTTTGCACGTTAGAAGGGGTGAGCGCTTATGAATAAAAGTCCTTTAGGAATTTTCGCTCTTGGACTTTTGCTTTCTTTAGCTCTAAATCCCGCTTGGGCGGGAGAGCCGCGGGTACAAATTCTCTCGCCGGCTGACGGCAGCCGGATTACTCAAGATACAAATTCCATCCTTATCAGCGGCAAAGTGATGCGCGAGGCCGGCCGAGCGTCCAATGTCGACATTCTTTTGGTGATCGACGTTTCCGGCAGCACTGCGCTGTATGCCGGCGCCGATTTAGGCGAGGCAGATCAACCCCCGGAAAGCTCCGGATTCCCCACGCCGCAAATCTTCATCGGCGGCATGAGCCTCGGCGGACCACCGCTTAGAAACCCGCGTAATTCCATCCTGGCCGCGGAAATCGCGGCAGCACGCCGATTGCTGGTTCAGCTCAACGCCGAGACCACGCGAGTCGGCGTGTTGACCTTCGGCGAAAACGCCAAACTGGCACAACCGTTGACTCACGATTTCGAGCGAATTCGCCGTGCGTTAACCGATATTTTGCGCGCCGGGCCTTATGGCGGTACCAACATGGTCGAAGGCGTCCGTATGGCGACAACCGAGCTGTTTGGCTTGGGGACCAGCGAAAAACGCCCCGACGCGATCAAAGTCCAATTTTTGCTCACCGACGGTTTTCCATCACTACCCATCGGCGGCGGCAAGAGAGCGACTCCCGAGGATACGGAGCTGACGATCAACGCCGCCCGGCTCGCCGGCAAGGCCGGCATCAAGGTGCATGTTTTCGCTTTGGGCGAGGAGGCTCTTTCATATCCGCGAGCGGCTGTCGGCATTGCCAGAGAAAGCGGTGGGACGTACACGCCGGTCGTGCGTCCCGCCGATGTGCTGGCGGTGCTCGACAATATCTCGGTGGTCGGCGTCGACTTCGTCCAAGTCGTCAACCAGACGAACGGTCAAAAGGCCACTCATCTGCGCCTCGCCGCGGATGGGTTTTTTTCATCCGCCGTGCCGGTAGTCGAGGGACGGAACGTGATAGAAGTTCTAGCGCGCGCGAGCGACGGCTCCAACAGCAGGGCTTCGACCACGATCTTTTATCAGTCAGGAACGCAGAAGTCGCTGGAGCTGGAAGTCTTTTTGGACAAAGAAAGAAAGCTCCAGCTGGAAGTCGATCGTCTGGGCAGAAGTCCCGCGGAAATCCAGCGCGAAGTCGAACGCAATCGCCAAGATGGTGCCAGCCGGCCCACACAATTGCCGGCGGCTGACGCGCCGTTGCGATGAGCAGGGAGCAAAAACGCCACGGGGCAAAGGGTTTTTGCGCAATAAAAAATCTTTACAGTGTTTTTGGCGGGCAATTCTATAGAGCCGGTTTCTCGCGTTCAAAAGCGAGAATCTAACGGGCTTTTCTCTCCGCCTCGGCGGCGATCGCAATCTCCGAGGCGCCGGCGCGTTTGATAATCGACATCACCTTTACGGTGTCCCCTAAAAGCACGTCCCTATCACCGCGCAGTATGACGGTCTTATCGGCGCTGCCGCTCAGCGCTTCCTGAAGTGTTTTTTCCAGGGCTGCTTCGGCAACGGGTTTTTGGTTCACGAAAATTTCGTGTTTGGGGGTGAGCGTCACCGTGGTGCCGCGCGATTCGGACTGCGTGGCAACGGCCTTCGGCAGGTTCACCTTGCCGCCGGATTCGATCATTGCCGAGCTGGTAATCATAAAAATGATCAACAGCACGAGGAAAATGTCGGTGAGCGGTGTGATGTTGATCTCGGCGACAATCTCGGAGCTTTCGCTGTCGCCGCCCAGCGGAGTTATAGCCATTGAACTTGCCTCAGGCGCTCAGAGTCTGCAGGATCTTGCCGACTTGAATGCGAAATAGCCCATTTAATGTCGCTATTCTGGTTTGAAAGTAGTTGTAAAAGATTACTGCAATGATGGCGACCCCGAGCCCGAGCGCTGTCGCCACTAACGCCTCGGAAATGCCAGCCGCAACCACGGCAAACCCGCCGGTGCCGGCGACCGCCATGCTCTCGAAGGATTTGATAATTCCAACGACGGTGCCCAATAAGCCGATAAACGGCGCGCTGCTTGCGACTGTACCCAAGATCCACAAATGTTTCTTTAAGTTTTGCGTTTCCTCGAACATTGCTTCGGCGGCAACGCTGCCTGCGACCTCAGCGCGGCCGCCGGCATCTCGTTCTAAAACGTTGAGAAAAATACGGCCTGCAGGACAATTGGAGTTTTGTTTGCAGATCGCGATGGCCAAATCTCTTTGCCCCTTTTTAGTCGGCTCGAGGATCGAATCGGTGATCCTAAGGGTTGCGGAGCTGATATTACGCAGCGACCAAAGCCGCTCGAAGATGACTGTGAGGCTGATGACCGACATCACGATCAGCGGATACGTCGCTATCGCGCCTTGCTGGATGATATGAATCAGGTTCAGACCCTGCTGCGGCTCCATCAAAGTTTCCTTCCGAATGCTTCGGTGATGATTACCCGAAATGAAAATTAATTCAATGAAGTTGCCGCTTAGGATCGCTGATGGCGAGACAACACTCAACCGCGCACGCGGATGCTCACTGTAAACTGCATGCGCAAGGGGGTATTGGCGAGATCTTTCAAACTCTCGGGAATCGGCGCAAAGGGTGATGCGCGCTTCATTGCCTCGACCGCGGTGGCGTTCAGTCGCGCATCAGTGGAGTCCAAGACTTCCGACTGAATCAATCTGCCCGCTCTATCGAGGGTGAAAAGAATCGCTACTTTTTGAACTCCGGATACGCCTTCCGGATATTTCCAGACCGACTCCACGCGCTTTTTGAGTTGATTCAGGTAGTGATTATAATCCGCGCTCTGCAGACCTTTGAGCCCGGTCGCACTGCCCCCGCCGACGCCTGTGCCCGTGCCGCCTCCGGCAATTCCGCTTCCGCTCCTGCTTCCGCCGGGGACACCGTACGGCCCGGTTCCGCTTCCGGTGCCGGAGAGCGCGCCAGGAATTTGCGTGCCTTCCTTGAGCGCTTTGATGCCGGCGGGACTGCCGGAATTTTTGAGCGCCGCGAGACTCTGTTGATTAGCTTCCAGGTCGGCGGCAGCACTGCCGGGAAGCTGAGTAGGAGCTGCCTTCGTCGGCAATCGCACTAGTGAGTCAGGCGAAGTCTCCTTGTCGTTAACTGCATCGGCGCTAGCATTCGAGGCCAATACCTTGGGTCCAGGCAAAGCAACCGGCTTGGGCGGCGGCGCTGCCTCGACAGGCTTGTCAGCCGGAACCGCTGTTTCGACCGAGCCGATGTCTATTTTTCCGTGTCGCTGGGTGGGCGCGACGGGTGTGCCCAGCTTAGGCATGGTACGCGGCCCGCCGGGGCCCACACTCGGCCCGATACTTTTGTTGCTGGAGCCGCCGTCTCTTGCTTCGAGCAATTGTACTGAGATCGGTGGTTCGTCGGGTTTGGCGATCGTCAATGTCGCCGCGCGCAGTGCCAGCAGAAACAGCAATGAGTGAAGAATTACCGATGGGATGAGAAACGGACTGCGGAATAGACCGAGTATTCCTAAATCTCCCCAGTCCATGGAACTCTGCTGGACCATATCAACTGCCCGGGAGTGATACCTGGGTTAACTCCGCGGATGGAGCGGGAAGCTGATCTTTCTTGGACAAGATTTCCAGCCCCATGGCGTTTACGTCGCGCCGCGTGAGCCGCCCGTTTTCATAAAATGACCAGAGATCCGGGAAGCCGTCGCCGTTGAGATCGCGTTCTTCTTTGACGATAACTTCCCCGTCTCTGCTCGCGTCGTAATAAATCCACAAGTCTACTCGACCGCTAGCGCTTGAATCTTTCTCGACCTTGGCGAGGCGGCCGTCTTGATACGAGGCTCTATAGGTCATAAGTCCCTGGCCGGCCTCATCGCGCTCCTCGCGAACGATCTTATCGTTGTCATAAAAGTATACCGTGTCCGGCCTGCCTGTTTGTCTGCTATCAACTTCTCGTCTCACCATTTGGCCGTCTTTGAAATAACTCCACGTGTTGACTCGGCCGTCGGCTTGGCTCGCTTCTTCTTGTCGGATAATTTCACCGGGCTTTTGCGGATTATAGTACATCCAGAGATCCGGAACGCCATCACCATTGATGTCTCGCACTTCGACGTTCTTGAATGGGCTCGGTTGAGTCGCTGTGGCCGGAGGTTTAGTCAGCGCGGCGAGGTTAGTGTTTTCCGACGGCCGGGGCGTTGGGGGGGACTGCGTCGAATCCGGCGGTAGCGGCCGAGTCGCCGGGGAAACCGATTGCGCCGTTGGTATCGAAGCAGTGGAAGGCATGGCCGTGCCGGCAATCTGGCTTTCTAATTCTCTTTGGCGCGCCAGCTCTTGCTCGATCGCGGCTTCGAGTTGCTGGTCCTTTTTCTGTTCCGTATTTATCTGGTTGTTAATTTGGCCGTAGTAAGAATCCGCCGTGATGAGCCCGGTGATCAGGCCGATTATTAGTCCGCCGCCGGCGCCATAAGGGCCGCCGATCGAACCGCCCATGGCAATACCTTCCATGGCTTTGCTCCAAGCGTGTTGCCATCGCTGCGAACCCGAAACTCCCGCCGGTTGGGGGACGGTGGCCGGCGTTGCTGAGTTCGGATTTGGATACGGCGATGCGCCCGGCGGATACTGCACGGGGATCGGATCGCACGCGCAGGCTGCGAACAGCGGCACCAGCAGAAAAAAGCCCAAGCGCTTTTTCATTTCTCACCGACCCAGAGGGCGAATATTACTTTATTTCACTACTGGACTCTACTCCAGAGAAAACGTTTTTTGCGCTGGACTGCGGCCCCGCCGATACGGTTTGCAGCGCGGCGCTCTGGATGACCTTTTCGGCACTGGTAAATTCTTCGGAAAGCCGCGGCGGCGCGGCGTCGTTCAACTCCTCTTGCTGAACGACTTCGCCGCCTTTAAAAACATATCGGGCCGTGACTTTGCCCTGGTACTTTTGGTCCTCGAGCTGTTCGACCCGCTCACCGTTTTTGAAGGTTATCCAAACATCGACACGACGATCGCCGTTAGTGTCCCCTTCTTGCGCTACAATCTGGCCCTTGTCGTAAAGAATTCTCAGGTCAAAGAATCCGTCGCCGTTACTGTCTCGCTCCTCGCGCGCTAGTTGATTGTCCTGATAGTGGTACAGGGTGTCCCATTTTCCTGTTGCCTGGCTGTCGCGCACCCGCAACGTGAGCCGGCCTTGAGCAAAGAATTCCAGCAGATCCATGCGCCCGCGGCCGGTAGTATCTTCATCGCGCCGGATCACTTCGTCACCGTTGAAATAGACGACCCGGCTCACGCGGCCAGCGCCGGTCAAATCCTCTTCTTGTTTTACCAGCCGACCACCTTGATAATGACCCCACAGATCGATTTTACCGACGTGTTTTCGGTCCACATCCTTTCTGACGAGTTGCCCGTTTTCAAAGTAGGAGAAAGTGTCGGCCTTGCCGTCGCCGTTTGTGTCTTCTTCGACGCGATCGATTTTGCCGTCTTTATAGTAAACTTTTCGATTCGCTGCATCGCTTGCTTTGGCCGTCTCTTCGCTGCGCACAGGCTGGCCGTTTTCATAGAAAATCCATAGAGTCGGTTTCCCGGAGTGCTCGGTGTCTTGACCTTTACGTTCGATTTCCCCTCTGGCATTCAAGTAAAGCCAGGTATCGATATGGCCGTCGTTTTTGCTCGCGATCTCCTGGCGCACGGGCTTCCCCGATTCATAGTAAATCATGACGTCCGTTTTGCCGTCGAAATTGAGGTCTTGCTCGACTCGTTCGGGCTGGCCTTGAGAGTTGTAATAGATAAACCGATCAATTTTGCCGTCGCCGTTGGTGTCTTGACCTTGGCGCACCACTTTACCCTGGTCATCGTAAAAAAAGCTTGCAACGGGTTGCTGCGCTTCAGCTGTGCTGGGTACCGCAAATAAAATCCCAGCAAAAAAGATACCGGCGGTGTATGAAAAGTTCTTCATTGCTCGCCTGTCTGCGGAAACGCGAAACCCGCGGCTTGCTGCCGCCAGCGCCGCGCCCAGTCACGCTACTTTAGGGTGTTGGTGAAGTCAACGCGAAACAAGCCCTGCCGGGTATGGCAAAATCTTGCGCCACACGGTACCGGCAAACTCGGTGTATCCGCCGGGACAAGGTCCGAAAATACGAAGCGCGGATTTGGCTTCTCTGGCTTGCAAATCGGCCATCCTCAGGTACCCTGAATGCGCAAAATGACTTCGAGCCCGTCGTGACCAACAGCGCAGATAACGCAGGACATAAATTATTCTCTCCTGAGCCGCTGGCCGCCATGGCGCGCTGGCTGCCATTATTTTTATCGATCGCTGTGGTTGTCGCACTGTTCTACCAGCTCGGCGGGGCGGCGTTATTTGAACCCGACGAGGGACGAAATGCAGAGAAAGCGCGCGAAATCCTCGTGCTTGGCGACTGGGTAACGCCGCATGAAAATTTTCACCCGGTTTTAGACAAACCGATTTTTTTTTACTGGCTGATTGCGATCGCCTATAGACTCTTCGGCGTGTCCGAGTGGGCCGCGCGGGTGCCCTCGGCTTTGGCCGCGCTCGGATGCCTCGCCCTTGTCTACTACTTCGCTCTGGTTCGCTTTGGGCGTTGGCCGGCTCTATGGAGCGCTCTCATTTTGCTCACATCGGTCGAATTTTTTCTGCTTGCCCGAATCGTCATTTTCGATATGACCTTGAGCTTTTTCCTGACGCTCTCGTTGTGCGCGTTCTATGAAGCCGCTCACGCGGACAACGCCAAGCGCCGGCTAAGCTGGTGCCTGCTCTTTTACCTTGCTTTGGCCCTGGCTACGCTTATCAAAGGCCTCATCGGGATAGTGGTTCCGGGGATGGTGATCTTTTGCTATTTGCTTCTAACCCATCAATGGGTGCTCCTCCGGAGAATTCAACTCGTTTCGGGCGCGCTGTTATTTCTTCTGATTGTATTGCCCTGGTACTTTCTCGCCGAAAAAGAAAACCCTGGTTACTTGCGCTATTTTTTTTGGGCCGAGCACTTCGGTCGATTTGTTACCGATGAGTTTGATCGCGGCGAGCCGTGGTACTATTTCATTGGCGTCGGGCTGATCGGGTTTTTGCCGTGGACTCTGTTGCTGCCGCTTGTCGGAAGGTTCGCGTGGAGAAGAACGTGGACCAAAAAATTCGATGACAAAATAGTTTTTTTGCTTCTCTGGGCTGTTCTGCCGTTTGTTTTTTTTTCCATCTCAAAATCCAAATTGCCGCACTATATTTTGCCGATCTTCCCCCCATTGGCGATGCTTACCGCGCTCGCTCTGATCCGCCGCTACGAACAGGGCTCGCTCCGGTTGCGGGCGGCTTTGTCGCTTACCTGGTGGATTCAAGTTTTTGTCGCGCTGTTTTACCTCTCGGGCTGGTTTTTCCCGGCCGTTTTGCCGCAACAAATTCGCCCCGCCGTCGCTCAAATGGGCGACTATATCTGGATCTATGCGGTGGTATCCGGCGTAAGCCTTGCCTATTTTAGCAAGCGCAAGCGCGTCGATCCGCCGGCGAGTCAACAGCGGCTTTTCTTTGTTCAAGCTTCCAGCCTGTGCTTTTTTCTTGTCCTGGTGGCTAAATTGATGGTTCTCGTTTCGCCGGATCGCTCGGCGAAATCTGTTGCTCAAGCGATTCCGCGGCCGCTTGCCAGCGCGACTCAAGTCGCGATGTATGATACCTATTTGGCGGGTCTATCCTTTTACCTGCGGAGCGAGCGGCCTGTCTGGCTGATCACACATGGCAGAAAGAAACGGACGATTCTGGGGAATTATTACGCAATCGGCAAGCGCGCCGATCCGTTGACTCCGTGGGGAAAGGCGATACTCGACTTCGACGAGTTCAAAGAGATTTGGAAAACCACCGAGCTGCCCCTGCGCATCATTGTGAAGGAAAAAAACCTGCCGCGCTTGATAAAAGAAGTCGGAGAGTCCCCCGCACGGCTGGCGGCCATCGACGAGTATCTAGTAGTGTCGAAGCCTTGAGAGTACCAGCTTGTTCGCGAAAGGCGTCAACACCGTAGCTCTTGAGAGGACATCATGGATAGTTTGAGCGTTGCCGCAGTCCTGGGTATCGTCGAGGGGCTAACCGAATTCCTACCGGTTTCGTCCACTGGCCATCTGATCATCGCCGGTCATTTGCTCGGCTTCGTCGGTGAAAGAGCGGCAAGCTTCGAGGTCGCGATTCAACTAGGGGCGATTCTCGCCGTGGTTTTTCTCTATTGGCGGAGATTTACACGACTGCTGCCCAAGCGCCGGCATTTGTTGATTCAAGAGCGATCCAACCTCGATGGAATTCCAGGTCTTCTTCGCATCGGAATTGCCACGTTTCCTGCCTTGATGGTCGGCTATCTGGCACGCCATGTGATAAAGGCGCAACTCTTCAATCCTCAAACGGTCACCTGGGCGCTGGCAGTGGGGGGCGTGGCCATTTTGCTGGTGGAGCGACTTAGAGCGCGAGAGGTTTCCAACGATCTCGACAGGCTCACGCCCTGGCAGGCCATTGGCATCGGCATTTTCCAGATTCTGGCTCTTTGGCCGGGCACTTCGAGAGCCGCGGCGACAATCGTCGGCGGCATGCTGGTCGGCTTGGATCGAAAAAGCGCCGCAGAATTTTCTTTTCTGATCGCCGTGCCGGTGTTGTTTGCGGCGAGCGGTTATGAGCTCGTGAAAATGCGAGATCAGCTGGCGATTCACGATGCGGCGGAACTCGGAATTGGTTTTGCTGTATCCTTCATCGTCGCGCTGTTTGCGGTCAAGGGATTTGTCCGATTTCTCGAGCGCGGCAAGCTCACCCCATTCGCATGGTATCGGATCATCATCGCGCCGGTTTTTTATTATCTGACTCGCGGAATAAACTTATAGCCGCAGCGGTTTGGCGGAGGTTATTGGCGGCGATGATTTATTTTGCTTCGTGGCGATGCTTCAACCAATCGAACAGCTGATTTCGGTAGAGATAAGCGATGATGAGAACGCCGAGCGAAGCGACGGTGATCAACAAGAAGGTATGGTATTGTTCGTTGCGAATCGTCGCCCCCTGCATCGTCAGCAGATAAGTGCCCGGCAAACGTCCCAGCACGGAAACCAACAAGAACGTGCTCAGCCGCATCCGGCTCAGCCCCAGGACATAACAGAGATAATCTTTCGGAAAACCAGGAAAGAGAAACAAAACAAAGCAAATCAGTGTTCCGGTGCGGGTCGTGAGAAAATTAAATTTCTGCAGCACCTCCGCCCTCACAAACCGCTCGACGAATGGCCGTCCCAAGATGCTCGCCAGTTCGAAAGCGACCCAGGATCCCAAGGAGAGGCCGACCGTCGAAAGCACAAATCCAATCCCTTTCCCGTAGACGAATCCGCCGGCAACGCCGGTTAGCTCTCCGGGAAAAGGCGCCGCGATCACCTGCAATACCTGTAACAAGACGAAAACCGCCGGCGAATAAGGTCCAAGACCCTGCAAGAATTTGCTCAGCTTGTCGCTGCTCGAATAAATTCCTTCGAAGTCGTCGAAATCTTCGCCGGCGGGAACGAAAACACTAAAGGGCCGTGGAATGTAGCGACTGAAAAAAAACAGCAGCAAAACCAGCACGACGAAAATGACACCTCGGATAGCGAGCTGGCGACGCTGATTGGTCATTGTGATTTCTTAACAACAAAAAATCGGAAACTAAACGCTAAAAGGGTTTTGCATTTCTTACGGAGCGCTTGGACTGTTTTCAGCTCTGCGCCATAACCATGCATGAACTCGTTTCAGAAAATCTTTCCAGACTGGCGTCGGAAATAAAAATGGCGCCAGATTTGTGTTCTGGCGCCATTTTTATTAGCGAAGCGTACAGGTGGTCGAGAGCTAATCCGCGCCGACCTTCGGACGCCATTTATCGAAACGACGCTCCCAACGGTCGATAATGTCGGTCAATATCATGCCGCTAATTGCGAAGACCAGTACACCGACGAAAACTTTGTCGGTTTGGAACGTTGCACCGGCGACCGTGATCATAAAGCCGATGCCGGCTGTCGCGGCATACAGCTCACCTACCATGACACCGATGAGCGCGCGGCCGACAGCCAGACGAAGACCAGTGAGAATAAACGGCACTGTCGAGGGTAAGACTACGGATTTAAAAATTTGCCATTCCGAGGCGCCGAAACTTCTCGCCGCCGTAAGGAGATTAGCCGGTGTCGTCTTTACGCCATCCCGGGTGTTAATCAACAGCGGAAACACCGCGCCCAGAAAGATGATCCCGACTTTCGAGAGTACCCCGATGCCAAGCCAGATGATGACCAACGGCAGTAACGCGACACGGGGGGTGGCGTTCATCGCATTGACGAATGGATCGCATACATAAGC
>Ga0075289_1000014_pt1 | contig 19914 bp, 20 predicted proteins | sample SF_Rice_20C_80N__4_FD_69764 | JGI IMG/M metagenome (GOLD analysis project Ga0075289, IMG submission 69764) | Rice paddy soil microbial communities from Twitchell Island, California, USA - SF_Rice_20C_80N_103 | ecosystem: Environmental > Terrestrial > Soil > Paddy field/soil | place: USA... | reverse complement strand
TCCTTGGATGGAAAGTAACGCCACAGCCGCTCCTAGGGCATGATCTGCGGAATCGGTGGCATGGAAGTACAGGCCGCCATGGAACAAGCGCCGGAACATGGAGCGAGAACGAGACTCAGGTTGACCTTCACGGACACCTCCTGCGACAAATCCTACTATCTTCGAGTTCACCAGCCTTTCATGGGATGACGAACTCGAGGCTTTACCGCACGCTAAAGGTTTAAGGCTTGCGCCGCGTTGGCGCCGAGAATCAGCTCGCGCTCGCGGTCCGGCAAGTTGAGTTCCTTGACTTTGCGCACCGAATCAAAGTCACCCATCGCCATTGGATAGTCCGTCCCGACGACGACCCGGTCCGAGCCGACGGCCCGAATCAAATACTGCAAGGCCGAAACGGAATGCACGATGCTGTCGAAATAAATTTGTTTTAAATAATCGGACGGCTTGCGCGGAACTGCACGCTTCAACTCCGGACGCAGGCCATAGGAATGATCGAGCCGCCAAATATTGAAAGCGAGCAAGCCGCCGCCGTGGGACAAGCACAAACGAAGGTTGGGATGCCGCTCGAACATGCCTGTTAGGATCATGCGCTCGACCATCATCGTGGTGCGAAAGGTAAATTGCAAAACGTTGCCGAGTATCGGCGACAGCGGATCATCGGCGTCGAGCCCCCCCTCCAGGGGATGGACAAACAGCAGCATATCGAGCTTCTGCGCTGCGTCGAAAAAAGGCTCAAACGCGGGATCATCGAGCGGCTTGTCGCCGACGGCATTGCCGATTTCCAGACCCTTCAATCCCATGCTCTTGGCTTCCTCGGCAATAACCATCGAATCGGCGAGGCTTTGCAGCGGTACGCTGCCAAAGCCGATGAAACGGTCCGGATGTTTCTGCACGACGGCATAAATCGCCTCGTTTTGCCGCCGTGAAAAATGTGCGGCAACCGCCGCATCTTCCCAGTAGAATAAAAGAATCGGAGACGGCGAGATCGCCTGCAAATCGATTTGCATTTCATCGAGCGCTTTTATCCTCGCTGCGGGATCGTACGCACCCGCGCTGAGCCCCGGACGAAATCCAATTTGTGACCTAACCGAGAGCTTCCCCTTGTCCAGCACCAGCTTCGGCGCGCGCTCTTCGTACTTGCCGGGATTTTGCAGCGCGTCGATCGGAAAAAAATGGGAGTGGAGGTCGATGTTCATGGCAAGTCTTTGAATCGCGTCCTTCGCACAGATGATTTGCCAGCACATCCGCAATGGCCGGCGCTATTCTCGGTTTGGCTTTTCATAGCACAAGCCAGCGCTGTTTGACCATCGGTTGTTTCGTCGGCAGCGTGAAACATAAATTCGTCATTCGGGAACACTCATTGCAGTACCTAGAATTGACAACTTTGGCGGGCGCCGATAGAGTCGAGAGGTCTCAGCCCAGGATTCTTCAGTGGTTTGGCCCGATCAGCTCACTAACAAGGAGCGCCCATGATTTTATCGAAGAACTCAGAGGTCAAAGGAATTGTCGTAAAAGCGATCGAAGGCAAACCGATGTACGGCGGCGATCTCATCGTGAAACCGTTGATCAAAGGCGACGAGATGACCTTTTTAGAAATTCACTACACCCCCGGTGTCGGCGCGCCGCTCCATGTTCACTCTCACGAATCGCTTGCCTACGTCGTCAAGGGCAAAGTCAAAATGACCGTCGGTAAAGAAGAGTATATTCTCGGCCCCGGCGATGTTTGCCGCCATCCCAAGGGCGTGCCCCACGGCGTAGAAGGCATTGAGGAATCCATCGTGGTCGAAATCAAATCACCCGCGCCGGAGATCTCGACTTTCCTGGGGATGTAACTTAAAAGTTTCGACAACCTTCCGACGAGGAGACTTGATTCATGGCCGGGAAAGCAAAATACCTGATGATCGCAAGCATGGATGTCGACCCCGAACACGAGGCGCTCTTCAATGAAGTCTATGACCAGGAGCACGTTCCCAATTTGAGCAAAGTGCCCGGTGTCGTCAGCATCACGCGCTACAAGCGCGGCACGCTCACCATGAACATCGGCGGCGAACGAAAGACGATCGAAATACCCAACGAGCCGACGTTTACGGCTATCTACGAGCTGGAAAGTCCTGATGTGTTAACGAGCCCCGCCTGGGACAAGGCGGTCGAGGAGGGCCGCTGGCCGGGCCAGGTCCGGCCGCACACAAAAAACCGGCGTCACGTGCTGCTCAAACTAATGGATTGAAAAGATGCGGGCACAGTTCGAAAGACCCGAACGGCTTAGTCTTCGTCCCGCCGGCTTCAGCCTTTTCCCGCCGTATCCGGTGCGACAATTTTTTTCATAGCGGCACCGATCGCTTCCGCTTTTTCAGGATCCGCATGTTGCTTGAACAGCGGGAACAGCTCCCGCTCTTCTTTTCGGATATGACGCTCCAGCAGATCACCGAGATCGAAGATCAACTTCGCCGATGCCGCGGCGGCTTCGAGCTTGGGGGCCGTCGCACGGATCTGCTCATGATCCTGGATCAACTCGTCGATCATCGGCCCGCTCTCCGGTGCAACCTCGCGCAGATAAGGAAACAGCACTTCCTCCTCGGCACGAAAATGGGCGATCAGATTGCCGGCAAAAAAATCGAAAAATTCTCTGGCCCGTTCCTGTAGTCCTGCTGGGCCCATCGGCTTGAGCTGTCCGAGCGCTTGCTTACGGCAGCGCAGAGCCAATGCCAAGCCATGGTGATGATCGTGCGATAAGGAAATCAGACTAGGATGGCGCATCGGAAGAAGGCTGTGCGGAATTGACGAGGGCGTACCGGAGTCTTGAGCCTTTTGGGCACTCCAGTCTAAATCGCTCCCTTATTTCGGAGCTCCGCGATAGCTGTCGAATCGTAACCGAGCGCGGCTAAAATCTCTTCAGTGTGCTCGCCCAGAACCGGCGGCGGACTCTCGATGGTTGGTGGTGTGCGGCTCATGTCAACCGCGTTGCCGATGAGCTTCATCTTACCCATCTTTGGGTGCTCGACCTCGATGGGAAATCCGTAAGTTTTCACCTGCGGGTCGGCAAACACTTCGTCGAGCGTATTGATCGGCGCCGCCGGCACGTCTTTCTCGGCAAGCCGGCGCAACCAGTCGTCCCGGTCGCCGCCGCGAAAGATCGGCTGCAACTGCTCAACGAGCGCGTCGTAATTTTCAGTTCGCGCTTTGCGATTGTTAAAACGCGGATCAAGAGCCAGCTCCGGCTTGCCCACGACCTCAAACAAGCCGAGCCAAAATTTATCCGGCGATGACATGTGCAGCACGAACGGGAGCCCGTTGCGGTCTTCGAACGCAAACACGCCCGCCGTCGTGGTGCGGTGTTTGCGGCGCGGCACGTGGCCCGTTTCGAAATAACGGGCGGCATTCTCGGCTATGAAAGAAACGGAAGCCCGCAAGAGCGATGTTTCCACGTGCTGCCCCTCACCCGTCAGCGAGCGATTGATCAACGCCCCTAGGACACCGTAGCAGGCGTACATGCCGGTCAAATGATCGGAGAACGAAATGCCCATACCCTGCGGTTTCCCTGGATCGGTCAACAAGCTAAGTAAACCGCTGCGCGCCTGGCCTACGGTGTCGTAGCCGGGCATGTCGCGGTACGGCCCCTTGGGACCGAAGCCGGAAATTGAGCAATAGACGAGCTTTGGATTGATTTTCTTGACGTCGTCGTAGCCCAAGCCGCGTTTTCCCATCACACCGGGACGGAAATTTTGGATCAGCACGTCCGCTTGAGAAATAAGCCTGAGCGCGATATCGCGCCCTTCATCGGTGCGCAGATCGAGAGTGATACTTTTTTTATTGCGATTGAGGCTGCAGAAAGTCGCCGCGTAGTTGCGCTCGCCCCAGCCGCGAAACGGATCGCCGTGTTTCGGTTCTTCTATCTTGATGACCTCTGCGCCCATATCCGCCAATAGCTGTGAAGCAAAAGGTCCGGTCACATAACTTGCTGCCTCGACAATTTTGATTCCCGCAAGTGCTCCGCTCATTCGCTCGTCTATCCCCTCGAATAGTTGTCGTTTAATCTCCTAGCGTTTGAGCACGCACTAAGTCAAGACCGAGCAGGCGTAGGGGCGCGACCGGCGGATCGCCGAAGAAAGTTTCTCCAGCCGAACACCGAGGCCGCGAACGGGTCAGTTTAGGTCAGCAAGAAAGACAATGAGGGCAGTGAAAAACTATCGTTCTTCAGTGTGCATCTTACGCGGCGCGGGTGGGCTGCCTTGCGGAGATACCATTGCAAGAATCTCTGAGCGGCTAAAGCGCCATCCACCGCCAAACTTTCGTCCGGGTAACGAACCTTCCTTCACAAGCTTATAAACAGTGCGCGGGTGAATTTGCAAAAGCTCGGCTACTTCGCTCGCTGTAAGTATCTCATCCATTTAGAAAGCCCCCCGTTCGATGTCACTTAATATGCGGGAACGGGAAGGCAGATTTCGTGCCAGGGCGTGGGCTACGGACGTTCATTGTCAAAAAAGGACAGAATGTTGAAATTTAGACAAGCTACCGCAGGAAAGCCCTACAGAGAAGTGCAGGAAAAGAGAAATTTCGCACAATTTGAAACAACTTCGTCAATCGCACGAGGTTTGGCGCTAAGCGCTAGCAAGCCGCAATCGATGGGGAATGCCCATAATAGTTGTGCTCCCCGCATTTATGCGCAAGGGACTACGACGCTATGCACCCAAATAGGCTTCGATGACTTTGTGGTTATGCAGCAAATCGGCGCTTGGTCCCGCAAGCGCGATTTTGCCGTTCTCCATCACATAAGCATAATGAGCGATTTCGAGGGCCTGGCGCGCATTCTGCTCGACCAGAAAAATCGTTAACCCTTGTTGTTCGTTGAGCACGGTCAAAGTCTTAAATATTTCCCGCACCAAGAGCGGCGCCAGCCCCATGGACGGCTCATCCAATAGGAGAACTCGCGGCTTGGACATGAGCGCCCGTGCAATTGCCAACATTTGTTGTTCTCCGCCCGATAAATTTCCAGCCGCGCCAGAAAGTCGTTCTTTTAAGCGTGGGAACAATATAAGCGCGTCTTCCAGATCCTCTTCAATTTCGTCTCGGCGGCGGTAAGCTCCCAACAATAAGTTTTCGCGCACGGAAAGCGTTGTCAGGATCTCTCTGCCTTCGGGAACTTGAATGAGCCCCAGCTCGACAATCCGATGCGCCGCCAAACCGCGTAATTCCATGCCGTCGAAAACAATCGAACCCGCGCACGATCGCAGCAGGCCAGAGAGCGCGAGTAAAGTGGTTGACTTGCCGGCGCCATTGGCGCCGAGCAGAGTCGTGATACAGCCGGGCGCCAATGCAAGATCGATCCCCTTGACCGCTTCGATGACTCCGTAATGAACGTGCAGACCCGTTACCGTGAGAATGCTCATGACGTAACCTGCAATTTGGACGGCGAGCGATCGTCGGGCCCAAGATAAGCCTCTATCACCTTAGGATTTGCACGGATTTTATCGGGCGGTCCCACGGCAATTAGGCTGCCAAAATTCAAAACCGCGATTTCATGGCACAGGTTCATGATCACGCCCATATCATGTTCGATAATCAGAATAGTCAGGCCATTCTGGTTCAGCTTGACGATCTCGTCGACCAATACCTGCTTCTCAACGCGGTTCATGCCCGCAGCCGGTTCGTCGAGCAGGAGCAATTTGGGTTGGGTCGCCAAAGCCCGCGCGATTTCCAAACGTCGCTGCTCACCGTAAGAAAGAGTTCCGGCATATCGTTCAGCCTTGTCAGCCAAACCCACTTTCGCCAGAAGCGCGCGCGCCACTTCCCTGTCCTGTCGTTCGGCATCGTGATAACTCGTCAACGGCAGCCATACGCCAGCAGTGTAAGTTGAGCGCGCGCCCAGCGCCACCAAGACATTTTCAACGAGCTTCATCTCTTTGAAGATGCGAATATTCTGAAAGGTGCGCGCGATTCCGGCGCGCGTAATTTGGTACGGTAGCATGCCGTTCATTCGCTGGCCCATAAATTCGATTGCGCCGAAGCTAGGAGACAACAAGCCGGTCACCAGATTGAACACGGTCGTCTTGCCGGCCCCGTTGGGACCGATCAAGCCAAAGATACCGCGCTCCGGGACCGTTAGACTCACTTCCTCAAGCACGTGAAGACCGCCAAATCTTACCGAAACTGATGAGAGAGCCAGCATGAATCAATTCGTCCCCGGCAGCCCCGTCGCCGCGCGCGCCGGGCGCAGAAGAGCCCAAATGCCTTTTGGTGAATAGAGGATTATAAGGATCAAGATTACTCCGTTAATCAGCGGCCGATAATGGCCGAGTCCGCGCAGGAGCTCGGGGAGCACAGTTATCAGCACACCGCCGACCACTGCCCCCCATGGGCTGCCTGTGCCGCCCAGGACTCCCATCGCGAGAATTTCTACCGCACGCTCGAACCCATATTCGTTGGGGCTGATGAAAAAAGTAAAATGCGCATTGAGCCCACCTGCCAAACCCGCAAGCGCGGCCCCCACGACAAAAACAAACAGCTTGTAGCCGCGCACATTGACACCCATGAGCTCGGTCGCTGTCTCGTCTTGACAGATCGCCGTCATGGTCATGCCGATGCGCGAGCGCGCTAGACACAGAAAGATGTAAAGGGTCAGCCCGACAATCAAGACAACCTCAAACCCACCGGTGAGCTGAGGAATACCATTGAGTCCGAGCGCGCCGCCGGTCAAATCTTCCGCGTTGAGGATGAAAATGCGCACCACTTCGCCAAACGCAAGCGTGGCCATTGCCAAATAGACGCCCGAAAGGCGCAGCGTCGGACCGCCGATCATCAATGCAACCAATGCCGGCAGCAACGCCGCAAGCAGTAAAGCAACGAAGAACGGCAGTTCCGCTTGCGTCGTGAGTAATCCGGCCGTATAGGCGCCGATTCCCATAAAAGCCGCGTTCGCGACGGTGAGCAGGCCGGTGGCGAGTGTTAAATAGATAGAGAGCGCAAGCAGGACATTGGTGCCAATAGACAACACCAGTGTGTTGTAGGTTGCCCAAAAACTCTCGAACCATTCCATGAGATTGGCCGGTGTCTTGGACGATTCAAGCTCTCCGCTGCGCCGCATGGCCGAAAAGCCCCTGCGGCCGAAGCAAAAGCACAACGAAGAGCGAACCGAAGGCGACCGCATCGCGCATGGTCGATCCAATGTAAGCGACCGAAAACACCTCGGCGAAGGCGAGAAAAAATCCGCCGAGCAGAGCGCCGCGGATATCGCCCATACCGCCAAGAATCACCACGGCGATTCCCTTGTGCAACATCGGTTGGCCCATATGCGGGAACACCGCGTTGGTGTTGAGCGCGATCAGCACGCCGGACGCGCCGCCGAGGAGCGCGGCAATGATTGAAGTGACGCGGAAAAATCCTTCGACGTCGACGCCCATGAGTGCAGCCGCCTTGGGCGATTCGGCGAGAGCGCGCAAGGCGCGACCAAAGCGGCTTTTCTTTAAACCCCACAGCAAGACTCCCATCAGCGCGAACGCCAAGAAGATAATTTTTAATTCCAGCTGGGTGATCTGAACCGGGCCGAGGGTTAGTATCTCTGTAGGCAAAACTTCCGGAGGAAACCGCAGATTCTCCGCGCCGAACGAGCCTTCGACGAGGCTGGTCATGGTGATCGCCACTCCAATGGTCGCGATCATGGGGGCCAGATGCGGCGCGCGACGGGTGCGCAAAGGCGCAAAAATCACTTTGTCGAGAATCCAGCCCGCTATACCCGTAACCAGCATCGCGACCAGGACCGCCGCCAACAAGGGCAATTGCAAAAAAACAACCGCCGCCAGGGCAGCGTAAGCCCCGAGCATGAACAGGGCACCATGCGCCAAGTTGAGGACGTTGAGCACGCCAAAGATCAACGTAAACCCCAGAGCGAAGAGAGCATAAACCCCGCCCAGAGAGATGGCATTGACGATTTGTTGAGCGAGCATCCGTTATTTCTGAATGACGTATCGATTATCCTTAGTCATCATGACGATGGCGGTTTGTACGGCGTCATATCCGGCGGGCTTGCCGGCGCGGCCTCTGACTTGGCGAAACTTGAAAGGCCCGGTTGCGCCGGTCCACTGAGTTGCGGGCAGAGCATCGCGCAGCGATATGCGATCAGCTTCGAGCTTGCCGCTGAGTTTTGTTTTCTTGAGAGCCTGGGCCACGATGTGCATGGCATCGTACGCCTGCGCGGCAAACTGATCCGGAACCGCAGCGTAGGCCTTTCGGTAGGCGGCGATAAATTGCTTGTTCTCCGCAGCGGGGTTTTCGACGGACCACGGGCTTCCTACCCACAAATTATCAGAACTGTCTTTGGCAAGCTCGAACACTCGGGGCGAGTTCATGCCATTGCCGCCGATGAACGGCAACGTTATCCCAGCTTGGCGCGCCTGCACCAGGATCGGCGCGCCTTCGGCGACCAGAGCCGATAGCACGATCGCGTCAGGGTTGCTCGCTTTAATTTTGGTGAGCTGCGGCTTGAAATCGACATCACCTTTGGCGAACGTCTCCGTCGTCGTCACTGGGATTTTTAGATCCTGCAGGGCTTTTTTAAAATTGTCATAGCCGCTCTTGGTGAAAATATCATCGTTGCCATAAAGCACCGCGACCTTTTTTAAACCGGTCTTGTGCGCGGCTACCCGCAGCGTCACCGGCAAGATGTCGGCCTCGGTAACGGAATTCCTGAACACGTAATTGCCGATGGAAGTAATGCCATCGGCGGTATTCGAAGTACCGAAGACCACGACCTTGACGGACTGGGCCACCGGATCGGATGCCTGCGCGGAATTGGACAGGGTCGGACCGAACAGCATCAGAACCTTGTCCTGAAAGATCAGTTTTTTGAAAACCGTAATCGCTTCTTCTTTCTTGCCCTGCTCATCTTCTACCAGCAGCTCTATTTTTTGACCGTTGATACCGCCGCTGCCGTTGATGTCGCGGAGCGCAAGCTCCAAACCCTTACGGATCGGCGTCCCATATTGCGCCGCGTTGCCCGTTAACGCTTCAGCTGCGCCAATCTTGATTTGAGCGGCGGCAAGGCCGGTCATGTAAACGAGCCCTATGATCGCAGCGATGAAAATCTCCACTAACCGCATAACTCTCCTGATTGTTTGTTCCGCATCCTATTCCGGAGCGTCCTTTCCTCACGTAGAGGAGAGAAAAGCGGGCGAAGAAGGTCGCGGCATAACCGCCGGACCTAGACCTTCCTTTTCCCACTACCCCCTCGCCACAGGGTGGAAGCGCGGGATCTAACATCCTAACGGCGCCGCGATGCTTACTTCTTCGGTGCTTCGACGTGCCAAAGGTAGAGCGTATGATCCCAGCTCGATCCGTCTTTGATGTGCTCGGTTTTCAGCGGCTTCCAATCGCCCATGTCAAAATCATGCGAGACGACGCGCGATCCCGGCTTCATCTGCTTCCAGATATTCGGCCGGATCATTAAATTCACTTCCGGCAAGAGGTACATCGTGAGTACACTGGCGGGCGAGAGATCGACCGTGCGAATATCCTGTTGGCGGATTTCGACTAAATTTTCGACGCCGGCTTTTTTGATATTTTCGTGCGATTCTTTGATCCGCTGCGGGTCGATCTCGAACCCAATGGCTTTAACGCCGTATTTTTTTGCCGCGGTGACGACGATGCGGCCGTCGCCTGAGCCTAGATCATAAACCACATCGCCTTTTTTGATTTGCGCGAGATCAAGCATGCGATCGACGACTTCCTGGGGCGTCGGCACGTACGGCACAATCTTGCCCTCTTGCGCCTGCACTGATGGGACATCGATCCGTGCCGTCTGCATCAATAGTGCGATGCCGGCAAACAAGGCGAGACGAATTGGCGCTTTCATAAACCCCTCCTCGGCACCATGGGAATTGGAACTCTAACGAAACTGTTTTCCATCTGTCAAATAAGTTGATTCGAGCTATCCGTTCTTCTGCCAAAACTTGCCGAGCCAACTACCTTCGTCCTTTTCGGCCACCTGCTCCAGCTCGCCGGCGTCGAGCCAAATGCCGTTGCACCCGGTACATTGATCGATCAGAACTTTTTGAAAGCTGCGTTCTTTAAGCGGCTCGCCGCATTTCGGACACCTCATGAAAGAGGCCTGCTTGGCGGCCTCTTTCGCTTCGGTCTCCTGCTTGGCTTTCATTTTCGCCAAGAGTTCGCTTTCCTTCTTAACGAAGTATTCGTCCTCCTGCGCTTTCTTACGCTCGTCCCATTTATTCGCCACGGTACCTCCTCGGAGTCGAAGTGTTTCTTTAAGGCAGCACCTTCTTGAGCCACTTTGATGTTCTCGCCACTGATTTTGCGGCCGCTTCGCGGTTCGCAGCAGTCTTTCCCTGGGGATTGTTCAAGAATGCATGTCCGGCGCCTTCATACAATTCGATCTCGTACTTCTTCTTGTAGCGATCGAGGGTGCCGCGGAACATGTCGATCTCGGTTTTTGTGGTGCCGTGATCGTTCGTGCCGAAGTGGCACAGCAGTGGCGCCGATATGGTCTTTAGATCTTCGGGGTCCGGGAACATGCTTTGATAATAGATCACACCCGCGGCAAAGGATTTGGATTGGGCCAAAGCATAGAGCGCAAGCCCGCCGCCCATGCAGAAGCCGAGCACGGCGATCTTCTTATTGCCGACCCAAGGAAGCTTACGTAGATAGGGAACGCTATCGACGATGTTGCCAACCGCGCGGGAAATGTCCAGAGAAGTTTTTTTCAACGCGCAGTCTTCCAGCGTGTGATAAGTCTTGCCCTGAAAAAGATCCGGCGACAGACAGACGAAGCCTTGTTGCGCAAAACGGCGCGTTACCGCGCGCTGGCCGTCGTCGAGGCCGCGATAGCCGTGGACCAAAACGATCGCCGGCCGTTCGCCACCGGCGGTCGGGCGCGAGAGAAAGCCATCAATGATTTCTTTGCCGCTGCGGTGCGCAGCATGCATGGAGACGATTCTTTCAGCCATGTTGTAGCCTCTGGGCGGGCGCCGATCGTCCGCCGAGACGATCGCGACGAATGGGATTCTAACTGGAAAAACCGCTCATGTAAGGCAGCTTCGCGGCGGTCTTTTTCACTTGTTCGAGATTGGCGCGCAGCAGCGCCGTGGAATCCCACGAGCCCGTGGTGAGTGCTATTCGATACGTTTCCGGCAAGTCGATGGCGATCCGATGGTTGCCGTAGGAAAGCGTTTTGCTCTGCAAATCGAGGCTGTACTCTGTGCGCGGGTTTTCTTCGACGCTCCTCACGAGCTGATCGATCTCTCCGGCTCCGACCGTGACGGCGGGCAGCCCCATCATCGTACAGTTGCCGGCGAAAATCGCGGCGAAGGACTCGCCGACGATGGCTTTGATGCCGAAACGGTAGAGTGCCTGCGGCGCGTGTTCGCGAGAAGAGCCGCAGCCGAAATTTTTGTTGACGAACAAAATTGACGCATCCTTGTATTCGGGATCGTTAAACGGGTGATCCTTTTTCTTGCCCGAGCCGTCGTAGCGCTCATCGAAAAACGGGTACTCGCCCATGCGCGCGAAAGTCACTTCCTTTAAATAGCGCGCGGGAATGATCCGGTCGGTATCGATGTCATTGCCGCGAATCGGCACCGCCGTGCCGCCGACTCTGGTGATCTTCACTATCTCGCTCATGCTTCCTCGCTCATTCGTACTCGCGCACGTCGACGACCTTGCCGTTGAGCGCCGCCGCGGCGACCATTGCCGGGCTCATCAAAAGCGTCCGTCCCTGCGGGCTCCCTTGCCGGCCGATAAAGTTACGGTTCGATGACGACGCGGAAATTTCCCGGCCGTTGAGCTTGTCGGGGTTCATCGCCAGACACATCGAGCAGCCTGCCTCACGCCACTGGAATCCAGCTTCTTGAAAGATTTTGTGGAGCCCCTCCTGCTCGGCAAGCTTTTTAACTTGTGCCGAGCCCGGGACCACCAATGCGCGCACTCCGGAATTAACTTTTCTGCCCTTGGCGATCTTCGCCGCGGCGCGCAAATCGGCAAGGCGGCCATTGGTGCAGGAACCGATGAAGGCCACATTGATCGGCGTGCCCAGCATCGGCGCGCCCGGCTGCCAACCCATATGCTCGTAGGCCTTCTTCGCGCCTTCCGGATCGGGAAACTCTTCCGGTCTCGGCATTCTCTCCGATATACTGACTGATTGGCCGGGATTGATGCCCCAAGTTACGGTCGGTTCTATGTCCTTGCCTTGATACTCGACAACATCGTCATATTTCGCATCCGCATCCGAGGCCACCGATTTCCAATAATCAATCGCGCGCTCGAATGCCGCGCCGCTCGCCACGTACGCACGTCCTTGGAGATAGTCGAAAGTCGTCTGATCTGGATTGACATAGCCAACCAGCGCGCCGCCCTCGATGCTCATGTTGCATACGGTCATGCGCTCTTCCATGTTCATGCGATCGATGACCGCGCCGCCATATTCGTAGGCGAAGCCTTTACCCCCAGCCACGCCGAGACGGCGTATGATGTGGAGAATGACATCTTTGGCGTAAACGCCGATGCCGAGCGCGCCGCCGATGTTGATACGGCGTACTTTGAGCTTGTCCATCGCCAGAGTTTGCGTCGCCAGAACGTCGCGCACCTGGCTCGTGCCGATGCCGAAGGCGAGGGTGCCGAACGCACCGTGCGTGCTCGTGTGGCTGTCGCCGCACGCGAGCGTCATCCCGGGTTGGGTCAACCCAAGCTGCGGACCGATGACATGCACGATACCCTGATTCATGCTGTCCAACCCGAAGAACTCGACACCGAACTGCTCGACGTTATTTTCCAACGCGCGGGTGAGATCTTCCGCTTCCTTGTCGAGGAAAGGCCTTTGGCGCAAATCAGTGGGCACGATGTGATCGACGGTCGCAAAAGTACGGTCGCGAAACGGGATATCCAAGCCGCTCTCGCGCAGCATATCGAAGGCTGGCGCAGTCGTTATTTCGTGAATGAGATGCAGCCCGATGAATAGCTGGGTTTGTCCGGTGGGAAGAATACCAACCGTATGTGATTCCCAAATCTTGTCATAGAGTGTCCTGCCAGCCATTAAAATTCTCCTCCGCCGGGATAATATCGGTCGCTACCTATTACTTCAAGAGCCGCAGGAGCGTAAAACGCAATAAGCCCAGCCATTTAGTGCACACGGTTGATGTTCACGCATGCCGTAACGGCATTAGCGGGATCGAGCAATCAACATCGCTGAATCACTGCCGTGCAACGCATGCAGTATTTACAACGTCTTCCCGGAACAATAGAAGACAGGCTGCGCGAGACCGGCCAGGATCGCTCGCCGCTTCTGAACTAGGAAACTTCGTTGCTAGGAGAAATCAATTCAATGGCACGGCTGGGGCCCGCAAAAAGAACTGCTGAGACATAAGCGGCGGCAAGCATATCTGAACTGAATCAGTTAGCATGTCTCATCACCGCCAAAGTTTTGTTGGTCGGTTCCATATACTGATTTTGAGTTCGCTGTGGTTCGAGTGCCGCCCACGCGGTTCCACATACCCGAGTGTCGCCCAATGTTCACCGGACGGTTGCCGTCAATCGAACCAATACTCCCTCATCAGGGCGGAGCTGGAGATCGTCTTCGATGCACTCTCCCGCGCGATCCAAATGTGTTGAGAGTGCGATCGTCCCGCCGGCTGCATTCGTGCGGCGATGAAGCACTTGCGGATGGGGGCCAAAGTTGAGGGCGATCAGGAAGTCACTATCATCCCCGTTGGAGCGTCGAGTATACGCCAGCACGTCGCCCTCGGCTTCCACCGGTTCGAAGCGCCCTACTTCGAGCGCGGCCTCGCCGCGGCGCAGACCGATGAGACTACGATAGAGAGTAAGCATGGAGCGTGGATCGTCTCGCTCCGCCTCTACGTTGACCTCGCAGTAATCATTTGCAATCGGCAGCCACGGCTGTCCGTCGGTGAATCCGGCGTTCTCCTGCGCACTCCACTGCATGGGCGTCCGCTCCGGGTCCCGCCCCGATCCCATTCCGGGGACGTTCTTCTCGAATGGGTCCTGCACACGCTCCCGCGATATCGGCACATCGCGCATGCCGATCTCATCGCCGTAGTAGAGTGTCGGCGTGCCGCGCAGGGTGAGAAGCAACATGGCGGCGACCCGGGCCTGCGCGGGACCCACACGCGATGCAATCCGATGCTGGTCGTGGTTGCCGAGCACCCAGTTGGGCCATCCTCCTTCCGGAAGCGCCGCCTCGTATTCCATGATGAGCCGGGCGATGTGGCGCGCATCCCATTTCGATAGGATGAGCTGGAAGTTAAACGGTAGGTGGGCGCCCTTGAGATCCGGCCCGTAGTACTGCACCAGCCGCTCCACGGGAAGGTAGATCTCGCCAATCAGCACGCGTTCCTCATACTCATCGAACAGGCGGCGCATTCGCGTGATGATTTCATGCACCTCCGGCTGGTCGGTGGTTTGAACCGTGATCAGCGATCCATAGGGATCCATCCCCTCGCGCCAGTTGGGGTTCGGAGGATTGTCGCGGAAGTGCTCGTCCTTGATCAGATGCCAGATGACGTCGACCCGGAAGCCGTCCACACCGCGCTCGAGCCAGAAACGGAGAACGTCCAACATTGCCTGCACGACTTCACAATTGCGCCAGTTGAGGTCGGGCTGCTCACGGAGAAAGGCGTGGTAGTAGTACTGCTGGCTGTGCTCGTCGTACTCCCATGCACTTCCACCGAAGCAGGAGAGCCAGTTGTTCGGCGGCCCGCCATCGGGGGCGGGATCGCGCCAGATGTACCAGTCGCGCTTCGGGTTATCGCGCGACGACTTTGATTCCAGAAACCAGCGATGCTGGTCGGAACTGTGATTGGGAACGAAATCCAGGATTACTTTTAAGTCCCGGACGTGCGCCTCTTGCAGGAGCCGATCGAAATCTTCAAGCGTGCCAAACAGCGGGTTGATTGCGGTGTAATCAGAGACGTCATATCCGAAATCCTTCATCGGCGAGGGATAGAGGGGCGAAATCCACACCGCATCCACGCCCAGCCAGCGCAAGTAATCGAGCCGAGAAGCAATCCCATAGAGATCGCCTATGCCATCACCGTTGCTGTCCATGAATGAGCGCGGATACACCTGATAAATGATTCCTCGCTGCCACCAGAGATAGCTTCCCGGCGGCCGTAGCGCCTTCTGCGGTTCCATCGTCTTCTGCTTGATTTCGCGATCTTTCACGCCGTATCTTTCTTATAAAGATGCGAGCTTGTACCCGCTCAGGCTGGCGTCGGACCGCGTCCCTGGCGTCCCTAACGGCTGCGGCATGAGCGCAACAGCCGCATGCCCTGGAATTCGCCAACCCTCGTCTGTTTCTACCGGTGCAGTTCCGGACCCGCCATAGCGAGGGTCCTCGCTCGACCAAAGCGTCACCCATGTCTGCCCCTCAGGCGGCGCAAGCAGCGGCTCGGGCGCGGCATCGAGATGCAGATCGCGGCCCAGATTCACGATCATTAGCCGATCAGCGGCGTTTTCGGCGAAAAAGCGCAGCACGAAGGCGTCCAATCCCAGGACTGCGCCGTCAACCGCGCCGGGACGCTGGCTGGAAAAAACTGCGTCTTCCTTGCGCAGCCGTAGAAGATCGCAATGCAGCGCGTACGCCTCGGCATGCCGCTCTCGCTCGCTGAGATCGAGCTTGCAGCGCTCGAAGGTACCAGGATCATGCGGATCCGGGATCAGGTGCTGTATTTCGGCAGTAGCCATGCTGGGAAATTGGCTGAGAAACTCATTCCGTCCTTTCCGGACCGTAGCCGCGAGGTCCGGCTCGTGATCGGCGAAGAAGACAAAGGGGCTCGATGCCGCGAACTCCTGTCCCTGGAAAAGCATGGGTGTTCCTGGAGCAAGCAGCATCAGGGCGGTGATTGCACGATACCTTCCGGGACTCGTGAGCTCATGCACGCGTCTCCCCAAGCCACAGTTGGCGACTTGATCATGGTTCTCTATGTAAGTGATGAACCCTGCCGGGTGGATGCCGAAAGCGGGCGTGCCGCGCCGCTGCTTTTGCCAGGCATACCGCTGGCCTTGGTAGAGATAACCCCATTTCACCGCCGAGATGAACTCCTGCGGCGTGCCCAGGTGGTCAGAATAATAAGCCTCGTTCCGCCCCGTCAGTGCCACCAGGGCGCTGTGATGGAAATCGTCATTCCAAAGCGCATCCATTCCATAACCACCCTGCTCCACCGGCCGGATGAGCTTTACGTGCTGCGGCTCATTTTCCGCAACTACCAGCGTGGCGCGTCCGCGCGCCACCTCGCGTACGCGCCGTGTGACTTCTTCGAGCACGTGCACTGGAGACGCGTCAAAAATTTGCTGTGTCGCGTCTAACCGAAGTCCGTCGATGTGGAACTCGTCAATCCAGTAGCCGGCATTCGCGACGAAAAACTCCCTCACCGGTCGCGAATTTTCGCCGGCGAAGTTGATCGGCTTCCCCCATTCGTTCTCATAGCGATCGGTGAAGTAGTCGCCAGAATATTCCGTGAGGTAAGCCCCGTCGGGACCGAAGTGATTGTAGACCACATCGAGAATCACGCCGAGGCCTGCCGCGTGCGCCCGGTCCACGAAGCGGCGAAAGTCGTCAGGGGTACCGTAAAGTCGGGTGGGCGCGAAGAGATCTACTCCGTCGTATCCCCAACCGAAACGGCCGGCGAAGTCCGCCACGGGCATTATCTCGAGGACTGTGATACCGGTGGCGGCAAGCTGGGTCAGTTCCCCGGCGGCCGCTTTCCAAGTTCCGTCGCGTGTGAACGTTCCGGCGTGCATCTCATAGATGACTTGGCCCTCCAGCCGGGCACCGCGCCAGTTCTGATCAGTCCAGCGAAACGCCGCTGGATCGACGACCTGCGAGGGACCGTGTGGGCCGCGCGGCTGAAAACGCGACGCCGGATCCGGATATGCTTCTCCACCATCGAGCCGGTATCGATAAAGCGAGCCCACGCGCGCATCTAGCACGAGGCCCGAGAAGTAGCCGTTACCCTCTGCATCGAGCTCATAAGTGCGCGGGTCGCTGCCGGCGTGCTCCGGCACCTTTTCGATAACGACGTCCAACTGCTTCCGGCACGGCGCCCAGACGCGGAAATGAACTCCTGCCACAGGCTGGACCTCAGCTCCTACCGGCAAGCGCCGAGATATTGTGTCCATGCTCATCGATGCGTGATTCGCGCTCCGGGAAGATTCACCAAGACCCATTGGACAGAGTCGTTAGCCGCGTCGCTAGCGCCTTTCATTCACAGCATAGATTGCAAAATCAACCGCCTCAAGATCGTCGCTGCAAGTTTTGTAAATTTCGCTGCACCCTGCCTACGGCCGACGGAACAACTGGAATGGAACGAAGCTTCAGCGTGACACCAAAAATCAGGAGGATATCAGTTTGATAGCGACTCAATGATGTGGATGTATGGGAGTTGCGATTTCGTTCGGCGAGCTGATGTAAAAACGATTTCGCGTTGGGCCGGCGAGTCCGGCGTAGCCATAGTGGATTCACTCGGCGTTGAGATTGTTGGTTGTTCGCCCAGATAAACCCTGATCCGCGCTGTTCCTGGCCCGGGCGTAAACCCGGTAATGTGACTTATCCCCAACGTGCGATCAAGCCGAGCAAATCGCACACGCGATTGGAATATCCCCACTCATTGTCGTACCAGCTAAGGCACTTTAGATACTTGCCGCCGGTGACGGCGGTAAAGGCCGGGTCAAAGATAGAGGAATGCGAATTGCCGATCACATCCGATGATACGACTGGCGATTCCATCATCTGTAAAATGCCTTTCATCCGTTTCGATTCCGCCGCGGACTCGATCGCAGCATGAACGTCGGCGACGGCCACACTCTTCTCCAGCTCGACAAACAAATCGACGACGGATCCATCGGGCACCGGAACGCGCGCGGCAATACCGTCCAGCCGTCCTTTCAACTCGGGTAAGACCTCTCCCACGGCTTTTGCCGCCCCAGTGGAAGTCGGGATGATATTTTCGGCGGCGGCGCGGCTGCGCCGCCAGTCCGAGTGCGGCACGTCGGCGAGGCGCTGGTCATTGGTATAGGCGTGCACGGTATTAATGACGCCTTCCACGATGCCGAACGAATCATGCAGCACCTTTGCCAGTGGCGCCAAACAATTGGTCGTGCAGCTCGCGTTAGAAATCATCCGGTGCTCGGGCATGAGGCCGTCATCATTGACGCCGATCACGACGGTGTAATCAATCTCGTCCTTCGCCGGCACGGTCAGCACTACGCGCTTAGCGCCGGCCTCCAGGTGTTTGCCAAGCTGTTCCCTGCTCGTGAATATTCCGGTCGATTCGATAACGGCGTCGACGTCCAGGTCGCGCCAAGGTAGCTTGAGCGGGTCCCTTTCGTGAAGCATGCGGGTGCGCCCGTGCGAGGTCACCAGATCATCGCCTTCGAGCCGCAAGGCGCCCTCGAACCGCCCCATCACGGTGTCATAATTGAGCAAGTATCTGAGCGCGTCGTGCTCGAAGACGTCGTTGATCGCTACCAGTTCGGCGTCCGCGCGCTTATCCAGAATGCGAAAGACAGAACGGCCGATGCGGCCGAATCCGTTAATGGCGACTCTCATTGCTTACCTCCGCTGCCCGTCAAGCTTGCTATATTGCCGAACCACGTCGAGCACCCGGCACGCATGGCCAAGGCTCTCGTACCATGCCAGTACTTTGACGATTCTCTTTCCCGCCTTGATGGTTGCTCGCGAATCGAAGAGCAAGGACTGCCTACAACCGATGACGTCGGATGAAACGATCGGATCCTCGGTGATGCCGATCAAGGCCGGGTGCTCGGCGGCGGCGGCCCCCATGACCTCATTCACTTGCCTGACCGTGATATTGCCGTCCTCCATGACGCAGTTAAGATCGAGCAACGATCCCCGTTGGACCGGAACATTCAGGGCATAACCGCTCAGTTTCCCGGCAAACTTAGGCAGCACGAATTCCACCCATCGCGCCGACTCATTATTGTTGGGAATGATATTTTGCGCCGCGGACCTGCTGCGGCGGAAGTCCTCGTGAGCATAATCCTGCAGCGATTGATCGCTACTGTAGGCATGGACCGTAGTCATCGAGCCACAGTCTACCCCAAGAGCCTGATCCAGCGATCGCAATAACAGCGCAAATGCATTTGTCGTGGCCGAGCCGGCCGAAATCATTTGGTCCGCGGCGTTGACGCTGCTCTCATTGATCCCGGGTATGACTATCCGGTCGATTACCTCCGCCGGCAGTGACGCCAAAATCACCCGCCTGGCGCCGGCGCGCAGATGACCTTCCATGTCCAGCCGCCGGCGGTACCGGCCCGTGGCATCGACGACGCAGTCGACGTTCAACACGTCCCAGGGAACCTCTTCCGGTCGGGCGAGCTGAAGCATTCGGGTGCGAAATTTAGTATTGATCAGATAGTTATCGTGGAGCTCGCAGGAGGGCTCGTCCACGCCGTCGCTTTTCAGCAGGTATTCGATGATTTCAGGTTTGCCGATATCGGCAACCGCGACGATTTCGATATCGTCGCTTTCCAGTGCGAGGTGATAAAGGTGCCGGCCGATCTGCCCCAGGCCCATAATACCGATTCGGATTTTCCCGTTACGCATGTGCAGAAGTCCGCCTTCAGCAAGAATGGCACTATTGTATACCGCAGGATTTAGTATTGAAGGTCGAATGGCAAATTTGTTTTGCAGGCCCGAGACTCTCTCCTGATTTTCCTTGTCGGCGCCAAAGAAGGTCTCGCATGCTTCCCGGCACGATGTAAATCTGCCGATTGTATGCCGACCACACTAGTGACCGGCGCACGCAGCATGAAGCGACTGAGGCTTGGCTATGAATTGTAGTCCGCTGAGGAGCCGCTCAGGATAGCAAATTGCGGGAGAGTAGTAACGCCGCCGAGCAAAGCCAATGAAGTAGGACCGAAGGGAGGATGCTCTCCGAACGC
>Ga0075289_1000013_pt1 | contig 19927 bp, 16 predicted proteins | sample SF_Rice_20C_80N__4_FD_69764 | JGI IMG/M metagenome (GOLD analysis project Ga0075289, IMG submission 69764) | Rice paddy soil microbial communities from Twitchell Island, California, USA - SF_Rice_20C_80N_103 | ecosystem: Environmental > Terrestrial > Soil > Paddy field/soil | place: USA... | reverse complement strand
AGATCGCCTTTGTGACCGAGCATGGAAAACGTTGCGGTAGGCTCTTGTTTATTCTCGGCCATGGCGACAAACGTCGACGTGGCCCGGGTCAAAAGATGCTTTCGATCCGAACTGCCGAGCGCGCGCCATGCCGTCCAGCGAACTCGAAACATTTGATGCAGGATAAACGATCCGTCAAGCGTTAAAGGAGTGGCAGGCAGCGCGGACGCTCGCGTATCATTCGATTGTTGCTCCATCAATTTCAAATTTTGAAATTATGTGGGTTGGGCCGAGGGTCCTCTCGGCGCGGGATGATCGGGCTTAGTCCCGCGCATTTTATCGCGCAGCGCCTGAAAACCGCGTTTTGCAAGACGATAAAATTTCGGCACTAGCCATGCGACCAGCGCGATAAAAAGGACTACCAGCACCATCATGACGATCGGATGGTTGAACATGAGCCAAAGACTGCCGAAAACTGTGACATCTTCGGCAAGGCTCGCCGCCCAGTTGCTAAACGGCTCGGGACTCGCATTGATAGCCAACCGGGCGCTAGCTTTGGTGCCGTGAGCGACGAGCGCGATGGAGCCACCTGCGAGGAGCGCCATCAATTCAAGCGCCGGATTCATATCGCCCAAGGAGCGGGCGGCCAAGATCGCGCCGGCGGGCACGCGAATAAAAGTATGCAGCGCATCCCAGCCGGTATCTAGATACGGCACTTTGTCGGCGAAAAATTCGATGAAGTACATGACGCAAGCGATGGCAATCACGCCGGGGTGAGACAGCACTTCGAGATTTTGTGGCAGATGGATCATCTCCATCCGATTCGCTATCCCCAAAGCGGCAACGGTGGCATATAGGTTTATCCCCGAGGTCCAGGCCGTGCCCATGGCCAAACTCAATGCTTCGATCGTGCCCATCGGATCACCTCAATTCCGGCCGCCTGAAGGCCACGTGATTACAGATTTGACGACGGTCCGGGCAAAAGCATAACGATGGAGCGCAGTCCGCGAGCGATTAAATCTTAAACTTGCAGGCAATCTGTTCCTTGTATTTTTTAGTAAAGGCGTTGACTGCAGGAAACTGATCCATCCATTTGAAGGGCCGGCAGGCATCGATCAATACGCGATCAGTCGTGTAGCCTCGTGGCGAGCGTTCTTCGGGCGGCAGCGCGGGTTCGCACACCGACGCCCACACACCTTTTACAATATCCAGATCTTCGCGGACGTGACAGCGGGTGGCAATCGCCCAGATCACTTCTGCGGGATTGGTGATGTCAATGTCATCGTCAACAACCACGACGAATTTACCGCCATAGGCGCCCGCCCGGGCGCCGGCAGCGACGAGCAGAGCTTGTTTTGAATGGCCCGCATAGCGCTGCTTTATCGAGACGACTGTGAACGGGCCGGGTTGGCCGCCGTAAACAAAGCCCCAGACGCCTTTGACTTCGGGAATGCCTGCTTTTTCGAGTTGTTCCCAAAGTGTCGCGGCGCCGAGAGGAATCGGCAAGTAACTCGATGGCGGTTTTAGCGGCGGTGCGCCAAGTAAGATCGGGTCATTGCGGTAGTAGACGCGCTTTACTTCCATTACCGGCGTCTCGCCCGTATTGGCCTCGGTAAAGTATCCCGGCCATTCGCCGAACGGACCTTCTTTCGGCATCTCTTCGTCTTTCATCGGCAGAATCTCGCCTTCGAGCACGATCTCCGCATTGGCCGGCAATGGAAGCCCAGTTACTGCGCCGCGTACCACCGGCACGGGCGACCCTTGCAGATAGCCGGCGAACTCGAACTCGTTTACGTCCGGCGGCAGCGGCATCTGGGCGGCGAGGAAAATTGCCGGCCCTTGGCATAAAGTGATCGCCACCGGCAAAGGCTTCCCGGCATCGCGCGCGCGTTCGAATGCGAGCCGGCCGTGCTTGCCCATGTTCATTTTTACCGAAACATGGTTCCTGTCTTGCACCATGACACGATAGGTGCCGATGTTGACATTGCCCGTTTCCGGATCTTTGGTGATGACGCCGCAACCTGTGCCGATGTAAGGACCGCCGTCCAAGTCGTGCCAGTTGGGTGTGGGAAATTTGTAGAGATCGACGTCATTGCCGACCATCTGATTCTCGAGTACGGGCCCGCCTTCCAACTGATCGACGGGTACGGGCTTGTAAGCCGCGAGTCTCTTGCGCCAAGCATAAAGATAATCGATGCCGGTTTCTTCTTTAATGCCCATTGCCGGGCCGGTGCGTTTACAGGTGCGAAATACGTTGGAAATGACTCGAAAGCCCGCGGGATAGTCTTTGAAATTACTGAACAGCAACGCCGGACCTTCTTTGTCGGCGGCCAACTCAGTCAGCGCCCCGACTTCTGTTTTCAAATCCGCTCCTTCAAACCGGCGCAATTCGCCCATCTCTTCCAGCAACTCGATGTAACCTCGCATGTCGGTAACGTCAGTCATGCAGTTCCTCCTGATTGTCGTCATAGTATTGTGGCGTCGCAGGGGAGTCAAATGAGCGTGAGCACTAGGAGCGGTATCTACGATTTGTGCATTCGGTTGTTGCAAGCCCAAGAGTGAGCGGTTATACGGATTCGGATCCGTAATCGACATCTAGTTCCCATGTCTCACATCACAAAATTGAGTTCCTTGCCGAACGTTGGGGGCCGCCGACGGTGACCTTGCCGTTTCCATCCCCGTCGTTTGAACGTTCTGACCATGTGGGTTGCCGCTGGTTCAGTGGCGCTGCTCATGCATGTCCGTTCGGCCGCTGCGGCTTACTTGTTTGCGCTCCTTTTCGGCCTGAACGCGCGCGGCGCCGCTGTACTGACGCAGATTCTAATCGCGCGCTATTTCGGCCGCCGTTCTTTCGGCGCCATCAGCAGTATCCTCGATCCATTTCACAAAGGCGGCCTCGGGCTGGGTGCCTTATTTGCTGGGATCGCCTTTGACTACTTTGGTGATTATAGCGCCGTGTTTTCGCTATTTCTCGTCAGCTACCTTGTATCGGCGCTGTTGATTTTTCTGACGCGAAAACCGGCGCAAAAGACAAAGTAAGGTATTTTCCGATGGCTGTGGGATGGCTGGAAGCGACGGCGCCGACGCCCTGGGCAACCCGGTTACCTTGACTTTGAGGAAGCATCCTTTAACTTGAACTATCATGCCGAGATTTTGGTTCGGTGCTGTTGCTTGCGTAATGTTCATGCTTAGCGCTACTAGCCACACAGTGAACGCTGCTCAGGTCCAAGAGTCCGTTCTCGACAACGGTCTTAAAGTTTTGCTGCTCGAAGACCACAAAAGCCCAGCGGTCACTTTTCAAGTTTGGTATCGCGTCGGTGCGCGCAATGAAAAGGACGGCAAGAGCGGGCTTGCGCATTTTCTCGAACACATGATGTTCAAAGGCACGCCGTCCACCGGCCCGGAGGAATATTCGCGCATCATCGCCAAAAATGGCGGACAATCAAATGCGTTCACTTCATCCGATGTAACGGTCTACTTCGCGACGATGAGTCGCGAAAAAATCGGCATTGAGCTGGAACTGGAAGCGGATCGCATGGCCAATGCGCTGCTAGGCGAAAAATACTTCGAGCCCGAAAAGAAAGTCATTCAAGAAGAGCGCCGGTTGCGCACTGATGACAATCCCGCGTCCGCCTTGGGCGAAGTCACGAGCGCCATCGCCTATATGATTCATCCTTATCGGCGGCCGGTAGTCGGTTGGATGGAGGACATCCAACACTTGGTCCGGCAGGATCTGGTCGATTTCTATAAACTTTACTATGCGCCCAATAATGCTTTTATCGTGCTCGTCGGCGATTTTTCAGCCGAGGAGATGTTGCCCAAGATCAAAGCGGCTTTTGGCAAGATTCCACGCGGGCCGGAACCGCCCAAGGTCGACATTGAAGAGCCCGAGCAACGCGGCGAGCGTAGGCTCGTCTATAAGAAGGAAGCCGAGCTGCCGCTGGTTTTGAGTTTTTATCATGCGCCGAATCTCAAGAGCCCGGACAGTTTTGCGCTGGATTTGTTGACAGTGGTGCTTGCCGGCGGCAAAAGCTCGAGGCTCTATCATGAGCTCGTTTATCAAAAGCGCTTGGTACGCGGCATTGATGCCGATTACAGTGGCATTTCCGTGGATCCGGCCGGTCTATCGATCTATGCGCAGCTCCTTCCGGGGATCGAACCGGCGACGGTGGAGCGAGAAATCGAGCGCGGGTTGGAAGAAGTAAAAGCAGAATTGATCAGCGAGCGCGAATTACAGAAAGCGAAAAATCAAGTCGAAGCGGCTTTTGTCTTTGCGCAGGATTCGATCTTCGGACAGGCAATGAAAATCGGATACTATGAAGCGGTTGGCGGTTGGCGGCAGATGGACGACTATCTCCCCGGCATCCGAAAAGTGACTCGTGAAGACGTGCGCCGGGTTGCCCGGTTGTATTTAGACCCCGACCGGCGAACGGTCGGTACGCTGATTCCGAGCAAAAAAAAACCGCAATGAAAAAATCGCTATGGTGCGCGCTCGCCCTCTGGATTTCAATAAAATCTGTTTCTTCGACATCAGCCGCTATGGTGCCCAAGCGCACGGTTCTTGATAACGGCATCGTGCTGCTGACCTCGGAGCAGCGCGCGCTGCCGATGGTCACGATCGAGCTCTTGATCGATGCCGGGTCCCGTAACGAACCGGCCAATCAAGCTGGCTTGGCAAATCTCACTTCACAGCTTTTGACCCATGGGACGCAAAAGCGCAGCGCTACGCGAATAAGCGAGACGCTTGATTTCATGGGTGCCAGTCTATCGACGGGGGCGGGCGAGGACGTCGCGACCGTGAGTATGACGATCCTTAAAAAGGATCTCGCGACCGGACTCGAGTTGCTCGCCGATATCTTAACTCACTCGAATTTCCCGCAGCCGGAAATTGATCGGCAGAAACAGGCGGTGATCGCGTCTATCAGAGCGCGCGAAGAAGATCCGGGGTCCGTCGCCGAAAAGGCATTCGCCGCCGCCTTGTTTCCCAAAAGTACCTATGGACGCCCGGTCGAAGGAAGCCCAAGCTCGGTCAAAGGTCTGCAACAAAAAGCCCTGCAAGAATTTTTTACTCGCAATTATCGACCGAACCGGACGATTATCGCCGTCGTTGGCGATGTTGCGGAGCAGGAGATCGCGCAGGCTCTCAGCCGAGCCATGAAAAACTGGACCAAGGGCACGCCGGCGGCTAAACCGACAGCTCCGGCGGAAATCGGCAAGGCGCAGAACGTCGAGGTCAATAAGGATCTTACCCAAGCGAATATCGTCCTCGGCCACAATGGTGTGGCGCGGGGCAACCCGGATTATTACGCCGTTCAGGTGATGAATTACATTTTGGGCGGTGGTGGTTTTTCATCGCGCGCCATGGATTCGATCCGCAACGAACGCGGTTTGGCGTATTCCGTTTACAGCTATTTTAGCGCGGAAAAGAGTCACGGCTCTTTTCAATTCGTCATGCAGACAAAAAATGAGACCGCTTTTGAAGCGATCCGGATCGCCAAAGAGGAAATGCGTCGCATGCGCGAACGGCCGGTGACCGATCAGGAGTTGAACGACGCCAAGGATTACCTGATCGGCAGTTTTCCGCTGCGCTTCGACACCAACCGCAAAGTAGCCGGCTTTCTTGCGCAGGTCGAGTATTATGAACTCGGCCTCGACTACCCGGACCGCTATGCTAGCCTCGTCCGTAAAGTTACAGGCGACGATGTGTTGCGTGTTGCGAAGCAATATCTCCATCCTGAGGAACTGATCACGGTAATCGTCGCCAACCAGAAAAAAACCGGTCAAAAAAAATAAGCCGCGCCCGGATTGCGCGGTTCTTTGCGACTGTCTCAATTGCTTCACAAGATTTGCCGAGTGGCCGTTGCCGGCTTGACAGTCGCCAATCCTCTGCGGCATAGTTTAGAGGCTGCAACATTTTTGCTTTCATCGCAGCCGAGCTTGAACCGATGAAGAAAGTTTTGATCATTGAGGACCACGGCGACATGCGAGAGTTACTGACTTGGCAGATTGAGCTCATGGGTTTCCTGCCGATCACAGCCAAGCGCGGCCACGAGGGCGTCGAAAAGGCGGCGACCGAGAAGCCCGAGTTGATTATCATGGACATCATGATGCCGGGCATGGACGGCCTGGAAGCCGCGCGCGAGATTCGCGCCAATGCAGAAACCAAAGATATTCCGATTTTGGCCGCGACAGCACTGTTCCGTGACGCGGATCTCAAAAGCTGCCTTGAAGCAGGTTGCAATGGCTACATCGTTAAGCCGTTCACGTTCCAGGAGCTTCAAGGCAAGGTTCGGGAATTCATTGCCTCGGCGGGCACGACTTCTTCACTCTGAGCATCAGGTCCGCTATCTCTTTCTTTCACAATTTAATAGTAAGTAACTGTAGGCACGGCGATGTCGGGGCGTGAAAAAGCTATTTCTATCATTCAACAGCTCCGGCAAAAGGGCTATGAGGCCTATTTTGCCGGCGGCTGCGTGCGCGACATGCTCCTTCGGAAAACACCGCAGGACTACGACATCGCAACCAGCGCTCACCCTGAAGATGTTCAACGGATTTTTCCCGAAACAATTCCGGTGGGCGCGCAATTCGGCGTAATCCTTGTGCTTATGGACGGCCAGCCTTTCGAAGTCGCGAGCTTTCGCTACGACGGCCCCTACTTGGACGGGCGGCGGCCGAGCCACGTGCGCTACGGGAGCTTGGAAGAAGATGTCCGGCGCCGTGACTTCACCATTAACGGCATGATCTACGACCCGACCACTGATCGCATAATCGATTTGGTCGGCGGCCGCGAAGATCTCGATGAGCACCGGATTCGTGCTATCGGCGAGGCGAAGCAGCGGTTAGAAGAGGATCGATTGCGCATGATTCGCGCGGTGCGATTTGCCGCCAGCCTTAATTTCACAATCGAAGAATCGACATTCGCGGCGATTCGACACATGGCGCCGACGATTACGGATATTGCCTGGGAGCGCATCGGCGATGAGATCACGCGCATTCTAACCGAAGGCGGCGCGCAGCGCGGATTTGAGCTTTTGGATGAGAGCGGCCTGTTGAAAGTCCTGCTGCCAGAAATTGTCGCGCTCAAAGGAACCCGACAAAGCCCGGATTATCATCCCGAAGGCGATGTCTTCAAACACACGATGCTGCTCTTGGGCCACCTGAATGCGCCTTCGGAAACTTTAGCCTACGGCTGTTTGCTGCACGACGTGGCGAAGCCCGTTTGTTTCAGGCAAGATGGCGAGCACGTGACGTTTTACGGCCACACTGAAAAGGGCGCGGTGATGGCCGAAGAGATACTTAAGCGGCTTAAGCGCGGCCGCGCGGTTTGGGAGCGGGTCAGTTACCTGGTGCACAATCACCTGCGCCACGTGCAAGCGCCGGAGATGCGTCTCAGCACGCTGAAACGCTTTCTGCGCGAGGACGGTATCGCCGAATTGCTGGAGTTAACGCGCATCGATGCGCTGTCGTCGAATGGCGACCTGCGCTATTACCGGTTTTGCAAAGAACGGTTAGCGACGCTTGAAGTTGAAGAGATTCGCCCGGCGCCGCTGGTGCGCGGCCATGATTTGATCGAATTGGGGTTTACGCCGGGACCCATGTTTACGGAAATTTTGCGTCAGGTCGAGGATCAACAGTTGGGCGGCGAGCTCCGTAACCGGGAGGAAGCGCTTAATTGGGTCAAACGAAATTACAGCCATCGGGGTTGAGGAATGAAAAAGTCAACAGGTTACCGCGTCGTTGGCAAGCCGGAAACGCGCTCAGACGGCGCAGAGAAAGTTACCGGCAAAGCGCTCTACACGGTCGACGTGAAATTGCCGGGCATGGCGCATGGCAAAATACTGCGCAGCCCCTACGCGCACGCCCGGCTTGTTCGGGTGGACGCCGGCAAAGCGGAAAAACTGCCCGGCGTCTTTGCGGTGATCACGCGCGACGATCAACACCGACTAAGAATGTTCGGGGCCGCCTACAAAGATCAAAGCATCGTCGCGGTCGACAAAGTACGTTATGCCGGCGACCCGGTGGCAGCGGTGGCGGCGGTGGATGAGGCAACCGCAGAAGAGGCGCTGTCGTTGATCGAGGTCGATTACGAAGAGTTGCCGGCGGTGACTAATTTAGACGAAGCGCTCGCGCCCAGCGCGCCGCTGGTGCACGACTCCGCGGCGAGTGGCGGCGAGCTCATGGGCCAGCGTTACGAAGCGCCCAAGGAATTTTCCGGCACCAATCTTTGTTACCGTTTCAGCTATGCGAAAGGCGATATCGCGGAAGGTTTCAAAAAAGCCGATCACGTTTTCGAGCACACGTTTACTTTTCCGCGCGTGCAGCATTTTTCCATGGAACCGCACGCGACGGTGGCGCACGTCGAAGGCGATCACATCACGCTTTGGGCCGCCACCCAGGAGCCCTTCACTTTGCGCGAACATATCGCCGAGATCTTCCGCAGCCCGCTCAATAAGGTCCGCATCATCGTGCCCTATGTCGGCGGTGGTTACGGCGGCAAGCTGGCGGTGAAAACCGAACCGTTGGCCGCGGCGCTGTCATGGAAAGCGAAGCGGCCGGTGCGCTTGGTGCACACGATCGAAGAAAGCTTTCGAACCGTGACGCGCCATCCGGCGCGAGTAACGATCAAGACCGGTGTGATGAAAGACGGCAAGTTGGTGGCGCGCCAGTGTTTGATTCACATGGAAACTGGCGCCTATGCCGACGCCGGTCCGCGGGTGACGCAGAAGGCCGGCTACCGCTGTTTCGGCCCGTACCGGCTGCCGCACATGAAGACTGACGCCTATACTGTCTACACCAACACGGTGCCGGCGGGAGCCTACCGCGGGTTTGGCACGCTGCAGGTGACCTGGGCCTACGAGTCGCAGACGGACATCATCGCCGAGAAGCTCGGCCTCGATCCCTTGGAGTTTCGCCTCAAGAATCTGCTCAAGAAGGGCGAGCTTTACACACCTGGTGATACGCCGGTGGATTGCGATCTCCAGGCCGGTTTGTCGCAAGCCGCCGAAGAAATCGGCTGGAGTGTAAAGAGTAAGGCAGTAAGCCCGGGTAAGGCGCTCGGCAAAGGGCTCGCGGTGTGCATGAAGGACGGCGGCGGTACTTACAAGGTTTCATCCGCCGCGGTCAAAATGAACGCCGACGGCAGTGTGGTTTTGCTCACTGGCACCGTCGAAGTCGGTCAGGGAGCGCGTACGGCGCTTAGTCAGATTGTCGCCGAGGAGTTGGGTATTTCCTACAACGCCGTGACGGTCGCACAGCTCGATACCGATGTGACGCCGTACGATGTCAATACGAACGCGAGCAGTTCAACGGTAGTGATGGGTCTGTCGGTGCAGCGCGCGGCGCAGGACTTGAAACGTCAACTGTTACGGCATGCGGCTAAGATCCTCAAAACCAAACCGGAACAGCTGTCTTTAGCCGGCGGTAAAATTGTCGGCGGCAAGAACCGAAGTTTATCTTTCACCGAATTGATGCATAAAGTGTTCTTGTCCAGATCGGGGGAGATGATCGGGCACGGTGCTTATCAGTCGATCAAAAGCCCGAAGGCTACGCTCGGTTCGCCGACGAATTTTTGGGAGATCAGCTGGGGTGGTGCAGAAGTAGAGGTCGATCGAGAGACCGGTGAAATCAAGGTGCTCAAGTATGTTTCCCTGGCCGACGTTGGCAAGGCGATTCACCCGGTGCTGTGCGAAGGTCAAGACGAAGGCGGCGTGATGAATGCCATCGGCCATAGCCTCCTGGAAGAAATGATTTACAAAGACGGCCAGTTGCTCAATCCCAATCTGGTCGACTATCGGGTACCGAGCTTCCAGCATCTGCCGAAAGATTTTGAGACGATTCTGGTCGAGAGCGCGAACGGTCCCGGACCTTTCGGCGCCAAGGGTACCGGAGAAGGCGGGTTGCTGCCGGTTGCGTCGGCGATCGGCAACGCGGTCTGCTGCGCGACGGGACTTCGGCTCTATGATTTACCGCTTACGCCGGAGAAGGTGTGGCGCGGTCTTCAGAATGGAGCGAAGTAACGCTGCTGCCCGGCGTTCATCCGATTAGAGGTTTTCGACGTAGAAATAACACGAAGGCCACGAAGAGTTTAGAGTTACTACTCTTCGCGGCGCTCGTGGTGACTATTCTGTCTCTAGCGCGGGATTACTGCCCGCCCGTGATCAGCGTGATCAATAATCCTTCGGGGAACGGCACGTTTAACATTTTTTCGAACAGCCCCCAGTAAAACAACCATGAAAAAAAAGTCACCGAAGCGGTAATAAGCCAACTCTCGCCGGCGAACTTCAAATACAGCAGTATCGTTAGCGGCACGGCGTAGGAGAATCCCAGCAGCCAGATGGCGACGAAGAAACCCACGGTCCACAATATGATCGAAATGGTTCTTTTGCGCGCGACCTCTGGCGCGATGTCGGCATGGACCTCGCCCACCTCGGGTATCCTAGAGCTCTTCTTGGTTTTGCCGTAGAGATCTCGCGCAAGCTGGCCGACGGCCAAGAGCAACGTGGGCGTGCCGATCACCCAGGGAAAAAGTCCGGCGCGATAGCCAAAGTTGCGGCTTTGCCAGAGCGCCATGGCGAGCACGACGATCACCGCGAGTGCAAATGTCGTCTGCGGGCCGAAGTGGATGGGATGAGCGCCGGGAGATTGTTCTATCGCGTGAGTTGATGTCTCATCGGCTTCTTTTTGACGCGCTTCTCTGCGATTCTTGATGACCGGGTAGAAGATTCCAAACAGTGTCAATACGAATATTCCGATCACTCCCGGCCTCGTGGTCCAGGCCCAGCCGTAATTGTCCGTCGACAGGAACAAGCGGTTTTCTGCGAGCGGTCCCAACACCAGCCCCAATAAGACCGGAGGACGCGGCCACTCCATCTTTTCCATGACCCAACCCAAGCCGCCGAAGAAAAGCACGATGATCATGTCTTCGAAGGCATTCTTCTCGGCGAACGCGCCTAAATAGATCAGGACCAAGATCAGCGGAATGATGATACTGCCGCGAACCTGGGTGACTTTGGCGAGCGGCTTTAGAAACAAGAAGCAAACCGCCACTGTGATCATATTCGAAATAATGATCACCCAGACAAATGAATACGTCAGATCGAGTTTACCCTTCGGCGGAGGTAACAGCATATCGGGGCCCGGCACGATGCCCTGAATAATAAATGCGCCGAGCAGGATTGCCATGATGACACTCGCGGGAACGCCGAACGCGATGGTCGTAATCAGGCTGCCGCCCAAAGTGGAATTGTTCGCCGCGCCTGGTCCCAAGACCCCGCGAACATCGCCTTTGCCGAACCGTTCCTTGTTGGGTGAGCTCTGGACGGCATGGGCATAGGCCAGCCATTGTGTCGTGGCGGCGCCCATGCCTGGAATGATAGCGGTAAAAGTGCCAAGCGCGCTGCAGCGAATCACCAACCACCAATGGCGGAACGTATCCTTGACACCTTCCATGACTCCGCCCAGGCTTCCCACTTCTTGCTTGGCGATGCTGGTGCCGAGGACAGCGAGCTCGATAGTTTCGGGAATAGCGTAAAACCCGATAGTAATTGGCACGAGACCGATGCCGTCCCAAAGAAAAAGCTGACCGAATGTGTAACGCTGGATGCCGGAGATCGGGTCCAAGCCGATGGTAGCGAGCATGAGACCTATACCGCCGGAGACCATGCCTTTGAGAATATCTTCACCGCTCAGGGCCGCGACGAAAGAAATACCGAGGATCGCCAGCATGAAAAACTCGGGCGAGCCAAAAGAAAGAACTAGCGGGCGGATGATCGGCACCGCGGCGCCGAGCGCAACGCCGGCAAACACAGCTCCAACCAGCGAGCTCATGAGCACGGCGCCGAGCGCGCGGCCGGCCTCGCCGTTGCGCGCCATGGCATGACCGTCGACGATCGTGGATGCAGTGGTTGGTTCGCCAGGAACGCCGAAGAGAACAGATGTGATATCGCCCGTGGTGGATGTCACCGCAGTCATGCCTAAAAGGAACGCAAACGCCTCGACCGCGCTCATCTTGAACACGAATGGCAGCATAAGCGCCATTGCGGTGGGACCACCGAGGCCGGGCAGGATTCCGACGACAAAACCAATCGCAATCCCAACGAGCATCAAATTGAAGGTTGAGAAATTAAAGCACTGCAGGAATCCCGAAACTAGCGCATTCAACATGTCCATAAAAACGCAGAACCTCCAGCCAACGCCGGCCAACGTTCGCCGCTAAATATCAGCGAGCGCGCTAGTTGTAAAGAACGTCCTTTAATTTAGACAGTAACGCTGGATCGAGTTTGAACAGGCCAGCGATGTCTTTCTCGATGTCTTCAACGGGGATGGGCCCAATGTTGAGCCGCGATTTCTTCGCGTCAGCGACAAATTCCGGGTCTTTGAGCGTCGCATCGAAGGCGTTACGCAGCGCTTGCACCCGATCCTTCGGCGTTCCCGGAGGCAGCGTGTAGGTCCGAACGATATCACTGTCACCGTGAATGCCGACATCGATCATCTTGCGGCCTTCTTCCGTTTTGGCGAACTTGATCGCCTGAGGAATATTGGGTAAGTCGGGATGGTTTCTGCGGTTTGCCTGGAGCACGACGATCGCGTCGCCAGTGTCCAGGGCTTTGCGCCAAGTTACGCTCACCGAGTCCCAGCCCCAGCAACCGCCAGCTACTTCGCCGCTCTCGGCTGCCAGTCGCACATCGGCGGTGCCCTTGTAGCCGGTGACGAGTTGGATCGGTAAGCCCAAGGCGACCTTCAAAATCCGCGTGGCATTGTCCGGCGTGGAGGTGCCGGGCGCTATGCCGCCCATTTTGACCGGAGTCTTCGAGGCCATCCAGCGATCGATGCTGGTGATGCCGCTCGCTCTGGTCATCGCGCAAACGACATGGTCACTGACCGGCGCGCCAATAAATTCAAACTTCCGCGCATCAAACTCGATGCCGGGCTGGCCAAGGACCTGGCCCAGAAACAAGCCGCCAATGAAATGACCAATCGTCAGACCGTCGGGTTTGGCAACCTTGTAGATATGATTGGCGGCGATCAGACTGCCGGCGCCTGTCATATTCTCGACAACGATGCTCGGATTTCCGGGAATATGTTTGCTCATGTGGCGCCCCAGCGCCCGCGCGTAAGTGTCGAAACCGCCGCCGGCGGAAAAACCAACGACGATTCTCACGTTCTTACCTCTATAGAACTCTTCAACGCTAGCTGCTTCGCCGCTACGGACAAGGGCGAGAGCGGCCAATGCAACGAATGCGTAAATATAGCGTCTCATAAAATTTCTCCTCTCAGATTCACTGATGCTTGTGGCTTTCTCATTCCTGGTAGAGCGGGTGGAGGTTCCCGAAGCTAGCCGATCGGATAGTAAAAATCAATTAACACAATCCTGTAACACTTATTTTTTTCCAGGCAATAGCGGCGGTTTCACATCGAAAAGAGCATTGTGTTCACGCCGGCAGGCCATTAGAATAATCCCGTCTCTTTTACGGCGGTCGCTTGAGCCAAATTGAGCCGGAAGCGAGGTAAAGCGAAGATGGCTGATCAGTTCAAAAACTATATTGGTGGAAGCTGGTTAACGGCGCGATCGGGAAAAACTTTCGAGAACCGAAATCCCGCCAATCGAAATGATTTGATCGGCGTGTTTCCGGCCTCGGGACCGGCAGAGGTGGACGCGGCGGTACAAGCTGCGCGAAAAGCATTCGCCGCCTGGCGTCTGGTGCCGGCGCCGAAGCGAGGCGAGATTCTCTACCGCGTCGGCGAGCTGTTGCGCAAACACAGGGAAGAAATTGCCCGCGGCATGACGCGCGAGATGGGCAAAGTTCTCAAGGAAACTCGGGGCGACGTCCAGGAAGGCATCGACACGGCTTTTTACGTCGCCGGGGAGGGACGGCGCCTATTCGGAGAGACCACGCCGGCTGAGTTGCCGAATAAGTTCGCCATGTCACTGCGGATGCCGATTGGTGCTTGCGCGTTGATCACGCCGTGGAATTTTCCCATGGCGATTCCGACCTGGAAAATGTTTCCAGCGCTAATCTGCGGTAACACGGTCGTGCTGAAACCCGCCGAGGACACGCCGCTTACCGCGGTTAAGTTGATCGAGATTTTAAATGAAGCCGGCATACCGCCCGGCGTCGTCAACCTGATTCACGGCCGTGGCGAGGAGGTCGGCGCCGCCCTGGTACGCCATCCCCAGGTGCAACTCGTTTCTTTTACCGGCTCCGCAACCGTCGGCCGGGAGATTGCTTCAGCCTGCGGGCAGAGTCTCAAACGCGTTTCACTTGAGCTCGGCGGTAAGAACGCGCAGATTGTCATGGACGACGGCGATATCGAGCTGGCAGTCGAAGGCGCTCTGTGGGGGGCGTTCGGCACCACGGGCCAGCGCTGCACGGCGACGAGCCGATTAATCTTGCATCGTCAGATCGCCAAAAAATTAACCGACATGTTGGTCGCGCGCGCGCGGGCGCTCAAGATCGGCGATGGCCTGGATGAGAGCGTCGATATAGGACCGCTGATCAATGAAGCCGCGAGAGAAAAAGTTCTTGGCTACATCGATGTCGGCAAGCGCGAAGGCGCGCGCCTGCTCACGGGCGGTTCGATTTATGAATCCGGTTCCTGTGACAACGGCTTTTTCTTCGAGCCGACGATCTTCGATCAGGTGAAGCCCGACATGCGCATCGCGCAGGAAGAAATCTTCGGTCCCGTGCTGTCGATCCTTGAAGTCAATAGCTTCGAGGAAGCGATCGAAGTATTGAACAGTACAACTTACGGGTTATCGAGCTCAATTTACACGCAGGATGTCACCCGGGCGTTTCGCGCCATGCGCGACATCGAAGCAGGAATCACTTACATTAATGGTCCGACCATCGGCGCGGAAGTACATCTGCCGTTTGGCGGTGTCAAAGACACCGGCAATGGCCACCGCGAAGCCGGCACAACGGTCTACGACATTTTCAGCGAGTGGAAATCCGTTTACGTGGATTACTCCGGCAAGTTGCAGAAAGCGCAGATCGATAACGCAGAATAACGTTGCTGCTGGGAAAACGAAAGAATGGGGAACATGAAAGCACCGCTAATCAAGACAACTCTCCCGGGCCCCAAAGCGAAAGCCATTATTGAGCGCGACCATCAAGTCACTGCACCGGCGTACGGCCGGGTTTATCCGCTCGTGGTCAAGCAGGCTCAAGGTATGATCGTCGAAGATGTCGACGGTAACTCATTTCTCGATTTCATGGCCGGCATCGCGGTTGCCAGCACCGGACATTCGCATCCGCGCGTGGTGCAGGCGATCGCAGAACAAGCGAAAAAATTTCTCCATATCTGCGGCAGCGATTATTATTACGAGCCGATGGTAGAGCTGGCGGAAAAGCTCAACCGTTTAGCCCCGGGTAGCGCGCCGAAGAAAGTGTTCTTCACGAATTCCGGTGCGGAGACCGTGGAGGCGGCTTTCAAGCTCGCACGCTACCACACCAGGCGCCAGCACGTGATCGCTTTTCACGGCGCCTTTCACGGTCGGACTCTCGGCGCATTATCGCTGACCGCGAGCCGCGCATCGCATCGGGCTCACTTTGGACCGCTGATCCCCGGGGTTCATCACGTGCCGTACGGGTTCTGCCACCGCTGTCCATATCATTTAACCTACGGGTCCTGCGGCATCGAGTGCGTTTCGGTGATCGAGAAAATTCTTTTTCGTTATGAAGTTCGCCCGGAAGAAGTAGCGGCGATTTTCGTCGAGCCTATTCAGGGCGAGGGCGGGTACGTCGTGCCGCCGCCGGAATATTTGCCGAAGCTCCAGGAGCTTTGCCGTGAGAATGGTATTCTCCTGGTCGTCGACGAAATCCAATCCGGTTTCGGCCGCACCGGCAAAATGTTCGCGAGCGAGCATTGGGGAATCGCCCCCGACATTATTTGTGCAGCCAAAGGTATCGCGAGCGGCATGCCGCTCGGTGCGATGATCGCGCGCGCGGACATCAGCACCTGGCCGCGTAGCGCGCATGGCAGCACGTTCGGCGGCAATCCGGTGTCATGTGCAGCGGCGTTGGCGACCATCGAACTCTTGGAAGAAGGCTTGGTGGAAAACGCCGCCGCGGTTGGCGCAATCCTCAAAGAACAACTCACGGCTCTTAAAAGCCGCCATGCCGAAATCGGCGATGTACGCGGGTTGGGACTGATGATCGGCGTCGATTTCGAAAAGACCGACGGCAGCCACGCTCCGGAAGCGCAAAAGCGCGACCGCGTTATGCAGAGATGTTTTGAAAAGGGTTTGTTGCTCTTGAGCTGCGGCGAAAGCACATTACGTTTTTGCCCGCCATTGATAGTCACCGCGGAACAAACAAAAACGGCCGTGGAGATTTTTGATGCGGCGATCACGGAAGCGAGTTAGCGCTTCGTCTTTGCGCCAGTTTTCGGAGGAGGTTCCTCAGGAGACGGATTCACCCGCGCGCCAACTGACGAGGGTCAGTTAGAGTTCCGGTGCACGGCGAGCTTCGATTGCGGTTCTGCCGTGCCCGGCCTCATGACGAACCTATTTGCCGGATTATTGTAGCTTGGTTTGAAGCTCTTCGACGAGCTGAGCAAGGTCGGTGTCGTCAGGGTTGATCTTCAACGCGCCGCCGAATTCCTCAAGCGCTTTCTGGATCATGCCCTTGGTCAAGTAAATTCGGCCGAGATTGATATAAGGGAAATGGCGCGGCTGGTAACGCTTCGCAGACTTGGCGCGCTCAAGCCAAGGTATCGCATCATCAAGACGCTGCTGCTGCATGAGATAGACGCCAATGTCATTGTACGGATTGCCAAACTCGGGATCGAGCTGGATGGCGATTTCGCACTGAGCGATGGCTTCGTTCAGCCGGCCGAGAAAACTATACGCCCAGCCCAAATAGGTGTGCGCATCCGCAGTGGCATAGAGGGCGATCGATTCCTTGTACAGGCGAATCGCCTCTGTGAGTTCTTGCGCCATCTGATGTCTCATCGCCTCCTCGATCAACTCCAAGGCGCGTTCTTGATTGTTGTTGGTCGCCATGAGCGTTCTCGCTTCAGCAGCTTTTTTGTACCGCTTATTTTCCGGCTTTAGCCTTCTATACTCCCCAGGCTCCACTGAGCTGTATATTGGCGCCATTCACATAGCGCGCCTCGTCCGATAGCAGAAAACGAACCACCGCTGCCGCATCGCCGACTGAGCCGACGTAACCAGCAGGAATGAATTTCACCATGCGCTCGAGCTCTCCCTCAGGCGCGCTGCCCGAATCGATGAAACCGGGCGATACGCAGTTCATCGTGATACCGTGGCCGGCGATCAGTTTCGCAAAGGAACGAGAAAGCGCGAGCAGACCGACCTTGCTGATGTAATGGGAAGTGAGCTGAGGTTGCGAGATGAGCTGTTCAGCATTTGCCATGCTGAAGGACACGATCCGCCCCCATTTGTTATTTTTCATGATCGGAATCACGGCGCGCGTGAGATAAAAAACCGGATGCAAATTGTTGTCGAACATCGAATGCCAGCCTTCGATCGTCTCGTCCAGCAGAGAAACGCGGTGATATGGCCCGGCGCCGTTGATTAACGCATCGATGCGACCCCACTGTTGATGTACTCGTTGAACCAAGCCGGCGGCCGCATCGGGATCAGAAACATCGCTTTGGAATGCCAATCCTTTAGCGCCTGCTCGCTTAACTGCGACCATCACGTCGCTCGCTTCTTTGCTGCTGGTCCGATAGCAGATGGCTACCGACCAGCCGCACGCAGCAAGATCCAATGTGACTGCGCGCGCGATACCGCGTGCGCCGCCGGTGATGAGCGCTACCTTTTGCTGGGACATGGTGAATTGCTGGCCATTACGGCTGCTGGCTTAGTAAATCGATAATCGGTGTGAGCCAACCTGCCTTTATCACTCTCGGTTCAAGCCGCCGTTTTCACAACCACTTTGTTGGGTTTGACGCTTGTTTTCCTTCCGGCAAAACCGCAGGGTCGTAACCGCGGGCCGCTCCTATGACAATATACCAAAGTAGGAAGCTAAAGTCCCAGCCGATTTGTTGGCGGTTTCTCACCGCCCACGACATAGCTAACAATGCGTTTTACAGTAGAGCGAAGACGCGCAGATATGCTACATTGTATGAATCATGGACGCCCTGAGCTATGAAAATCGGCCGGCGCTTCGCGGTCCAATCCTGATATTGTCCTTTGCCGGCTGGAGCGATGCCGGAGCAGCGGCCAGCACCGCCGTGCGATATCTGGTAGACCAGTTGATGGGCAAAAAATTTGCCGGTATCGATCCCGAAGAGTTTTACGACTTCTACCGCCAGCGCCCGGTGGTTCGTTTAAACGAGAGTAAAGTCAGGGAAATCCACTGGCCGTCGTTTGATTTCTATCATGGCGCCGGTATAGGCATCGATAAGGATTTCGTGCTCGGTATAGGCGCTGAGCCGCATCTGCGTTGGCGTACTTTCACCGACACCATGCTTCGCTTTTCACGCGAGTGCCAGGTTGAGATGGTGATTACACTGGGCGCCTATCTCGACGAGGTGCTTTACACGCGTCCGGTTCCTCTGAGCGGCTTTTCGACCGATCCCAGGCTGATCGACGAGCTTGACCTCGTACCGTCCCGTTATCAGGGCCCGACGGGCATCGTCGGTGTTTTGGCCGACGCTTGCCATGCCGCCGGCGTGCCGCACTTGAGCTTGTGGGCTTCGCTGCCGCACTATCTTTCGGTGTCGCCGAATCCGCGCGGCACCTTGGCTCTTTTGCTTCGTCTCAACCAGTGGCTCGGGTTGCGTGTGGATACCACTCCTCTGGAACGGGCTGCCGCGGATTTCCAGGCCAAGATCAACGAAGCCGTAAACGCCGACCCTAAACTCTCCGCTTTTGTGCGCGAACTCAAGAAACGCGAATTCGAACAGTGAAGCTCTCCGTTCTAGTCCCGGTCTACAACGAAGAGCGCACGCTTGAGGAAGTGGTTCGCCGTGTGTGCGCCGTGCAGATGGCTAAGGAAATCATTCTGGTCGACGATGCCTCCAAGGACCGCAGTCGGGAGATTTTGGACCGGCTGAAAGATCAAAGCAGACGCGCGAACGACCCGTTGAATCAAATTAAAGTTTTTTTTCAGTCGGAAAATCAAGGCAAGGGCGCGGCGATAAAAACAGCGATCAGTCATGTGACGGGCGACATCGTGATCGTTCAGGACGCCGACCTGGAGTACGATCCCAAGGATTATCCGGCCTTGCTTGAGCCCATTCAGGATGGCTCGGCGGATGTCGTTTACGGCACACGGTTCGCAGGCGGGGGAGCCCACCGCGTGCTTTTTTTTTGGCACTCCTTGGGCAATCGGACGCTGACGCTGCTGTCCAATATGCTCACTAATTTAAACCTCTCCGATATGGAGGTGGGCTATAAGGTTTTTCGCGCCGAAGTTTTGAAAAGTATCGAACTCAAATCGAATCGTTTCGGCTTTGAGCCCGAGATCACCATGAAGCTCGCAAAAAAACGCTACCGCTTTTATGAGGTACCGATCTCGTATCACGGTCGCACGTACGAGGAAGGCAAAAAGATTACCTGGAAAGACGGCCTCGCCGCCTTGTATTGCATGATCCGATTTCGCTTCTCGGACTGATCGTTATCGGCTTGTCGCTGCAGTGCTCCGTTGCCGCGCAGCACGACTAGGGGCGCGCGCCATCGGTCCACAGCTCATCCATATAATCACGTAACCCTTCTTTAAGAGAAAACTTCGGCGCATACCCCAGCTCGGCTTTCGACACGGTAATATCCATCGGGATGCTGCGGCTCTTATCCGCGCCGCTTGTACCGCTGACCCTAACATCGACTTTCGGAGTAAGCTCTTGGACGATCTCAGCGAGTTTTTCGGGCCCGTACACGATGCCCGTACCTGCATTGTACGTGCGCTGCTTGGGGTTTTGTGCTTGGCAAGCGAGAAACAGCGCCCAGCCAACGTCCTTGCCGTAAACGTATTCGTTGGGG